>Ga0326727_10001579_pt1 | contig 82983 bp, 60 predicted proteins | sample MB2enrmetagenome_FD_207643 | JGI IMG/M metagenome (GOLD analysis project Ga0326727, IMG submission 207643) | Lab enriched peat soil microbial communities from McLean, Ithaca, NY, United States - MB29MY | ecosystem: Environmental > Terrestrial > Soil > Wetlands > Peat | place: USA: New York... | reverse complement strand
GCTCGGCCTCGTCACGCCCCACGCGTTCCAGGTGGAATGCAATCCGCTGCGCTGACTTCTGCCCGATGCCGGGGAGCCGTTTCAGCTCATCGATCAAACAAGCCAGCGGCTCGGCGTAATCCTTCATGGTGGTGGAAAACGGAAAAAGGAAATTGCAAACTGAAAAATCGGAAACTGGAAAATGGAAACTAGAAAATGGGCTGCGAGTTGGAAGCCGCCTAAGGTTGACGCATCACGCTAACCCGCGAGCCGTACGTTCCATTTTCCATTTTCCGGTTTCTAGTTTCTGCTTCCTGCTACGTTAGTCCCGGGATGTTAAGCCCACCCGCCAAGCTTCCCATCTGGCTGGCGAGCTGTTCGTCCACCTTTCGGGTTGCGTCATTCACGGCAACCAGGACGAGATCCTGCAACATTTCGAGGTCACGGGATGCAAAGATTTCCTGTTCAATATGAACTTCGCTGAGTTGCTTCTGTCCGTTCATTCTGACGGTCACCATCCCGCCACCCGCTGACCCCTGCACCTCCAGTTCGTCCAACTGCTTCTGAAGCTGCTCCTGAAACTGCTGAACTTGCTTCAGGATTTGTTGCATTTGTTGCAGGTTTTTCATCGCTCACTCCTGGCTGAGGTCTTGGACACTTTCCAAAGCGCCGTCAAATCTCTTCCTGAAGGCCTCAACCCCTGGGTCGCGGTCAGCACGCTCGCGCGCGCTCAGCCTGGGTGCCTGAGACTCTGCTCGAAGCTCTTCAAGTGTAACATAAATCCTGACGGGCTGGCCGAGCACCTGGGCGCACACTGCCCGCAACGTCTCTTGTTGTTCGCGGGCCTTCAGAAGGTCGGCATACAAGGAGTCCTTCTGCCTAAAAGTAAAATGCACTTCACCGTCCTCGATGCGGAAAGCGGCCAAATGATCCAGACAACTGCTCAGGAAGCGTTTCGATTGGTCGAAAAGTGTCGACTTGATGGAGGAGAGCCGAGCATCTTCCGCGGGCGTCGCTGCCTCTGTACGGGCGACGCTTGGGGCGACCCGAATCTCCGCTGGCGCGCTGGAAGACGCACTCGGCGCAGAAGCCGCTGCGCTCTCCCCGGTGTGGTCGCCCCACGGGCCCGGCCGAACCTTCCTCAGCTCACTGTCCGGCAGGTTCGGCGCGGAAGGCACCGCGTGCACAACGCTCTCCGGGCGCACCGCAGCTCCTGGAGCCTTGGGCAGAGCGGGGCGGACAGGGCCGGCGGCCTCTTCAGCCACGGGATCGCCACGCACGATGACCCGCGGGGTCCCACGGGACGGCTCGGAGGCGGACGGGATCCTGGGCGGCGCCGCTGCCATCGTCTTGTTCGCCGGAACGGCCTGGCCGAGCTGCGAAAGCAACCCTTCGAGTGAGGCCAGACGCTGGGCATGCACCAATTTCATCAGTCCCAGCTCAAGGTGAAAGCGCGGCTGGAGCGAGTAGCGCATCTCACTCTCGACACGCAGCAAGAGGTTGAAAAAGCGAGCCAGGTCCTCTTCGCTGAATAGCTGGGATAATTGCGCCAAACGCGCCCGCTCCGCGCTCGCCACCTGCATCAACGAGCTATCGGCGCCACAACTCTTGGCCACCATCAAGTTGCGCACCGTGCGGGTAAGTTCGGCGCAGAAGTGTCCCAGTTCATAACCTTCGGTCGCCAGTTGCCCGACGAGTTCGAGAACCCGCCGTGCGTCCCGTCCGCTAACGGCTTCCAGCACGTCACCCAGCAACTGGGCGGGAACCACGCCCAGCACCTGGCGGACGTGTTTCTCCTCGAGCTCGTTCCCACAGGAGGCGATGACCTGATCGAGCAGCGAAAGGCCGTCGCGCATGCTCCCTTCGGCAGCCTGCGTGACGGCGCTGAGGGCGCCCTCGTCGGCCTTGATCTGTTCCTGTTCGCAGACTGCTTGCAAGCGTGCGAAGATCTCTTCATAGTCGAGCAGCCGGAACGAGAAGTGCTGGCACCGCGACTGGATGGTGGAAGGAAGTTTATGGGGTTCGGTGGTGGCCAGAATGAACAAGGAACGAGGCGGCGGCTCCTCGAGAGTTTTCAGCAGCGCATTGAACGCCTCCGTGGTCAGCATGTGCGCTTCATCGATGATAAAAATCTTGTAGCGGTCGCGCGCCGGAAGGTAGCGCACGGTTTCCCGCAATTCCCGGATTTCATCGATGCCACGATTAGACGCGGCATCGATTTCCATGACGTCAATGGAATTGCCCGCCGCGATTTCCTGGCAGGAGGGACACACCCCGCAGGGCTTCACCGTGGGACCTTGAAGGCAATTGAGGGCTTTGGCCAAAACCCGGGCGGTGGTGGTTTTGCCCACGCCGCGCGCGCCCGAAAAGATATAGCCGTGCGCCACGCGCTCACTGAGGATGGCATTTTTCAGCGTGTCGGTGATCAGACCTTGCCCCACCACGTCTTCAAAGACCTGGGGCCGGTACTTGCGGGCTATAACCTGGTAAGACATGCAAATCAGAAACTGGAAAATGGAAAATGGAAAATGGAAAGTACAAATTTGGCCAGCGGCGCGGTGCCCTGCAGCTACTGGGGATTGTGCTTCGTTCTCCTATTTTCAATTCTCCATTTTCCAGTTTCTATTTTCCAGTTTCCAAATGGGTCAGACTTCGGGTTGATCTGCGGCACACGGAGAGGCTCGTTACCGTTGCTTCCTTCCGGACCTGGCGGGGTTCGCGAACATCCGTCGCACAGAGCCCGAAGTCTGACAAGTTCGACGCTTCTTCCCCTGTGAAGTTCATCGAACTATGGAATGTTAGCATGCGCCGGGGCGGGCCGTCGATCAATTTGCGTGCTCGCCGATTGCGAAGTGGGAGCGGGCCTTAAAAGCCTGTGTGAAGACTCGATCGCTGTGTCATTCCGAGGAGTACACATGGGCTTGCAGCCCGAGGTAATGAAAATCAGCGTCGTCCCCGCGAAAGCGGGGACCCATTGTCGGCCCAATGGATTCCCGCTTACGCGGGAATGACGCGATTTTCGGGGGAGCTGTAGGCGACGAGGAATCTCGGCGTGCACTGAAAATGGCTCCCCTCCTCAGCGGGAGGAGGGGCAGGGGTGGTGGGTCCAAGCGTCGCGGCGGGACCAACCACCCCCTGCCCCCTCCTTAACCAAGGAGGGGAGTCACGAAGGTGCCTAAGGGCGCCCGGTTTCCGCCTTGCTCTTCAACTCTTCAAGCTCCTTCTGTAAACGCGCCTGCCGCCGGGAAAGACTCCAAGCGTAAATAAAGAAGAGCACCCAGAGCGCAGAGAATGCCACGAACAAATATGTGTTGAGCACGTTAGTCCTCAGAAAAGCGCGTCGCCAGAGTTCTTCGCAGAGCGCTCACTTCCCGCCGCGCTTTCGCCAACCGCAAGCGTTGCGCGAGAAGGTAACTGAACAAGCAATGAAAAGCACCCACGCAAACCATGAAAGTCAAAAACATGCGCGGGTCGAGCCCGGAACCCTCTCCGCCCGCAATCACCGGTTGAGGGTGCTGAGTACGCCACCAGCGGATCGCCATATAATCAATCGGGACATCCACAAATCCGATAATACCCACCACCGCGGCAAGGGTAGCTGCGCGCCCCGGGCTCGAGACGTAGCTGCGCAGCATCAAGTACGATACAAAGAGCAGCCAGAGAACGAAGGTCAGCGTCAACCGGGCGTCCCAAGTCCACCAGATGCCCCATACCGGCTTTGCCCATAACGGCCCCGTGAAGAGTAGGCTCGAACAGAAAATGAATCCAACTTCTCCGGCCGCGTGCGCCAGCTCGTCGGCGAGCGGGGAACGTTTCCAGAGGTAGATCACGCTGCTGAGGAAAACGAGGGTGTAGGCCGTCCCGGCCACCCAAGCCAGCGGCGCATGGATGTAAAAGATCCGTTGCACCTCGCCCATGGTGAGTTCCTGCGGCGCATACAGAAAAATCATCCAGAACGCCAGAAGCATCCAGGCTAGAGTTACGAAAAAGTGTACCGAGTTGAGACTCTTGGCCATTGTCCGTGGTCCGTGGTCCGTAGTCCGTTGTCACTTACCTATCGTGCGTTGTCCGGCGCCCCTTGGACCTCGAATCGCGCACTTTTCCACTCCTTAGCGCCAGAGCAACGGACAACTGACAACGGACCACGGACCTACTCTTCGAGGACATACTCAAACAACAAATAGGACAGCACGACGAAAACCACTGCGATGCCCGCCGCGAGCTTAACCCAGCTCATGTAGCTCGAGGGTGGGTCACCTTTGAGCGCCCCCGTGGAAGCTTCGATTCCGGCGATAAAAATCGGTAGGGCGACAGGAAACTGCAACACCGGCAACATGACTTCGCGCATATGGAGATTAGCGGCGATGGCCCCGAACGTCGTGCCCACCGCCACGTAGCCCACCGTACACAAAAATGTGATCAGCGCAAACCACTTGAGCGAGGGCACGAAGGAAAAATTATACCAAAGGCTCGCGGCGAAAACGATGATGCTTTCCGCGATGCTCAGAAAGATCAAGTTTGCCAGCATCTTGCCCAGATAAACCAAACCGGGATCCACCGGAGCAAGCGCCATCCCTTCCAGGCAGGCGTTCTCACGTTCCAGCGCGAACGACCGGTTGAAGCAGAGCACGCCCGCAAACGCAAACGCCACCCACAAGAGTCCGGGAAGCTGGCGCAAAGATTCTTCACGCCCCGGCTCGAAGGCAAAGTTAAATAGGAAGACGACCAGGATGCCGAAGACGCACACAGACGCCAGCGTCTCCCGATTGCGCCACTCCAACCGGAGGTCCTTAATGAGAACAGCCGCGATGATCTTGAGGTTTCGCACAATCGTAGGATTCGGGAGCCAGGAGTCAGAAGTCAGGAGTCAGAAGTCTGGCGCGACCACTTTGATTGGGGACGGCTCTACCTTCTGATTTCTGCTTTCTGATTTCTAATTTCTAATTTCAGATTTCAGGTTTCCGCCTTCTGCTTACTGACTTCTGCCCTCCACCGGCCCATCATACCGAATTCTCCCCGCCTCCAAGGTCACGAGTCTGCGCGCCAGGGCTGCTCCGCGCGCGAAATCGTGAGTGGAGAAGACCACTGTTCTTCCCTCGCCCGGAAGCTGACGCATCAGGGTCTCCAAGGTGGCCACGGTAGCGGCGTCGAGCCCCGTAAAAGGCTCGTCCAACAACAAGAACGTCGGCGCATGCAAGAGGGCCCGAGCCAACGACACGCGCTGCTGCAGGCCGCGGGAGAGTTTCCGCACGGGCGTGTGGGCACGGTCTCCCAGAGTGAAGAACTCCAGCGCGGCGGCGATTTTCTTTTCAGGTTCCGGCAAGGCGAACAAGGTGCCGAAGAATTCCAGGTTCTCGCGCACCGTCAAATCGCCGTAGAGGAAAGTCGAGTGAGATACAAATCCGATGGCTGCCTTGGCCGCCGCCGCGTGCTGGTGGATGTCTCTCCCCTCGAAGATAACCTCGCCCTCGCTCGGCCGCGCAAGGGTCGCAAGGAGCTGGAGGAGGGTGGTCTTGCCGGCGCCGTTAGGACCGTAGAGCAGAATTGACTCGCCCGGCCCTACGCGCAGTTGCGCTCCCACCAGCGCCGCGAGGTCGCCATAATACTTGGAGACGTTTCGAAGTTCGAGGCCGGCCCTAACGTGCGGAGGTGTGTCGGGTGGCATAAGATTCGAGCAGCAAGGGCGAGGCTTTCTTCAGTGTCGCGGTCAATCGCGCCTTCAGGTCCAGCCGCTCTTTCCAATACTGTTTTTCGGGTACCTTGCCTTGGGCAAAGAGTTCATCGAGATCAGCCAGGGAATTAAACAACGCATCGGCCGTAGCCGCGAGCTCTTTTTGCACTGAACTTGTTCTCTGTTCTTCCCTGAATCGTGGCCACTCCTTGGCCAAGCGAATGCCCAGCGCCCAAAGCAACAGCAGCAAGAAGCAGGCCAGCAGGGGAACACCCACTCGGGTGATGGGGTTAGGGAGGATCTGCACTTGCGCCTGCGCCTGCCCCGGCTCCGTTCCCGCGCCCCCCGCCGCATTATCGGCTCGTGCTTCACCGCTCAAGCGAGCCTCCAGCTTCGTCCCCTGCTTCAAGCCCGAGGCCACATACCGTTGGCTGCCGGTTTCGGCGTCACTTCCGGCGGGTGTGAAGAGTGTCGAATCCACCGTGAGGCCGGAAGGTGAAACCAGGAGTTCAGCGTTGGTGATGGGATAAGGATACGAGTCGCCCAACTCGAGACGGCTCGAAGTGTAATCCACATCGTACGCAACCATCACCACGGTCGCGCCGGGCTTAAGCGGGTACTGAAGATAATAATCGCCACCGCCTTTCCCGGCGCTCACGGGCTGCGGCAAGGGCATGTTCATCAGCCCTGCCACGGCCGCCTTCGGCTCGATGATACCCGGCGACAAATGAAACTGGAATGTCCCGGCCGGGTTGACATAGCTGCGTGGCGGGTCGCTCGCGTTCCTGACTGCAAACATTTCCTGCACGTGGGCTTTGCTGCCCTGGGCATGGACCACCACCCGCGCCGATTGAATGCGCAGCGCTGGCGCAGAGGCGGAGGAATCGTACACGGTAATGATGATGTTGGCCGTTCCCTCCGGATCAAATTGCGCCGGGGCGTTATAGTCCACTCCCTGATAAGCCGCTTGCACCAAATAGAAGGACGCCGGGTCGATGTTGGCAGAGGGAAAAACAAAGCGCCCGCTCGCATCCGTCGTAACCGACGCCACGCGCTGCATGCCGCCTCGCGGAAGCAGCAACTGCACACTCTGGTTCGCTGCCGGCTGGCCGTTCGTGCCATTGGTGGCCACGCCTTGAATCCTCCCCTGCGCCGACAATACTGCTGGGAGGCAGACAAGGAACAGAACGGAGACTGGAGAGAGCGAACTACGACGCATGTTGCACAAGCCCTTTAACGTGATACTTAGAGTATTCTGAATCCTCCGGAAAAATACAAGCTCTTTGTGTCCTGCGATTCCCCTCCCTCACCTGCTTGTAGGGGGACGGCTCGCCGTTCCCTTTTGCCGGGCTCGCGGCGGGCGGGTAGGGCAAGCCCTACCCCTACACGTTATCAGAGCAGTGCGAGATTCCTCGTCGCCTGCGTTCCTCGGAATGACAGACTAATCGCGTTCTCACCCAGACTCTTATGACCTGGCGGGATGCCTTCGTTGCCGTTGAAAGAGGAACACGAACGGGATAATGAGCAGAAACAGGAAGCCCATCAGGCGGAAGACGCTCAAGAAGCTCAGCAACGCTGCCTGCTGCTGCACCGCCCCGTAGAGCATCGCCTGGGCGCGATGACTTGCAGTGACCGGGTCGGCGCCGCCTTGCACGAACAACCTTTGCGCTTGCTCCAGCGCTTGCCGGGTGACGGGACTGACGTCCGTCACGTGCGCAGCGAGCAGCGATTGATTGAACTGAGAGCGTCGGGCAATCCAGGTAGTTACAAAGGAAACGCCGATGCTCGAGCCGATGTTGCGCATGACGCTGTAGAGGCTCGTGGCATATCCCGTTTCGTGCTTGGGGATCTGATCCATGGCGAGAACGGTCAGAGGAACAAAAATGAAAGCCAGCCCGGCGCCTTGATTGAGCAGGTGCAGGAGGATGTCCCAGGTGCCGGAATCCAGATCCATGTGCGAGTAACCGAAGAAAGCGATACCTGCCACCGTGAAACCGAACACCAGCATCCAACGCCCGTCCCAGCCTCGACCCAGAAGGTATCCCACCAGCGGCATGAAGCAGGCTGTGGCAATACCACGCGGGCTGGTCCAAAGCCCGGCGGTCGCGCTCGTCCAGCCGAGCAGCGTTTGCATAAACAAAGGCAACGTCACCAGACTGCCGTAGAGCACGAACCCCAGCAGCGTGGCCAACCCGATACCTGCCCCAAAGCTGCGAAACTTCAAGAGCCGGAAATGCACGATGGGCTGCTCAGTGGTCAGTTCGCGGATCACGAACGCAGCCAGGAAACCGGCGGCCAATACCGCCAACGAAATGATGAAGCGGCTTCCAAACCAGTCCTCCTCCTGGCCTTTGTCCAGCATGATTTGCAGCGCTCCCATGCCCACCGCCAACATCCCAAACCCCCAAACGTCGGCGCGCAACTTCCCGCGCCGCACGTAGGGCGGATCGGTCACAAACAGTCCGATCATGATCAAGCTGGCGATGCCGATGGGCAGGTTGATATAGAAAACCCAGCGCCACGAATAGGTGTCCGTTATCCATCCGCCCAGCGTGGGGCCAAGGATGGGCGCGGCGATAATGCCCATGCTCCAAAACGCCATGGCCTTGCCGCGCTCGTGACCTGGGAATTCCTCCAGCAGCACGGCCTGGGAGAGAGGCTGCAGCCCTCCGCCGGTGGTGCCTTGCAGCACGCGAAAGAGAATCAGCGCCGGCAGATTCGGAGCGATCCCGCACAAGAGGCTCGACACGGTGAACCCTGCCACCACCGAGAGCAGCAATCGCCTGCGCCCGAAGTAGTTCGCGAGCCAGCCGGTCAGCGGGAGAACGATGGCGTTGGCGACCAGGTAAGATGTGAGTACCCAGGTCGATTCATCAACGGTAGCCGAAAGGCTGCCCGCAATGTGCGGCAGGCTGACGTTCACCACCGAAGTGTCCAGCACCTCCATCACCGCGCTGGACATCACCGCCACCGCCACCAACCAACGACCCGCCGAGGAATGGGTAACCGCTTCACCGCTCATATAAGGGAAAAGATTTTAACACTTGCGGACCGTCATTCCACACGCCTTGTGTAGGAAAACTGAACTAGCGTCGTGTAATTAAGGTGGACTTTCTGTCTCTTGACAAACGCAGAGTTATAGGCTAGAGTATTCCGGTGGGGTTGGTCAGGAAATCATGGCCTGCGGCGAACGAGGTGCGATACGGCTGTCAAATTGTCAGCCCGCACTGTTCCTCGGAGCGGCTCTGCCTTCCGGCGTGCGCCGAGAAGGCCACTCCGGAGGCGCACCTTTGCGAGAGGCGAAGGATGCCGGACATCTCGTCATGCCCGGCATTTCGAATTTGACGGAACAAAGCGAGAATGTTATTGAAAACAAAGGATCGGCCCAGATATCAACCACCCCTAACCCCTCCTTATCCAAGGAGGGGAATTTCGGGCTCGCCTCTTCAGATGGGGAGGGATGGCCAGAGTGCCGACCTGAAGGTCGGCGCTACGAGAATTGCCGGAACAAAGCGAGAATGTCTATGAAAACAAAGGACCGCGCTTTTGACACCTCACGAGCCGCGGCCCCGATACGGACAATATGTCACTCTAGCCCCCTGTCAGCCGCCGGTAGTCCTCCGGGTCGTCCACATCGATGACTACCCCCTCGTCCTCGACCTCGACATACTGGGTTTCCGGGCGATATCGCCGCACCACGGAATCCGCGCCCGCGTCGCTGGTCAACCCCAATAGCTCGTCGAAGAGTTGCCGTGCGATCAGCACCGGATGTCCCCGGCGGCCGTGATAGGTGGGGATGACGACGGGTGCGCCGCTCTCACGGAAAGCCGCCACGATTACTCTCACGGTTTCTGCGGAGACTGCAGGATGGTCCACCAGACATAGCAGGACGGCTTCCGGATCATCCGCCGCCAGCGCCCGCAGTCCCGCCTGCAATGAGGAAGTCTGGCCGGACCGGTAATCGGGGTTGATGACTACTTCTATAGCCTCTATTTTGACCCGTGGTCGAATTTCCTCGGCCCGGTGCCCGAGCACCACGACGATGCGCTCGAGTCCGATCTCGCGAAGCGTCTCCACGATCCATTCGAGGAACGTGCGGCCGCGATAGGCAAGAGTGGCCTTGGGGGTTCCCATGCGGGAGGACTCGCCTGCGGCGAGGATCAGTCCGGCGATCATAAGATAGCACCACCCCTTAATCCCCTCCTCAGCGAGGAGGGGACTAAGGGGTGGTGCTGGTTTCGACGGCCTTGAGTTTGTACGCGAGCGAGGGGTAGGGGGACGGGGCCTGGCGCCTTACCGCAATCAGTTCCGCCACAATCGAGACCGCGATCTCTTCCGGAGTCAGGGCCCCGATATCAAGGCCGATGGGAGAATAGACGTGCGCCAGTTTCTCCGCGGGCACACCTTCGCTTTCCAGCACTTTCGAGATTTCGAGAAGCTTCCGCTTGCTGCCGATCATGCCGATGTAATGCGCCGGCGTCGTAACCGCCCAGCGCAGGCAATCCAGGTCGCCTTTGTGCCCGCGTGTGGCCACCACGAGGTAAGACAGCTCATTGACCTTGAGGTTCTCGAAAGTCTCTGCCCAAGGTCCGGCGTGAGTTTCGACCGCTTCCGGGAAGCGGCCCGGGTTGGCAAACGCCGCCCGGTCGTCAGAGACAATCACATCGAAACCTGCAAGGCCGGCAATCTTCGAGACCGCAAGCGAAACGTGTCCGCCGCCGAAGAGATACAGTGTGGGAGTGGCCAGGATGGGCTCGACGAAGATATCGAGCGACCCGCCGCAGACCAGCCCGTTGTCGTATTCGGGCTGGGTGTTCAAGTTGAAGTGCAAGCGGCGCGGTTTCTCTTCGCGCATGACCTCCTGCGCAACGGACCACACTTCCGCCTCGACGCAGCCGCCGCCCACCGTGCCCATGATCGAACCGTCGTCGCGGATCAGAATCTTGGCGCTTTCATAGCTTGGAATGGAGCCCTGCACCTGAATAATGGTCGCCAGCGCCGCCTTGCGCCCTTCCCTCTTGAGTCTCGCAATTTCAGAGAAGATATCCATCGCCCCTCTTAAGCTAGGTTAATCGCCCGCCTGGAGTGATGTCAACTTTGGGGCAGGGCTCAAACTTCGTCACTAAGCCGCGAACCGTCAGGAGACGGCAAGCCGTCTCCCTACATCCGTAACCTCTTAAAGATCGCTTCGGGAATCGAACGGACGATGAGCATGATGGGGCGCCAAAACCACGGCAAGTAGACCACACTCTTCCCCTTGACGATGGCTCTGAAAATGCCTTGCGCTACGCTCTCTGGCGAGGCCAACAGAAACAGCCCCGGACGCCCGTAGGTCATGCGCGTGTCCACAAACCCCGGCTTCACCGTAATCACTTTGACGCCCGCCGGGAATAACCGGTTCCGCAACCCCTGAAGGTAGACGCTTAGGCCCGCCTTCGCGGCCCCATAAAGGTAATTGCTTTGGCGGCCACGGTCGCCGGCTACCGAAGAGAGGGCGCAGATAAAACCCGTCCGCCTGAGCTCGAAGAGATTGGCGAGAATATTGAGGGCCGAAACGCAACCGGTGAAATTGGTCTCGAGAATAAGGCGAGCTTCATCCCAATCGACTTGAGCCTTGGCCTGATCGCCCAAGTAACCGATGCAAACCACGGCCCCCGCCAGATCGTTGCCAGCCTCCGTGAGAAAGGAGGTCAAGCTTGCGGCGTGGGTTTGTGTGTCGAGGGCATCGAGAGCCAAGACGCTGGCGCAAACTGAATGGCGGAGGCTGAGATCGGAAGCGAGCGCGCTCAATTCGTCGCGATCGCGGCCCCCTAGAACAAGGTCGTACTTATGCGCCGCAAACTCCTTTGCCAAGGCGGAGGCAATACCGGAAGTTGCGCCTAGAATCAATACAGTTGACACGCTCTCACCTCAGCTGAGGCTCACCCGAATGAGCTTCGTGTTCTCTGTGGCCAAAGCAAATCTCAACACAGAGATCACGGAAACGCTCCGTGCTCTCGGTGTTGAGGCTTTAGAGGCACAGAGGGCACTGAGAACTTGGTTTCGGCTGCGGCCGCTGGCTCGCGCCCTATCATCTCGGAACAATTCCAAGCCTCCGCGCCTGCGATGACGACAATAACCCGCCCGGGTCGAGCCGGTTCTTGATCTCCCTGAACTGTTCCACCCGCGGATACATGGCGGCAAAGGTTGGCGCGGTCATCAACGCATCCTTCGCCAGGTAAATCCTGCCGCCGTAGTCGAGAACCAGCGCATCCAATTCGTGCAGCAGAGGAACCAGCCCGCTGGCGACGGGAAGATCCAGGGCCAACGTGTAGCCTTCGATCGGAAACGAAAGCAGGCCGGGGTTTGATTTCCCGAAACGCTTTAGCACGGCCAGGAAGGAGGCGCGGCGCGATTGCGCCAGCCTGGTCAGGACTTTCTTGAGCCCCTCGAGTCCTCCAACCAAGGGCAAGGCTGACTGATATTGAACAAAGCCCCTGCGTCCGTACAAGCGATTCCAATGATGGATCGCGTCGAGGGGGTAAAAGAAAGTCTCCAGATCGACGAGTTGGCGGGCAGCATTCCGATGCAGAGTGTAATAGAGAGAGTTGAAGGCACGCACCGTAAGACTGTTCAAGGCCAGCGAGGGAAAATCGAAGGGCAGCGTCCAGCGGCGGCGCGGCGCTTCGGCGAGGGGATCCCGAATGCCCGCCGGCAGCTCCTTTACAGGCGCGTGATTGCCTCGCATCAAGACGGCCCTTCCCATGTGCCGGCCGGTCGCCAGGCAGTCAATCCAAGCTACGGAGTATTGGTAACGGATGTCGGATTCCGTCATCATGCGCAGCGCGTCCTCGAGGTTCGCCGCTTGCTGGTAATCCACCTGCATCCACGCTGACGCGACGGGTCGCAGCTTCATCCGGGCGCTCAGAATCACACCTGTCAGTCCCATGCCCCCCAGGGTCGCCCAAAAGATTTCGCGGTTGTTATCCGCCGAGCAGGAGAGGATGCCGCCCTTGGGCGTCAACAACTTGAAATCCAAAACGAAGTTCCCGAAGGTGCCATCTTGATGGTGGTTCTTGCCGTGCACGTCGGCGGCGATCGCCCCTCCGACGGTCACGAATTTGGTCCCCGGCGTCACCGGCAAGAAAAATCCACGGGGCAGAAAATAGCGAAGGATTTCAGCCAGGCTTACGCCCGCTTCACACTCCAGCACACCGCTCTGCGCGTCGAAAGCGAGAAACCTGTTGAGCCGCGAGTGACAGATGACGCCGCCTTGCGCGTTGAGTGGCGCGTCGCCGTAGCTGCGTCCCATGCCGTACGATATCAAGGATGGCTGGGAACTGGACTCCAGGACGGCCGCCAGTTGGCGCCGGCTGTCGGGGCGATAGACATTACACGTCTCGACCGGAAAACGCCCCCACCCGGAAAGTGGCTGAGTTATGAAGTCGTCCGACATTGTCGATTATCGATTGCCGATTGCCGATGGTCGATTGCCGATTGTAGAGCCGACCGCCGAGTAAAGAAGTGCAGCGCGCTCTTCCTGCGATCTGTGCTCCAATCGACAATCAGCAATCGACCATCGACAATCGAGTATCTCCGTTCCTTCTAAAGGTAAATTATGAAAATGACGCTCGCCGCCCAGAATAGCACGACCGAAAGCAGGACCGAGTCCGTCAAGAACAACCGCGTCGGGTTTCCTCCCTCTTCATTCTGGTGCACAAGATAGAGGTAACGGAAAATTCCAAAAAGCACAAAAGGAATGGTGAGGTCAAGCCGCTTGCCGGGAAATTTAACCTGCACGTCGCTGGAAAGCGTGTAGAGCGCATAGGACATTACCGTGGAAGCGGTGACAATCCCGATCAGTTGGTCCAGAAAGTAAGGCGAGTATTTCGACAGGATCGAGCGGTGGTTGCCCGCTTCTTTTCCCAAGACTACCAGTTCATGCCGGCGCTTGCTCAGCGCGAGAAATAAGGCCAGCAGCGTGGCGCAAACGATCAGCCAGGGAGAAATCTCGACGTGGATAATCACTCCGCCGCTCACCACCCGCAAGACGAAGCCGGCGCTGATAACGAAGACGTCGAGGAGAACCACACGCTTCAGCACCCATGAATAGAGCACGTTGATGACGGCGTAGGCCGCGATGATGGCGAAGAAAGTATGGTCGAGCGCCCACGCGCCACCCAGGGAAACCAACCCCAGCGTTAATGCAGCGACAGCCGCAGCTCCCACGCCGAGCCGGCCGGAAGCCAGCGGCCGCAGCCGCTTCAGAGGGTGCTTCCGATCCTCCGGCGCATCAAGGATGTCGTTGAGAAGATAGACTGCGCTGGACATGAGGCAGAACAGGACCGCTCCCGCCACAACGCGCGCGTTGCGATGCCAGTCGATGATGCTGCGGGAGAATATCAACGCCGCGAAGACGAAACCGTTCTTCACCCACTGCTGAGGACGAAGGCTCTCCAGCAGTCCGCCCCAAGCGAAAGTCGAGGCGTGAGTTGCGGCCTGCGGAACTGTGGGAGGTGGCGGCGGCTCCATTCCTGTCTCCGTGAAACCTCGCGCTGGCATGTCGCGCCTGCGCCATGACGCGTTTGCCGCGATTAGACTAGCTTATCAACCGGGAATTTTCAAATTCTTCGTCTTGTAGGTTAGCGCAGACCTGGATCTTCAGTCTGCGGCCTTTGCGTGGGTACGGGGGAATCGCCGCAGACCTAAAGACCAGGTCTACGCTACCCCTCGGCCCGCTGGACGCCTCGGACGATCGGAGGGCTGGCGTCTCTCCCCGTTACTCAGGCCGCGAGTGGCCGATGAATCCGTCGGCCCACTTCAGAAAGTACTTCATGTTGGGCGCGTCGGTGTGTCCGCCGTCATGCTGGCGCCAGGCGAGCTGCCCATCCAGCAGCCCGGCATTCACCGGCGGCATCTTGGCGGTGTGGTAATCCTCGGAGACGCCCAACCCCTTCGCCCCAAGCAAGCTGAAGATCGGGCTTGCCGCTACTGTGGCCATGAAGCTCCCCTGGTGGTCGAGCCAATTCGCGTCGCCTTTCTCCGGCACTCCGTAGCTGATGAAAGTCAGGCGAGGCGCGCACAAGGCGATGAGTTCGTGGGAGTCGACAGGCAAGTCCCCGGCATTCTTGCTGCCGAACTTAGCCTCCGACGCGCCGTACTTCATGAAGTTGCCGGCCGTCCAGTAATACTCGCCGCCGGTCAGATTCTCGACCGCCTCGCCGAGATTTCGACGCAAAAGAGTGGAGCCGCCTTTGCCGGAAGAGCCTGCGAGGACCATGGCAAAACGCTGGTCGAAGGCCATGGTGACCAGCGCTGCCTTTCCAAAGCGCGAGACGCCTTCGATCCCGACGTGCTTGGCATCCACCGCCGGGTCCGCCTCGAGATAGTCGAACGCACGTCCCGCGCCCCAGGCCCAGGCGCGTAAGGCGCCCCAGTCTTCCGGCTTGCGAGGCTGGCCGCGGTTGACGAGCCCGATAATTCCCCTGGTGATTCCAGCCCCATCATCGGCCTGAATGCTGGCGGGGTCGATGGTCGCATAGCCCCAACCGTCCGCGATGAGTTGCCAGGTCGGGGGCGGGCTGCCGTCAGCGTTGAACTGCGGCATCTGAAATGCCAGCGGAGTCTCCAGTTCATAAGCGGGATGTTGTTCCAAAACCTCGCGCAGGGAAGGATCCTGCTGGATCAGCAGTGCTTTCAGCGCCGCGTTGATTCGCTCCAGTTCCTGCGGCGACGGCTGGTTGGGCGCGGGGAAGCCGCTGCGGCCGAACATCATCAAGACCGGCACCGGCCCCTTCGCATTCGCGGGCGTCACCAGGGTCATGCGGATATTCACCTCAATGAGCGGGCAGGCGGAATTGTCCGCGTGGCCGATCACCTCTTTGGCGGTAACGGGATTGAACCCGATCCTCTCCTGGTCGACGGCCTTCACTGACCACGTAACCTTCGGAACGTTCGCCGGCACGCGGCCGTAAACCTCGTGCTCGAAATCCTCCACGATCTCGGGACGCCGCTCACGCCACCAGATGTCCGGCGTCGTCACCTTTTCGCCATTCTTCAGCGTCAATGGATCGGGAAGGTTTGGAAATGGGTTGGCCTTCGACTCGTCATAGTTGGCGTGATTCGGCGCTTGCTCGTTGCCACTGGGCCCCGGGCGGAGGGCCTTGATGCCAAGCTGCTCCTGCATATTCTGATGATCCTGCTCGGCAGTGAAAGTCACGGGCTTACAGGCGGACTGCGGCAAGGCGGGTCGGGGCTGGCCGAACAGGAGGCTGCACAATGCGGTGCCCATCCAAACCAAAACTCGCAAGGCCCGGAGCGTCGGATTTATGAATCTCATCGAATCCTCCGAATCGTAAGGACTGCACTAGGGCTTAGCTCAATCAGTAAGCGGACTTATTTGTCGGAAGCGGAAGGGCGGGGCTTCAGCCCCGCCGCTAATCTCGCGAGGTAATTACGGGGCTTTAGCCCCTGAAGCGGCGTGGCTTCAGGGCCTAAAGGCCCTTCCGACCCTGCAACCATAGACGGCGGGGCTAAAGCCCCGCCCTTCCGAGGACCACTTGAAACTGCACTCATTAAACCAAGCACTAGGGCGTGAAGTCCGCGAGGGGAATCGCGTTCGCCATGGCGCGATATCCCGCGGGCGAAGGATGAATATGATCACCCGAGTCGTACGCAGGCAAAAGCATCTCCGGTTGGCGCGGGTCGCGAACCGCCTCGTCAAAGTCAATCACCGCGTCGAAATGGCCGGGCGCGCGAATCCATTGATTCACGGCATTTCGATCGGCTTCACTCACCGGTCCCGGCTTGGAGTAAGCGGACCCGGTGAAGGGCGTGAGCGTTCCGCCGTAAACGCGAATACCATGAGCGTGAGCACACGCCACGATCTGCTCGTACGCCGCAAAAATGCTCTGCACAAGATGGTCGTGCGCAGCTTGCGCCGTGTTGCCCTCGAGGCCGAAGGCGCCGATGTCATTAATGCCTTCCAGAACGATCAGGTAGCGAACTCCAGGCTGAGCCAACACGTCGCGATCAAAGCGCGCCAGAGCGTTCGGCCCCAGGCCGTCGCGGAGCAGGCGATTCCCGCCGATGCCTTGGTTGAGGACGGCGAGGCAGCGCGTAGGCGGCTCGGAGCGCAATCGGCGCGCCAGATCGTCAGGCCAGCGGTCGTTGCCGTTGGTGGTGGAGCCGCGCCCGTCGGTGATCGAATCGCCTAGCGTCACGATGGCTGCGGCGCCGAACGGCGCGTTGACTTCCACTCCGGAGATGTCGAACCAATGCTCGAAGCTGATTGCGCCCGGCAAGTCCGCGTCTGCCACACGGTCGCCGTGCACGAGATAAGAGGTAGCTCGCGATCCCGGATGGCTGGTCTGGGCCGGCGGGGGTTCGTCGACGTGGAATGTGATGGCGAGATCGGACTGCGCCTCTACCGCGAAGGCGATGGGATCAGACACATAATCGGCGCCGGCGGGAATGGTGACGCTTGGGCGACCGGCAAACGTCAGTGCCCGGTCGGTCGAGGCGTCGATGCGGGCCGAGGCAGCCGGGGCGGGCCGCGCAACGTGCACTGACGTAAACTCGAGGGGCGCCGTCCCGAAGGCGTTCGAGATTCGTACTCGCAACGCCTCTCCGCCGATCGAAAGATGCACCACCTGGCGCAGCGTGGCGTCGCGAAGATCGCCGGGCGCAAGCGAGTTGTTGGCCTCCGGCGCTTGCTGAGCGGCCGCCCATGATCCCACCCAGTTCGGCGCTAATGGGGGAGCCAGCGCCAGAATTGCCTGGGCGTAGAATGCCAGGCCAAGAGAAATCGTCAATACTCTTCGTGGCCACATGCCGGAGTGGCTCCTCGCGGCGAAGGAACATCGAAGCACCCCGCCGCGCAGGGACGCTTGCCCACCGCAGTATACACAAACCGGCTGCCGGTTAGCAGCCACAATCCCGGCCGCTAAAACTTCATGATCGATTCAGGGAGCCGCGAGAGGGTGTTGGTCAATCGACACGTGTCTTGGGGTTCTTTTTCTCTTGCGCAAAGCGCTTTTTTTCCTGGTACATGAGCGCGTCAGCGCGCGCCACAACCTCTTTAAGGGCTTCGCCGGGCTGCCACTCCGCCAGGCCGACCGCTGCGGTCATATCGATTTTGGATTCCTCGGAAACCTTCTGAACCGTGTAGCTGCCCAGGACCCACTCTTGAATTCGCTGCACGCGCGCCTGGGCGTCCGGCAGGGTTCCATCAAGCACCACAATGAACTCATCGCCCCCCCACCGGCCGACGACGTCGGCGGCGCGCGAGGTCGACCGCAATTCGGACGAGAACTGGCGCAACAGATCGTCGCCCGCTTCATGCCCGTAGAGATCGTTGACCTCTTTGAATCCGTTGAGGTCCAGCATAGCAACGCAGAAACGCTGCTGGGTGGCGATCCGGCGCTGTACCTTGGATTCCACCGCCTGGCGATTATCGAGTCCGGTCAAGGCATCGCGCGAGGCTCGCTGTTCGGCCTCCTCCAGTTGAGTCTGATACGTTGTCACCTTGGTTTGCAACGCCGCCACCGATTCGCGGCTTTCCTGCTGCATCTTGTCCACGCAGGATTTCAGTTCCTTGGCCCCGCTCACCACCGCGGCCCTGAGTTCCGGCAAGTCTTCGAGCTTGGCGAGCGCATGCAGGCGCCTGGTGAACTCGTTGAAGTGGGCGGCGTAACGCTGGTCGCGCTCCGCCACCGATTCCGCGGCGCACGCCAGCACCAGGACGATTTCCCGGACATCTGCAGCCCGCTGCTGTAAGTACCCGGCTGTCTGCTCTCCCCAGGACTGAAGGTGCTGTTCCACCTGACCCTCCGCATCACGGATGAGGGTAAGGGTAAGGGTTTTGCTGAAGCCTTCCGCCAGGAGCATCAGGCGGCGCTGAAGTTCCTCGCCCACCGCCGGACAGGCCTGGACGGCACCGTTGCCCATGCCGCCGAGCGCGGCTCGGTACGCCTCCAGCATCCCTGACAGAAGTTCCTCTGTGGTCGGCGGGCGGTACTTGCTTAATTCACTCTGATCCAGATCAAGGTATCTTTTTATGGAAATCACGGCGCGTTAGTCTTTCCCGTTCTGCGTTGAATTCGATGAGACCATTGCGTTCGCATCGAGTTGCACGAGCCGCATGAAGGCGCGACGCTTCCGCCACTCCGAGACAAACACCACGGCCGCCGTCACGCTCGCAACTCAGCTTAATCCATCGGCAATCTTCGGTAGGACTTGATTTGGAGTTTTACGCCTGATGAGGAGACGAGAAATCGCAGGCCATCCCTTGGAAGGGCGGGGCTTCAGCCCCGCCGCCTCCGCCAACCCGACGAGTTGGGCCTTTAGGCCCTGAAGCCACTTTACTCCAGGGGCTAAAGCCCCCCAGTGATAAGCTGGCTTCCATGGCGGGGCTGAAGCCCCGCCCTTCCCGGCGCTCCGCCAAGGCAGACCTGACGCCGCAAACGACCGGGCTGTTGTCCTTCAATCGGGCCGCGACAACTCGGCCAGCAGAGCCTCGCGCCTCTTCCAGGCGATGCCGCTGACGAGATCAAGCACGCGCCGATAGGCCACCCAAGTGATGCCCGAGAGCCCCACAAAGCCAATCCCGCACCAGGCCATGTTTCCCACCCAGCGAGAGAGAAAGTACAAGGCCGCTGCCAGGCCGACCACGACCACTTGAACTCCCAGGCTGACCAGCACCGAAAGGCCCGAGGCTTGTTGCCGCCGCATCTGGCCGGGCTTCAGCTTGCGGGGAAAATAGAGCGAGACCAGGTTCCCGGCCGTCAGGTTCATGAGGAAAGCCCAAAGAGCCCCTGCCAGGGTCAGTCCCACGACTACCGGTGGGGTAGGCCCGCCAACGGACTGGACCAGCACGAAAACGATGATGACCTCGGCGGCAAGCACCATCGAGTGGAGCAGATTCTTCGCCACCATCACGTCGCGGAAACGAAGGGGCGCCGCGAACAGCATGGGTAACCCGGGCCCGTCATAAGCCAGACTGTTGTAAGCAAGGCCCACCACAGTGAGCAAGACATACGCGATGGCCATGGGGAAGTAAGTCGAACTATCCAGCATGAAGCCCGTCACCTTGGGGTGCGGACTGCCATGGCGGCCCAGGCTCAGCGCAAGAATGATCAGCACCGGCGTCAGCAGGGTGAGATAAGCCATGATATTGCGCAGAAGATAGCGCAGGTCTTTCTCAAACAGGGCCACCACGGTGGGGGACACGCCACTCACGTTCCATCCCGCGCGCACAGGGGCGCGAGCTTCGGCAGACGGACGGCGCGTCTCGCTCAAGTTCTCGCCGCGGTACTCGGCCCGCAAGCGAATGGCGAGCACCCACCCGACCACGCCACAGTAAGCAAGGAGACCTGCGAACTCAGCACATGCCTTGCCCAGGTCCCCGCCACCCCCCAACGTGATCGTCGCCGCCGCGTTGCCGGGAGGAAGGACGCGGACACCCGAGGCAAGGCGGGTCACCCATGGCAACGCCCGCAGGCCATATCGATTAGCGAGTGGACTTATGAACTGGCCGCTGATCGCCAGGAGGATGCCCGCCGCGCCCAGAATTTCGCGCGTGCGTCGTTGCGCCATCCAACGGCTGAGCCAAGCGTAAATAGCCCGGTTGAGCAACAAGTTGAGGAAGGCGAGCGCCGCGAGAGCCGGGATCGCCCAACGTAGAGCGCTTAACGATGCGACGCCGATGCCGAGGAGCATCGCGGCAAGCCAGTAGAGACAAGCCGCGGCCGCGGGGTCAAAGACTCCGTGCGCGAGAGCCAGAAGCACAAATGTGGAATATCGAAGCGGGAAACGCAGGAGCGAAACCGGATCGGCTTCCGCGCCAAACCCCGAGACGATAAGTGGAAACAGCAGCCAAACCAGGAACACCAGCCAAAGCTCGCCCGAAAGCAGAGGGGGCTTGCCATACTGGATCGCAAACCAACCGCCGAGGCCCAGGAGAACGCCGAACCCCACAATCCCAAGGCCGATGCCGGCGCCCATGATGATATGTACAGCCAGGTTCAACTTGCCGGTTGCGGTCCGCAGGCCGTTAACGAACAGGCGCCAGCGCAGCCAGCCTACCAGGAAGAGCTGCGTGGATTTGCCCGGCGCCGAGATCACTCCAGCCACGATAGCTCCGGCACGGCGGCGCGCTCGCCACCCACAATTTTGAGAAAAATCTGTTCCAGACTGAGCTTCTGCCCATCATCGTGCGGCGCTGCCACGCCGGAGCGCAGGTCGTCAATGGACCCTTGGGCCACGAGTTCGCCGCGATCGATGATGGCCACGTGGCTGCACAGCCGCTCGACGATTTCCAGCACGTGGGAGGTGAGGAAGATCGTGGCGCCGCGCGCGATCATGCGGCTCAGCATGGCCTTAAGAGTGCCGGCGGCAATGGCGTCCACACCCTCGAAGGGTTCGTCCAGAAACAGCACCTTGGGCCCGTGGATGACCGCCGCGGCCATCGCAAGTTTCTTCTTCATGCCGTGCGAGTAGTCCACGATCAGCGACTTGGTGCGATCGGCGAGGCCCGTGAAGTCGAGAAGTTCCTGCGCGCGCTCCGCCGCGGTGACGCGATCGAGGCCATACATGCGTCCGGCGAAGGTGAGGTATTCCGGCCCGGTCAGGCGGTCGAAGAGGGCAAGGCCTTCCGGCACCACGCCGATCTGGCTCTTCACGCCGATGGGATCGCTCGCGAGATCGAGGCCGAGAATCCGGATTTGCCCGGCCGTGGGCTCCAGCATGCCGGTGAGCATCTTGATGGTGGTGGATTTCCCCGCGCCGTTGGGGCCCAGAAATCCAAAGAATTGCCCCGCTTCGACGCGCAGGTTGACGTTGCGCACCGCTTCCAGTTCTCCGAAGCGGCGGCACAGTCCGTTGGTCTCTACTGCGAGGTCAGTCATGGCAGCGCGCCGCTAGAGTAACATATCCGGGGATGAAGAAAAGCGCGAAATTCTGCCGGTTGCCGAATCGATCGAGTGGGCGGAAAGAAGTCGCAGACTCCGCAGCGCGGATCGGTGGCCGCAACCAATACCAACTCCTCCGCGTCCTCTGTGTCTCGAAAGACTAAACACAGAGAGCACGGAGGGTCTCAGTGATCTCTGTGTTTAGTCTTTTCAGGAACAGAGTACACAGAGAAGAAATCTTCGCAAAACAACAAGGTCCAACAAACTGGTGGCACAGTGCGAAGTCTGCTCCGGCCCACAGTGAAAGTAAGAATTACTGGTGCGGCACAACCAGCAGCGTAATCGACTGCGCCGGAAAAGTTGTGCTGAGGGTGCTCGTCGTACTGCCGGCGGTGGGCGGCGTCACCGTCAAGTCGGGTTGCGCTACGATTGCGGCCAGGTTCGCGTTGCTGTAGAGGAAGACTTTCGCCGGGCCGTTGGGCGTCAGGTTGTCCAGGGAGAGACTTGCGGTGAGATCGCCGTAAGTCTTGTTCAGCACCACCACAGTAACCATGCCGTCTGCGGTGCGTAGCGCGCCATAGACGGAGAGCCGGCCCTGGTCTGCGCTGCCCGAAGCGAGCGCCATGTCGCCGAACTTCGAGCCTGCCGCGTCGTAGTTGCGGTAGATCTCATAGGCCATCAAGCCCGGGACCTGGTTTGTGTCCGGCGGTCCCCAGAGAGTCGCCAGGTCGAGGCCGTATTTTCCGAAGATCCCGAGGATGTCGGCCTGCGCCACTGCGCCGTTGATGTGCTCTTGCCCGCCCCAGTTGTACTCGCTGATCGACGTCTTGGTGCCCGGGTAGTCGTTGGCAACCCATGTCTGCATCATCGGAATTACTTGCGGTGCTTCGAGAGGAGTCGAGCAGCTTGAAGTGTAGTTCGGATCCGTGATGTAGTTCGGCTGAGGGTAATTGGGATCGGTGTAGGTGGGGTCCCACAAAGCGCGCGTCGAATCGAGCCGCGCCTCCTGCTCTCCGGTATCTCCGGCGGGGCTGAGGCCGACGCCGGAGCCCTTATACACGGCAGCAAAATAGCTATGCAGGTCAAGATAGTCCAGGAGGCGAACGCCATGGTTCGCTTCGTACGCCGCGAATTGCTGGAGATAATACTCGATGAAGGGCGTGCCGCCGTGCGCCTTGCGATCTATGGGATTGCTCCAAGGTTCATAGCAGGGACCGGTATTCCATCCATCCTCGATATCCTCTTTCGAGTAGAAATAATCCCACCAGAAGTCCATCACCGGGCCGCTGACTGCGGCCGTCGGATCGGCAGTCTTGATGGCCAAGGCGGTGGCGATACCGTTGTTGGTGGCCTCGTCGTAGGTGAACGGGAGCGGGTGGACGTCACGGTGCACCGCGTCCCACCAACTGGGTTCGTTGTCCAGGTCGTAGATCGCCACCCCGCCATTCGCCGCCGTGCCAAAAGTGCCGACCAAGGCAGTTACCCAACTGCCCGCCCACGCGGGACCCTCCGCGACGCTGGTGTCCGTGGGGGCGTTGCCAGTGATGTTGCAGCCGTTCGAATTCGTGCAGCCGCTCACCCCCTCCGGATATACGCCGTTGCCGCAGTTGCGGGAGGTGTCCACACTCTGCTGGTTAGGGTACGTCGAGGTCGGGAAACTGCAGGAGGTCCCATCCTTCGCCACCCAGCCGAGCACCGGCACGGTGCCCAGGGAGATCGCCCCGATGGCCTGGTTACTGGTGACAAAATCGTTGAATTCGCCCGTGGGGCCTACACCGGCGTTGGTTTGATTCTCGAAATACCAGTCGCTGGCGGAGTTGCTTACCCCCAGTTGGTAGTTGTATCGGGAGGTGCTGTCTCCGCCCCAGCGTATGACGGTTGGGTTGGCCGGGCCGTCCACGGAATTGACGAAACTATACCCGTTCATTCCATAGATGTACGGGTTGATGGGGTGGGTTTGGTTGCCCAGATCGACAGTCAATGCCGGACCCGCGGCGGCGGCCGGCGGCGCCAGCGCCACGCTAACGCTTCCGCTCTGGGTCGAATCCTGAGAACTGGTGGCCGCTATCGTCACCGTGGCGGGCGCTGGGTAGGGAGTCTCATAGAGTCCGCTGCTGCTGATGGACCCGATGCTGCCCGTCCAACCGGCAGGCCCGGTCACTGACCAACTCACGGCAGTGCTGAAGCTGCCCGTGCCGCTCACTGCGGCGCTGAACTGGAGGGTAGCCCCGATGGTTGCCGTGGCAGGATTCGGCGTGACGACCACCGAGGTGATGGCCGAGGCAGTATAGTTAGCCGTGATGGCGGTGTTGGCGCTCATCGTCAACGTGCACGTCACGGTGCTGGCGCTCGCACATCCGCTCCAGGAGGAAAACGGATTTCCACCCGACGTCGCCGTGGCCGGCGCCGTCAGAGTCACCGCGGTCCCGGAGTCATAAGTCAGAGTGAAGCTGGTCGTGCCGCTCCCGACATGATTAGCGTCGCTCGGTGAAGCGGTGATCGCCACGCCCGTAGAAGGGTTGGTCGAGTTCACCGTAAGCACATAGGTAGCCGGTGGCGTCGTTCCGCCACCCCCTCCGCCGCCACCGCAAGCCGACATCAGAACCATCAGCCCGGCCGCCGCGCACAACCTCGGCTTCCACCCTTCGCCGCTCATTTCAGGCCCCCATCCGCCAAAGTGCAGACGCGGCGCAGGCAAGCTGAACACCAGGACAAAGTGACGCTTCGCGGCGTCGCGTCTGCGGCCATCATCTTGCGTTTCGCGGGGCTTCAAGTCAATTGGAATTTCGGTGTGGAAGAAGTCTTGACGGAGTGGCCCGGTGTTTTCGGGGGCTGGATAAACTGCATTGCTACATCGGCACGTGGAAGACAGATATTAAACGTAGCGCCTTGGCCCAGCTCGCTGTCGATCCAGACAGCGCCGCCGCTCTGTTTCACCGTCCCGTAGACCATCGCCAGGCCCAGCCCGGTGCCCTTGCCTTCGTCTTTGGTCGTGAAGAACGGTTCAAAAACATGCGCTTGCGTTTGCGCATCCATTCCAATCCCCGTATCGCTCACCGTCAACATCACGTACCGGCCGGGGGTGACCGCCGGATGCCGTTGCGCAGAGGAGGCGTCCAGTTCGACGTTGGAGGTTTCAATCGTCAGCCTGCCGCCCTCGGGCATCGCGTCCCGCGCGTTAACAGCCAGGTTCACGATGACCTGCTTGATCCTGGCCGGATCGGCTTTCACCTGCCCGAGCGCCGGCGCCGGGAGGGTTACCAGATCGATATCTTTGCCGATCAAGTGACGCAGCATGTTCTCGACCCCGGCGACGACTTCGTTCAAGTCCACAACCCGCGTCACCAGCACCTGCTGCCGGCTGAAGGCGAGCAACTCGCGCATCAGGGAAGCCGCGTTGTCGCCGGCTTTCTTGATCTCTTCCAGCCAGGCTCGCGTCGGATCGGAACGATCTAAGGTATTCAGCATCATTTGGCAGTAGCCGTTGATGGCGCTTAAGAAATTGTTGAAGTCGTGCGCCAGTCCCCCGGCCAGCCTGCCCACCGCCTCCATTTTTTGCGCTTGGTGGAACTGCTCTTCGAGCTTCCGATTCTCGGCCTCAGCAAGCTTGCGTTCCAGGCGGCTATGGGCCTCCCGAATTTCGCGCTCCAAGGCCGGGACAAGACGCGCCAGTCTGCCTTTGATAAGGTAATCCTGCGCTCCAGCCTTCAGGGCAAGCACCGCGGTCTCTTCGCCGATGGTGCCCGAAATGATGATGAAAGGTATGTCGAGTTGTTTCGACTTCAGAGTTTCGAGCGCCTGCAGAGCGCTAAAGTGCGGCATCGTGTAATCCGAGAGGATGACATCCCACTCCGCGCGTTCCAGTGCCGCGGTCATCGCTTCCGCGGTTTCAACCCGCTCCCAGACGAGCTCATACCCGCCGCGGCGCAGTTCCCGCAAGACCAGGGCAGCGTCGTCCGGGGAGTCTTCCACGATAAGGACCTTAAGAGCTGTGCTCATCTATCTCCTCCGCGGCGGAATAGGGCCCTCGTTCAAAAGCAGCCAGTAAAGCCCGATCTGCCTGACGGCCTCGAACAACTTCGCGAACTCCACAGGCTTGCGCACATAACTGTTCACACCCAAGCCGTAGCTCTCCGCCACGTCCTCCTCTTGCTTCGAAGACGTCAGGACCACCACGGCCATGGGCCGGGTGCGCGTATCGCTCCGGATCTTCCTCAACACTTCCAGGCCGGTGATCTTCGGAAGTTTCAGGTCGAGCAGAACCACCGAGGGCCAGTCCGTGACGTCCCGTCCCGCGTACCCGTTCGTGCCAAACAGATAGTCCAGAGCCTCGGCTCCGTCCCGAGCCACCACGACCTCGTTCATAATGTTATTCTTCCGGAGCGCTCGGAGCGTAAGAACCTCATCATCCCGGTTGTCTTCCACCAGCAGAATCGCCTTCTCGTTCATGGGTTCCTCCCAGTAGGGTCCAAACTTCTTGCTCCAGCCAGCGCCTCCGTTCGGAAAGGCTGGAGAGGTGTGGTGAAATCGACCCCCTCACCTGCCCTCGTACTTCGGGCACCCTCTCCCCCAGGGGGGAGAGGGCGGTGGTCCCGGGTATTGGCCCTCGCCCCCTTGGGGGAGAGGGTGTCCGTCAGCCGACGGACGGGTGAGGGGGTTCGGCGGTCACTGTAATTTGCGAGGCCCGTTAGAGAGTGAACGAGAACATGGCCCCTTTTCCGACTTCTCCCTCGGCCCAGATACGCCCTCCGTGCCGGCGGACAACCCTCTGCACCGTCGCCAAGCCGATCCCGTGCCCCTCAAACTCGTCTTGCGTGTGCAGCCTCTGAAACGGGCTGAACAGATTGGCGGCATACGCCATATCGAACCCCGCGCCATTGTCGCGGACGAAGAAGACCGTCTGGCCATTCTCCTGCCGGGCACCAAACTCGATGTGCGCGGTGGCCTGTTTACTCGTGAACTTCCAGGCATTGGCCAGCAGGTTGTGAAGAGCGATTTCGAGTAGTTGACGGTCTCCCTCGGCTCTGGCGCCTTCTACGATGGAAAACTCCACTTTTCGATTCGGTTCGCTGTGGCGCAGGTTCTGCGCCAGGGAGGCCGCAAGGGCGCTCAAATCCACGCGCTCCCTGTAAATCTCGTGGCGCGCCAGACGCGCCAGCCCAAGCAAACCTTCGATCAGCTCGCCCATCCGCCCCGCCGCCGCTTGCACACGACGAAGATAATCGCGCCCCTCGGCATCAAGTTTTTCCAGGTGATCCTCCATGAGCGCCTGGCTGAAGCCGTCAATGGAGCGCAGCGGCGCCCGGAGATCGTGCGAAACCGAGTAGGCGAATGCTTCCAGTTCCTTGTTCGTCGCCTCAAGCTCCGCGCTGCGCTGAGCCAAGACCTCATTAAGCTGCTGAATACCAGCTTCCACCCGCTTACGGTCAGTGATGTCGCGAATCGCGCTCGACACCAGCAGGCCCTTCTCCGTCTCGAGCGGGCTCAGGCTGATTTCAACCGGGAACTCCGTTCCGTCCTTACGCAGGCCATACAATTCCAAACCCGCTCCCATCTCCCGCACCCGCGGCTCGGCAAAGAACCGATTCCTGTGGCCAGGATGAGTATTTCGAAAACGCGGAGGGATCAGGATCTCGAGTTCCTTCCCAATCAGATCTTCGCGCCGGTGCCCAAACACTTTCTCCACCTGGGCATTGACCAGTAAGATTCGTCCCTCGTGGTTCACCACCACCATGGCGTCCGGGGCCGCGTCCAGAAGTTCCCCCGAAAGCCCTTTCAACCTGTTCATCCCAGCACTCCCTTTCAATGCTGCGTCGAAAGTCAAGTCGTTCCCGCGAAACCGCTCCCTGCAAATGGGGGAACAGGAAACCGGCCACTGGGAACGCGCGGCGCCGCCGAGTCGGACAAAGTGTCCATTCTACTCCCTGCACTCCCGCTCTGCAATTCAGAGTGAAACGCGCCCCCGCCCTCGGCCGACCGGCGCCTCTGCGATTGCATTCGAAAAGTGCGCGGGAATATACTATCAATAGGGCAAGTTCCAGAACCCGACAGTTATAAACAAAGGAGAACCATCGGCAAGCCGCTATGAACATTCCCACCTATGATCAATGGAAGAAGGACACCACCTTGGGGATTACGAAACCGCGCAGCAAGGCGCTCCAGGCGCTGGATGCTGCAATCGAGAAGTACAACAAAGCCAAGACCCAGTATAATCTCTGGGCCATCAAGAATGCTTTTGAGGATTGGAAGCGATCCAAGGGGCCTGCCTGGGACCGCAGCGAGCGAAACAAGAACAACGTGATTACGAAGCTTGCCTTCCAACTCGATCAGCTCGACTACCGGACCTACCAGATTACCCACATGAGCATGGAGGAGCTTCGAGCCCTCGAGTACATGAAAGCCGAGCGCCTCAAGGTCATCACGAAACTCTTCCTGGACGCTGACGGCCATGCAAAACCTGTGGTGCTGAAGGCGGCGAACTTGCCGAACGCCTTATCGAAAGCCCGCGACGCCGTGAAAACCAAATCCGGCGAGGCTTGGCAATCACTTAAGAACAAGGTTTCCTCCCAGCCCTCGGCTCCCAAGCCCTTCGTTGTTACGGGAATGGGAACCTCTCCCGGCGGCGGGGCGATGGGGGTAAACCTCGGTAAGAATCAAACTGTTAAGGACATGATCCAGGCGAAGTTGCAGGAGATGGTGCAGAAGTTCTTCGAGGTGGACAGCATTGCCTTGCTGGGCCCGCTGACCCAACTGGTCTTGTCCGTGGTGGCGGAATGTGCGGCCAGCGCGGCCCCCGTGATCGGGCACATTAAGGATGGGGTAGCCATCGTCAGCGATTGGACTGACGTGGGCCTGGGCTACTATCACCAGAACACCATCTCCCGCTGCAGCTACTCCATCGAGTTAGGCGCTCCTGCCGCGGCCTTTGCGGCCCTCGAGAAACTCATGAAGGACGCGACTGAGCACTCGGCCATCAGCGCCGGCATCAACACCGCTTCCTTCGCTGCAAAGACCGGGCTTTTGTTCGCCGATGGCGGAGCGATCAGCGGGCCGGTGGTCGGGGCGGTGAACGCACTCGCGCAGATCGCGCACACGCTGTATCTGCTGGGTATGGAATACCGGGCCACAAAGGACGCCAACGCGGCCCTCACAGCCGGACATCTGGATATCACCTTGTTCGAAACCTATCCGCTCATGGGCTGCTATCTGCTGAACTGCGCGACCCTGAGCGACATCATCCCCATCCAATGCTTTGCCACGCCCGGCTGGAAGGATTACATCGAGCACATGAAGAAAGGCGCCATCGACAACATCCTCACGCAATCGGCCGCGCTCATCGACAAGTCACCCTGGGAAATCAAGGACATGCCCAAGCGGCCCGGAGGATCAAGTGGAGGCCTTGTCTCCGAAGGCAAGAGATATGAGGGCTTCGCCAGCCCACTCTCCGGGATCGCAGGCTTGGCAGGCGTCGGCAAGAAAAGCTGACAGATCGTAGCGCAGACTCCCTGCGGTTGGGAGTCTGCGGCTCTTTCGGATTGTTCAGGATTAAAGGAAGCAACAACCGCAGGGCTAGCGCCCTGCGCCGGCCTGGAATTGACATTAAGTCTTTGTCCCAATAAAATTCTTGACAAACTGTGCTCAACGTGATAGGCTATTGTGGGGTTGCAGGGTCTTTCTGTCATGGCTGTACAGGCGTCGCCAATCGCTGCTTTCCTTACCCTCCCGGCAAAGTGTTGCTTCAGCCCTCGTTCGACCGCCAAAAAAATTTCAAAAATAAACGATCAAAGCCAGTATGTTGCTGAAAACAAAGGATGGCACTTTTCGTAACGTGCAAAACGAACTCAAAACGCAGCAAATTTTAGGTGCCCAATGCGCCGATTCATCACCAAAAACAGCCTTTCTGGAAACTTTGCCCAACTGCGTCTTCCCGAACCTGAGGGCAGGGAAGGCGAGGAGTCCCGCTCTGGTTCGTTTCAGAGCCAAACATCCAGGCAGAGCCAGATTCTTCCTCGCTTCGCTCGGAGTGACAGCGCGGAGAAAAAACACAAAATCGTGGGAACGAACTCAAGAAGTTACTGAAAACAAAGGACATCACTTTTTGTAACATGCAAAACGAACTCAACTTTAAGCGCCCGATGCGCCAATTCATACCGAAAAGCAGCCGTTTTAGGGCGGTTGGTGAGTCCGCCTGTACTGCTTTTCCCCGATTTCTTCGCGGGGCGCGCAGATTTCGTGGCACGGGCGTCCCGCCCGTGCGCACGGCCAAGATGACCGTGCCACGTTGGGATGCGGCTCCGCCGCGATGTGCTACCCGGTCACCCAGTCCGAACCAACGGAGAGCGATTGCATTCGGAAGCGGTCGGGGGTATGGTGTCGAGTGGACCGGTCGAAAACACCCATTCGATTGGATGTGGCGCTGATGAAAAGACTTATTCTCTTTCTTGCTGTCTCATCTGTAGCTTGTGCGGTTTGTGGCGCTGAGAACCCGGAAGTCGCGCGCTGGGAGCGCGAAGCTCAAAAGGTCACGATCATCCGGGACGATTGGGGGATCGCGCACGTCTACGGCAAGACGGACGCGGATGCGGTCTTTGGCATGGAATACGCCCAGGCCGAAGACGACTTCAATCGCGTCGAGACGAACTACCTCAGCGGCCTGGGGCGGCTGGCGGAGGCGGAGGGCGAATCCAGAATCTATCAGGATTTGCGGATGAAGCTGCTCGTTGATCCGGAAAGGCTGAGGAAGGAGTACGATGCTAGTCCGGCCTGGCTGAAAATCCTGATGAACGCGTTCGCCGGCGGTTTGAACTACTACCTTTACAAGCACCCAGAGGTAAATCCAAGAGTCATCAAGAGTTTCGAGCCGTGGATGGCGCTGAGTTTCACGGAAGGCAGCATTGGATGGGACATCGAACGGGTGAGCCTTATTCAACTTGCTGCGTTTTATGGCAAGCAGCAGGCGAGCCTCACTCCCCCCACCCCTTACTCCCCTCCTCAACTAGGGAGGGGAATCACTGATTCCGCTTACTCCCCTCCCCTGATGGGGAGGGGAACAGGGGGTGGGGACGAGACAGCCGAACCTTCCGGCTCGAACGGCGTGGCCGTCGCGCCTTCGAACACAACCCAGGGCCACGCTCTGCTGCTGATCAACCCGCATACGTCTTTCTACTTCCGATCCGAGCTCCAGATGGTGAGCGAGGAAGGACTGGATGCTTACGGCGCCGTGACTTGGGGACAATTCTTCGTATATCAAGGCTTCAACCCGCATGTCGGCTGGATGCACACCTCGAGCGGCGTCAATGCCCTCAGCGAGTACCTCGAGACAGTCGAGAAAAAGGCTGACAGCTACTACTACAAGTACGGAGACAAGGAGCTTCCGGTCACAACCGGGCAAATCAGTGTGCCCTACATGACTGAGCACGGGATGGCCGAAGAAAAATTCACCGTTTATCGCACCCAGCACGGTCCGGTGATTGGCGAGCAGAACGGGAAATGGGTGACCGTGCGGCTGATGCAGGAGCCGGTGAAAGCGCTGATCCAGTCTTTCACGCGAACCAAGGCTACGGACTACAAATCGTTCCGGCAAACCATGGAACTACACACGAATTCGTCGAACAACACGATTTATGCCGATGCCGACGGCGACATCGCCTACTTCCACGGGAATTTCATTCCCCGCCGCGATACCCGATTTGATTGGACGAATCCGGTGGACGGCAGCGACCCGGCGACCGACTGGCACGGGCTTTTATCCGTTGACGAGACGCCGCACCTGCTGAATCCAAAGAGCGGGTGGATTTACAATTCGAACGATGCGCCGTGGTCTGCGGCCGGGCCCGGCAGCCTGAAGAAGGAAGATTTTCCGGTCTATGTCGAAACCGGCGGGGAATCGGCGCGCGGCCTTCACGCCGTGAAGGTTTTCGAAGGCAAAATGGATTTCACTCTCGATTCGCTGATTGGCGCGGCTTTCGACAGCTATCTGCCGTGGTTTGAGAGGGCCATGCCCGCGCTTATCAAAGCTTGGGACCAGGACCCAGACTCGGACCTGCTGAAAGCGAAGCTCGCGGAACAGATCAAGCTTCTGCGTTCCTGGGATTACCGCTGGGGAGTGGATTCGGTTCCCACTTCGCTCGCGGTGTTCTGGGGTGAGGATATCTCCCGGCGGGTGGCTGGCGAAGCACGGCGCGCGGGCCTGCCCGTCTACGACTATGTTGGGAGTAAGGTGGCTGCGGGACAACTCCTGCATTCGCTCGAGGCCGCATCTGATCGGCTAACCGTGGACTTCGGAACCTGGAAAACGCCTTGGGGGGAGATCAACCGCTTCCAACGCCTCACCGACGATATCGTTCCGCACTTCGACGATTCGAAGCCCAGTATTCCCGTCGAGTTCACTTCAGCCCAGTGGGGGTCTCTGGCGTCCTTTGGGGCGCGTCGCTACGGGGAGATGAAGAAGTGGTACGGAAGCAGCGGCAACAGTTTCGTCGCGGTGGTTGAATTCGGCAAGACCGTGCGCGCCAAGGCCGTGACGGCGGGCGGCGAGAGCGGCAATCCCTCGTCGCCTCATTTCAACGACGAGGCAAAACGCTACGCCACGGGCGATCTGAGGGAAGTCTATTTCGACCGCTCACAGCTCGGTGGGCATACTGAGCGAGCCTATCGTCCGGGAGAGTAGTCCGGAGCCGAATGGATTAGCGAACTTATTTGTCGGAAGCGGAGGGGCGGGGCTTCAGCCCCGCCGCTGATCTCGGGAAGCATACAAGGGGCTTTAGCCCCTGAAGCGGCATGGTTTCAGGGCCTAAAGGCCCATTCAACCTTGCGCCCCTGGGAGGCCACATCTCATGAACAAATTCAGCCCCCATTCCCGATGGCATCACGTGTGGCGGATGGCGTCAGCCCCCGCCCTATGTGCTCTAGCGCTGGTGGGCATCAACCCGGTCCTGCTCTGCGGCCAGGCTTCGCGCACCACGCTGTCACTGGTAGGACTCAAGGCCCCGGTTCACGTCTACCGCGACATGCTGGGCATCCCGCACATCTATGCGAGTTCAAGTCAGGACGCCTACTTCGCGCTGGGATATCTGCATGCCACCGATCGCCTATTCGAGATGGAAATGTTCCGGCGCCGCGCTTCCGGCACGCTGGCGGAAGTCTTCGGCAAAGCATCGCTGAATGACGACATCTTCGTCCGCCAGATCGGCATCCGGCGCAGCACGGAAGCCGCGTGGAAGAGTCCTCGGCTCGACGGCCGCATCCGCAACGAGCTTGAGGCTTACTGCGCCGGCGTTAACGCCCGCCTTGCGGAACTGCAAAAACCGGGCGCGCCAAAGCCCGCGATCTTTCAGCAACTCGGCTTCACCCCGGCGCCCTGGACTCCTGTGGACGCGCTGGTGTTCCCCAAATATATGGGCTGGGACCAGTCCGGCACCGACACCGACGTGTGGATGGGCATGCTGGTCGAGAAGCTGGGCCTCGAAACGGTGAACGAACTCTTCCCCCTCGACCGCCCCTACGAGATTCCCACCGTCCCCGCATGGGGAGCGGTGAACAAGCCGCTGGGGAACGGGAATTCCCTGGCCGAATGTCGAGGAGCGAAAACATCCGTCAGCTATGTCATCCTGAGTCCGCCGTGCTTTTCGGCGGACGAAGGATCACCGCAGTTGCCTCGGGGATTCAGCGGAGCGCGACGGACTGCCAAGATTCTTCGCTTCGCTCAGAATGACAGGCAAAGCGACCAGAATGACAAAGGAAGGGCGGTCGCCGAGGCACCCCCGAAATTCCCTGCAGGTTTTGACCAGGCGGCCATCGAGCTGCACGGGCACTTTGTGAGTGGGCGGTTCGGCAGCCCGTTTGCCTTCGGCAGCAACAACTGGGTGATCGACGGCACCAAGTCCGCCACCGGCAAGCCGATTCTTGCCAACGACCCGCATCTTGGCTTCTCGCTGCCCTCCATCTGGTACACCGCGCACCTGGTAGCGCCGGGCCTCAACATTACCGGAGTCACCTTCGCGGGCTTTCCCTATGCGGTAATTGGCCACAACGATCACATTGCCTGGGGCCTGACCAACATGCAAGCCGACGCAGTCGATTACTTCATCGAAAAGACGGACCCGCAGCATCCCCACCAGTATTTCTATAAAGGCGAGTGGCGGCCAATGATGCGGATTCACGAGGACGTGCCGGTGCGCGGCGAGAAGCCAGTACCGCTGGAGATCGAGTCGACGATCCACGGGCCGCTGGTGACGACGCACGGCGCCACGCTGGCGCTCGACTGGACCGGCCTTGGGCCCACATTTGAGGTGATCGCTTTTCGGCGGCTCAACACCGCGCGCGGCCTTGCCGATTATCGGGAGGCCCTCACGGAACTCGTGGTCCCCGCGCTCAACGTGATCTATGCCGACGTGGACGGCAACATCGCCATCGCTCCGCACGGCGCGCTGCCCATCCGCAAGCGCGGCCTGGGTCGCTGGCCCGTCGATGGCTCGACTGGCGAATATGATTGGGCCGGAATGATCCCCGACGATCAGCTTCCCTTTGCGCTTAACCCCACGCAGCACTTCCTCGCTTCCGCCAACGGCCGCCCCGCTCCTGTTGGCTATCCCTATTACCTCGGCTGGATGTGGGATCCCAGCTACCGTACGCGCCGCATCCACGAATTGCTCAGCACGCATGACCACATCACCGTCGAGGATATGGAGGCGTTTCAGTTGGACGTGCACGATGTGGCCGCCGAGGCGTTTGTACCGGTCGTGCTCGCCGCCTACGACCGCCATCCGTTCGGTGATGACCAAGTACGCCGGGCCATCGACGAGCTGCGTCACTGGAACTTCGAAGCTACGCCGGAGAGCGTCGTCGAGCGCATCTGGGCCGCGTGGTTCGAGCGTTTCCGCCACGACATGTGGCAGCCTCAGTTCGATGCCGCGGGTGTGGAACAGTGGGAGGGTGGCTGGGGCTTCGCGGATACGAACCAGCGCCAGCCTGAACTCGAAGTGCTCGAGTTCCTCACTCGTGCCAATCCGGAATCAAAGTGGTTTGGCGGAAAACTGCCGGCTTCGGATTCCGGCGAGGCCACTATGCAGACGCGCGACGCCGTTATCGCGCGCAGCTTCGTCGAGGCCATTGCCCAGATTGTGAAGGAGCGGGGCGTCGATATGAGCCGCTGGCAGTGGGGCGCAACCAACCTGCTGCGCCTGCACTCGATGACTCAGAATCCCGCGCTCGACCGCGGCGGCATGCCCGTGCGAGGCGACGATCTCACCCTCAACCCCGGCGCCAACGGCGGCGGAGTCACCGGCGGCGCATCCTGGCGCATGGTGGTGGATTTCAGCGACCTAGGGCACAGCGTCGGCATGTATCCGGGCGGCCAGAGCGAAGATCCCGCCAGTCCGCACTACGACGACCAAGTGAAACCCTGGGCGGAGGGCCGCTACCTGCCGCTCTATTCTTACTCGTCGCCGCAAGCGCTCCCGACAGGACAGGTGGAGTCGGTGCTCGAAATGGAACCGAAGTGAGAAATGAGGGTGGAACCAACTTGCCCAAACCCGGAATAGACCAGTTGCTCATCGAGTCGGCCCTTCAGCCGGAGCTGCGCCGGCGTCTGCTGGAATCTCCGGACGAAGTCTTCGGGGATTTTGATCTCAGCGAAGAAGAGAAGGAAATCCTCCGGCGTCCTGACCATCGTCTGCTTCCCTTGCTTGGAGCAGCCCTGGCGCGCCAAATGGAATCCTCAGGCCCTTTGGGAGAAGCGTCTTCAGTTTCGCCTGCCCCTCCCGCCCTGATCGAGGCCCGCACGTTGCCCGACACCTGGTTGGCGTTGACCATAGTCCCCTGTGCGCAGTTCGAGGAGGGGCACCTCAAAGGAATTTCGTATGTTGTCTGGGCGAATCCGATTCCCGAGGGCGGCGATCCCGCTACCTTGCCTCCGCCGGCGGGTGTTGTGCTCCCCGGTCAGCCTCTGGCTCCCTTGTATGCCGTGATTCAACTTTCCGCGGTGCAGACTCAAGATGCTGCGGGCAATCCCCAGGTGGGATTGTGGGCGTCGCTGCGTCAATCCTCCAACGTCGCCGCGCCCCCCCCGCTGGAAACCGCCGGAGATCCCGAGGCTTCCCCGTTCGGGAGCCATCTCGATTCGCCGCAGGTGCAAGCCGCAGTCGCTGCGGTGCGTGCGGCTTCCAGCGGTGAAAGATACAACCGCCTCATTGATCTGATGCGTGTCTTGCGCAGTGGAGACGTGCGATGACCGATCTGTGGATCGCCGGGCTGGGCATTCAGACGGTTAGCCAGATCACGCGCGAAGTGGAGCAAGCGCTCCGCGCCTCGCGGGAGATCTTTTACCTGGATACAGGTGTTGCCACGAAGAGCTACCTGGAAGGGCTGTGCCCGCGGGTCAGCTCGCTTTTTGAGCAGAGTTACCGCGAAGATCAGCCGCGCCTCAGCGCTTATGAGCACATGGCCGTCCGCGTTGTGGAAGCTGCTTTGGATCATCCACCCGTTGCCTTCGCGATCCACGGGCACCCTTTGATCGCGGTACACCCGCCGTTTCTAGTGCTGGAAATGGCGAACGCGCTCGGTTTGCGGGTTGAGGTGCTACCCGGCATCTCCGCCATCGACACGCTTCTCGCCGCCCTGCGGATCGACCCGGTGGTGCACGGCGTTCAGATGTACGAGGCCACCGATCTCTTGCTGCGGCGACGGCCTTTGCAGAATGATGTTCCCGCCATCATCTGGCAAGTCGGGACGCTCGAAACCGGCCTGCACAGCCAGCGGGTGTCGAGGCCGGAGCGATTCGCTCGCTTCCTTGCCCACCTGCGACAATACTACCCGGCAGAGCACCAAGTGGTGGCCATCTACTGCTCGCCCCACGCTCTTCTGCCTACGGCCATCCTGCAATTTGCCCTCAAGGATATGGCGTCGCACGCCGAAGAACTGCACGCGGGTTTCACCCTCTATGTCCCTCCTGCCACGGGCCGGCCAGTTCAAGATTGGGATTTGGCGGCAAAACTTTACAGCGTCGACCACTTGCGCAGCCTCACGCGATAGGCGAATACCAGGCTGACTGGCAAAAGGGGAGTGTCGAAATCATCGCGCCAGCCTATGTGACCTTGGTGTAAATTGAGAGCGAATGCCCCTGGAAGAAATGGAGATCCCATCCCATGCCGAAAATCCCTGGCACTTCTCGTAGAGAATTTCTGAGCAACAGTGGAAAGCTGGTCGTGGGTGAGGCTCTTGTTACGTTGGCAACGACGCCAGCCGATGGGCTGCCCCCGCAACCCGCGCCTGGCCTGCCGAGTGCTCTGGCGAAATCCCAGCTTAAAGTCGGGGAATTCTTCTTTGGCGCCGACGTTTACCCGGAACTGCAAACCCGCGAGGAGTGGAACCAGATGCTGGACCACTTCCAGCGATCGCAGATGAACGCGGTACGCGTTTCTGAGTCGTCCTGGGGCAATTTAGAACCTGCCTCAGGGGAATTCGATTTCGGTTGGCTGCGCAACTTTCTGGACGATCTGGAGCGGCGGAAGATGAAGGCCATCCTGGGGACAGGGTCTTATGTCCCGCCACAATGGCTCGCCGCCGGCAACCCCGACATCCTGGCGCAGCTTCACCCCGGAGTGAAGGCGCATCCCATGGCGCGGCATGCCCCCTGCCTTAATCATCCTCTCTATCGGAGCGTTCTGCGCGAATACATTCTGGCCCTAGGTAAAGCCTTCCACGAGCACCCCACGGTCATCGCCTGGCAAATGGGGAACGAGCAGGAAGGCGCCGTCACCCGGCTCTGCTACAACCCTGCTTGCGAAAAAGCCTGGAGGGGATGGCTGAAGAAGACTTATCGCACGCCGGAGGAGTTCAATCGCCGCCTCAATCTGGTGAGTTGGGGCATGAAGGTCCGATCGCTCGATGAAGTGCCTCAGCCGGGCGAAGGGGTGGAGGAGAGCGGCAGGGAAATCGCGGCGCTCAGCTTGGCGCACCGCCATTTTCGCCGCGATGTCCTGATGGGATTCTTCGCGATGCAAGCCGAGGCGCTACGCGAAGCTGGCGTGAATCAGTGGATCATTACCGACTGGAACACGGAGTGGGACGCCGTGGCGGATGATCCGCAAGCCGGCGAGATCATGGATATCGCGGGTTTGAACTACTACCAGCCATGGGCTGACAGTGCGGAATTCTGGTCGGACCTGACCTGGCACCAGGACATGCATCGCTCCGCCTATGGACGCCAACACTTCATCACCACGGAAAACCGGTTCGGAGTGATGGGCGGGACGTCCATCTGGGATCCGTCGCCTTCGCACGACCAATTTCGAATGTATGGGCTGGAGGCCGCCGCATTCGGAACCTGCGGGCTGTTCTACTGGACCGGCAACCGTTGGCGAGGAGGCCACTGGCCGCATTGGGGTGGCCTGCTCGATTGGTCTGGCCACCCCGAGCCGGATTTCGACTGGGCGGTGGAATTGGGGCAGATCTTCCAGAAGTGGGGGAAGCACCTCATCGACAACCCGGTGAAGGCCAGCGCCGTAGCTCTCACCGACTTCGAGCAGCGCGCGGCGCTGGAGATCTACCCCCACATCAAGCCTAGCCCCGCGGTGTTGCCGCAAAGCTTCGACGCGTTGCACCGGCTGGGCATCGGCGTTGACAGCATGAATTTGGCCAAGGCGGCCAGCGCTTCCAACCTGACGAAGTACTCGCTGGTCTTGGTGCCCGCCGCGACGGCTTTGGATAATGCCCAGGTCGCCGCCGCCCTCCAGTCCTTCGCGCAGGGCGGAGGAGTTGTGGTGATTACCCCTTTCACCGCCTACATGGACGAGAATGGAGTATTCCGCGGTGACGGGTTCGCCGCGAACCTGCGAGAGCTAACCGGCGGCTTGGTGCGGACGATTCGCTGGACGGGCCTGGAGGCAGTGGGCCAGAGGAACGACCCGGAGGTGGAGTGGCATGGCGGAGGAGTGGCGGGCAGATCGCCGGTGGGACTGGAAGGCTACTGCGAGTTCATGGAAGTCGATCCCGGGGTGGAGATCATCGGGACCTTCCACAGCCGCCAGCCGATTCTGGATGGCAAGCCCGCCGCGACCCTGAGGGGACTGGGGCGCGGGACCGTGGCCAAACTAGGCTTTTGGCCGGGTGACGACAGCTTCTTGCGCCTGATTCGACAACTCGTCCCGCCCAGCCAAAGCTTGCTCGAGGCGCCGCTGCCGGCAGGCGGGTTGGCAATTCCCCACTTGGATGACAGCCTGTTCATCGTGAATACCACGCGGCAGGAGATGCCTGTGCAGCTTTCGCGCGGGGCAAAGGACCGGCTCTCCGAAAAAGCCCTGAACGGAACAACCAAGCTTGACCCCTTTCAGGTTTTGTGGCTCGAGTGACCGAAAGTCGTCGGTGACAAGGCTCAATCCTGTCTAGCCGACAATTTGTCCATGCCCTGCCTCGCCTGGCGGCGGTCAAGCCTTATCTCGTTTTCCCAAATTGCCCTTGCTCCCTTCAGGGCATGATTTGTGCCGATTGGCGCGCCAAGGCCCCTGATTTGCAGCCTTCAAAAAAGTGATGTGCTTTGTTTTCATCAACATTCTGGCTTTGTTCCCGGTATTTTTGAATTCTCTCGCGGTCCCCCGGGTTTCCCCCAACCCGGCAATTCCCGTCCCTGCCCCATCCCCCACGATCCAGTCCCCCGCCCCACCGTGGGCGACGTCAAAACGCTCGAATTTTGGTTCTATTGCACGCATTTGAGCGCTCAATTGGGGTTAGTTTTGAGTTCGTTTTAGCTTCGTTTCCGACATGCCTTTCTTTGTTTTCAATAACATAACTGAGTTCGTTCCCACTATTTTTTGTTTTTTCGGACCCCGCTTTTCCCCCGTGCCGGGACTGTTGCGCTTTTCCTCGCCGTCCGAGGCCTGCCCACGACAAGGTGTCCACAAAATGACCACAATTATAGGCTACGATATGTCACTGGGTTTGTCAAGTGAAAGATGCGAACATCGTAGCCGGACGCAGTGGTAGAATACGTGGCGGGGGACCTCACATGGAGCGACTGAAGTCCGAGAGCTTTACGGCCTATTTGGAAACCAAGCAACGCCTGGAGCAGGCCCAGAAGCCTGCGACGGGGGGCACGGCGTTTTCCCTGCTCGCCCTTTTGGCAGCCTCTCCGGACCAGCAGATGCCGCTGGCCAATCTCATGTCCGCGAGCGCCATGGCGTTCGGCGCCTTCTCCGATGCGCTGAAGAGCCTGGGCGAATTGGGTTACCTGACTCTGAGCGGCGCGCCCGGGCAGGAAGTCGCGACGCTTACCAAACTGGGTCAGGAGGTTTCCCTGCTGGCCCGCAAGTAAGGAGCTTCCGCCGTGGACTACGTCGTAGTGGCGCTGCTGGGCGCCCTGGTGGGCGGAGGTGAACTGACCGCCCGCTACCGGGATGCCCCGGCGCGCGCCCTTGCTAACCTGCCCGCCTTCGGTTACGTTGCCCTGAACATGGCAGCCTCGCTTGGGGCGCTGGCCTTTATCCATGTGTACGGGTGGACCTTCGGCCTCACGACGGCGGGCGATGCTCTGCGCTGGACGCAGGTTCTGGTGGCCGGAACGGGCGCCATGGCGCTGTTTCGCTCCTCCCTCTTCACTGCGCACGTTGGCGATAGGGACGTTGGTGTCGGCCCCAGCAGCTTCCTTCAGATTTTCCGCGACGCGACAGACCGCGCCGTGGACCGCGACCGCGCCAAGGCTCGCAGCGACAAGGTGACCGATATCATGAAGGAGATTCCCTACGCCAAAGCCTCGGCGGGCCTCCCGACTTATTGCCTGGCCCTCATGCAGAACGTCCCCAACGATGAGCAGGTGGCCTTGACAAAATCGCTTGCACTGCTCGACCAGGCCGCTATCGATGAAGCTATCAAAGTCCGCATCCTCGGCTTGCAATTGATGAACGTGGTCGGCACCACCGTCCTCACCGCCGCCGTCGCTTCCCTCAACGATGAGATGAAGAAAGCATGAATGTGCCGTAGGCACCTTGGAGTGCGGCGGCTTGACGCCGCCTTGGTTTCGAGATTGATGCCGGACTCCTGGTTAGCGGAACGGTCTTGGTTGGCTTGCTGGTCGGTGTGGGAGTCGTGAGAAAAAGGCGGCGTCAAGCCGCCGCACTCCAAAGGAGCAGCCGTGCCTGACTGGCCTCACAGTCCGGTTCATCGCCTCACCGAGGCCGGAGCCTACATGGTGACCTGTGGGACTTATCTCAAGGCGCACCATTTTGGCGCCCGTGAGCGTCTGGGGATGCTGTGCGAAGCCCTTCTGGGTGGAGCGGCGAAGTATGGGTGGAATCTCCAGGCTTGGGCAGTCTTCTCCAACCACTACCACTTCGTCGCGCTTTCACCCGCCGATGCCGGTAGCCTGCGAACCTTTTTGAACGAACTTCATTCCCAGACTTCGCGTGCGATCAATCAGGAGGATGGTGCCCTCGGACGCCAGGTGTGGTACCAATACTGGGACACCCATCTCACCTTTCAGCGATCCTATGTTGCCCGGCTGAGTTACGTGCACCGCAACGCGGTTCACCACGGACTGGTCAAGGAGCCGTGCTTATACCCTTGGTGCTCGGCCAGTTGGTTCCAGCGCCGCGCGGCCACTTCGTTTTACACCACCATCATGAAATTCGGAGTTGAGCGCCTGAAACTGCCCGACGATTTCGAGGTTGAATGGTCGCCCGACTGACCGTGCCGAAGGCACCTTGGAGTGCGGCGGCTTGACGCCGCCTTTTTCCCGAGGTAAATACGGAGCTCCGGCGGAACGCCCTTGCTTGGCTTGCTGGTCGGTATGAATATCGAGACTGCAAGGCGGCGTCAAGCCGCCGCACTCCAAGGCGCTTCGCGCATCAGGCCTTGTCAATCTGCGCGATCAGCTCGAGGGTTCTCAGGACGATATCCTTCGCGCCCTCGCCGTAGGTTTCGTAGTTGCGCAGGGCGGCCAGGGCATACTCTTTGGCATCGGGGAAGCGGCCTCGCCGGGCGAGGGCGGCGGCGACGTTGCGCTGTGTTTGAGCGGCGCCGTAGAGGTTACCGGCGGATTCGTCGTACCTGATGGCCTGGCGATAGTGCGCCAGCGATCGGTCCAAATCGCCCGCGTCATCGTAGATGTTGCCGAGCTCGTTGTGCATCACCGCTAATGGGTCGATCGCGTTTTCCCGGGCGAGCTTAAGGCCCTGATTGTACAAGTCAAGGGCACGCTGGAGGTGCTTGGCCAGTTCCGCCGCGGACTCGCCAGCCTCTCGCGCGTCCGAGAAACGTCCATAGGCTACGCTCCCAAGCTGGCCCAGGGACTTGGCCCGGCCCAAACCGTCACGCTCCGAGCGTAGCTCAAGGCTACGCTGGTACCAGCGCTCAGCCTCTGCCAAGTCACGGATTTCCGCCAAATGCGTGTAGGACGTGCCGAGGTTGAAGGCGGCGATTGCCGCGTCGGGCCGGTCGCCGATCCGCAGGGCCAGTTCGTAACCTTCTCGATAGGAGTCGAGGCATGACGTTTGACCCAGATCTCGTTGGATCTCCCCCAGTAGGTGGACCGAAACGGCCAGCGACCGAATTGCATTGCGCTGGTCGTCGTCCGACTCTTCGACAGGAATTGCCAGGGCTGCTGAGGCGCGTTTGCGGCTCCATTCGACTCGCATGCGTTGCAGCCGTCCCACCTTATCCCACTGCCGCGCTTGCCGTGCGAGCTTGACCCGGTATTCAGTGACCATACTCCACTCATCCTCCCGTCCAGGAAGAGCCTCATCCGTAACGGGATCGACGAAGTCCGGAACGATTTCCTCGATAAGACGCGCCCACTCGGCCCGGCGACCCGTGTGATCGTAAAGAGCGCCCATACCCTGCATCGTGTAAATTAGTCGGCCCCACAACCCGCGAGAACGAGCTAGTTCACGAGCGTGGAGGAGATTGGCTTCTTCGGCCTGCAATGCGTAAATGGCGTCCGGCCGCCCATCGGCGTACGCGTCGTGATAGTAGTTTCCCAGCCCACCGACCGCCGCCACAGAAGCGCGAATGGCGCGGTCTTCCGACTTGCCATAGCACTCGTCGAACGGCTTTTTGAAGAACCAAGGCAGCGCCGGGTGGATGGAATAGTAGCCGCCGCCGTGGGCAGTCAGCAGGCCCACCTCTGCCGCCCGCTCGAGCAAGGCGATGCCCGCTTCGCGAGTCAGGCCGCGCACCTCGGCCAGGCACCAGTCGCCCTCGGGGGCACCCATCGCGCGCAACGTACCGACATCTACAAAGCGCTGGAACAAGTGCAGCAGCGCCAGTTGCTTTCGCTCCGATGCGTCAAAGGCATGTTCGAAGCCGTAGTTGAGTGAAGCGGCGAGCGAACGGGTGCGGCCTTCACTTTCCTCATCTTTGATTTGGGCTTCGCGCGCGCGCAGCTTGCGTACGAATTCCTCAATCTGGTCCTTCGTTCGCAGCCCGTCGCGCAGCGCTTGCCCCACCAGCGCCGTGATGGTCATGGGGTTGCCCTGGGTGAAGTCGAGCAGGGGCCGCCAATCTGCGATTTCGTTGAGCCGCCGCCCCGCCTTCTCCGCCAAGGCCCGAGCCAACTGCACCCTTTCCATGAAAGGCATGGGCGGGACAGGGATACGCGCCGGCAGGTGGTGCAGCCACGCCTGCTCGTCGCGCCGTGAAGTGAGCAGGAACTTCGCCCTGGTCTCGCACGCAGCGCGGAGGAAGTCCGCAAGCTCGCCCTGCTCCTTAACGCTCCATTTTGAAGCGGTGCCCTTGGGAAAGCCTGCGACCGGCTCGACGTTATCCCAAATCCAGAGCACCGGAACCTGTCGCATCACTTGAAGTGCCACTTCGCGGCGCTCGGACTCAACACGCGCGAGCCAGTTGAAGCCCGCCTGCTCCAGGGCACTGTTGAACATCTGCCCAAAGGAATCGAGCACCCGGGCCAGCGTCTTGTGCGGTCCCGTAGCAATGTCGAAGGAGGTAAAGAGCACCGGCCCCTCGAGGCCGCCAGTCAGAGTATACCAACGCGCGAACTCGGCGGCGGTGGTGGTCTTACCCGCGCCCGCGCAGGCGTGGAGCAGAACGACATGCTGGGAATCAAAGGCGCGGTCGAGCGCGTAGAGGGTTTCGTCGCGGCCGAAGAAGCCCGCGTCGGGCGCCTTGGGAAGATCCTTGTCAAGCGTGCCGCGCCCCGGCGCGGCCTCGCCCTTGCCCAGGGAAAGCTTGAGCGCGGGGGCTGCGGCGTGCTTGCGAAACAAGGTGACGGGCGCGGCCTCGAAAGCCACCGGCACCGGCCAATCCTCGAGGCGCACGGGATCGAAGGCAATCGAGCGCAGCGGCTGAGCTACCAGTTGCTTGCGGCCAAAAGTGACGGCCTCGCCCAGCGCCAGCCCCCTGACCAATCCGCTATAAACGTCGGCGATGAGATTCGCCGCGGTTTCCACAAACACGTTGTAGCGCATGGCGACAACGCCCGCCGCGCCCGCGTCCATAATCTCCTGCGCGAGCGACCCAAAGGCCCGCGCCTCGGCGTGGGGGTTGGGAGCGCTCGCCACCTGCACGGGCGCGGCCGGCGGATCAGCGTGCGCCGAGCGGCAGGCATTCAGCACCAGCACCGGCACCTTGGCCTCGGCCAGCAGACCGCCCAGCGCGGTCCCGCCCACGGGCTCAAGGTTCCCTTCCAGTTCGGGATTCTCAAAGATCAGGTAGCCGTGTTCCCCGGGGCGCTGGTCACTTTCGCCGTAACCGCCGTGGCCGTCGAAATGGACCACGTGATAGGGTTCGTCCCGGTCTTTGGCGTCGCGGAGCTTGCGATTTAACTGCTCGAAAGTGGGCGGGCGGAGCAACTCCAATCGAACCGCCTCGGGATCGGCGCCGCTCAGGCCCTTGAGCAGGCGGCTGGCGACGGACCGGAAAGGAACATCGTCACCGCGTCTCGGCCTGCAAATCACCAGCAGAATGCGGATGGGGCCGGATACTTTCTTCGGCAGGTACGGGGGCAGCGCGGCCTGTGAACTCGCGCGCACGAAGGCCTGTGCCCTGAGCGCCAACGGCGTGTCCGTCTTTGGATCGCGAATCAATTCCCAGGGGATGGCAGTGGCCTCGCGCACGCGCGTGGCGATCTCGACACGCGCGTCCGCGAGCTTAGGGCCCGCCGTGGCCCAGAGATCGCGGGCATCGTCATTCGATTGAAAGATGCGGCTGAAAAGGTCGCAACCGATTTCCGCTATCCGCGCTTCGATGCGCGCTGCAATCTTCGGCGCCGGGTCGAGCGGATATTGCAGGTAATCTTCCAGATACCAACGCAAATCTTCCCGGTCCTGCTCGCTTACGGCAAAAGGAAATTGCGAAACGGCGGTCCGGCGAGGGGAGCCTTCATCCTCAAAGGCAATTTCCACTCGATACCGGTCGTTGCCGTCGGCAGATTCCGTGAGGCGCAGATTGGGCTTGGGTTACCCCGTTCCGGAGTGTAACGGCAGATGGAAGGTTAACACAATTCCGGGGCCGGCAGACGCGAAACACGGAAGGAAAGCCCGAACGCTCCGAGATCGGAACTGGTGCCCGGCGATCAGCAGAGCCACGAGTGCGGAATCCCGCGCCGTGCGAAAAGCAGCAACGCCGGTCCTTGGCGCAGGCTGTTGGTCATTGACATCGAATTTGAAGTTGCTCGGCAGACGCGAACGGATGCGACTTTTCCGGCGACAACTTTGGGGCAAGTATAGTAGAATAGCCATTGGCCAAGGATGACCAACAAGCCCACTTTCACCCCCGCGACAGGATTCAAGCACGCCCTCGAAACTCGTGTTGATGAATACTTCCGGCGGGCTGGAGTTTCCAAGACCGGAAACCTTGGCATGCACCTGAAAGCGCTGGCGATTCTCGCTTGGCTCGCCGGTTCCTACTATTTATTGGTCTTCCATGTCTCCAGTTGGCCCGGCGGCGTCCTGAGCGGCCTATCTCTAGCCTTGGCCACGGCCGCGGTGGGGTTCAACATTCAGCATGACGGCAATCATGGAAGCTTTTCGAGCCGCCCCTGGATGAATCGGTTGGCAGGGCTAACGCTGGATCTTGTCGGGGCCAGCTCTTACCTGTGGATTTGGAAGCACAATTTCGGCCACCATACCTACACGAACATCCCCGATGCGGATGATGACATCGATTTGGCCCCGGTGGGGCGACTCTCCTCGGAGACTCCGCTATGTTCTTACCATCGCTATCAGCATTATTACCTTTGGTTCTTCTACGCCTTCCTGGTGATCCAATGGCACTTTTTTAATGACTACAAGAAACTGTGGACCGGGAAGATTGGCGAGAGGACCTTTGAGCGGCCCCGGGGGTGGGACTTGGCAGCACTGGTTGCCGGGAAAGTCATCTTCCTCAGCCTGGCGTTTATTATTCCCGTCATGAGGCACCGGTGGTGGGTTGTATTGGCCTTCTATTTCGGCGTGATGATGGTCACGGGCCTGGTGATCAGCGTAGTGTTCCAGTTGGCCCACATCATCGAAGAGACTGAGCACCCAGCCTCGCTGGAAGATGTCCGCGCCGAGTGGGTGATTCACCAGATTCGGACTACCGCCGATTTCGCACGCGAGAACCGCTTGCTCACTTGGTATCTCGGCGGATTGAACTTCCAGGTTATTCACCACCTCTTTCCGAGAATTTGCCATGTTCACTATCCTCAGGTGGCTCGAGTCGTCGCGCAGGTTTGCAACGAGTATCAGATCAACTACCAAGCACACCGGTCGTTCTATGGCGCAATTCGCTCCCACTTTCGGTTTCTGCGGTCGATGGGGCGCGCACAGCCTCAACTATGACGCCGCACCCCTGTGGCGGTCATCGAGGATGAACATCTCGACCTGCGCCGGTGCGGCGTAATCTTTGCCGACAGGAGTTCCCGGAGTTGGAACGCCTCGATCGGCGCTAACAAGCCAACCCGGACGTGACGTTCCTTGCCATCGACGTGAGCAGGAAGAGCGAGACTCCCGATGGAGCCAGGGAGTTCATGCGGAAGGCGGGACACACCATTAATAGAATTTATTGGAGTTCGCCCTTCGGCCAGTTTTTCGAAGTTATTGAGAGGATGGAGCGGGGGACGGGGATCGAACCCGCGACGTCCAGCTTGGGAAGCTGGCATTCTACCGCTGAATTACCCCCGCTTTCAGTTCAACATTGACCGTAAAAGTTTTAGCAGGATGTTCTTGTAAGCTGTGCAACAAGCGCGCAACAAAATTTCGTTTTCTCGCCCGAACCGGTAGCCTCAACTGAGGCTGCCTTAAACGCCATCGACGCTGAAATCGGCCCGTGCACGATTGAAACTCTACCCCGTTTTGCCGCTGTTTGCAAGTGGTGGCGAAGCGGCCTGTGGCGAAGCGGCCAATCGCCTTCTAGAACGGCAACCCCTCCTGTTCAGCTTCAGGGAGCCCGACCAAGTCTCGAATCACTACGCTCTCTCGGACTCTCTATGTCACTCAATCGGCCATTCGGGGATCCTTGATCCCGGATTTGGCGATGGGGCCGAGATCGGAGAGTTCATCGTCGAACAAGTCCGAGAGGCGCTTCAGGAATAGCCGAAACCGAGTCGTTGACGGCACGGGCACGGCGGCGGGCGCGCGGGGCATTCTACGTGGCCGCTCGATCTGGGATCGACCAGACCAGTTAGATTCTGCTGTCGCCCTCATTCGGACCACGAGTCGCCCGATGCTCACCGAACTACACCACAAGGCCTCCAGCGCGGGCGCGAGCGGAATTCAGTCCCCCATTTGCTTGGTGACGTCACTGTGAATCAGGACGAAGTAGACTGCACCCTCAAGAGTGAATCGCGCGCTTTGCAGAAGGAACCATCGCTCCTCCCTCAAAGTGTTGGCACGGTACCTTATCTGCAAACTCTGACGTACGCCTCTCAGTAAGTCTGTAACATCATCAGTGGCCGCGGGTGTCGGGCCGCATTTCGCCAGGAAAAGTGATTTGCACAGGTCCACGTAGTTCTTGCCCACCACGCGATCCATATCACGAGAGGCATATGTCTGAGTTGTTATGTCCCACGCCTGGTTAATGGCGATAATGGCGCCAGTTTCGTCCAGAACGGCAATACATGCGTTCCAGCCGTCTATTATGGTCTGTAGCAGGTGTAGAAGGCGTAGGCCCCATCCGCCTTCGGTAGTCGATGCCACTTGTATACCTTGTTCTTTCAACCACGCCCCAAGTTCGCTGCGCAGGGCATACGCGATGCTACGTCCCGTGGACTTCACTCGCCGCACCGGCAGACCGATCGCCTTTTCCCGTCGCTGAACGGTCCGAACGCTGCGGCCGAGGAAACCACCAATTTCTTTCCAGCCTGCGAGCACATCACGATGCGCGCTGACGTTAGGATCCCCATCAGGCTGCGACTCGGATGTGAGATACACAGGAAGAGAAGGTACTTCCTCGCGCTTCTTGACCCAGAGTGCGAGCTCCTTGGGGTAGGCGTGCACGCGGGAGCGGCGCTGTTTGAAAAGGCGGCGCACGGGTAGCGCTGCGTCCTTTTCCCAACGTCGAGCGGTCCTGACCCCCCGGCCAAGGAATGACGCAATTTCTACCCAGCCATCCAGGCGAGCTTCGTCATTAGGCGGTGACTTTTCGGCCTTCTTCTTAACTTCAGAATCATCCGGCAAGTTCCCACGCAGTCTGATGATGTGTCCGAACCCTCGCGGGCAAAGGAGCCAAGATGGACTCCCCGCCTGCCCTCGAGTACTTACTTAAGGTCCTACTAAGGTCCAGCCAACTCTAAATCATACTCTATTTACGAGTTCAAGGTCGCCGTTCCCATGATTTCCGTAGTGTCCTGATTTGACTGGTAGCGCCGACCTTCAGGTCAGCAGATGCTGGCCTAAAGGCCAGCGCTACGCCCAAACCAGGACACTACCGGGAATTCTGCAAAAATGCCAACGCCCTAGACGGCGCGCGTATCGCGGGGTCGATGGGAGACTGCCGCGGTCCCAGTCAATCGGCCACGATGGGCCATCATCGCGTCATCTAACGGCAAGGTCTCACTACGCGCGTGGGAATACCGATAAATACAAAGGTAAGGAGAGGAAGTCTTCAGGGCGGAGCCTGAATCCGAAAAGGAAAGCGGCCTTATAAGGTGGTTGTTGTCAGTTCATCAACGATTGAAACGCCTGGGGGTGGGTCCGAATTGTCGGATTACGCTCACGGCGCCGGCAAGTTTTTCGGATACGACCTTCAGCCTCGGCAAATGCCAGGCAAGCCATAATCGAGAGGAGAAATCACCATGGGAACGTTAGCGACACCGCCAGGACACACATCAGGGTTGGTGAATAAACCGAACGGAGGAGTTGGTGCGGATCATCCGCCACAACTTCATCAAGCTGCGGCAAAGGAAGCGGGCCCGGCTGCGTCCGCCGATTCGAAGCGGGCAAGCAAAATCCTCGCGGACCAGAGGGCCAAGGCAAGGACAAGCGCCAAGCGCCAGCAGGCGGCGGAGCGGATTGCCGCGTCTACTGAACAATTGGCGAGTGGAGTGGCTGAATCCAAAGGGGCGGCGGAACAGCTTGCGCTGGCCATGGAGCAAATCGCTTCCGGCGCCACGCAAGCAAGTTCCGGGGCCGAGCAGAGCCAACAGGCGGCGGTGGAGATCTCCAAGAGCAGCCAGAGTAATGCCGCGGCGGTCGCCCAATCTTTAAGAAAGGTCGACGTCCTGCAGGATCTGGTGCGGACGACTTCAGAAGACATAATTAAAATCGCCGATTCGGTGAACAACGCCTCGGAAAAGAACGTGCAATCGGCCAAGATCATCGGAGAACTGGAGCGGCAGGCGGAGGAGATCGGCCAGGTGGTAAAGACTGTTGCCGGAATTGCCGACCAAACCAATCTTCTTGCCCTGAACGCCGCCATCGAAGCCGCCCGGGCAGGAGATCACGGTCGCGGGTTCGCCGTGGTCGCCGATGAGGTGCGAAATCTGGCGGAGGGCGCGGAGAAATCCGCGAGAGAGATCCGGGAATTGATCGGGAACATCCAGGGCGACGTCAAGGCAGTAGCGCAGGATACGGAGAAGGCCGGTGTGGCCGCTAAAGAAGAAGTGAAGCGCGGTCAGGCGATTGTGAACCAACTGCTGGAGATCGAAACCGACATGAAGGTAGTTCGGGAGGGCGCGAAGGTCATCAACGACCAAAGCGCCGAACTCGGAGCTGCCGCCGAGCAGTTTCATAAAGGAACGCAAGCCGTTGCCGCTGGCGCCGAGGAGGCAGCGGCGGCAGCTTCGGAAGCTCGGAATACGACTCAGGAACAGACCAAGGCGCTGGAGCAGATTGACCAGGCAACCGCCGAGCTCGCACAGCTCGCAGAAACGCTGAAGACCAACACGGACTCGGAGAAGGGCGGTCAGGAGGTTGCCGCCTCGGCGGAGGAACTCTCAGCGACCATCACCGAAGCCAACAACGCTTGCCAAGAGGTCCTGAAGGCGATCGACCAGATTTCGAAGGCTGCCGAGCAGCAGTCGAGTGCCACCACCGAATCCGCGAGCGCCATCGCACAAATCGTCAAGAACCTGGAAAACATCCGCAGCAAGGCCGGTGTGTCCCTGGAGAAGGTTGGCGCCCTGCAAAAGCTGGTGGGTGACAGCAAGGTTGGGGTCGATAAACTGATTTCCGGCGTCAGCGACGCGTCCAATGCCAGCAAGGTTTCCGCCGAGAATGTGTCGAATCTGGAGCAGCGGATCAAGCAGATCGACCGCATCGTGGATGCTATTTCCAACGTCGCCCTGAAGACCGACATGTTGGCGATCAGCGGTGGAATTGAGGCCGGGCGGGCGGGTGAGTATGGGAAGGGATTCGCGGTCGTGGCGTCCGACATCCGCTCGCTGGCAGCCGACTCCGCTGACAATGCGCAAAAAATCAAAGACCTGGTAAGGAACATCCAAGAAAGAATCACCGTCGTCGCCAAAGACATCCTGCAGGTTGGTTTGGAGGCAGAGAAGGAAGTCCAAAACGCCAAGAAATCGACAGGCAATCTGCAGACCATCGAGACGGACATGGTGGAAGTGCAGAAGGGCGTGGCCAGCGTCAATTCCAATTCTGAGACGGCGGCAGCAGCAGCGGAACAGGCCAAGAAGGGTGTGGACGTGATTGCCGCGGCCGCTCAGCAGTCCTCGCGCGCGGCGGAAGAGGCGGCGGCATCGGCCCAACAACAATCCCGCGGCATGCAAGAGTTGACCCAAGCCATTGAAGAAATCGCGGCGTTGGCAGACGACCTTCAGCACTAACCCTGTGGGGAGTGCTGGATGACTTGAGGACGGTGTCAGTTTGGGGGACGGAGGAACCTGGCTTTCCTCGCGGTCAGAGCGTCGCGCTATTCACGATTGTACGTGGCGCTCCCCCCAAAGTGGGAGGAGTACTCATTCACTTCCTCAAGCCTGCAGACGGCGGGTGAGAACGGCGTGAAACCCGCCAGGGTATGAACGACCGAATCGTCCACGTCCCGCGTTAAGCCGTAGACGACTTTCGGCTACGAAAGCTCAGGATGACGAGCTGGCTGAGCACGTCGACAAGCTGGTGCACGACACCGTCCATTTATGGGAGATAAATATGGCAGTCACAGGACAAGAAGTTGCAGGCACCGAGCAGTTGGTTGTCTTCAAACTCGCGCAGGAGGAACTCGCGGTTCCGATCCAGGTGGTCCAGGAGATTGTACGTACACCGGAATTGACCGAGGTTCCGAGCGCCCCGTGCTACATGGAAGGGATTGGCAACCTTCGGGGCAACATTCTGCCGGTGGCCAATCTGAGAAAACGATTGGGAATGAGTGCGAAAGAGAAAGACGAGAACACGCGCGTTGTGGTCCTTAACGCGGGCGGCTCCACCACCGGGCTCGTGGTTGATAGTGTCTCCGGGGTTATTTCCGTGGAACACGGCGCCCTGGAACCACCCCCTTCGACGACATCGGGGGTCAACGGACAATTTCTCAAGGCGATTGCCAAGCTCAACGAGGGCAAGAGACTCGTATTGATCTTGGAGGACGGAAAGATCCTGCCCACCCACGATACGGGCAGGTCCCAGACCGCAAACACGCAAACAACGGCTGGAGACTCCGGCGGTCATGAAGCGTTGCAGGCCGTCGCTAAGGAAGAAGAAGAGCAACTGGTGACCTTCCGCGTCGGGCAGGCGGAGTTTGCCATCGAGATCGAGCGTGTGCAGGAAATCATTCGGACAACCGAGATTACACCCGTTCCCCAAGCGCCCAGCTACGTGTTGGGCGTGCTCTCGTTGCGCAACCACTTGCTGCCCATTATCGATCTGCGCGCCCGCTTCGGCCTGGCAGAATTCCAACAGGAGCGGGAGCAGGCCGACGGAAGCAAATCTGCCAAGAGCGGCGCCGCTTCTGACTCAAAAATCGTCGTGGTCAACCTGGATCACGTAGTAACCGGCATCCGGGTGGACTCAGTCTCAGAGGTGCTGCGGGTTCCCAAGAGTAAGGTGGAACCACCCCCGAGGATGGTGGATTCCAGTGATGCCGGCTGGCTGAAAGGTGTCGGCAAGCTGAACGATGGTAAGCGCCTGATCATGCTGGTCGATCTTGGAAAGCTGCTTTCTGCCGAAGACAGGGCTCAGATCTCGGAAGCTACGGGGAACAAAATGGAAGAGAGTACGCACGCGACAAAAGCACAAGATGACGAGGAGCAGCTCGTCTGTTTTCGGCTCGCCCAGGAGGAGTATGCGATCAGCATCATGAAGGTGCAGGAAATCATTCGCGTAGGCCAAATTACGGCCCTGCCCAATGCGCCGGTGCACGTCAGCGGCATCATCAATCTCCGCGGCAGGGTTTTACCCGTGATTGACATGCGCGTGCTGTTCAGCATGGCGACCAGCGAGAGAACCGAACAAAACCGCATCGTGGTAGTGGATATCGCCGGCAAGACGACCGGCCTGATTGTGGATTCGGTCAGTGAAGTGCTCCGGGTGGCCAAGAGTCAGATCGAACCGCCTCCCGCCCTAATCGCGGACTCGCAGACTCATTATATCGACGGCGTGGCCAAACTCCAGGACGGAAAGCGTCTCATCACACTCATTCATGCTGATTCCATCCTGAGCAGTGCCCAAGAGGTCGCGCTGCCGGAAGGAATCGCACCGTCGTCTGCGGCGTAACACGTCGCCGACAGAAATGTTGGGACGCGCCTCAGAATGGCACGGTTTCAGGGGACGGGTGACTTGAGGGGAGCCTTGCCGCGGGCGCTCCTCACCCATTGCTCCTCTTCGGAGGGGTGAGGGATGAACTGAAGGGGAATTGGATTCGCGGCCCCGAACGGCAGCGCTGAGCTCATCCACAGCTTTCGCCGTTCCTCGGGAGGAGGGTGCTGCGCCCAATGGTGGGTGAGGCGCCCGGTCATCTCCCAATTCCCCTCGAGAGATGTACGTGCTATGAGCAAGGGGATTCGAGTCTTATTGGCAGACGACTCGGCGTTAATGCGCCGGGAATTGAAAAGACTCATCGAGGGTGATCCCAGGTTCGAAGTCGTGGGCAGCGCTCGGGACGGCGTCGAAGCGGTGGAGCAGACCAAGGCCTTGGACCCTGACGTGGTCGCCCTGGATGTCAACATGCCCCGCATGGACGGGATGACTGCTTTACAGCACATTATGGCGGAATCTCCCCGTCCTGTGGTGATGGTCAGTTCGCTGACGCAGAAAGGGGCTCTGGCCGCCTACGAGGCGCTCGAACTAGGAGCGGTTGACTTTGTCGGCAAGCCCGATGGGACCGTCTCCAAGCTACTGGATCAGATCACCTTCGACCTGCGCACCAAGCTCTATAACGCGAGCGCAGCCAATCGCGGGAACCTGGTCCGGGTTAGCCGCACCAAGCGGTCACCCCGGCCACCGAAAACGGATTACGGAACTCAGCTCCGCTCCGCGCCTGCCGTCCGGTCCTCCGGTCCCGGCAAGATCGTCGTAATCGGGCAATCGACGGGGGGGCCCGCCACCATCACCGAAATCATCTCCAAATTCCCGGCGGACCTTGGCGTCCCGGTGATCATCGTTCAACACATGCCCGGCACGTTCACCCCATCCTTCGCGCAGCGACTCGGCACGATCTGCGATATTCCCTTCTGTCAAGTAAAGATGGGTCAGTTGATCGAGCCTGGTTGTGGGTATCTTGCCCCTGGTGATTTTCATCTCGCGCTTGGGTCGCGGCTGGGCGATAAAGGGTTTCTTGCATATATCAGTACCAATCCCCGGGACGCGGCGTACGTCCCGTCCGTGGACGTCACCATGGAATCCGTGCTTTCCCGTTATGGCTCCAAAACCATTGCCGTGTTACTCACCGGCATGGGCGACGATGGCGCCAGGGCGATGACCGCGATTCGAGCGGCGGGTGGGCACACGATTGCCGAGTCGGAAGAGACGGCCATCGTGTTCGGAATGCCGAAAGCGGCTATCGAACGAGGCGGAGCGGAGTTTATCCTTCCCGCCTATGCCATCGGGTCAAAGATTGTTGCCCTAGTCCGAAGTTGACACGAGGCGCGGAAGCGAGTTCAGGGTGAGGCGTCAGGAGCTTGTGACATGAGCGACCGGCATGATCTTTTGATCGAACAGCTCGCCAGCCCCGACCCGACTACCCGCCGCTATGCGGCCGAAGACCTGGGAGATCTGCACGACCCATGCGCAGTGCCCGCGCTCGTGGAGGCGGTAAGAGACCCGCAAGTGGCGGTGCGCGAGGCGGCGGTCGATGCCCTGGTGGTTATCGGCGGACAGGCTGTCTCGGAACACGTTGCCCCCCTCTTGGAAATGGAAGACGTGGCGCTTCGAAATTATGCCATCGAGGTCCTGGAACGAGTTGGCCCGGAGTCGATTGACGTTCTCGTCGCGGCTTGCAAATCCGCCTCGCCCGATGTCAGGAAATTTGCTCTCGACATCCTGGGCAAGGTGGCCCGGGGCTGCGCCGGCAGGTGCTTGGATGCGGTTGCGGCCCTTCTTGGCGATGACAATCCCAACGTCGCGGGATCCGCCGCCGAAGCCCTGGGCCGCATGGGTGATTCCCGGGCAACCCCGTGTCTGGCGAATCATCTTGGCGGTCCGCCCTGGGTGCAGTTGTGCGTATTCTCCGCGCTCTCGCAAATCGGCGGGGAAACTGCCCTGAAAGTTCTCCGTTCGGTTGAGGTCGGCCAGCTATCGCCTTACACCAAGCACTTCTACGACTCGTCACTCAAGATCACTGAGGCGTCGGTGAGAAGGCCTTAGGTAACCTCATGTTCATGAATGACGACGAGGTGATGGGCCGAATCAGGGGCCTGATCGAACTGAATACCGGTATCTGCCTGGGTGCGAAGAAGGACCTCATGTTATCCCACCGGCTCGAAAGGAGAATGGCAGCATCCGGGTCACTCAGCTTGAAAGAGTATTACTTTCTCTTGGTAGAGAAAGACCGGTACGAACTGAACAATTTGATCGACGAGATCACCGTCAACGAAACCTATTTGTTCAGAGACTTTCCTCAACTCCAGGGATTCGCCGAGAAGGTTCTGCCCCCTTACCTGGACGCGAAGCGGCTCAATCGGGATTATCGGATGAAGTTATGGTCCGCGGCCTGCTCAACCGGAGAAGAGCCCTACACGCTCTCCATTATCCTCCACGAAATGATCAGGGACTACCCCATGTGGGATGTGGGTATCGATGCTACGGACATTGATCGGGGCGTCTTGGCGGCTTGCCGCGAAGGAGTTTTTTGTGACCGTTCGATGAAAGATACTCCCGTTCCTTATCGAATAAAGTACTTCTCCAAAATAGAATCCGGCTGGCAGGTCGACCCTGCGCTTTCGAGCACCATCAAGTTCGGGCGCGCTAATCTGATGGATCGCGGTGATATGCGGCTGCGGCGGAACTACGATTTTGTTTTTTGCCGCAACGTGCTGATCTACTTTAGCGAAGATTCCCAACGCAAAGTGGTGAATGGTTTCTATGATGCTCTTGTTCCCGGCGGATACCTGTTTCTCGGTCACTCGGAATCGGTAGGCCGGTTAACCGCAGCGTTCTCTCTGGAACGGATGGATAAGTTCCTGGCATACCGGAAGCCTCCGTGAAACATACCATGTCGAAACGAATTCTGATCGTTGATGATTCCCCCGTTGTTTTAGCCTTGCACAAGTATGCATTGGAAACAGCCGGCTACCAGTGCGCAACCGCCCCCAATGGCTTCTCGGCTTTGGAGCTGCTGTTCGAGGAACCTTTCGGGCTTGTTATCACTGACGTCAACATGCCGCGCATGGACGGCTACGAACTGGCCAAAAACATTCGGAAGACCCAGGGCTATGAGTTTGTCCCGATCATTCTCATCTCCTCTGGGGAGGGATCACAAGACAGAGCAAAGGGGATTGCGTCAGGCGCTGACCTTTACATGTGCAAGCCGGTTGAGCCGGCAACGCTGATCGCCAACGTCAACATGCTGGCGGGGCAGATGGGGTAGTCGTCATGAATCCGGCTATTACAGAAGACGGAAATCATCTAAAGCTCTCGGGTTTGTTAACCATCGAACATGGGCACAAGCTGCGGGAGGCACTCAGCAGGATCATCGCTCATAGCAACCAGATTTTCGTCTCGCTGGCCGATGTGGAAGATGTGGACATCACCACCCTCCAAATCCTCTATGCAGCCCGGACAGACGCACTTCGCGACAACAAAGAATTCACTTGGACGGAAATCTCGACTGCTTGCGGCGAGAATGCCGCGCTTGCGGGCATGAGTCGCTTTCTGGGTTTCCCGGAACCAACCGACTTTTCGCTTGCGGAGTAACGGCAGTAAAGACGAGCGTCGCCTTGCCTTGGCGCATTAAGCAGGAACATCTTTATGGCTGCTTCCAGCGAACACGCGGCTTCATATCGTCAAGAGGCGCTTGACCTACTCGGCGACATCGATGCTGCGACTCTTGAACTCGAAAAGGACGAAACCAACCAAGACTTGGTTAATCGACTTTTTCGGGCCTTCCATACCATCAAGGGCTCCGGCGCGATGTTTGGATTTGACGAGGTGGCCCGCTTCGCCCATCACGTTGAGACCACCCTGGACTGTGTTCGCAGCGGTCGCGTGCGAGTAACGAATGAGCTCATCGATTTGATTCTCGCCGCTCGCGACGCGATCGGAATTCTGTTGGTGAAGTCAGAGGCTGAGCAAAACGCCACCTCGGTGGATCGCGACCAGATTGTCAAAGATCTGGGCAGGCTGCAAGGTGTTACTCCCGCGGCCTCTGGGACAGTTCCATCTGAGCCACAACCCAGCCCGCAAGCTGCCGATCCCATCACGCCCAACCCTCCGGCGACATATCACGTTCACTTCGCGCCCGGTCGCGACGTACTGAAGAGAGGCGTTGATCCCCTGGCGTTGCTTAAAGACCTCAGCCGGCTTGGAAAAGCAGCCGTCACGGCTCAGGTGGACCGCGTTCCCAGTTTGGACGAGTTGGTTCCCGAAGAGTCTTACCTTGCATGGGATATTACGCTTACTGCCGCCGTGTCCAATGAAGCGGTTCGCGACGTGTTCATTTTTGTTGAAGACGAGTGCGAGCTCGAAATAGTGGAACTCAAAGCCGGGAATGAGCTTGAACCTCAACCGGGTGGTGACGAGATCCCGACCGGCGAAACCGGCGACGTTAGCGATCAACTGCTGCACGAGTTTCAACTGGAAGCGTCTGAGCACATCGAGTCATGCGATCGGGCGCTGGTCGACTTGGACCGGCAACGCCAGGACCGGGAAGCTATTGGCATTCTGCTGCGGGGAATCCATTCGATCAAAGGCACATCGTCTTACTTGGGGCTAACCACGATCTCAAGACTGAGTCACGCATTTGAGAGCCTCCTCGAAACGGTTCGCGATGAGGAACGGAAGCAAATCACTGAGGAACAACTCGATTTATTCAGCTCGGTTCTTGATACGCTGAAGGCCCTCGTTGCCAATCCGGCACAGAAGCCTGACAACCGCATCTCTGAGACATTGCTCGCGCGCTTATTGAGCGAGAATCGAGGGCTGGAGCTGCGGGCCAAAGCTAGCGAGCGCGCCGCGCCGCCGGTTAAATCCCGCACATCCGACAACCAGGTTTTCCTTAATTCTGCAAAACAATACATCGAATCCATGGGTGATCTTCTCCGGGACGCGTCTGAGCAGGGGAAGTTCGTTGAACCCAATTTGGGCGCTTTGACACGGTCGTGCCGATCTCTCCGGAGCTGCGCAGCGTACATGGGGTATGCCGAACTGGCCAGGCGCTGCGAGGAAGTCGACGATCAACTGGAGATGATCCGCAATCAAGGGGCGGCCCCGCTGCCCACGATCGAGCGCATTCAGTCCCTTTTTGAAGGCGTCAAGGCGTCCTTTTCGGAGGTGGAAGCTCCTCGCGATGCGGCCGGCCAGGTGACCAGCGCGGATGTTGGCGCCGCGAGCAAGGCCGCAAGCGTGAAGCCTGGCGCCACAGGGGACCGCCGTTCCTCTGACGATCGCCGATCCGGAGGGGATCGCCGGGCCGGAGGGGATCGCCGGGCCGCAGGGGAAGGCACTGCCGTCAAAACGATGCGGATCGATCAGTCCATGCTGGACGTATTTATGGACCTGGTCGGGGAGTTGATTGTTACGCGCAACACTTTCCACCACATCGCTAAGGAGTTGGAAGACGGCCAATCAAACCGGGCGAACACTTTGAAGGAACTCCATGAGGCCTCGTCGGCGATGGATCGCATTTCTGGAGGATTGCAGCGGAAGGTGATGGAAATGCGCATGGTTCCCGTGCGCGATCTTTTCAAGAGATTTCCCCGCTTGGTACGGGATATTACACGCAAGAACGGCAAGGGAGTGAATTTGGTGCTCGAAGGGGAAGATACGGAGATTGATAAGGGAGTCGCGGAAGACCTGGTCGATCCCTTGGTGCACATTGTGCGTAATTCCCTCGACCACGGCATTGAAAAGCCTTCCGTCCGGCAGGCGAGCAAGAAGGCGGAAACGGGGACTCTTCTCCTTAAAGCGGGCCAGGAAGGCAATGCTGTCTTCATCGAGGTTGTGGATGATGGCGGGGGCATCAATCCGGAACGAGTGCTGAGCAAGGCAATTGAAAAGGGCCTGGTTTCGTCTGAAAAGGCAAAAACATTGAGTCCGGAAGAGATCAACAACTTCATTTTCCTGCCAGGCTTTAGCACCGCAAAGGAGGTGACGGATATCTCCGGCCGGGGCGTCGGAATGGATGTTGTCCAGACCAACCTCCGCAAGCTGAAGGGAAATGTCCGGCTCACGTCGGAAATCGGAAAGGGCACCAAGGTCCGGCTGGAAGTGCCTTTGACTTTGGCAATCCTCGATGTCCTGCTGGTCGGTGCGGAGAGTAACACTTACGCTATCCCACTCCACGCGGTGAAGGAGGTCGTCGAAGGAGGCGACCGGCGATTGCAGTCGCTCGTCGGCCGAAAGGCCATCACGCTCCGGGGCGAAGTGGTTCCAGTCGAAATGCTTTCGGACCTCTTAAACCTCCGCGGTCGCGACTCCGTGCGGCGGGGATTGGCGAATTTTGCGATTCTTGTGGTGCAGGTGGGAAACCAGCGACGTGGGCTAGGTGTGGACGCCCTCTATAAGCGGCAGGAAATTGTGATCAAGCCTTTGGCCGGCTACTTGTCCGGATTGCCGGGAATTGCCGGTGCCACCATCCTGGGCGATGGCCGCCCGGTCCTCATCCTCGATCCCATGACCATGATCGATGGGTGGGGCGTGTCAGGTCGGCAAGCTCGCGTGACCTGAGTTGTCCGAAGCTACTCGCGAAGCGAGTCACCCTGGGTTCTTACCTAAGGCATCGTGCAATCGCCAGCCGAGTTTTCAGCGTTGGGAGCTTTCACCGTTGATTCTTCCCGGCGCGCATGGCTTGCGCTTTTCGATCATCTTTCCCTATACTGGGTGCTGATCGATTGACGAGGGCGGTTCGAAGAAGAGAAGGTCCGCTTCGAGAGAGTTCAGTAGTCGGACGGTTTCCACGATTTCGATTCTTTCGCTCACAATCCACCGCCTTCGCTGCCCCGTCCCTTGCTCTTCAAACGTGGCAGCATCTCAACGGCCTGTCTCTTCTTTTGGTCAACCACCCCTTGAAGGACTGCACGAGGAAGGATCTCCGCAGTTGTCTGAAACAACGACTGCGGGGATTCTTCGCTTCGCTCAGAATGACAGCGTTCAAGAGTTTTCCCGCAGCCTGTTGAGGCCGGCTTTTGCCGACCCTTCGCTTCGCTCAGGGCAGGCTCTGAGGGCCAGCGCTGCTTTTAAACTGGGACACTACTTGGAAAGGAGGTTTTCTATGCGCAATACTCTCTTGAAGGCAACGATGGTCGCCGTAGCGGCCACGTTGATCATTGTGATTATCCCGCTGGAGGTGAGCAAATGCTTGCAGTCGGAAGGGCTGACGAGATGGCAGATTCATGATATGAGCAGGCCGCAGCCCCCGGTGGTCGCGCCTGGCGAAGCAAGAGACAAGCCTGACCAGCCTCCCTCGGATGCCGTTGTGCTGTTCAACGGCAAAGATCTGTCGCTATGGCAGGGGGCAAAAGGAGAGCCGGCGCCCTGGATAGTCGGCAACGGCTACTTCGAGGTCGTTCCGAAGACGGGCGATATCTACACGAAGCAAACCTTCGGCGACTGTCAAGTGCATGTGGAGTGGGAGTCGCCAGAGTGGGCCGGCGACACTTTCGACCCTGGGAATAGCGGCGTTTTTCTCGCTGCGCTCTACGAGGTCCAGGTCATCGACTCCGTCCACAGCAAGATCTACGCTGACGGGCAGGCGGCCGCCATGTACGGGCAGTACCCTCCTCTCGTCAACGTCTGCCGCGCCCCGGGCCTCTGGCAGACTTACGACGTCGTCTTCCACGACGCCCGTTTTGACCGGGATGGCAAGGTCCTCCGCCCCGCGATCATCACCGTCTTCTTTAACGGAGTGCTGGTGCAGGACCATGTGGAATTGACAGGCCCCACCGCGCATCATCAACGGCCTCCCTACCAGGCCCACCCGGCGAAGATGCCGTTGCGCCTGCAGGAGCACAACTACAAGGTTCGCTTCCGGAATGTCTGGATTCGGGAACTGGGTGAAGGTGATAGCAGTAAACAATCGTGAAGGCTCGGGGGCTGCAGGTCCGCAAAAGTAGGGGGGAATGGAGTTCTTCATTTTTACAGAGGGGTCCGCGCGCAGACATTGCACGTCGTCGAGAGTCTCGTCATTCCCGCGAAAGCGGGAATCCACCGAAACTGGGTCCCCGCTTTCGCGGGGACGACGCTCGCGACTTCTATGTCTCTAGACGGAACTCAGGTTCATCCCCACTCGGAATGACACTTATCCCGATATGCGGTTATAATTGCGATTAACTCAGATGGACAGGCTTGGGAATACAAATCGTCCGCTCGTTGCTGGTCACTTGTCACTCGTCACTCGTCACTGCTCTTTCGTCACTCGTCACTCGTCACTCGTCACTGCCTTCCGCCGGGAGGCCCGATGAGCGTCCGGGTCTGCGTGCTGGGCAGCGGCAGCAAGGGCAACTGCACCCTTGTGGCCACCGAAAGCGCGCGGCTGCTGATTGACGTGGGGTTCAGTTGCCGGGAGACCTACGCACGATTGGCAGAGATCAACGAGTCTCCCGATGGTCTGAGCGCGGTGGTCATCTCTCACGAGCACACGGACCACATTAACGGCTTGCGAGTCTTGGCGACGAACGGCAAGCTCCCCGTCTATATCTCTCGCCCCACTTGCGAGGCCGTGTGCCGGGACGAAGAAACCAGGAAGAAACCGCCGGGCTTCGAATTCTTCGCTCCCAGCGAGAAGTTTGTGATCGGCGACATTGAAGTTACTCCCTTCCCCATCCCGCACGATGCCGTGGATCCCGTGGCTTTCACTTTGGACGCCCAGGGCATTCGCATCAGCGTGGTCACGGACCTCGGATATATTCCGGAAATCGTCAAGCAGCGCGTGAAGGGCAGCCATGTTCTGATTTTCGAGTCCAACCATGACCTGGAGATGCTGAAGGTCGGACCGTACCCGTGGCACGTGAAGCAGCGCGTGATGAGCCGTCAGGGCCACCTTTCCAACAACGCCACCGCCGACTTCCTCACGGAGGAATTCGATGGCGCGGCGCAGGTCCTGGTGCTCGCCCACTTGAGTGAAACCAATAACCATCCCGAGATTGCCCGCCTTACCGCTGCACAGGCTCTCGACCAGCGCGCCCGGCTGCAATTCACCAAACTCCACCTGGCCAGTCAAACCAGGCCGACGGAAGTTTTTCGATTTTAGGATTGAGGCGACAGAAGCCACAGTTAGTCTGACGATACAAGTCGCTGGCCACATCCGGCTTCTCCGTGTCCTCAGTGCCTCGAAAGCCTCAACACAGAGACCACAAAGGTTCTCGGTGGCCTCTGTGTTCAATCTTTTGTAGAGCGCAGAGAACACGGAGAAGAGAAACTTTCGAGTGTTTATTCTGACTCCTGAATCCTTCCGCTTCTTCACCTTGACACGCGAATCCCAAATGCCGTTTAATTTTGTCTCCTGACTTGGGAGCCCTGAATCCTGAATCCACTTGGAGGCTTACAGTGATTCCTCGCTACACACGCCCGGAGATGGGCAGCATCTGGACCGATCAAAACAAATTCCAAAAATGGCTGGAAGTGGAAATCGCCACGGCGGAGGTTGAGGCGGAGGCCGGCCTGATTCCCAAAACCGCCGCGCGAGCCATCCGGCGCAAGGGGAGCTTCGAAGTCGAGCGCATCCTGGCGATCGAGCGCCAGGTGAAGCACGACGTGATTGCCTTCACCACCAATGTGGCGGAACACATTGGAAAAGAGGGCCGCTACCTGCACTACGGGCTCACCTCGAACGACGTGGTGGATACTGCCCAAGCGCTGCAAATCCGCGAAGCGTCCGCGCTGCTGCTTGCAGGCCAGAAGCGATTAGGCGAGGTTCTGAAGAGACGCGCCTTGGAATTCAAAGACACGCCCATGATCGGGCGCACCCACGGCATTCACGCGGAGCCGATCACTTTCGGATGCAAACTCGCCATCTGGTTCGAAGAGAACCTGCGGAACACGGAGCGCCTGGCCTATGCTGCCGAGCAGATGCGCGTCGGCAAATTCTCCGGGGCCGTGGGCAGCTACACGCATTTGCCGCCCTCCATCGAGGAGAAGATCTGCGAGCGCCTTGGCTTGCTTCCTGCGCCCGTCTCCTCTCAGGTCATCCAACGCGACCGGCACGCTTTCTACCTCTGCACGCTGGCCGTCTGCGCCGCCTCGCTCGAAAAGATCGCGCTCGAGGTGCGAGGCTTGCAGCGCACCGAAGTGCGCGAGGTTGAGGAATACTTTTCGCCGGAGCAAAAGGGGTCCTCGGCCATGCCCCACAAGCGCAATCCGATTACGGCAGAGCAAATCTGCGGCTTAGCGCGTGTGGTGCGGGCCAATGCCCAGGCCGCACTCGAGAACGTGGCGCTCTGGCACGAACGCGATATCTCGCATTCTTCCGTCGAGCGCGTCATCCTGCCGGACTCGACCATCCTGCTCGATTACCTTCTGGCCAAAACCGCCAAGCTGGTGGAAACCATGTTCGTGTATCCGCGCCGCATGCTCGAAAACCTCGACCTGCTCAAGGGCCTGATCTTCTCCGGGCAGTTGCTGCTGGAGCTCGTGGAAAAAGGGGTGTCGCGCGAGGATGCCTACCGCTGGGTGCAGCGCAACGCCATGCAGGTTTGGGAAACACGCGAGGATTTCCGCAGCCTGGCGGAACGCGACGAAGACATCCGCCGCCACCTCGACCCGAAAGAGATCGCGGCCGTGTTCAATGTCGAGCGCTATCTGAAAAACGTGGATGAGATCTTCCGGAGGGTGTTTGGCAAGGAGTAGCGCTCGTTGCACTAGCTGTACGAGTAGGGCTTGCCCTGCCCACCAGATCGGGTCAGCCAACGGCCAGGGGACGGCAAGCCGCCCCCCTACAGCGCGACACGAGAAAGCGAAAGGGCGCGGTGGTCTAAGGGGGGAACGACACCTAAAGTGCCGAAGCACATCCAGCGCGGCCGGGCTCTCACCCCCAGTGCCCGGCTCTTCGGTCGAGACTCATCCGCGCCCGAGCAAATCGTAACTCTGCCTGTTTTCCAATGCAAGTGGAATCGTGAAACAAGTCATCAATCGCTTCTTCCACCTTGAATCCCAGGGCGCTACCCTCGAGCGCGAAGTCACGGGCGGGATAACGACCTTCCTGGCGATGTCTTACATCATCTTCGTACAGCCGGGGGTGTTATCTCAGGCTGGAATGGATTTCCGCTCCGTTCTGGCGGCGACCTGTCTTGCCGCAGCGCTTTCCACGCTGCTCATGGGACTCATCGCCAACTACCCCGTCGCCCTGGCGCCGGGGATGGGCGAGAACTTCTTCTTCGTTTATACGCTCTGCGGCGTGGCCCCGCTGGGATTTGGTTTGACCTGGCAGCAGGCGCTCGCGGCGGTATTGCTGGCGGGGCTCTTCTTTGTCGCGATTACCCTGACCGGTATTCGCGCCCAGATCGTGAACTCCATTCCCCACGCGTTGAAATGCGGGATCGCTGCCGGGATCGGATTATTTATCACCTTGATTGGGCTTGAGTACGGCGGCCTGGTGGTCGGTTCTCCGGGAACACTGGTTCGTCTTGGCGATTTCCGCCACCCGGTTACCCTGGTGAGCATTCTGGGCCTTCTGGTGATGCTGGTTCTCCTGGCCTTTCGGGTGCGCGGGGCAATCCTGATTGGCATCCTGGCCAGTACGGCCATCGCTGCCGCTTTCGGCCTGGTCCATTACCAGGGCGCCTTCTCCTCCGAACTTCATCTGGCGTCTACCTTTATGAAGTTCGACCTGCGCGGGCTTTTCGCGATTCCGCCCGCCAGGCTGGCTTCCGCAATTTTCGTCTTGTTCTACCTGGCCCTCTTCGACACCGTGGGGACGCTGGTGGGTGTAGGTCAGCAAGCCGGATTGCTGCGCGACGGAAAGCTTCCCCGCGTGGACCGAGCCTTGTTTGCAGACGCCCTCGGGACGACAGTGGGAGCGGGACTCGGCACGTCCACGATTACCTGCTACATCGAATCCGCCGCGGGAGTCTCCGACGGCGCGCGCACCGGCCTGGCCAGTGTGGTCACGGCCGCGCTGCTCTTTGCCGCAATGTTCTTCAGCCCCCTGGCCGCGATGATTGGCGGAGGAGTCCGCGTCGGAACCGACGCCGCCCACAATCCCATCCTGCGCTACCCCACCCTGGCGCCGGCCTTGATCGTGGTGGGCTCCATGATGCTCAAAGTGCTGCGGGAATTCGAATGGGACGACCCCACCGAGTATCTGCCCGCCTTTTTGACCGTGGTGGGAATCCCCTTGACCTTCAGCATCGCGAACGGCATCGCCTTCGGCCTCATTTCCTATGCCGTCGCCAAACTCGCCACCGGACGCTGGCGCGAGTGCCCCGCCCTGACCTACATCTTTGCAGCCCTCTTCGTCGTGCAATTCCTAATCTTGTAGAGGCCGTCGTTGTGGCCACCCTAGTCCAATAACACGGGAACGCCTGGCCTGCCGCTGAAACATGCAGCTTTTCGCATATATGTGTCAAAATGCTACATATTGGGCCTTGTTAACTACTTATATAACCATTCCAATCCTCTGATTCCATTGCAATAAAAATTTATTTTCGCATTATTCTCAGTTTTTCCCACTCTCTCATTTTCATTTGATAGGCTGGAAGATGAGGGACTATCGGCAGTCGGCCTTCGGCGCCCCGTACGGGCACGCCATGGCGTGCCCCTACAGAAAGGAAATCAGAGACAGGAGATTCGAATGCTAACCACGCGACGAGCCCATCGCCAACCGCCAGGCGCTCCGGGCGGCCCGCGCACGGCAGAGGGCAAGCAGCGCTCCTGCCGGAGCGCCCGCAAGCACGGCCTCTATACGGACGAGCGGTTCCTGGAGGGCGCTACCTTGATCGGTGCGGTCTTCGCCGCCGCCTTCAAAAAGATTAAAAATCGTGGGAACGAACTCAAAGATTTATTGCAAAGACAGGGGATAACTGAAATAGCGGCCTCAAAACGAACTCATTTTTGCGCAGAAAGAGCGGCCATCGGCGTGGAACGTAGCGGCATTTCGAGGACTGTAGGGGGACGGCTCGCCGTCCCCCGGCTGAAGTGGTCTGGCGCGATCCGGGGTAGGGCAGCCCTAAGGACCGCTACAGAAAGCTCGTCCGGCGTAGCGCTGACCTTCAGGTCAGCAGTTCAGGAAACTCGCGACCGACCTGCCCACTTGAAGGCCGCAGCTACACAAATCCGGGGAACAAAGCGAGAATGTCTATGAAAACAAAGGACCGTGGTTGGAAAACCCCCCGGGAACGCAGCTAGGGGCGGTTCGCGAACCGCCCCTACGTGGCTTCCAGGACGAAGATGGCGGCGTCGGCCCGCAAGTTGGGGAGGAAGTTCACCTCGGTGTACTTGGCGCCGGGGGAGGTTCGGAGCGGGATTTCGCGGAGGACCTTTAGTCCGGCTCTCCCACAAAATTCCCGGAAGTCGTGGACGGTTGTGAGATGAATGTTGAGAGTCTCGTACCACTCGTAAGGCAGCTTGAGAGTTTTGGGCATGCGGCCCGTGAGGCCAAGTTGCAAACGCGCCCGCCAGTGCGCGAAGTTGGGGAAGCTGACGATACAGCGCTTGCCTACCCTGGCCATCTCCCGGATCAATACCATCGGCTTATGAAGTACCTGGATGGTGTTGGTCGAGATCACGTAGTCCACCGACTTGTCCGGGTAGTTGGCCAATCCCTCGTCGAGATCGCCATGCTGAACACTGAACAAACCGCGAGCCACGCAGGCCTGGATGCAAGCGTCCGACAGTTCGATGCCCTCCGCCCGGACTCCCTTCAGCGCCTGGAGCGCCAGGAGAAGATCGCCCTCCCCGCACCCCAGATCCAGGACCCGGGAACCGGGTTCAACGAGGGTAAGAATCACCTTGTGCTCAGGAGTGAGGCGGACGACGCTCCCGGCTTCCGGCAAACGGATTTCTTCGGTAAGGGCACCCATGGGATTTTCCAGGGGCAACCCTCGTGGTTGCCCGCGGGCGGCCGCAAGGGTCGCCCAAACAGCGCGAACAATGACGGACCTGGTATTACGACTTCTGCTTCCACCCGTGTCCGAGAAAGTTGGTGATCAGCGAACTCAATTGTTGCGACTCCAGCAAAAAGGCGTCGTGCCCGTAGTCGGTCTGGATCTCGGTAAATATCGCGTCGGCGTGGACACGCCTCAGAGCGCTGATAATTTCTTTCGACTGGTAGGTCGGGAATAACCAGTCGGAGGAGAACGAGATGACGAGAAACCGGGTCTTGCACTCGGCAAAGGCCTTTTCCAGACTCCCGTAAGCCTGGGTCAGGTCGAAGTAGTCCATCGCCTTAGTAATATACAGATACGAATTAGCATCAAAGCGGTTAACGAAATGGTTTCCCTTGTAGCGCAAATAGCTCTCCACCTGGAAGTCGGTGCGGAAATCATAACCGTAGTCCGACTTGTCCTGGAGCCTGCGGCCGAACTTCTGGTGCATCGACCGGTCAGACAGGTAGGTAATGTGGCCGATCATGCGGGCAATGGATAGGCCCCGGCGGGGAACGGCTTTCCCGTAGTAGTCGCCTTCCCGCCAGTTCGGATCGGACTGAATGGCTAGCCGCCCAACCTCGTTGAAGGCGATGGCCTGGGCTGAGAGCTTGCTGGTGGTGGCGATGGGGATGGCAAGGCGCACCCTGTCAGGGTAGCTGACCACCCACTGCAGGACTTGCATGCCTCCCGTTGATCCGCCCACCACGCCCAGCAAGCGCTTGATCCCCAGGTGGTCGATCAGCACCTTCTGGGTGTCCACCCAGTCGCGAACGGTGACCATGGGAAAGGAGAGCCCGTAAGGCCGGCCTGTGCAAGGGTCGATGGAACCCGGCCCGGTCGAGCCCTTGCACCCTCCGATGATGTTGGAGCAAATGAGAAAGTACTTCCGGGTGTCGAATCCCTTCCCCGGGCCGATCATGATATCCCACCAACCCGGTTGCTTGTCGCGGGCATGATGGTATCCGGCGGCGTGCGCGTCGCCGGAAAGGGCATGCACCACCAGGATGGCATTGTCACGGGCCTCGTTCAGTTCGCCATAGGTTTCGTAAGCAAGCGTGATGGGTCCGAGGGTGCGCCCGCACTCGAGCGTCATCTCGTGCGGTGGCTTGGCAAACGTGAGGTGCTTGGTTTCGACGATTCCGACCGACCCGGATTCTTCCATATTGTGTTCTTCCTTATCGTAGCATGCCGGCACGGCCGCACGCCTTCCAGCACCGGCTTACTTTTGCGAGGCGGACAGCGCCTGATCGAGATCGGCGATGATGTCCCGCACGTCTTCGATGCCCACGGACAACCGCACATACTCAGGCGTCACGCCCGTCTGGGCCTGCTCTTCGGGTGTGAGCTGCGAGTGCGTCGTCGTGGCCGGATGGATGATCAGCGACTTCGCGTCGCCGATGTTCGCCAAGTGGCTGAACAGCTTGACACTGTTGATCAGCTTGACGCCGGCGTCCTTGCCGCCTTTGATACCGAAACCCACGATGGCGCCCTGCCCGTCGGGCAAGTACTTCTTCGCGCTCGCGTAGTCAGGGTGGCTAGCTAAGCCGGGGTAATTCACCCACGCCACGGCGGGATGTTTCTCGAGAAACTCCGCGACGGCCAGCGCGTTCTTGGAATGCCGCTCCAGCCGCAGGTGCAGCGTCTCCAAGCCCAGCAGCGTCAGGAACGCCCCCCACGGACTCTGCGCGGCGCCCGTGTCCCGCAGCCAGTGAGTGCGGATGTAGATGATGTATGCGATGTTGCCGATCGGCCGCAGCGCTTCCTCGAAAACCATACCGTGGTAGGCGGGATCGGGGGCGGTGAATTCCGGCCACTTCTGCGGATCTTTCGCCCAGGGAAACTTGCCGCTGTCCACGACCGCACCTCCGATGTGCACGCCGTGCCCGCCGATGAATTTCGTGGTGGAGTACACGACGATATCGAAACCGTGTTCGATGGGCCGGAACAACGCCGGCGTCAGCACCGTGTTGTCGATAATGGCCGGCAAACCGTGGCTGTGAGCGATGTCGGTAATCTTGCGGTAGTCCGGCACGTCGTTTTTCGGATTGCCCGGCGTCTCGAGGTAAACCGCGCGCGTGTTCTTGTCCACCAGTTTGCTGATCTCCTCAGGCCGCTTGGGGTCGAAGAACCGCACCTCCACGCCGAGCTTCGAGAAGGTCTGCGTGAAAAGCGTCCACGTCCCGCCGTAAAGGCTGTTTGCAGAAATGAAATTCTGCCCCACGTGGGTAATTGTCAGGATCGCCGCAGTTTCTGCGGCCTGGCCGCTGGAGAACGCCAGCCCTGCGGCGCCGCCGTCGAGTGCCGCGAGGCGCTTCTCGAGGACGTCCGTGGTGGGGTTCATCAGGCGGGTGTAGATGTTGCCGAACTCGCGCAGGGCGAACAGGTTGGCTGCGTGTTCCGAACTGTGAAACACATAGCTTGTGGTCGAATAGATCGGCACCGCACGAGCTGTGGTGGTGGGGTCAGGAACCTGGCCGGCGTGCAACGCCTGTGTCCCAAGCCTGTATGCGGGTGTGTCATTGGACATATCGGATTCTCCTTTGGTCTTGAGTTTGTTCTCTATTTGGATAAGAGCCTTCAGATCAGATCCCGGAAGCGGCCCGAGCTTCCTGCGACACGCCTCAAACCGCGACGGCGTTCGCAACGCTCAGGTACCGGTCTTCGAACTCCGCCAGCCTAGGGCGAATGGCTTCCTCCTCTTCTGCGCAGCCCCGAACCGCGCCAATCGTCTTCAGGCCGTTGCCGGTGATGGCGATCACGATGGACTCGTCCGGATTGAGTCGTCCTTGCGAAAGCAGCTTGCGAGTCACCGCGACGGTGACGCCGCCCGCCGTTTCGGTGAAGATGCCTTCTGTTTCGGCCAGCAAGCGAATGCCCTCGACGATTTCCGTATCGTCGACGTCCTCGCCCGCGCCGCCCGACTCGAGGATTCGCTTCACCGCAAGATAACCATCCGCAGGATTGCCGATGGCGAGAGACTTCGCGATGGTGTGCGGCTTCTGCGGTTCGATTTCGGGCGTGCCGCGCTTTGTCGCCGTCGTGATGGGCGAGCAGCCCGTCGCTTGCGCTCCAAAGAACTTCGTGCCCGCCGGCTCCACCCAGCCCAGCTCTTTCAACTCTGCAAAGGCTTTGTAGATCTTGGTGATGAGCGCGCCGCCGGCCATGGGCACAACGATGTTCTGCGGCAGACGCCAGCCGAGCTGCTCCGCAATTTCGAATCCCACCGTCTTCGAGCCTTCGGCGTAGTAAGACCGCAAATTCACATTGACGATTCCCCAGGAGTACTTCTGCGCGACTTCCGAACAAAGGCGGTTCACCTGGTCGTAGTTGCCCTGGACCTTAACCAGGTTGGCGCCGTAGATGCGAGTGGCAACGACTTTCTCGGGTTCGAGGTCGGCGGGAACGAAGATGAAGGTCTTGAATCCGGCGGCCGCGGACTGCGCCGCGACGGCATTGGCGAGATTGCCGGTCGAGGAGCAGCCCACCGTGTCAAACCCGAACTCGCGCGCTTTGCTGAGCGCCACCGCCACGACGCGATCCTTGAATGAGAGCGTAGGGTGGTTGACCGCGTCATTCTTGACGTAAAGCTCGCGCACTCCCAGAGCGCGCGCCAGGCGCGGGGCAGCGACGAGCGGAGTGAATCCCGTCTGTTGACCCACCCACGGCTCGCCATCGAGTGGCAGCAACTCACGGTACCGCCACATGTTTGCCGGACGCTCGCGGATGTCTTCTCGCCTCAGGTCCGCCCAGAGCCTCCCGTAATCGTAGATGACCTCCAAGGGCGCCCAACACTCCTCGCAAGCAGCTAGCGGTTCTAAAGGGTAAGTCCGGGAACATTCCCGGCACTTGAGATGAATAGCGTAACTCACGACTCCTCCAATGAACTCCCGCCTTCGCAGGAATGCCTTATGCTCACCTACTCATCTGAGTTGGCCCGACTTGGGTTGGGGAAATAACCAGAGGCTGTCGAAGAGGCTTAAAAATCAAAAGCCTCTTCCGGCTGGGAAGAGGCTCATCGAAAATCTGTCGGCCCCTCTCATCTTCCCCATATCCGGGCGGGAGTTGGCACCTGTCCCCCGATCAAGTATCGGAGCGGTTGTCGTGGCGTCATCGGGCCCGTCCCTCGGCCACTCTAGATGAGATTCAGGGTTACTGAATCAAATATTCAATTGTCTTAAGCATGCTACGGGAAAAGCAGGGAGCGTGTCAAGAGAAAATCACACTAAATTGTCATGATTTAATTCGGCTGGCGGCAGTTCGCCGTAGGGGGACGGCTTGCCGTCCCCGCCCCGGAGGGTTACTAGGCCGGCGAGGGTAGGGCAAGCCCTACCCCTACACCTCCCGGGTCCAAACGAGTGCGTCGTGGAGGGATCGGTTCGCTCACCGGCGACGTGTTACCGGCCGGTTCCGCCGGCAGCAGGGCGTGGCGGTGGCGCAACAACTGCCATGGGCACTCTCGCAAATGCGACGCAGTCGTGCGCCGGATCGAGCACGTTAACCTGCAAGGTGTAGCGGCCCGGATGGAACTTCTCGAGTGGAATTTGCACAAGATAGCTGGCTTTGCCGTCGGATGACTTCCCCACTGTACCGGCAAAGGGACCGGCATCGGCCACCTTCGCTCCTTGGCGGAAAAACGCCAGCGCCACGGAAGGCGCAATTGCCGCTGCACCTCCGCCTTCCGGTGCGTTTGCTTTCGAGCTTGATTTTCCAGAATAGGACTGAAGGAGCACGAAGAGATGCTGATTGGTTCGGAAAACGTTGGTCACGCTGGGCAGCACTGTCTTATCCTCCAGCTTCAGCGGATCGTCGCTCGCGCCTCTGGACTTGCCTTTCTTCGCCTCATTGCCTTTCACTTCGTTCGAGAGCACCACTGAACTGAGGGTGAGGCCGGCCTTGGAGACAGGGGGCAAATCGAGCGACTCCTCAAAAGTCCCCATCTTGCCGCTCTGGTTTTCTCTGACCAGGACCTTCAACTGATACTTTCCCGGGGGCAAGACCAAGCTTCCTTCATAGAGGAAATTTCCGGCCAGCAGCAGGTCGTAGGATTCCCCGCTCACCTTCACCGGCAGCGTGTCACGCAGCACTCCAGCCGGCTTTCCGGACGCGTCGGTTGCCCTCCAGATGAAATCGAATTCCGTTTCGTGACTGTTCGATTTCTTCAGCAATTGCACGGCGGAGCCGGGAATCTTGGCTGCCAGAACAACATAGTAAGTGTTGTCGGGGTGAAGGAAGTACGAGGCGTCCACCACGAACGGCAAATCAAGAAAGGGTTCATCAAGGTTAATCGCTTGCTGAAGCTGCGCTTCTTTGTCTTCGCGAGTGAACTGGCGGAAGTTCTTGGGGGCATAATAACCGGGCCGGGCATCCACTTTCATCCCAGAACGGGTAACTTCGACGCGAATCTTCCGGAAGCGGCCGTCGGAGCGAGTGTTAGTAGGAGTATAGCCCAGCAGATAGTAACTGGAATTCTCAGACTGGATCTCCTGGAAAGCTTCGCCAAAGTCGTTGGTGTCATAGAAAGTCCTGCCCCCCGTATCTTGCGCCAGCGAAGCCAGCGTCTCGCGACTGCTATGCATGGAGGAGAGCTGGGAAGAGACCGCCGCGTCTCGATAGATTGCGGAACCGGAAGGACTGGCAGCGGTGGCGTCGCCACCTGGGGGCAAGGCCATCAGGCCGCGCGTGTCCATGGTGTAAAGCGAAACGTTCGACTGGTTGGCGGCCGCGACCGTGGCCATCAACTGCGCCTGGTTTTCAATTCCGGTTCCCGTGATGCCGCTGGAAAAGTGAATGACCAGCTTCCGACCCGGAACCGCGCGCAGCATCTGCGCTAGAGATTCGATGGCGGCAAGCTTTTCGTCGGTATTGAAGATATTGAACTCCGTCTCGTCAGGCGTGAAGGCGTCGGAAGTGTCTTGCGTCACCACCTCCTGGCCCGATGCGTCGGTGGCGCCTGCCGCGCCCACGCTTCCGTTGGAGGCCAGGTTGGACGATTCCTCTCCCACCAAAATGCCGTTCAGTGACTTGGTCAGCGCGTCGCGGTCATTGGTGAAATTCTGGACCACCCGCAGGTTCGAGGTGTAGGTGACGACCGCCACCAGGTCTGCCGGCGTTAGACGTTCCTTTACAAAGGCGGTAGCTGCCTTCAAGGCGCGCATGAGGTCGTCCGGCTGCATCGAGGACACGTCGAAGAAAAGCAGGTTTAGCCGGTGATCCTGCAAAACCTGCGCCGGAGAAACTTGGGGTGGAAGTTTATCCAGGTTAATAGTGGGCGGCGGGCCATTGGCCGTGCTCGCCTGCGCGAGTTTTTCAATGTTCTCGAGGCTGAAGGAGGTGATGTTTTGCGGCGCGCCGTCTTCAAAAACCCGGAAGTCTTTCGCCGTCAGATCGGATACCGGCTTTCCCTTGGCGGTTACCCGGACATCCACCAGCACCACATTGGTTTGGCTTTGCAAAACAAAGCCTTGCCGAGTCGTGCCGGTCTGTGGCGCGCCGGCGTCTGTATTCTGCCCTTCGAGAGCCAATGGAGCCACGGACAGACCGAACACCAGCCCTGCGGTTGCGAGCCGACCTCCCAGATGTTGTAGCCTTCGATGCATCGTTGTGTCCTTCAGTCGAGAGTCGAAAGTCGAGAGGGCGAAATGCAATCGCGCCTTCTCTCCTCCTTCCCAGGTCTCCGTTGCCCCCATGGAGTGGGAAGTTCTGTACTCTCGACTCTCGACTCTCGACTCTCAACTGCCCCTAGAACCTTAGCCGTAGCGAAAAGGTCACGCTGCGCATGGCTCCCACGCTCGTCACGCGCCCAAAGCCGTTGCCGTTGACAACAGTAGAAAGCCCTTTGAACTCAGGGGCATTAAAGATATTGTTCGAGCTGACACGGAAGTCGCCCGAAATCCCGCGCTCTCGGGAGATGGTTACCAACTTATCCAGCGACATGTTGAAATTCACGAGTCCCGGCCCGGGAATCGTGTCGCGTCCCGCATCGCCATAGACCCCGGCGGCCGGCAGCGAGAAAGCGGCGGTATTGAAGTAATCGAGCGTGGTTCGCTCCGAGCGCGAAAGTGCGACGGGCAGGCCCGTAGCGTCCGCGCGCAAATTGGAGACCGCCGCCGTGCCTGCCCGATCGCTAAGATTGCCCAGGATCTGGGCGGTGTACGGACTGCCGGAATGAATCGTAGTCACGCCGCTCAACTGCCAGTCGCCGAGGATTCGGCGCGCCGTTCCAGCCTTAGTGAGCCAGCGGCGCTGCTCTCCAAAGGGAAGCTGGTAGATGTGGTTGATGAGCAGCTTGTTGCGCACGTCGAAAGTGGAAAGGCCGCGCTCCGCCTTCAAGTCGAGGTAATTCTGGGCGACGATGTTGCCCGCGCCGCCCACGCTCGCCGCGTCGTCGATCGACTTCGAAAAAACGTACTGGCCGCTCATGGAGAAGCCGCCGTGGAACTGGCGCCGCAGCCCCACTTGCAGGCCGTTATAGATGGAATCCGCGCCGTCGGTCTCGTAGGTGAATGCCAGGGTATTCTTAAGTGCGGTCTGGGAGCCGGTGGTGATGGGCGCTCCAGGAGGCAGAGTGTCCGGAGCAAGGAGCAGCTCCAACTTGGACCCTTTTGTGCCAATGTACCCGACGGAGAGAACGACGTTGCGGACGATCTCGTCTTCAAGCGAGAAGTTCCAGGTTTGCGCGTAGGGGGTGCGGAAGTTTGGATCCAGGGCGAACGAGTTGCTCAATATGTTAGGCCCCAATGTTGGAAAGCCGTGTTCCAGGGTCAGCGGTTGATTCGGAGTCGTGACCAGGGTGGAAGCGGTGGCAAAAGGCGGCTGGCTGGCCATGTTCGTGTAAATACTGGAATAGATACTGCCGGCGTAGAAAATCCCGTAACCGCTACGCAGCACCAGGGAGTGTTTCGACCACGGACGATAAGCCAGGCCGATGCGAGGGGCGAAGTTGTGGTCGTCACTACGCAGCAATGAGGTTGGCAGATTCCCAGGGTTTTGGCCGGTTACGACCCCCGGCGAGGCGAAGCCCGGGGCGAAGGTCAAATCGGCAAGGCGGCCATACTTCTCTGTGAAGGGCTGGAAGAATTCGTACCGCAGGCCGTAGAGGATCGTCAGGTGAGCGGTAACCCTCCAGTCGTCCTGAATGAAACCGTCGTACACCCAGGAGCGGAAGTAATTGCTGGCGTCACCGAAGCGAACTGAAGTGGTCTGCGGAAGCCCCAGCAGAAAATCCGCGAAGTCGAATCCCGTGTTGGCAACCGGAAGACCGTTCGTACCGAACTCGCTGGTGGTATAACCGCTGAATGCGAACGTGCCGCGCGCGTTGGGGTCCGTCAAGAGGTTCTGTTGGACCCGCCGTACCTCGCCGCCCAATCGGATGTTGTGCTTTCCTACGTTGCGAAGAAAAACGTCCATAGCCCGCAAGGTCTGATTGCGCGTAAGGGAGGGGATGACATCATTCAAGCCCGTGAAGTTGGTGAACTGCGTCATGGGCAGGCCCCAGTCGATAGGACTGGTGGAGATTCCCTGAATTCCAAGGTTGCCGGCGATGTCCTCCTGATATGCATATTTGTTAAGTGTGGAAGTTCTTTGCCGGTTGAAATTCGCGGTCAGGATATTAAGGGTGCGAGAGCCGAGGGTGTGGGTCTCGCTCGCGTTCAGGTTTTGGCTGCGCACGGAAGTATTCGAGGTCAGCTCGGGAAAGTTGGAGACCGAGTTGCTCCGTGCGGAGTTGAAGAAGTACATGACGTTGAGGCTGTCTTTCGGTGACAGTTGCTCTCCGATGCGGCCCATGACCCGGTCGTTGGCCGTGGGCAGAGACTCCTGAAGATGGAAGTTCTGAATCGTAGCCCCCGGCTCGTTGGGCAAAGGAATATAGCTCAACAGGCCCAAAGCGGCTTTGTCCAGACAGGTCGCTGGAATCGCGTTACTTGGGAACGGGGCGCCGCGTGCCACCAGATTGCACGAGGACAAGGAATTGTAAATAATTGGGACAGTTCCGGCCCCGGACCCGCTAGGGATCTCAGCCTGCGAAAAATCACCACTTCGCTCAAGAGAAGTGGGCACGGTGGCAAAGCTGTCGAACGGACTTTTGCCCCGCGTCAGGTTATAGTTCACGAAGAAACTCGTTTTGTTCCCGCCATTGTAGATCTTCGGAATCACAAGGGGACCGCCGATCGATCCAACAAACTGCTCGGAGTATGAAGGGATCTGGGGGGATTCTGCCACGTTCAAAGGGTAAGGATGAGCGTCAAAGACGGAATTGGTGTAACTCTCCATGATGTTGCCGCGCAATCGATTCACTCTGGCGCGGCCTCCCGCCCAGTTCCCTCCGCCACCCCCAAAGCCTCCGCCGCCGAAACCCCCACCGCCAAATCCCCCGCCGCCGAATCCGCCGCCGCCCCCAGGACCGCCACCTCCCGGCCCACCGCCCGGCGCGCCACCACCCGGCCCGCCACCACCAAAACCTGGGGCGCCCTGCCCTTGCATGTTGAAAAGGTCGCGCATTTGCTGGAACCGTTGTCCACGCCCCTGGCCACCTCCCGGCGTGGAGGCAGAAATGCCCTCGCCACCCGTCAGCAACACCGACTCCGAAGCGCTTGCCGAGGTGTCGGTTTCCGCGGGAGCCTCGGATTGGCCCCCGTTCCCCGCTGCTTGCTCCCCGGAGAATCGCACTCCGCTTTCATTGCCATTCATTCCAGCCATCAGCGACTGATCCAGCCCTTGTGCTCCGAGAGTTCCCTGAATTTGTCCCGGCAGATTCTGGAGGTTTTGCGGCAACCGCTGGCCCGAAGGGTGATTGCCGGAAGCGTTCGCCAACACCGGCGTATTTATTGTCAAGGCAACGTTAACCTTAAGTGACTTACCTTCGCTTATAGGAATCGGCTCCCGCACATCGTTCTGGAATCCGACCAACGAGACTTCCAACTTGTAATTGCCCGGCGTGAGTCCGTTGAACGCGTAATTCCCGGCGTCATCCGTCCAAGTTTCCTTTCTCCTTCCTGTCTGGGGATTGGTCAGTACCACGGTGGCGCCGGGGACAGAAACTCCTGCGGGCCCGTGAACGTGCCCCGTGAGGGCCCCGGCGTTGCTGGTTTGGGCGCCCAGTTTCATAGGGGAGAGTCCCAGAAACAGCATCAGGAGCGTCGCCAACGAGAGACTCTTCCGCCCTCGCTCCATCAGGAGGCTTCCTATTCTTGAGAAATCCATAACCGGCCCTGACCTTCTTCTTTCGTGTAGGGACTTGCTCGCCTGCAATTTATAGCGTAAAGTCGTGCCCCGCGCCGCCTCTCTCACAATCATTACGTGTTTGTGGTGGGCACGGTTACATTGCCTCGTCTCCAGAAGTCCGGGAATCCGCCCCCCTATTATGATTGCGCCGTAACCGCAGAGAAGTTCCACACGTCAAAAAGTTAAGGAGGGGTTTATGCGCAAACAGTTCGCTTTGGCCCTTGGGCTTATCCTTCTTACTATAACAAGTGTTGCGTTTCCACAACAGCAGGATGAAGCGAAGACGCCGTCGCAAAATCCGCCGCGCCCATTCGCCGGACGACCGGTTTCAGGAACGATCACTTCCGTTGGCGTAGACCGCTTCCAGATTAAGAAGACGGATGGCTCCAGCCAAACCGTCATGGTGGACGACCACACCCACTATCGCGAGGGACAAAAGGACATCCAACTTGAAGATCTGAAGCCTGGGGACCAGGTCTCTGTTCGAGGACAGACCAACGCGAACAAGGAATTTGTGGCTGAAAACGTCCGCCGCATCACCGCGGAAGAGATGCAGCGCTTTCAAAACGCTGGAGAACGAGTCTTCGGCGCTATCGTCTCCGTCGACAAGAATCAAATCAAGGTCAACAATCCCCGCCAGGGAGAAAGAACCATCACCGTCAACGACCAAACTCAGTTCATCAAAGACGGCCAACCCATCGCTCTCAAGGATCTCAAAGTCGGCGACCGCATCTTCGCCATGGGAAGCGAGAACCAAGGACAGTTTCTGACCACCCGAATTATGACGGGGCAATTCCGGCAAGGCTCGAGGCGCGATAATCAACAGTAGGTGGCAGGCGGTGGGCAGGCGACGCGGGCCGGGGGAGGCGCGATTCTCGCTGCGCAAGGCACTCCTGGGCTTATAATAGTGGCCGCTGTGACTACGCAGCGGTCGCAGCAACGCGCCAGGAGTCAAGGAATGCGAAACCTATCGGTCCGATTCTTCATCGTTATCACTATCGCGCTGGCGCTTGGCCAACATTGGCTCCCTGGGCAAGAATCCCCGGCAACCCCTCCTACCGAACAACAGGCCCGCATGCCCCATGGCCGGGTGGAGCACCAACTGCAACGGATGAGGGAGACTCTGAACGTAACCGATGATCAAGTGGCCAAGATCAGGCCAATCCTTGAGACGCGGGATCAACAGCTTAAAGACTTGCGAGCGAATTATTCGCTGCCCCAAGGGGAAGCGCGGGCAAAAGCGGCTGAGATCCGAAAGTCTGCCCGGAAACAAATCGAACATATCCTAACGCCGGAACAGAAACAGAAGCAGAAGGCGCTGCGGCGGGGCAGGAACGAAGGCAGTTAGGCAGGTCGGCAGTCGGCAGATCGGCAGATCAGCTGATGGGCAGGTCAGCAGGTGGGCGGGTGGGTAGAATAACTGCAAAACTCGGGCTAAGCCTCTCACGATGAGAAAGTGTTCGATCTTTTAGCTGGGATCTCCGGTGTTCGTCCGATAGTGTGAGAGACGGCCATTGCCGGGCGACAAGTGACTACGCTAGGTTGGACACTATTTGCGACCGCTCGCCCACGATCTGCCCACCTTCCCACTGCCGATCTGCCGACCCGCCTACTGCTCGACCACGATCGCGGCGTGAGGTGGGAGGCGCAGCGTATTTGCGTCAGACGCCAGGGACGCTCCACCTGTCGCGTAGACCTTTCGGAGCCTGCTGACCATTCCACCCAAACCAACTATCCTGCAAGCTACTGGAAGTTCGGTGAAATTCGCCACGGCGGCGCGCGCTCCCAGCGGGAAGACGGCCACACGCGGCGGCGCATCCGGCGAGGTCACGGTGAATTCTTCCGCGATCTTGCGCAACTCCCCCAGCGCTTCCCGCTGCGCCTCCGACATTTGAGCAACCCGATTATCTGAATCCACGTAAGTGAGCCGGGGCAGCGAATCCGAGAAAATCACTAGGTTGCCGTTCCCTTCCTGGACTTTGAGCAAGTATATATTCTTGGGAAGGTTGGTCGGAGCGGCCGAGGGTAAGCGAGGGTCCCCGTTCAAAGCATGCGCCAAACCCTCACTGACCAGTGCAGTCCCGCCGGATTCCAGGAAACTTGTCAGCCGCGGAACGAAATCGACATCTTTGAGCGAATGAACAGTGAAGAGCGCGGCGCGGGCCGTTTCAGGGAAGTGCACCGTGGGAGCAAGGGGGATCGCCAGCATACCAATCTGGTCGAATAGATACGGTTCGTCGCCAGGCTCGCTGGAGGCAGGCTTGTAGGCTGGAATCCCCGTCCAGTTTGCGACCAGCTTACTCAACGCTTCGTATTCCGTGCGATGGGCGGCCAGAGCTTCCACCTGCTCGTTGTATTGAGAAGAAGCCAACGAGCCGTAGTGGAAAAGGAACGCCTCCGGAGCGCCGGCAAGGACCGTAATCAGCGCCTGATCCAGGTAAGTCACCGCATTCGTCCCGAAAGGATCAAACCAGCCGCCGCCGGTTTTTTCTCCGCCGATATCGCGGAACCAACGGTAGATGAAATATCCCGTGTATTGCTGCTTATGACCCCATTCGTCGGAACTGGGATCGCGCAACTCGGTGCCTATCCAGATGCGATCGAAGAGTTCCGTTTCTTTGTCGACAATGTAACCGCGATCCTGAAAGTTGTCGTACCACTGCGGGTATTTCAGAATGACCTTCACCTTGGGATTGACCTGCCGCGCAGGGCCGAGCACGCGATCCCTTGCCATCTCGAGCATCAGCTTCTCGCGATATTGCGGCCAGCTCAGGGAGCCTTTCGCGGCCGCGCACTCGGAACACTGGCAATCCGTGAAAAAGAAATCATCAATGATAACTTCATCGAAAATCCCGGCAGCAAACCGGAAGATGGAGGCCAGCTTCTCCTGATTCTTGCGGTTCGTATAGCACACCGCCACATCCCAACCGGTGGAGGGCTTGCCAATCCCTGTGGTGGTAACACACCCCGAAACCCGCAGCCCGGCTTGCCGGAAAACGTCCCGCGCGGTTTTGAGCGTCTCCGCATCGGGTTGGTACCCGCCGCGAAACGCCTCAATATAAACCTTGGTGACGCCCAGCTTGCGGCAGAACTCGAGGGCATCCGCTCGCCCCTGATCTGTAGACAGGCGGTCACGCACATCCTGGGCAGTGAAGAGCGTGGACCAGTCGATTGCCCGGAGTGGAAGAGGATTCAAGAACAGCGTTCCAAGAAGGAGCAGGATTGAGAGCACGGGCAGCCTGCTCCGTTCCAATCGGTCTGAAGAGCCAGGAATTGAAAACACGGCGTGACGCCTCCAAGTCATAGGATGTATTCCGGCGCGGCGTTCGCCACCGGCCGTGCGCCGCGCGGAACCACAAGATAACTCAGTCAGGCAGGAAAGGAAAGCCACTGCACACTCCCGATGTGGAAGTAAAATGTTTGCGTTGCGATCTTGCGCAGCAGGATGACAGGCGTTCAGTTCATCGCGCAACCTGCAACGCGGGGAGATTCCCATGCAAAACTTGAAAGTCAAGTTATTGAAGCACACGGATCGAGCCGAACTCGACCGTTACTTGCGCCTTTACAGCCGCAGCTTCAATCCCGATGAAAGGGTGAGCACGCAGATTTTGCGCTGGGTCATGCAGCCTTCGCCGGCTAGGGTTAATCCCGTACACCTGTTTGCCGCTTACTTGGACAAGCGACTTGTAGGCGGCGCCTGCACGCTGGTCCTCCCCATGTTTCAGGTGGTGTTCGGGAGCTACATCTTCGTGGATCCCGCGCTTCGACGGCGGGGGCTGGGCCTGCGGATTCTTCGTAAAGTGCTCCGCTTGGAAAGGAAAGGGCCGCACGGCTGGAATTGGAGATTTTACGCCGAAGTTACTGCCTCTTCAGGTGGCTGGTGGCCGAAAGTCCTGGCCAAAGCGGGCTTCCGCTTTTTCCAGACGACATGGCCGCTAGGTTCGTATCAGAACCCCAACAAAGTCGTGGCGGGGCGCCTCTGCTATTTCAATTTCCGCAAGCCACCGGAACGGTTTTCTCAGCCCGCATTATTGGCCTATATCCACGCGCTTTTTTATGGACCCGACGCCATGCACCGCCACTTGCTGCCAAGGCTCAAGCACTTTGTAAAACTCGAGGCGTGAGGTTAGGGGTTAGCCCCTAGCCAAGATGCTTGCGATATTGCAGCAGGAGGTAGTTGTCTGTCATACCGGCAATGTAGTCGCAAACGACGCGATGCAGCGGTTCCTGCCGGCTTTGCGCGACGTAGAAGGGCGGAAGACGGCGAGGGTGCTCGAGGTAGTAACCAAAAAGGCGGCGCACGCAGCGCACGATGACCTGCCGCTCCGACCTAACTCGACGATGCGAGTAAAGATAGGCGTTTAGGAGTTCTTTCAGTTCCCTGTCGTCGCGGGCTCGCCGGGGGCCTAATCCTACAAGCCGCTTGGGATGCGCTCGCACCTGCGCCACCGATCTTATGCCTGCCTTCGTAAGCCGCGAGCGCGTCGAGTCGATGAGGTCGGTTACGAGAACGTTCAATACACCCTTCAAGGCCTCGTTGAACTTCAATTTCTCGCGCGCTGAGGGGTACTTCCGGTCCACGGCCCGATAGAGCGCATCAAACAGACGCACGTGGCGGCGGATGAGCGGAAGCGTGAGGAGTTTCGCTTCGTACCCGTCGTCAAGGTCAGCGCAGTTGTATGCAATCTCATCAGCAGGGTCGATCAATTGGGCTTCCAGCGGGGGCCGGGCGTTCAGGGCGTAGGCTGCCAGTTCCGGGTAATGCGCGGGATCGTAATCCCTGGAGTGCTTGATGATTCCTTCGCGCACCTCGAAAGTGAGATTCAACCCGGGAAACCTCACGTATTTCTGCTCAAAATGCTCGACAATGCGCAGCGCGTGCAGGTTATGGTCAAAACTTTCGTGGTAACGCCCCATCAGGCGGTTAAGTTCGGCTTCCCCGGCGTGGCCGAAGGGCGGATGGCCCACATCGTGCGCCAGCGCCAGGGCCTCTACCAAATCGGTGTTCAGCCGCAGCGCCTTCGCTGCCGTTCGGCTGATTTGCGCCACTTCCAGAGTGTGGGTCAGTCGCGTACGAAAATGGTCGGAGTAGCGCCGGGTGAAAACCTGGGTTTTATTCTCCAGCCGGCGGAAGGCGCGCGAGTGAACGATGCGGTCGCGGTCCCGCTCATAATCATTGCGGAAGGGATGGGAAGGCTCGGAATAGCGGCGGCCCTGCGATTCTTCAACTCGCATGGCGTAAGCGGCCAGGTGGTTGTTGCCTTGGCGGCGCATAGATGACTCTCTACGACGTTTCTTCCGGCGTTGAAAAGCGGTAGCCCACCCAGGGCTCGGTCAAAAGGTAGCGGGGCTTGGAAGGTTGAGGCTCGATCTTCTTGCGTAATTGGTTGATAAAGACGCGCAAGTATTCGACCTGATCTCCGTAGTCGGGCCCCCAGACGGCTTGCAGCAATTCGCGGTGCGGAAGCGCCTTGTTGGAGTGGCTCACGAGGTAATGGAGGAGCTCGAATTCCTTGGGCGTCAGTCGCGCCTGATGGCCACGCGCGATCACCTTTCGCTTCGCAAAGTCGATGGTGAGATCCCGGGTCTCGAAGGTCGCCGGCGGGTCGTCGGCACCGGGTGCGTGGCGGCGCAAATTGGCGCGAATGCGCGCCAGGAGCTCCTGGATGCCAAAGGGTTTGACCACATAATCGTCAGCACCGGAATCGAGCGCCCTCACCTTGTCGCGTTCATTGTTGCGCACGGAGAGCATGATGATGGGGGCGTCGCAAAACTCCCGTATTTCGTGGCAGACTTCGAAACCGCTCATGCCCGGCAGGTTAATGTCAATAATCAGCAGGTCCGGCTTTTCTTCCCTGGTCATCTCGAGCGCCTCTTCGCCTCGGCGGGCTTCGCGCACCACGAAGCCGCTCGCCACCAGGCTGGTCCGCAGCACGCGGCGAATCTGCGCCTCGTCATCGAGGACTAAAACCCTGCCCGCACTCATAGCCCCCTCGCCTTTTCCGGAGACAGCGGCAAGTTGAAATGGAATACGGAGCCGCTTCCCACCTGACTCGTGACCCCCATGCTCCCGCCGTGGGCCTCCACAATCGCCTTGCAGATGGCGAGCCCCATTCCGGTGCCCTGAACTCGGTAACGGTGTTCCCTGCCACGATAGAATTTGTCGAAGACAAGGGCCTGCT
>Ga0326727_10001578_pt1 | contig 83038 bp, 48 predicted proteins | sample MB2enrmetagenome_FD_207643 | JGI IMG/M metagenome (GOLD analysis project Ga0326727, IMG submission 207643) | Lab enriched peat soil microbial communities from McLean, Ithaca, NY, United States - MB29MY | ecosystem: Environmental > Terrestrial > Soil > Wetlands > Peat | place: USA: New York... | reverse complement strand
CTGCACGTGCCCCTGCAAGTCCCCCCAAAAACTCTCCTTCATGTCGCGCAGAAAACCTGCAAACCGTTCTGTGCTATAGTCCCTTCGCATAAGGGGTGTAGGCCTCCGTTCCTTGGAGATTTTGTTGTTCGCACAACAAAACCTACACCCTTTCGCTTTTTACACAAAATAGGTTACGTCACCTGGTGATTCGCTGCCCGTCGCGAACTTATTGGGGCTGGGATTCCTGAGACTGGTAGTAGGCAATTCTCGAGCGCAGCGTACCGGCAAGGAATGAATCGCCGGCTTGGGTGGCGAGATCCAAGGCTTGCTGGGCGGTGCGGACAGCGTCCGGAAACCGTCCCACCTCGGAGTACACGCGCGCCAGTATTGGGAGGATTTCCAGTTGCCGCTCGGGATTGCCGGTCGTCAATTCCACGACCTTCTCGAAGTGCGGTAGTGCGTCCGCGAAACGGCCTTGCGCCGCCAAGGCCCGGCCGAGGACGTACTGGAACTCTTCGGATTCAGGCTTCAGATCCACGGCCTTCTGCAACTGCGCGATCGCATCATCCAACTGGCCGGATTTCCCCTGGAGAACGCCCAGGAAGTAATACGCGTCGGCATACTGCGGATTGTCCTGGATTGCCTTGCGAAGCACGACGGCCGCCTCGTCGTTCCGCCCCGCCTCGATCAACAAGGTCCCGAAGTCTTTCTCGATTACCACATCATCCGGACGAACTTCCAGAAGCTTCTTGAACGCGGCGATGCTCTCGGGCAGCCTGCCGGCCTGCTTCAGGGTGACGGCGTAGTAGTAATTAGCCAGCTCGTTAGTGGGATCGAGCTCCACGGTCTTCTGGAACTCTTCCAGCGCCTGCGCAAACTGGCCCTTCTGCCGGAGCGCCCGCCCCATATAGAAGTGCCCCATGCCGTTCTTCGGATCGTAGTCCACCGCCTTCTGCAACTCCGGTAAGGCCTCTTCTAAATGGCCTTCCTGAACCAATATCCTGGCCCGGCTGATGATCTGGTAATAGTCCGTGGCGGGCGCACTGATTTTCTGAAGTCCGTCTTCAGGCACGTTGACGAATTCCGGAAGGTTTACGGCACGATTGGCGGGGGTGGCGTTTTCAATCAAGATCGCCGGGCTGTCGTTGCCCTGGGCGTCGATATGGGTCAGAAATAGCCCGGTGTAATGCGAAAAGCCCTTGGAAGAAAAAGCCAGCCAGTGGCCATTGGGAGAAAAGCTATGCCAGGAATTCATCAGCGGCAGGTTGCAGTCCAAGCGCCGCGCCTCCCCACCTTTGAATGGAACGATGTAAAGCTTGCTGTCGGGCCTCATCAGGAGCCCGCTGTTATTCTCCACGAAGACGACCCAGCGTCCGTCGGGCGAGACCTTCGGAAAATCGTTGCTCATCCCGTTTTGTGAAGCGCCCACAATGCGTTCCGCCGTGCCCCCTTGGCCGTTGTTGAAAGGGACGCGGTACAGGTCATACTTGATTTGCGTCTCGTTGGGATCATTGGCGTAGGTTGCCGGGGTTTGACCTGGGTAATAAGGATCCTTGGCGGGGGCGCGGGAGAAAACAAGCCATTTGCCGTCCGGACTCCAAAAAGCGCTGCCTTGCACGTACCGAGGATCGTCGGCGCCGGGAAGCGGCTGCAGCTTGCCTGTTTCCCGGTCGTACCAGGCCAGAATGCCGCGCGTCGGGTAAAACACCTGACCGAAACCGTAAAAGGGGTAAGAGGTGCTGTAAAACCGGGCTTGGTAAAAGCGCACTTGCCCGCCGGGCGGCTCGATGGAGGTGATGACGTACCGGCCGGTGGGCGAAATCTGCGACATGAAGCCAAAGCGCATGGTCCCTTCCTCGGCGAAGGAACTCCAGCGAATCACGTCCTTTTCCTGGATGGAGGTGGCCTTTTCCACTGGGACTATCCCGTACAAGCCTTTGTCGTTTGCCGGGCCGTCCACATCCAGCCCCAGCCATTTCCCATCGCGCGAAAACGAATGGCAGTTGATGCAAGTCGGAATGTTGGTCATCATCAGCCGGCTCTCGGGCTCAGAAACGTAGCGCAACCGCCAGGCGATCGAGTGCATCAGGGCTTCGGGCACCGGCGCAGGGACGCTCTTCGTGGTGGGTGCTGTGGGGCCAACTAGTGGAACGTCACGAAAGAAAATCGGGGCGCCCACGGGGTCGCTGGAAGTCTCGATGCTGACTTCGCCGCGCGACACGGGCTCGGTTGAAGTCTCGTCCGGGAAGCCGGTGACGGTCACCACCGCCGGGCGATTGATGGAGCCATGCTTGATGGCCGCCCACGTCGCCTCGTCCGGCCTCCAGGAGTGCCCGCCGCGCCAAGCCTCGGGAAGCTGCGGCGGAACCGCGCCTGCCTTCGCGCAATCCTCGTCAATCGGGCCGATGGGAGGCAACTCACCGCGTGATTCGGCTTGAATTTCGGGTGACCGGCGGCCCAATGTGATCTTGATTCTCCAGAACTTGGCGGAGGGACTTGAATCGCTCCAAACAAAAAGCGGCGGAACGAAGTCGGGCGGGAAAATCGCTCCATTGGGAGGATAATCAACCTTGATGAGCTGAGCGGCTACGGCTTTCGAGGCGGATGCCTGGCTGGCTCCGGCCCATAGGCCCAAACCTAAGGCGCCCGAAAGGAGAAACCCTAAAAGATAGTGCCATCGCGTCACCCGCGGCATTGATCCTCCGGTCCTAATATTACCGAACTTCAGCCCAGGCTCGCAATAAGCGATGATGAATCCCTGTCCGTCGCGAACTTATTGGGGCTGGGATTCCTGAGACTGGTAGTAACCAATTCTCGCGCGCAGCGTGCCGGCAAGGGATGAATCGCCGGCTTGGGTGGCGAGATCCAAGGCTTGCTGGGCGGTGCGGACGGCGTCTGGAAACCGTCTGACTTCCGAGTACACGCCCGCCAGCATTTGCAGGCTATCAAGTTGCTGCTTCGGATCCCGGGCGGATAACTCGGCGGCTTTCTGAAAGTGCGGGATGGCATCGGCAAAACTCTGCCGCGCCGCCAGGACGCGGCCAAGGTCGTACTGGAACTGAAAGTCTTCCGGCTGGATTGCCACGGCTTCTTGCAACTGGCTGACGCCCTCATCCAACTGGCCGGAAGTCGCCAGAACCGCGCCCAGCAGGTGATGCGCTTCGGCGAGTTGCGGGTCGAGAGTGAGGGCCCGGTGAAGGGTGGCAACCGCTTCGTCGTTGCGCCCTGCTTCAATCAGCGCGGCCGCCAGGCTTTTTTCGGTCACCACGTCATCAGGACGGATTTCCAGGACCTTTTTGAATGCCTCAATGCTCTCGGGCAGCCTGCCGGCACTTTGCAAGGCGACAGCGTAGTAGAAGTACGCGCTCGCGTTGTTGGGATCAAGGGCGACGGACTTCTGGAACTCTTCCAGCGCTTGGTCGAGCTGGCCCTGCTGCTCCAGCGCCACCGCCATATAGAAGTGCGCCATGCCGTCCTTGGGATCGTATTCCACCGCCTTCTGCCACTCCAGCAAGCCCGCCTTGAAATCTCCCTGCTGATCCAATATTTTGGCCCGGCTGATGATTTGGTAATAATCCGTGGCGGGCGCACTGATCTTCTGCAGCCCGTCTTCAGGCACATTGACGAATTCCGGAATGTTCACGGCGCGATTGGCGGCGGTGGCGTTCTCGATCAAAATCGCCGGGCTGTCGCGGCCTTCCGTGTCAATATGGGTCAGGAACAATTGCGTGTACAGCGAACGGCTTTTGGAAGAAAAGACCAGCCAACGGCCGTTAGGAGAGAAGCTGTGCCAGGAATTCATCAGCGACAGGTTGCAGCGCAGGCGCCGCGCCTGGCCGCCTTGGAATGGAACGATGTAGAGCTTGCTGTCAGGCCGCATCAGCAGGCCGTTGTGATTCTCCACGAAGACGACCCAGCGCCCATCGGGAGAAACCTTCGGGAAATCGTTGCTCATCCCATTTTGCGAAGCGCCCAAAATGCGTTCGGGGGTGCCGCCTTTTCCGTCGTTGAAGGGGATGCGGTACAGGTCGTACTGGATTTGTGTCTCGCTGGGATCATTCGCGTAGGTCGCGGTATTTTGACCTGCGTAATACGGATCCTTGGCGGGGGCGCGAGAGAAAACCAGCCATTTGCCGTCCGGACTCCAAAAAGCGCTGGCTTGCACGTAACGCGGGTCGTCGGCGCCGGGAAGAGACTGCAGCTTGCCTGTTTCCCGGTCGTACCAGGCCAGAATGCCGCGCGTCGGGTAAAACACCTGAACGAAACCGTAATAATTATAAGCGGCATTGAAAAACCGAGTTTCGAGGTCGCGCACGTGCCCTCCCGGGGGCTCGGTGGAGGTGATAACGTACCGGCCGGTGGGCGAGATCTGCGACATGAACCCGAATCGCTTGACGCCTTTCTGCGCGAATGAGCCCCAGCGAATCACGGACTGATTCTGGATGGAGGTCTCCTTTTTCACCGGCACGATCCCGTAGAGGCCCTTATCGTTTGCTGGTCCATCCACATCCAGCCCCAGCCATTTCCCATCGCGCGAAAACGAGTGGCAGTTGATGCAAGTCGGAATGTCGGTCATCATCAGCCGGCTCTGCGGCTCGGAAACGTAGCGCAACCGCCAGGCGATCAAGTGCATCTTGTTGGCCGGAACCGGCGCGATATTGCCCTTGGTAGCCTCCGTTGAGCCAAACAGGGGAACGTCACGAAAGAAAATCGGCGCGCCCACGGGGTCGCTGGAAGTCTCGATGCTAACCTCGCCGCGCGACACGGCCTGAGTTGAAGCCTCGTCTGGGAAGCCCGTGATCGTCACCAGCGCCGGCCGATTGATTGAGCCCTGCTTGATGGCCGCCCACGTTGCCGGGTCCGGCCTCCAGGAATGCCCGGCCCTCTCCTCGGGCGGAAGTTGCGGCGGAACCGCGCCTCCCTTTGCGCAATCCTCGTCAATCGGGCCGATGGGCGGCAATTCACCGCGCGATTCCGCTTGCATCGGGGGTGATGGGCGGCCAAATGTTATCTTGACTCTCCAGAACCTGGCGGAGGGACTTGCGTCGCTCCAAATAAAAAGCGGTGGAGTGAAATCGGGCGGGAATATCGCTCCATTGAGAGGATAATCAACCTTGATGAGCTGAGTGGCTGCGGCTTTTGAGGCGGGATCCTGCATGGCTCCGGCCCACAGGCCCAGACCTAGGGAGCCACAAAGGAAAAGTCCTAAAAGATAGTGCCATAATGTCACCCGCGGCATTGATCCCCCCCATTCTAGATACTACCAAACTTCCGCCCAGGCTCGCAATAAGCGAAGATCGTGCCTCCATGGATCCCTCGGAAGGTGCTGAGCAAGGTTCCCCATCTCCAACCTCCAGGATTGCCGAGGCTTACCGACGTTGGTGGGGCAAATGACATTGGCAACCATATCCACTGGCTCGGCATCCAACGCATCGGCACGAGGGTAAGTCCAGATGCGGTAGGGGCCCTTGTTACTTGGCAGGCGGGCGAGCTGAAACGTTCCCTTTTCAAAGTGGGCGGAGGAGGATATTTTCCCCCGCATGATCCCCGCCTGGTGCTCGGCATCGGGCAACGCACGAAGATAGATTGGGTTGAGGAGCAGATCGATTTCCCCGCACCCCCGCCTCACCCCTCCCGGGTTCGAGAGCTTTAAGGGAAAGGACCCGGCGGGGAGTGTTTTGGGGTATAATAACAAGATCACGGAAAAGCGTGGTCCGAATTCTTGCGTCGGACCGGTGAAAGGGCGGAGAGACTATGAGATGGCATGCGGTCCTGCTGTTGAGTTTCCTTGCGATGCTCGCTGCGTCGGCCAATTCAGCCCAGGAGAAGGCCCCCAATGACGAGGCTGTCCTTCGAGTTGAGACGCGCCTGGTGGAAGTCAGTGCCGTTGCCCGGGATTCAAAGGGGCAGGCGATCAAGAACCTGACAAAAGGCGATTTTAAGCTTTATGACAACGGCAAAGAGGTTCCCATCGAGGTCTTTGCAGGGCTTCCCGCTACTCCCACGGCGGTGGAGACCTTGCCGCCCAATGTGTTTTCCAACCGCGTCCAGGGCGCAGTGCCGAGCGTAACGGTGGTTCTCCTCGACCGCCTGAACACCAGCTTTGAGGATCAATCTTGGGCGCGCACGGAAGTGACGCGGTTTCTGGAAGAGCTCAGGCCGGAGGACCGCGTCGCCATCTTTGCGCTGGGCGATCACCTCGACGTGCTGCAAAGTTTTACCAGCAACCCGCAGATCTTGCTGGCGGCTCTGCGAAATGCCAAGATTCGCAACCCGAGGGAAGTCGGGGCCTCGGCGCCGCCTCAGTCCGATCCTGGCGAAGCGGACCAATCGTCGGTCAGCGTGATGGGCACCCCCATTGCTTCATCCGTCGACCCGTCGACCGTGCCGGGTTTCACCACCAGTACCTCGGCCACGTCTTCCCCGGGGGCGGGCTCCTCCTCCTCCGCCTCCGGCGCGGCGGCGGGCGCGGCGGAGGGAGCGGCAGGTGCGGCCTCCGCCATGCTTTTTATGCAGTCGCTAATGAACCAGTTCCAGGGGCATCAGAGCTCCTACTTCGAAGTTGACCGTGTGCAGCGCACCCTGGACGCGCTGATGGCCATTGCCAACTATCTGGGGCAGTTTCCCGGGCGCAAGAACCTGATCTGGGTTTCCAGCAGCTTTCCGGTTTCCGTTGGCTTTGACGCGCCGCGCCAGCCGGGCGACACGGAGGACCAAATCCACTTTGCGGCGGATTTCGGTCGGGCGTACAAAACGCTAAACTCAGCTCTGAACAAGGCCGACCTGGCCATTTATCCCGTCGATCCGCGCGGGTTGGTGGCGGCGGCGCCCGGTTCGAGGGACTTCAATGATCTCTATTCAACACAGGCCACGATGAAGGATCTGGCGAGCCAGACCGGCGGGCAAGCGTTCGTCAACACCAATGACCTTGCTCGCGTTATGCGCGCCGCCGCGGATGATTCCGAGGCCAGCTACACGCTGGGTTTCTACGCTCATGACGTCCGCTGGGACGGTAAATACCATGCGCTCAAGATACAGGTTTCGCAACCCGGCGTCCACTTGCGTTACCGCCAGGGATATTTCGCCATGCGGGAGGCTGCGAAAACTGCGAAGCCCGTGAAGGCCGAAGACCAGGTTGACACCCTGTTCAATCAAGCCCTTAACAACCCTCTTGATTCGCCGGGCTTGGGGCTGAAGGTCACCCTCGAAAAGGTCACCCATCGCACCGACACCCGCCGGGTGATGGCAACCAATAAGGTCGTCCCCTTTCATCTGGACCGCGCCCTGCTGGGCATCAACGTGGACATGCACGACATCACGCTTCCGGCTGGGAGCGACGGCGGGAACGTGCAACTGGCATTGGTTCTTGCTCAGACGGGACCTGACGGCAAGGTTCTGGATGCTTCCCGATTCGACATGAAGATGCGCGTGGCGGCCGGCGGAGCCCAACGCCTGGCGGGCCAAGGGTTGCGGATGGAGAAATGGGTGAACCTGGCGCAGGGAGCGACGTCGCTGGAGCTGGTGGTGCGCGATCCTGGCTCCGGCGTTCTCGGTTCCGTGCGCATCCCGGTGGGCGGCGTGTAGGCGGGGTAGCGCAGCGCGGCGGAGCCGCAAACAAACATGTCTCGTAGGGGCTGGGCTTGCCCTGCCCCCGTTCCACTCCACCGACTACAAGGGCAGGGCAAGCCCTTACGAGACGGGCAAAAGGCTTGCCAAAAAACAAGAATCCACGACCTTGCAATGTAGCCTCAGGCGGCAGAGCGTCTGCTCCACATATCTCTTTGCCTTGGGTCTTAAAGTGGAAACCTGCTGGGAGGATGATTCGTCAGTAGGTAGGTAAAGTGGTTGCAAAAATCCCGCCGGAGGCTACCCGTGAGATACGATCGTATACGACGTGTACTCGTGGTTGTGGTCGCGGGGCTGCTCTTCCTGTCAGCAGCTCTCTATAGCCAACAACAGAATCCTTCACCGGCACGCTCAGCGCGGCTGAGTTTGGTCACCGGTAAAGTGATGATTGCCACGCCGGTGAGCACGCGCGCCACCGAGCATGAGGCTACCTTGCGGGTGGAGACGCGTTTGGTCGAGGTCAATGTCGTCGCCCGGGATGCAAAGGGGCAGGCGGTCAAGAACCTGACGAAAGAGGATTTTAGGCTTTATGACAACGGCAAAGAGGTTCCCATCGAGGTCTTTTCCGGGCTTCCCACTACTCCCACGGCGGTGGAGCCCTTGCCTCCCAATGTGTTTTCCAACCGCGTTCAGGGCGCACTGCCGAGCGTCACGGTGGTTCTCCTCGACGGCCTGAACACCAGCTTTCATGACCAAAGTTGGGCGCGCACGCAGGTGGTGCGGTTTCTGGAAGAGCTCAGGCCGGAAGACCGCGTCGCCATCTTCTTGCTGGGCGAGCGCCTCGACGTGCTGCAGAATTTCACCAGCGACCCGCATCTCTTGCTGGCGGCTCTGAGAAATGCGCCGATTCGCAACCCGAGGGAAGTCGAGGGCTCGGCGCCGCCTCAATCCATTGACGAGGCGGACCAGGCCTCGATCAACGTGATGGGTGGCCTGCAGGGCGGCGGGGCCGGCGCTTCGATGGGAGCGGCTGGCGAGGCCGCGGCCATGGCTGCGATGGAGCAAACGATGCTGCAATTCCAGCAGCATGAGAGCGGCTTCTTCAGCAATGACCGCACCCAGCGCACCCTGGACGCGCTGATTGCCATTGCCAACTACCTGGCGCACTTTCCCGGACGAAAGAACCTGATCTGGGTTACCAGCAGCTTTCCAATTTCAATTGGCTTTGACACGCCTCGCCAGCCAGGCGACACACGGGACCAAATCCACTTTGGGACCGACCTCGAACACTCGTACAAAGCCCTCAACGCCAGCGTGGCCATTTATCCTGTCGATGCGCGCGGGCTGGTAGCAGGGGCGCCCGGTACGGTGGACTGGAATGAACTCATTTCAACGCAGGGCACGATGAAGGAACTGGCGAGCGCCACCGGCGGCAAAGCGTTTGTCAACACCAACGACCTCGCTCGCGCCATGCGCGCCGCCGCGGATGATTCCCAAGCCAGCTACACGCTGGGTTTTTACCCTCATGACGTCCGCTGGGAGGGTCAATACCATGCCCTCAAGGTGAAGGTTTCGCAGCCCGGCGTCCACTTGCGTTACCGCCAAGGATATTTCGCCGCGCCGGAAGCTCCGAAAACTGTGAAGACCGCAGACCAGGTTGACACCCTGTTCAAACAAGCCCTTTACAGCCCTCTTGACTCGACGGGCCTGGGGCTGAGGGTCACGCTCGAGAAAGTCATCCATGGCGCCGACACCGGCCGGGTGTCGGGGACCGACAAGGGCGTCCCCTCTCATCGGGACCGCGCCCTCCTGGGCATCAACGTGGACGCGCACGACATCAAGCTTCCGGGTGGGAGCGACGGCGGGAGCGTGCAACTGGCATTGGTTCTTGCCCAGACTGGACCTGACGGCAAGGTTCTGGATACTTCCGGATTCGACATGAAATTGCGAGTCGCGGCCGGCGGAGAACAACGCCTGGTGGGTGAAGGGTTGCGGATGGAGAAATGGGTGGACCTCGTCCAGGGAGCGACGTCGCTGGAACTGGTGGTGCGCGATCCAGGCTCCGGCAAGCTCGGTTCCGTGCGCATCCCGGTGGGCGGCGCGATCTGAACGGCTTCGCGCCCGGGCTCTTGCGGTCAGCGGCGGAATAGCCGGTAGTGCGGAGTTCCGGGGTTTGGAACTCTGCGGCTCTTCTTCGGTGCGTGCGGTGGTCTTGCGCCGTGTCGCGTCGTGGGCGAGCAGCCGCGGGAGGAATCCCAAAAAGGAAGATCCGCGGGGTTTCTGGAATGCGAAACTTCGCGCTCCAGCTCGGTTGCTTTTGCGACCGTCCTCGAATATGCTATCCAGCCGGAATGGGAAAGACGCGCATCGCCGGAGGTTTTCGCGTGAACGGCGTCCCCAAGCCGACGTGCTTCCAAGGCTTGGCCTGGATCGACGCCGGGAACTGCGAAATCGTTCGCCTGCGTCGGGATCTCTTGACCCCACTGCCCGAAATACGCTGGGAGCGTCAGACCACTGAAGTCAACTTCGGCGCGGTTCGATTGGATTACCGATTAAGGGGGAGCAAAAACCGATGATCCAGATAGGCAAGCGGGTAAATACAAGCTCAGAGCTACGACGTATGATCTCCAGATCCTTACTCGCCGCGGCGGCAGCATTCTTACTTCTCGTTGCGCCCACCGGCAGCGCGCGTGCGCAGGCCATGCCCACGGCCGCACCGCCCGCGGCCGCCAAGCCGCTTCCGTTCGTCAGCCCGATTTTCGGCGACAACATGGTTTTGCAGCGCGGCAAGGCCAACACCCTCTGGGGATGGTCCGAACCCGGCGAAACGATCCGCGTCCAGATTGGCGACAACACGGCCTCCGCTATTGCCGGGGCCGACCGCCGCTGGGAGGTGAAGATTCAGCCTCCTCCCGCCGGCGGCCCTTACACGCTCCGCATCTCCGGCCGCGAGACCCTGGAACTGCACAATGTCCTCGTCGGCGACGTGTGGCTGTGCGGCGGCCAGTCGAACATGGGGCTGCCGCTGCGGTTCGCGCGCAATGGCGCCGACGAAGTGAAGGCCGCGAATCATCCGGAGATACGCTTCTTTACCGTCGGCACCCACACGGCCTACCACCACACGGACCTCGTGGAAGGGAAGTGGCAGGCCATCACACCCGAAACCGCCAGTTGGATTTCGGCGGTCGGCTACTACTTCGCGCGCAAGGTCCACGAGGAGACACACGTTCCCATCGGCCTGGTTGTGGATGCGGTGGGCGGAACTCCCGCCGAAGCCTGGACCAGCGCGGCGGCTCTTCGCACCATCAAGGACTTCGACGTCCCTCTAGCGGAGCTGGATCGGCTGGCCGCCGCGGGGGCACCTGAATACGGCAACTACATTCAACACTGGTACGAGGAGTACGACGCAGGGCTGAAAGGGAACTGGGCCGCGCCCACGTTCGACGACTCGAGCTGGAAGACCGTCAGTATCCCAGGGGGATTCGCCGAACTCGGCGTCCCCGACACTCCGGGCGTTGCCTGGTTCCGCAAAGAGATCGTTCTGCCGGACCCCGTTCCCGCCGGCAGGGCCATGCTTTTCCTCGGTTCTGTGGAGCGGATGGACACGGCCTGGATCAATGGCGTTCAGGTCGGCGCCAGCGCCTGGGTGGAAAACCCCCGCGTCTATCCCATCCGCGGCGACGCGCTCAAGCCCGGGCGAAACGTTGTGGTGATTCGCGTGCTCAAGACGAAACCTGTTGGCGGTTTCCTGAGTAAGCCGGAAGAACTGCGCCTGCTGCTTGGCGACAAGACCGCCATTCCCCTGGCAGGCCAGTGGAAGGGGCAGTTGAGCGTGGATGCGCGGCCGCCGCAGCCGTTGCCCATCGCCTATGAGAACTGGCCGGTCATGCCCGCAGTCCTCTATCTAGGCATGCTTGAGCCCATTGCGCCGCTCGCCATCGCCGGGGCCATATGGTACCAGGGCGAGCAGAACTCCGAACGCGGATACCATTACCGCAAGGTGCTGCCCGCCATGATCGCCGACTGGCGCCGGCTCTTTGCCCAGGGCGATTTTCCCTTCTACATCGTCAGCCTGCCCGCCTTCAAGCACCGCAGCGCCACGCCGGTCGATGACGTCTGGGCGGAAACCCGCGAATCGCAGGCGCTCACCGCCGCCTCGGTCCCCAACGCGTGCCTCGCCGTCACCATTGATACCGGCGACCCGGACAACATTCATGCCCAGGACAAGCTTCCGGTCGGTGAACGCTTGGCGCGGTGCGCATTGGCAAATTACTACGGCCAGCATGTGGTCTATTCCGGTCCCATGCTCACTTCCGTCGAGCGGCTTCCCGGAGCGATTCGCCTTCACTTCGCCCACACCGACAGCGGCCTGATCGTAAAGGGAGCAAAACTGGAAGAGTTCTCCATCGCCGGCGAAGACCGGAAATGGGTGTGGGCCGACGCCCGCATCGAAGGCGACACCATCGTCGTCTCCTCCCCTTCGGTGCCCAATCCCCAGGAAGTGCGCTACGCTTGGCAGTCCAATCCGGCCGCCACTCTCTTCAACGGGGCCGGCCTGCCTGCCGCGCCGTTCCGCACCGACCACTGGCCCGGCATCACCGAGAGCCAGCGGCCCTATTGACGGCTTGAACCCGGGAGACCAAGCCGATGGTCGATTAGCGGATCCACAAAATGAGGGTAGAGATTGTGTTTCCTGGATCACCCTTGAAGGGCGTGGGCGCAGCGCTGGCGGCGGCGATGGTGCTCGCGGTCTTGGTCTCGGCCGCAGGCGGGAACGCGCAGCGGCAAACTGAACCGGCTGGCGAGAGCGCGGCGACGGCAACGGCAGACCTCTACCCCTCGAGGGATATGGAACTCTCCGCGCCACCGCCCGTTGAGGTATCGGCCGGTGCGCAGTGCGACACCAACGGCAACATCTACCTTCAGTATGCATCGCTATCCGTCGAGGCCTTCTTGGAGAAGGTTCGGAACCAGGTTCGGAACCGCCAGCCACTCAACTTTCCGCTGAGGAAGGTATCAGTCGATTCCCAACGTGTCGTGCCGTTTTTGGTCGGCCCTTTCCAGGACTATAGTTGGTTTGCCAGCCACGCCTTTTATGTCACGCCGAATGGCGTGGTGTACAACCTGGCGGAGGCTTGCACGGGCGCACCGGGCCCTGGGGTCCATGTACCCTGCGCGTGGCTGGTAACAAAATACAACGACGACGGGACAGTGGACTCCGTGGCTAAACTTCGTCCGCCTCGGGAAGAATCCCTTATGCCTTCCAAGTTTGCCGCCTTCCCCGACGGCAACGTCGTGGTGGTGGGGCAGATGCGGGATGAGGCAGGCGACGCGCTGCATTCTACGCTATTTGCGGGCCTTTTTAACCGCAGCGGCGACTTTCTCCGGGAATTGACGCTCGCGCAGGACGTTGGGCCGGCACCCGGAGTGACGGCAACGCCCAACAAGAACCCCGCCACTGGGACGGCCGGCCCCAGCCCCTCCGATTCGGGCAGGCAGGCGGCGGAAAAGCAGGCCTGGCAACGGCTGGTTATGAGCCTCTCAGAAGGGCTTATGTTCGGTGCGCCCGACGGCACGGTCTACTTGCTGCGCGGAGGGTCCCCCCAGAAGCTGGACGTTGTGTCCTCCGATGGAACCGTTCTGCCGAAGCCAGACATAACACCGCCCAGAGAGGGCCTGACCACCCTCAACGCGAGCGTGAGCGCACAGGGCCAGCTCGTCGTTTATTACGCGGGTAACCCGACTGCCCAAGACTCGAACCAATACGAGGGAATCGCCACGATTGACCCGGAAACGGGAAAGCTGACCTCCACTTACGAGGTTCCGTCCACGGCCGGCGCCCCCGCCTGCGTGACGAGGAGGGGCGAGTTCCTATTCACGCGGCAAAGCAAGTCGGGGCATCTCGAAGTGGTCGGGTACACGCCGCTACACTAGCCCGTGCGCAGGCGTTGCGGCACGGAACCGTCCACGTCCTTCATGGCAACAGCGAGGCCACGCTCTACGTCGTCTCGTCGGCGGGGCTAAAGCCCCGCCCTCCGGAGGACCGTCGATAAATCTGCTTATTAATCCAACAAAGCGCTATTACGCGCCTCTCTGGGTGCGGGAGCAGCGTGAGCAGGTGCAGGCCTTAAGGTTGCGCTATAGTGCGGGCGGCGCGCCCGGCGAAGGCGCCTCGCCCGGGAAAGGCAGGCTGCGAGATGAGACCTTCATGTAAAGTGCGCAGGGCTTTGAGTCTTCTCGGGCTTATGGCCGCTTTTGCTCTAGCCTCGACGTGGGCTTGGTGCGGCCAGGAGCCGCGGCAGCAGAACAAGCAGGAAGGGCCGCAGGAAACATTCCCCCTTTACCGCGCGGAGACGATCGATTTCTCGGCTCCGCCTCCCATCGCCGTAGCCACGCGGGTCCTGTGCGATGCAAGTGGAAACATCTACGCCTCGTACTCGGCTTCCCTTCCGAGCTCTCCGATCCATTATGGGCTAGATCCCCTCAGGGGAATCTTCCCGGCCGCGAAGAGCGTGATCCAGTACCTGCTCCCGGCCGTTCCCGAGTATCGGCCGCTGTCGGCGGCTTCCTTTGCCGTGAGCCCGCGGGGCACGGTGTATGCGCTGGCCGCCACCATCCGCAGCGAGCCCGCCGACAAGCCCAAGCCCGCGATCTTTATCGTCAAATACAAGGACGATGGCACGGTTGACTCTTACGTCAAGGTCGGTGATGAGCCCGACAGGCGGATTCAGCCGGCGCGGATGGCCGTCTTCGGCGACGGAGATTTCCTGCTTTCAGGAACGGCCGTGCTGGACGACGGCCTGGGGACCTTTGCCGGGATCTTCGACCGGCAGGGGACTTTCGTCACGCCGCTCGAGTTCGGCCAGGCTATCGCCCATAGAGGCGAACGTCCCACCAGCGGCTCCTCCGAGCCCTCGGACGAAACCCAGCCGAGCGAAGAGTCCCACGTGAAGCGGCTCGAGGCCGACGCGAAGGATCCCGTCGGGCTGGCGAGCAGCACGCTCAGCTTCGGCTTGCAGGATGGAAACGTCTACGTCCTTCAGGGAACCAGCGAGGCCACGCTTTACGTCGTCTCGCCGGCGGGCTACATCATCCGCAAATATAGCCTCACGCCGCCCGAGCCGGGAATGACCCCCCTGCAAATGGCGCCGGCGGGAGTCGGCTACCTCTTCATCTATTATGGACGAATGGGCGTTGCGGCTACTGCCGAGAGCCCCGCCCAGCCGGACTACATTGCCGTGCTGAACTCCGAGACCGGACAGGAGACCGCGATTTACAGCATGCGTAAGGATGAAAGAGGGCTCGTTATCCCCGCTTGCGCCGAATCTCCTCACAACTTCTTGTTTCTGGCCATCAGCAAGGACCAGCATCTTGAGGTAACTCGCTACGTCGCCCGCTGACGGCCAATCGCTGCGCGCCGGCGGGGGAAAAGCCGCCGGTTGGCTGAGGGACAGAAAAGTGGACTTGGCGCCACGATGGTCGCGGCGGCGAAAACGTCTAGGCTCTAATCATCATTTATTCCTGTTGACAATGGTAGCGTAGCGTGATCCACTTAACAGTTGAGGGTGGACGGGAGCCGGGAAATCGGGTCCAGCCATGAGGGGCGCGTTCGGGACCAAGCCGCCCGGCCCCATGAAGAGAATCTTCCCTCTGTATCGCGCCTACTGGGAAGCGGCGTGGAAGGCGCCGATTCCGGCCGAAGATGGCGAGCCCCGCCCCACTCCTGCGGCCATAAGCGCTAACTTAAAGTCCGATCCGGGGTCCCGAAGGTAGCCCACGTCAAATGGTTTTCATGCCCTTCGGGCAGGCAGCATTCGCCTTTTGGGCTCAAGTTGGCACTGGGGGTGGTGCTGCGGCACTGGGGATTAATGGGTGGGGTTGACAATGACGGCGCCAACGAGTTTCTCCGCCGACTCTTTAGAGCCTGCCCTGAGAAACTGCGAAGGGTCGGAGCGCGAATAGCGGTTGCCATGAGGTCAGCAGCAGTTTGAGACGATGTGTCGCAAAACAAAGGGGTTAGCGAAGAATGGCGAAAACCTTGCGAGAATCTATATCGCTGAAACAAAAAGAATTAGTTAATTCTGATGTGGCGAGGGCAACAAGAAAAAGGGGGATGAATATTCTACGAGCGAAGCCTGAATGTTATTGAAAACAAAAGGTGAATGAAATTCCCATTTTCCGGCCTGAAACGATGTTGATGAAAACAAATAAGTTAAAAACGACTTGAAACGATGTTCATGAAAACAAATGGGTTGTTCGCCGGGATAAGTCGGCAGGAAGCAGAGGATGAAAGATCATCACGAGGAAGGAGTAGGGAACCACTCGGCCCCGAGTTTTGCGTGGCATGTCGCGACGCCTGGGTCGTGGGGGAAACATGGGGATTGTGCGCGGAACTGGATGCTTCGAAAAAAAAGAATTCTTTTTTCGACGACCGAAGCCACTTGATGTATGAAAACAAACAAAACGCGGACAAAATGTCATCGCTATTATCGGACATTTACGGTGAACGTACATCAATCTTTCAAGAAATATGGGGTTCTTGGGCACGTTTTGGGGCTAAGAACGAGAACGAATACCTCTTCCTCGGCCAGAGCGCGAAGGGCGAAATGGAGGTTCGGTCGTTCAGCCCGCGATGAGAGGGGCGCGGCGCTATTTGCCGCTGAAATTCTCTCGCCGAATCATGATTGCCTTCGACTTCAAGGACGCTTTGGCTTCCGTAGGTCTGACGGGTCCCTGCCGGCAGTGCATCATGGTGAGAGCGCGGAGTGTTTTTCGGAAGTACAAGGAGGCGCACATGACACGAGGAGGTTTGTACCTACTTCTGACCGGGGTCGCAGCCATGGCGGTGGGGCCGGTTTTGACCGTTCCGAGCTGCGCCCAGAGTTTACCCGTCCTCACACCTACCGAGATTAAACCGATAACCGGGTCCCTTGGAACCTCGACGCTGTTCTCAATCCCGGCGACCTGCGACGAGCAGGGAAATGTCTACATTCGGATGTTCGCCGGCGACGTCACCAAGGTCACAGCGGAGGGAAAAGTGGAAAGGCTGTATACCCTGGCCGGCGTGCCGGCAGGGGATTTCAAGGACGCCGGCAAGGCCCGGGTCATTTCCTACGCCGTCGACAACCGCGGTAACGTCTATGTGGCCGCCGAGAACAGCGAAGGGAAAACCGCGCTGGTGAAGTTCGCGAACGACGGGGATTATGAGGGCGTTATCGATTTCAGCATCACACATTTTTACCCTTTCAAGACTGTGGCGTTCGCGGGGGGCGAATTGCTCGTCAGCGGTTTCGTTATGAACGAAAAGAAGGGCGAGTGGTTCCCACAGGCTCACACCGCCATCTTCGACCCATACGGGCATCTGGTGAAGGACGTAACCCTGTCCGGCGATGTGAGCACGGAGAACGCAAAGGACAAGGACCAGCTTCCGCAGCAGTATAACAACGAGCCCGCGTCTCTCGGCCTGGAAATGGCCATCGAGACGGGCACGGTGACCATCGGCTGGGACGGGGATGCCTACATCTTTCGCAATACAAAATCGCCAATGGTATTCGTGGTCTCCCCGGCAGGCGAACTTGTCCGGCAGATGGCGCTGAAGCCCCCCTCCCCCGATCTGTGGCCGACCCATAGCTCGATGTCGGGCGCAAGAGCAGCCTTGGTTTTCGGAACATTGGGCGACCCCACAAAGGGGGTCATGGGCTATCCCAAGCTCTACGCCGTTTACGACATGCAGACGGGTGATCTGGTGTCAACTTATGAAGCCTCGCCCAAGTTGACTGCTGCCTTTGGCTGCTACACTCAAAACGCCTTCCTTTTCATCGGCTGGAAGCAGCCGGAGGGCCAACTGACTCTGATCAAGGCTCAGCCGAAGTAAAACGGCTCGAGGCCTCAGGGAGCGCGCACCAGACGGCTAACCTGGTGTTTGCTGTCGAGCCGGAAGGGGTGGGCAGGAGCGGGTAGACACCAGCGGGGATCACCGAATTTGTGGTCCACGTCTCCTCCGCGAGGTGATCTGCTGGTATCTCTTATAGACTACATTGATTGCCTACAGCACGGGGGCTGACGCGCTGATCTGTGCGATGAAGGGTGGACGGGGCCTCCCAGCAATCAGCGCGGGTCTATGGCGCGGGTTGCTGGGCCGGCCAGCAGGTCCGGGAATGGGCCTGGCGGGCGGTCATTGGAGATAACGCAAAGCTCGGGCTGCCGCGCCCGTCGGCGGCGGCTCACTCCTTCCCGGTTTGGGCGGCGCTCTTCGTGGGCTTGGTCAGAACTCCCTGGGCTTCCATTTCCTGAACCGTTGTTCGGATCTTCTCGGCGAAACGCCCCTGTGGGTCGGCTCGCAAGTAATCTTGCATCTTCGCATAAGCTTTGTCATACGTCTTCTGGGCCAGATAGGCGTCCGCCGCTCTCGCATAGTAGGACGAAGGGGGTGCAGGGTTAAAACTGAGGACCTCTTCGTACTCTTCTGCCGCCCTGGCGTACTCTCCCAGACCGAAGTCTGCGATCCCGAGCTGGTAGTATAACTCCCACGAGTTCGGGTCAAGGCGGACGGCCTCGCTGAGGGTCTTCGCGCTCTCCCCGAACCTCTTCTGCATATTCAGAAGCTGGCCAAGCACCAAGCGGGCCTGGTGATACCCCGAGTCACATTGAATTGACCTGTGCAGGGCCGATTCCGCCTGGGTGAAATCCCCCGATGGCATCAACACGATGGCCAATTCGGTTTGCGCCCGGGCATAACAGGGATATACGGCAATCGCTTTTTCAAAGTGAGTGCGAGCGTCCGAATACTTCTCTTTTAAAAGCGCCTGAACTCCTTTACCCAGTTCAGCGCGCGCTTTCTGTGGCGCCTTCTGGTCAGTTAAAACGGCGGGAGCAGCCTCCTCGCTTTTGCTTTGGCCCACCGGTGTAAGGACGACATTGATGACGCTACGATATTGGACGAATATCACCTCATCCAGGCGTTGCTGAAAGGTCTGAAATCCCTCCGCCGAGACCCGCAGGATAACGGCGTCACCGGGCACGATTTCAAACTCGAACTGCCCGTCGGAATCGGCCTGTTTGGTTGCCATCGGCACGTGGTCCGCGGATTCCAAAGTCACGATTACGCCGGTGTGTATGGCATGGCCGTCGGAGGTGCGGACCTGACCGGCAAGGACAACGATCTTCTTTACCCCAGGTGACGAAGCTGCAGACGAGGTCGAGGTGCTGGCCTGCCCGGCAAAGGCCACATTCGCCTCGCACCCAATCTGTCGAACCGAAAGTAAGGCGAGGTTCAAGGCAAGGCAGAAAACGACTCTCCTGAAAGGGCCCCCTCGGATGCCTTCCGTGGAACGGCGTGCGGGTGGCATGATTGTCTCCCAATAACCCTGAACGACTCACTATTAGCACCGCGCTTCAAACCTGTCAAGCGCGCGTGAGAGAAGCGCGGACCACCGCCTTTGTGGTCCGCGTCTGTTCCGTATCGCGATCTGCCGATGTTGTTAGTAGGCTACTGTGAATGCCCGGGTTGCGAAGAACCGCAGGCCGCGAAAGTGTTGGCCTGCGCTACGGGCCGTCGATGGGGCCTTCAACCCCTCACCGCGGGTCTATGGCGCGGGTTGCCGGGCCGGTCAGCAGGTCCGGGAATGGGCCTGGCAGGCGGTCGCCGGCGGCGGGCTTCCCATAGAAATCCGTGTCCAGGGACTTCCATGCCGCGACCGGCTTGATTCCGCTATGAACCGTGAGCGACAGGGTGAGCTTGTCCGGGTCGAGCGAGGCTGTAATCTGGCCTTCGGCGCCATTCTTGTCCCAGCCGTGCTGCTCGCGCCAGGACGGCAGGTTGTGCCACTCCGGCGGCTCCGGAGTCTTGACCCGCAGGTAGGGAGCACCGAAGCCGAACGGCCCCTGCCCCGCCGCGTAGAGGTTGCCGTCGGCGTCGTTGCGGGCGTTGGTAAACTCGATCGCCGAGCGGCCCATGCGCACGAAGATATTGCCGTACACCATCAGGGCATGCACATCGTTGGTATGGCCGAAGATGGGCCGCGGACCGTTGATCCCCGAGACCGTGTCCACGCCCACCTCGTCGCAGTCGAGGAATAGGTTGTAGGCGATGATGACGTTGTTGGTGTCGCGGATCAGGATGCCGCCCGTCAGCTTGGAGAAGATGTTGTTGTCGATCTCATTCAGCTCCTCGCTGCCCTCGATGTGAACGGCGTGCGGGTTGACGTTGCCGGGAATGTCGGCAAACAGATTGCCGGTAATGCGCACATTGGCGTTGCCGATGTCGAGCCAGATGCCGTTGGCGTGGCGGATGTGGCGCACCACATTGTTGCGGAACAGAAGATTGCGCGCGGTATGCATCTTGGTGCCGCCGGACTCCGACATCATGGCCGCATCCTGCCAGCCGATCCACTCGAAGAGATTCCTCTCGACGAGCGTATCCCGCGGACCTCCCGTCCCGCCCAGCCCCTCGATGCCGCAATAGCGGAAGGTGTTGCCGCGAATGACATCGAAGCCGACCGGCTGGGGCGGCCGGCTCGCCTGCCAGTCCTCGTTGCCGATATCCAGGCCCACGCTGTTGGCCCATTCGAAGGCGTTGTCCTCGAAGATGAAATGATTGCCGCGGTTGGTGGAGACCATGCCGCGTTGTGGCACGGGAAAGCCGTTGCCCGCGTGCTGGAAGGTAATCCCCTTCACGCGAATATAGGATTGGCAGCGCTCGAGCGGCGAAAAAACCTGCTCCTCGGTGGTGATCTCAATGGTGTGCCGCGCAGGGTCGTCGTCGTTGGCCAGGCGGATGTGCAACGTCATCCCGTTGCTTTCGATCCAGACCTTGCCCGCATCGGGCGAGAACTCCTGGAAGAGCGGTGACCAATGGATCGTGGTGAAGAAGTTCATGGACCGCTTCGACGGACCGGCAAGCTCGGTGGAAAGCTCGACCGGCTCCAGCGGATGGCCGTCCACGAACACCATGCCCCGCCGCCGGAAGTACGTCGCCATGTTGTCCTCGGCATAGCGTAGCCAGTACCGGTTGCCGATCACGTTGTCCACTTCGAAGGGGTTGTACCCGTGAAACAGCGCCGGATCGAGCGGCAGTTCCCAGGCCTGTACCGGCTTCTGCGTGGCAGGATCAAAGCCGAACATCCAGCCCTGGCTGGGACGCCAGCCGGTCACAACGGCGGAACCCTTCACCACAACCTTGGCGCCGGGGGCGGCCTCGTAGCTGATCATCGCCTCGGGGCTGGTGCCGCCGCGCGCCGGACGGATAAACTCGCGGTAGACGCCTTCGGCGATCACCACGCGCTCGCCCGGCTTGAGAATCTGGGCGGCGCGGCTTATGGTGCGGAAGGGGCGCTGCTCGGTGCCGGGGCCGTTGTCGTCGGCATTCGCCGCCTGGCCGTTGACGTAGTACGTGTGCGTAAAGTGGAGCGGCTTCTCCCAGGAAGGGAACTCGGCGCCGTTCGGCAGCGTCGAGCTGGAAGCGGAGACTGGAGATACGGCGAGAAGAACAAAGAGCGCGCAGGACAAACAGCGATTCATGGCAGATGGACCCCTCTTTTCCACGCCGGCAGGAAGACGCGGCGCCGGGTGAGCTCTCTTGACGGCACTATGCTAAATCACTTTTCCTAGCCTGTCGAGGAATACCGCTACGTCGCTGTTTGCCTGACCACAATGGTATTCGTCGCCTTCAACGGCGGGCGGCTCTGCGGGTGCGGCGGGCAGGTTGCTTGCCTTTAGCCTTTTGCCAGGAGCGCATAATCTTGAGATTCTTCGCGATCAGGGCGTAACGCTGCTCGACGCACGCGTAGCTGCGCAGCGGGTCCTCCGGCGTGTGCAGCACGTAATCGAGCAGCCTATCAACCGTGCTGGTGGCCACGTGCAAGCGAGTGTCGGAGGAGCCATAGTAGATGAAAACCGTGCCGTCCTTTCGCGCCACCCAACCATTACTGAACACCACGTTGGAAACATCGCCGACGCGTTCCTCTCCTTCCGGGGAGAGGAAATATCCCCCTGGGCGGTGGGTGACCACCTGCGGGCGGTCGAGTTCCGAGAGGAAAAGGTAGAGCACATAACGCAATCCCGCCGCCGTGTTGCGCACCCCATGCGCCAGGTGCAGCCAGCCTTGCGGCGTTTTGATGGGCGCGGGACCGAGTCCGTTCTTCACCTCTTTGAGGGTATGATACTCACGGTTGTCGATGATGGTTTCCTCGTCAATCACCGCGTTTTCCATGCTCGATGAGAGGCCCCAGCCGATTCCTCCCCCCTGGCCGGCCTGAATGAACTCGTCTTGAGGGCGGGTGTAGAACGCGTACTTGCCGTCGATGAATTCCGGATGCAACACCACGTTGCGCTGCTGCGGCGACTTGGTTCTCAGGTCCGCGAGCCGCTCCCAATTCTTCAAATCCTTGGTGCGGGCGATGCCGCATTGGGCGACGGCCGAGGAGGTGTCCCACGAGGGGACTTTGGGGTCTTTGCGCTCGGTGCAGAAAAGACCGTAGATCCACCCGTCTTCATGCCGCGTCACGCGAACGTCGTAGACGTTAACATCGGGGTCGCGGGTCTCCGGCATCATGATGGGGTAATCCCAAAAACGGAAATTGTCGATGCCGTTGGGGCTTTCGGCGACGGCGAGAAACGATTTGCGGTCCACGCCTTCCACGCGCGCCAATACCACAATATTGCCTTCGAATTCCATGGCTCCGGCATTGTAGGTGGAATTGATGCCCTGGCGTTCCATCAGGTGAGGATTCGTTTTCGCATCGAAGTCGTAACGCCAGAACAGTGGGGTATGCGCGGCGGTGAGCACGGGAAATGCGTAGCGATCGCACACGCCGTTGCCGATGGGGATGCGGTGATTCTTGCGAGTCACCAGCTTTTCGTGCTGTTTGCAGAGTTCTTGAACCCGTCTTTTGAAATCAGCCTGTTTCAAGTCAATCCTCCAATTTCCGGAATGCCGGTCTATGTTGAGCCGCGGACGGGGCCGATTTTGTCCAGCCGGGCCATGGCTTCGAAACACGCACGGCTGTTATGATAGGGGCACTTCCAGGGATCCACTTTATACTGCTTGTCGCTCGGTACGCCCGCGCGGGAGACCTTCCAAAACCACTCGCCGTGTTGGTGATCCACGATGTACTTCTCGATGAACTCCCAGCTCCGGACCGCGGCCGCGTAAAAATGTTCCCGGCCGGAGAGTTGATAGGCATGCAAGAACCCCACCACCGCCTCCGCTTGCGGCCACCAGTGCTTGTCCGTGTCGAAAATTCCGTGGGAGTCGGCTTCATAGAGCAACCCGCCATCGGAATCAATCCCCTGGTCGAGCACCGCCTGGGCCATCAGTAGGGCTTCCTGCTGGACTTCACGGAGGATCGGCTCATCGCCCAGAATCTCCGCCGCCTCGCACAGAAGCCAGCTCCCTTCGATGTCATGGCCAAAAGAGATATGATCCGACTTGGAATGCCATTCCTCGTCAAAGAACATGCGGAAGTGGTGGGTCTTGCGGTCGATGATGTGCTCGAGGAAAACCTGGATGAGTTCCTTCAGGCGGCCGCGCAATTTCGGGTTGTCCCGGCAGCGTAGGAGGTTGGCATACGCCTCGAGCAGGTGGAGGTGCGTGTTCATGGACTTCTTCTCGTCCATGTCCACTTCGCTCAGGCGCTGGTCGCTGGCCAGGGTCCAATCGCGCTCGTAGGTTTCGAAGTAACCCCGGTGAAGTGCATCGTAGCTGGCGGACTCGATAGCCTCATAGATCTGAATTGCTTTGGTGAGGGCGTCCACGTCTCCGGTGGCGCGATGATATTCCGCTAGCGAGTAGACGGTAAACGCCTGGCCATAGATGCGCTTCTTGGAATCCACCCACAGGCCGAGATAATCCACCATCCAGAATACGCCGTTAAACTCCGTGTCCCAGAAATAGCGGGTGAGGTAGTTGAAGGCACGGCGCGCCGCTTGCAGGTAGGCCTCTTCTTTGTACACGCTGTAAGCCATGGAGAAAGTCCACAGGATGCGTGCATTCAAAATGAGCCCTTTGTGCGCGAAGGGAGCGACGGTGAGATCATTGGATATCTGCCCCCGAAAGCCGCCATATTGCGCATCCACCGCGTACTTCAGCCAGAACGGCAGGATGTTCGAACGCAGCTCGGTTTCGACTTGTTGGCGAAAACTCTGCAAGCCGTTCGTCCCTTGGTCCCCAACCCACGCCGGGGCGGTCTCAGGCCAAGCCCCACCCCTCGGGCAGGTTCTCGTTTGCAGATAACCAGGCTACGCCTGCGTTGCACCCAAGTTGGGCTGCCCGCTTGCGGCATCCCTCCGGGCATTCGACTGCTCGACGGATTCGAGAGCCTTCAGGTGGTCGTACCAGGTGAACTTCAGCACGACTGAGGTCACGGCGATGATGGCAAACGTAATAAGCGCAGCATGGAACTTCTGAATCACCACATAGCAGGGCAGGGCGACCAGGCTGATCTGCCAAACGATGCCGATGGCCACATTGAACATGTCGCGCCAGAAGTCCTTGTTGCGCTCGAAGCTGGGGTCTTCTGCAAGGACCTTGGCCAGGATGGGTCCCCAGAAGCCCCAGGGCCGCACTCGCCGATAGAAGTCTTTCAAAACTTCATCATCCTCCGGCGCGGTCAGCAAAGTCCCCGCCAGGCATCCCGCCACCGCAATGACGAAGACCAGCGGGAACACCACCGCCACATCCATGTTCACCGAATGCGCCCGGAGAAGTTCCTTGACCATGGGAACGTGGGGGAGAATCGACGGCAGGATCACCGAGCTGCTGATGCCCGTGAGCATTCCCCAGAAGTAGCCCCAGCCGTTGAATCGCCACCAATACCACTTCAGAACGTTGGAAGCCGTGTACCCACCCCAGAGCCCGGAGACAATCCAAAGAACCACGGAGTTCACCGACGCGACGTACCAGCCGAGGGCCCCGCCCACCAACACGACGGCGAGCGAGCTTACATAGCTCAAGCGGACGTATGTGCGGGGGCTGGCGTTCGGGTTGATGAAGCGCTTGTAGATATCGTTGACAAAGTAGGGCGGCGCGGCGTTCACGGTGGCGGCGAAGTTGGACATGAACGCCGCCAGCAGACCGGCGATCAGGAATCCTAGCAGGCCGACGGGAACGAAGCGCCCCAGCGCGTAGGGAAGCACCAACTCGAAATCCATGTGCGTTCCCATGCCCCGAATCTGGTCGCTGAAGAAGACCAGGGCCAGGACGGTCAGACCCGTGATCAGGAAGTAGCGCGGAAGGGTCAGTACCACGTTCACCCAACTGCTCATCATGCAGGCCTCGCGGGGATTCTTGGCGGATAGCACCCGCTGCATATCATAGTTGGGCGCCGGGCCGGCCATGCTGATCAGCACTCCCTTGAACAACAACATCATGACGAAAAACCCAAAGAGTCCGTAGCCGTCGTCCACGATCTTGGCGTTGGCCGAGGCAATGAGATGGGACCAATCGAGGTTCAGGTGCCATCCAAAGAAGATCTGGTCCCAGCCGGCAGGGACAACTCGCTGAAGCACATCGGGGGCAACTTTCATCATGGCTATAATGCCGACGGCGAATGAGGCAATGGAGAGTATGAAGAATTGAATAACCTCCGTGATGACCACGCTGAACATGCCGCCCTTGATCACGTAAATGGCGGTAATGGCAATCAAGATGGTGGCATATACGTTGGGAGCCAAGTGCCAGGGCAAAAACGTCGCGGCAAATTTCCCGATCCCTTTGAAGCCATAACTGAAGAATCCAATGATACTGACGAACGCGTAGACCACAACAATTATGTGAGCAAATTGCGCTCCCCAACCTTTGCCGAAACGCGTCTGGATCCATTCGGCCCCGGTCATCACATTGGAACGGCGCAACCACGCCGACAGGTAGACCATCAGGAATATCTGGTTGAAGGTCGGCCAGACCCATGGGATCCAGACGCTTTTCAGGCCGTAGATGAACATCCAGTAGACCAGCAGCATGGTGCCGCTGATGTCAAACATTCCTGAGGCGTTAGAAATGCCCAGGAAGTACCAGGGCATGGTGTTGCCGCCCAGGAAATAGGCCCTGATGTCGCGGGAGGCGCGGTGGGAGACCCAGTATCCCACCAGTACCGAACTGGCCAGAAAGGCCAGGATTATGGCGATATCAATCCCGTGAAGATGCATTTTTCACCTCATGTGCTTGACGGCGGTTAAGCCGCAGGCCGTGTTGAGCCGCGCCCCCGAGACCCCAAGACCTTATCGTTAAACTCCGGCCGGAATTGCTGGTGCGCTTTTTAGGGCCGCACCCCGGCAAGAAGGAAGACCAACATCGCTTGCCAGTTTATACAAACCTCATTAGTTGTGTAGGAGGCTCGACTGTCAATGTAAACCTTGGCGGGCGGCAAATTGGGAGGCAGTGTTTGGGTGCCGGGGTCCCGCCCGCTCGCGTTGGGACCGCCGGAGAGCAGGCCGGGCCAGGGTTCAGAAACTTTGCCGGCGCCGCTGGGCCGGTGATGCGGGTGCCGGTAGGGGTTCGCGCCCACCTGCGTTACCCACGAAAGCGAGAAGGTATTGCGCCCAAGTAGGTAATGGAGGTTGTCCAGAGCGGTCTCCACAAACGCCGGGTCGGGCGAGAGAATATTCGTGACCAGCAACTGCACGCCGTAGTTGGCGGCTTGGCCGTTTGAACCCCAGACGTAGTCGCCGGCCACCAAGCTGACCCGATAGGGGTTGCTGCGCGTGCGGCTCACAATTTCTCGCGCCGCAGCGAGCGCCTCCTGCCGAATCGTGGCAAGGGCGTGCGGGTCAGCTCCGGGTCGAGTGGCCAGCGCGTAGGTCCACAAACCCATGGGCGCCACCACCCGCCAGGACTCGGGATTGGGAGCGCGGAGATCCGTCAGGTACTTTCCATAGTTGTCGAGAAAGTATTGGTTATAGAGGGCCTCGCCCGTGGTTCGCCACAGTTCGGCCGCCGCCCACAGCCGCTCATCTCCGCAATCCGCATCCGCGTACGCTCCGCTGTTGACTCCCGGCGGATTCTCGAACGTCACGTGGGGATAGCGTTCGGTCCACGCCCAGGCTTGCCGGGCCGCGCGCAGGTTCTTCGCGGCAAAATCCTGGTCATACGGTTGATAGACGCGGGCGGCGATAGCGGCCACGGCAGCCAGATCGGCGGTGGCGCACGTACTCTTGTAAGGCGCACTTCCCGTCCCGACCACGTAACTTACCGACCGGTCATCTTCGGGCATCACGAAGCCGGGCCAGTGGTCGCCCGTTTGTTTGTGCCAGGCGCCGCCATCGTCATCCTGCATGCTGAGCATCCACTCGAGATTCCAGCGGACCTCATTGAGAAGGTCCGGTGTGCCGTTCCCGGTTTCGGGGATGTTCAGTTTGATCCCACCAAGCTTGCGGCCGAACAATTCCCAGGCCCAGAGCAGTGTTCCCGTGGTGATTCCGGAGTTCACCATGTAACGTCCGTAATCCCCGGCGTCGTGCCAACCCCCGGCGCTGGGATGCGGACCTTTCTTGCCGGAAGATGGATGATATTCTCCCTGGAGGTGGCACGCGGCGTGGGTGTACCCCGGAAACTCGGGACCCAGGTCCACGGCCGTCCCGCAGCGCTGACCGTAAAACGCCCGCGTCGCGAGGTAAAAGGTACGGGAAAACACATCCTCCCCGATGGAAAACGGCCAACTGCGGCCTACGCCGGGTACTTCCAGATAATACTGGCCGGCTTCGTGAAGGCGGGAAAAATCCGCGGCCTGAAGAGTGTCGCCGGAGTTGGCGTCGGGGGCGCCGGCGCTCAATTTCCCTTCGAGTACCGTGGCATTGTCGCGGGCGCGCTTGACCTGGAAGGTCTCGGCCGGAGCGCTCACCATGGCAATCTTTCGCCCTTTTAAGGGATAACCGATCTGGTCCACCTTGATCTTGACGCTGGGCGTATCGCCGCCGATGGCCGCCGCAACGGAGAGAAGGAAGGTGAGGGGGATAACCAAAACCAGCTTCAGCATGATTTCATGGCAGGGCGCCTGAAATATCGGAACACCAAGAGAATGCTGCATTAAGTATGATCTCGCTTCGTCGTAGTCTGGAAGACTCGGGCCGATGAGTTTGGCGCTTTTTTGCGGTTTTTGCAATGAGTATCTTTACGGCATGGACTAGAGATAAACTTACCGGCACCGGGGAGAATGCGAACGGAAGTATGTATTCCACGCAAGTGGGTGCCCCTTCAATCTAGCATCGCACGGCCCGCTCCCTCCTCGGCCATCCCTTGGGAGGTTCGGCGGTGGTCAAGTTGAAGTAGTTTTGCTGGGGATAAGCCAATTGTGGCGGTCTGCCCCATCCCGTTTGGCGGCGTGCGGTTGCCGCGGGGGTGTTCGCCATGAGAAAAGCTTGCCGCTAGGACTGCGCATTGTCGCCGACGCCTGACAATGGTTAGAATAGAGCTGATTGTCGTGGGGTTGAGGCGGCTTCCTCCGTCGGCGCACCGAAGCGCAACTCACTGGCTTTGAGGTATTCTTCTACGGCTTCGCTGGCGATCCAACGCCTGTCGAGTCCCTCGCATACCGCGCCCGTGGTGTTGGAGCCCGCGAAGGGATCAAGGACGAGGTCACCGGGGTCGGTCAGCATTTTCACGAAAAACCTGGGGAGGAGAGCAGGAAACCTTGCAGGATGAATCTTAATGCCTGCCTCCTTGCAGCGGGTTGTATACTCATCGTTGGCGGAATTGTTTCCCATTGCGAGCATAGTTTCGGGAAGGTCGGGGAAGGATGCCTCGGTAACATTCGATGGAATGGAGCCGCCAGCGGCAATCCCCTTAAAGGACTGGCGAATGACATGGCCAGATGGGCGGACAGTGCCGCGCAATCCATTTCGATTCAGTCTGATCATATCAGTGCTGTACTCTTTGAGTACGTTCAGGTTGCTGGCTTTTGGCCAGGGTGTCTTGGAGAGCCACCAGACATACTCCACTGAGTCTCTTATTCTTATCCGTCGGACGGTGACCCACTCCGCCGGCATTGGCATCTTGGCGGGGTTGTACCAAAAGCACTCCTGCGCTAAATGAAACCCGACCTCTTCGACGAGGGCGACAAGAAGTTTGAAATGGTATATAGATCGGGTTGGGACACCTTTGTTATAACTTCCACCGATGTTGAGCACAAAGCTGCCGTTGTCCGCGAGTACCCGGAGGATCTCTCGCGCAAATGGCAGGAACCAATCGATGTACCGTAGTTTGGAGACGTTCCCGTACTCCTTTTTGAAGTGCAGCGCGTAGGGAGGAGAAGTCACGACAAGGCTAATCGATTTCTCTGGTAGCTCCCGCAAGAATTCAAGAGAATCGGCCAGGTATGCGGCCCCGAGCTTAGTCTGGAAGTATGGTCTTCGACGAAGAAGTCGTGCAGGATGGCCGCGGGACGGCTCGATGAGCTTGACCGTGCCCTCTTTAGTTTGGGTATGCAGGGCATTCGATTTGGGTGCAGTAGCCATTCAAATACCTATCATAACAGCGGATGTCTAATGAAAGATAGCAAAAAAGGATTTACATTGTCAACCTATTTTCGAGGGAAACCACCGCAAACAGACGAATGGGTCTCACAGGCGGAGGCAGCACGCATGCGGGGGGTTTCTCGCCAAGCGATTGCACGCCTCATCAAAAAGGACCGCTTCCAAATCTTGAAAATTGGGGGGAAGGTTCTTCTACGCCGCGAAGATATCAAAGCGTACCGACCCGAAGCACCTGGAAGGCCACCAAATGAGTGAAACCTTAGAAAACTTCAAAGATTTTGTTGATCGCTGTTCGGCAGAGGAACGAGGAACTCTTTTTGAATACCTAAGACGGAAGTTTCCGCGCCACCCGCTGGAGGAGCAATGGGACATCGATGCGGAAACTATCCTTACGGCCATATACCGTTCGCCCGACCTTACGCAACGCGGGGTGCGAGGAATTCTGGCGGAAGCTGTATTTGAACGCGATATATTACCCGGCGTCGAGAAACTGGGATGGCATGTCCTGCCGGTGTCAATCAACGATCCCCCCTTCGATTTTGTATTGGAAAAAGAGGGGCAAAGAGTGACTATTCAGGTAAAACTCCAGCGGACAGAAAAAGGCCAACCGAAGCGGTACCAACCCAGACGCTACCCCGGAGAGCTTTACGTCGTTGAGGTACAGAAGACTCGGTCAGGAAGGATGAGGCAGAGTGAACCCACAACAGTACCCTCCGCGGGTGAGGAATCGACCCGGCCTTACAGATTCGGCGACTTCGACATTCTTGCGGTCAACATGCAACCCACCACGCACACATGGGCTGAATTCCGCTACACAGTAAGCCGATGGCTTATTCCACGGGGAACCAATTCGCGCCTCATCGAGATATTCCAGCCAGTTTCGCTTGAGCCAAATGATGTGTGGACCGACAAGTTAGATGTATCCCTTGACTGGTTTCGAAGCAGTGACCGAAGGAAGGTGCGCCAGTTGCTTCGTCGTCCCGGGGCTCCGGGAAAACACTAAACTGGTATCTCGCGACGCTGGAGTTGTGCCTGCGTTTTCTTTCGCTGATTGCGAAGGCATAGCCTGTTGGAATAGTTGAATCCCGCGCGGAAAGGGCTGGCGAAGCCAACGGAAGCCTGGCGGTTGTCGTGTTATAACGGCTTTGGTCTGAACATGGCGATGATCGCGGCGTGCCCCATCCAGTTTGACGACGTGCGGGTGGACGCCTATTTGATTCTCAACTCGGCGGGTAGTAAATAGCGCGCCTTGCTGTGCCACGGTGAAAGGCTGCCACCTTAGGTAAGGTACATACTTTCGAATGCAAATCCACGCGTTTTTTCGCTGCATTCGGATATAATTACGCCGCCGTTCGTCAAAAAGTCGGCGCGATGGCCCAGGCCGGCCGCTCAGGAAACGCATGGATGCATCAGTGGCCGTGGGAAAATCATTTCCGGGAGCAGTCCTATGAAATTCGGTTATTTTGATGATGAGAAGCTAGAGTACGTTATTACCCGGCCTGATACGCCCTTGCCGTGGATTAATTACCTTGGATGCCAGGCCTATTTCGGGATCATCTCCAACACGGCGGGGGGGTACTCGTTCTACCGCGATGCCCGCCTGCGGCGCATCACGCGCTACCGTTACAACAACGTCCCCTATGATTTAGGTGGGCGCTATATCTATCTGCGGGACGATGAATCCGGCGAATTCTGGTCGCCTTCCTGGCAGCCGACGCGGCACGATCTGGAAGATTACACCTGCCGTCACGGCATGGGGTACACCCTCATCGGCTCCCGCTATCGCGGGATTACCGCTCAGACGAATTACTTCGTTCCCTTGGACGAGAATCTGGAGATCTGGCGGCTTACCGTTACCAATCAGCGTTCCCAGCGCGCTTCGCTTTCAGTTTTCGGCACGATCGAGTTTTGCTTGTGGGATGCGCAGGACGATGCCACGAACTTCCAGCGCAACTTCAGCATTGGCCAGGTCGAAATCGAGGATGGGGTCATATACCACAAAACGGAATACCGCGAGCGGCGCGACCACTTCGCCTACTTCGCCTGCTCGGATAAAGTCGAAGCATTTGACACGCAGCGCGACGCCCTGGTGGGGCCGTACCGGAGCTGGGACAAGCCCCTGGCCGTCGAGCGCGGACGATTGACCAACTCCATCGCGCACGGCTGGGCTCCTATCGGCGCCCATCAGGCGAAAGTCGACCTCGCTCCCGGCGAAACCCGGCAGATCACCTTTGTTCTCGGCTACCACGAAAACCCCCAGGATCAGAAGTTCGATCCCCCCGATTCGCAGATCGTCAACAAGCGCACGGTGAAGCCCGTCATCGCCAAGTACCTGGATTCCGCCCATGTCGAGGCAGCGTTTCAGAACCTGCGCCGGTACTGGAAGAGTTTGCTCGGAATTCTGCAAGTGGACACCCCGGATGTGCACACCAACCGCATGGTGAACATCTGGAACGCCTATCAGTGCATGGCCACCTTTAACATGTCGCGCTCCGCCTCGTTTTTTGAGTCGGGTATCGGGCGCGGCCTGGGCTTCCGCGATTCCAACCAGGATTTGCTGGGCTTCGTGCAGATGGTTCCCGCGCGCGCACGTGAACGCATCCTGGATCTCGCCGCTACGCAGTTGCCCACCGGCGGCGCCTACCACCAGTATCAGCCGCTTACCAAGCGCGGCAACAATGATGTGGGCAGCAATTTCAATGACGACCCGCACTGGCTTATCGTGGGCGTGGCGGCTTATCTGAAGGAAACGGGTGACTGGAGCATTTTGGACGAGCCCGTTCCTTACGATAACCAATCCGGCTCAGAGCAGCCCCTGTTTGAGCACTTACAGCGCAGCTTCCAATACACTCTGGACCGCCTGGGGCCGCATGGGCTGCCGTTGATTGGGCGCGCTGACTGGAACGATTGCCTGAATTTGAACTGCTTTTCCGACACCCCGGGGCAGTCCTTCCAGACGACCACCAACAAGGAGGGCAAAGTCGCTGAGTCGGTCTTTATCGCCGGACTCTTCGTGCACGCGGGCAGGGAACTGGCGGACATTGCCCAGCGTCGCGGCCTGGCAAGGGAAGCGAAGTCTTATCTCGCCCAGGTGGCGAAGATGGAGGAGACGGTCCGCCAGCACGGGTGGGACGGCGAGTGGTTCCTGCGCGCCTACGACGACTTCGGCCGCAAGGTGGGTTCCAAGGAATGCCAAGAGGGCAAGATCTTCATCGAATCGCAAGGCTACTGTGTGCTGGCGGGCATCGGATTGGAGGATGGCAGGGCGGCGAAATCCCTGGCGTCGGTCAACCAATACCTCGCCACCGAACATGGCATCATTCTCCAACAGCCCGCCTATTCGCGCTACTATCTGGAACTGGGCGAGATTTCGTCTTATCCGCCGGGCTATAAGGAAAATGCCGGCATCTTTTGCCACAACAATCCCTGGGTGATCATTGCCGAGACACGTGTGGGAAACGGCGATCGCGCCCATGATTATTATTTGCGCATCAATCCCTCGGCGCGCGAGCCCATCAGCGATCTGCATCGATGCGAGCCCTATATCTACGCGCAGATGATTGCCGGACGTGATGCTCCCACGCATGGTGAGGCCAAGAACTCCTGGTTGACGGGGACGGCGGCCTGGAACTACTACGCCATCACGCAATGGATCCTGGGCATTCGCACCGCTTATGACGGACTCCAGATTTCACCCGTCATCCCCAAGATCTGGCGCGGATTTAAAGCCACGCGCATCTTCCGCGGCGTGACTTATCACATTACCGTCGAGCGGGCGGGCGCGGGCAACCACGTGGCGCTGCAAGTCGATGGCGTGCCGGTCAATGGCAACACGGTGCTCCCTCCGAGCGGCGGCCGGAAGGAAGTCTCCGTGACGGCGACGCTGAGTTAGGACAAAGCCTCGGCAATGCAGCACTAGATTGAAGCGTAGCGCAGCGCGGCGTAGCCGCAACCAACACCGTTTCGTAGGGGCACCCACGAGGGGTGCCACTCAATAACATACGGACCCTCCGAATATGGGACAAGGAAATCCTAAGCAAAAACACCCCAAGCCCGATCGCGGAGATCGGCCAGCAGATGGGCATCGCGGCCAATCCCCACCACCAGTCGCTCCAGTAGCAAGGGCGACTGAACTTCAGCCTTCATCAACCCCACTCCATGAGGATCCAACCTGCCAAAAATATAGAGATTGGTTCGATTATGTAAAGTTCGGAGCGGAAATAGTGGGCCTTGCAATTCTCATCGCGTACACGACTTTCTCCGCGCTCCAGTGGAGACAGATGATCATCACCAACAATTTGACTTTGAGTAACTTCCGCGATCAGCACCGGGCGTGGGTTTTGGTGGATAAGATTGACACGACGAACGGATTTAAGATTCTTACTCCACTTGCCCTTAAGGTTGGGGATGCTGTGGGTGCCGATGTTACCTTCAAGAATAGCGGCAATACGCTCGCAAAAGACCTGTCGATAACGGTCACTATTGTTCCGAAGCGCTACGACTCCCCATGGGATGGGAAGCATGGCGAACAACTTACTTTTCCATTCGAAGAAATACAAGGCGGTGCGACTAGAACGCTGGCAAGTGGAAACACGGGGTTTAACACGGTATTTCTTGACGGGCACATCGACAAATACGCATTGGAGGCGCTTCTGGACGACCGGCTTGTGGTATACGTACATGGACGAATAACTTACCGCGACATTTTCGATGTTGAACATTGGAGTCGGTTCTGCGCTTTGTTGCTCTCTGGCGGTGGTTGGGCACAATGCACTAGCGGAAATGAAGTGGATGAAAATCAAGAACTCCCACCACCGTTGAGTTGGTGGTAATGAATTATGCTTGTTCAGCCGTGTGTAATGGTGCCCAAATTTCAATTGGGCGACCGGGTTTGACCCCTCACCCGGCTCCGTCGGCTGACGGACTGATGAAAACGCCGGTTGCGGTCCATCCTCTCCCCCAAGGGGGCGAGCGTTGTAGAATCAAATCAACAGCTAGACCAAAGTGGTAGCGAGGGGCCACACGCCGCCTCCGGGAGGAAAACATGTACAGAGCCAGCGAGCAGCGTTACGACACCATGGTTTACCGGCGTTGCGGCCGAAGCGGATTGGACTTGCCCGCCATCTCTCTTGGACTATGGCACAACTTTGGTGGAGTGGATGTGTTTGAAAACAGCCGCGCGATGCTGCGCCGGGCTTTTGACCTGGGCATTACGCATTTCGATCTGGCCAACAACTATGGGCCGCCACCGGGTTCTGCGGAAGAAAATTTTGGGCGCGTGCTGAAGACGGATTTCGCCGCCTATCGCGATGAGATGATCATCAGCACTAAAGCCGGCTGGGCCATGTGGCCGGGGCCGTATGGCGATTGGGGATCGCGCAAGTATCTCATTGCCAGCCTGGATCAAAGCCTCCAGCGCATGGGACTCGACTACGTTGACATTTTCTATTCCCACCGCCCAGATCCCCGGACGCCGGTGGAAGAGACCATGGCGGCGCTTGACCACGCGGTCCGATCCGGCAAGGCGCTGTACGTGGGTATTTCCAGCTACGACGCCGCGCAGACCACCGAGGCGGTGCGAATCCTGCGCGAGCTGGGCACCACCTGCCTTATCCATCAACCCAAGTACTCCATGTTGGAGAGAACCCTTGAGCAAGGCTTGCTCGACGTGCTGGGAACCGAAGGCGTGGGATGCATTGCTTTCTGTCCACTGGCGCAGGGGTTGTTGACGAATCGCTATCTGGATGGGATTCCGGGCGACTCGAGGGCCTCCAAGCCCCACGGATTTCTGAAGAAGCAGGACGTCGATGAGGGCCGGCTCAAACAGGTGCGCGCCCTCGAGCCCATCGCCCGCGAGCGCGGTCAATCAATTGCCCAGATGGCGCTGGCCTGGGTGCTGAGGGACAAGGGCATGACGAGCGCGCTGATTGGAGCCAGCCGCGCGGAGCAGATCGAGCAGAACGTCGCTGCCCTTGCCAATCTGAAGTTCTCCGCCGAGGAACTGAAGAATATTGACCTGATACTCGCGCGTAAGTAATGGGAGAACGGGAATGACAACTCACTTTTTCGCTTGGCCTGTAGCGAAGCCGTGGAGTTTTACTTCCACCTTTTCCTCGATACCGTCGTAGTACTCCTTGAGAATGGCAATAACCTCGGGTTTGGAGAACTCCGGCGGAACCGGTTTCCCCTCGCTCATGAGTTTGCGCAGCAGGGTACCGGAAAGCAGCAAGCGCGCGCCGCCTTTATATTTGCCGTTTTCATCGATGATGGCCTTACTCTCGTGGGGGCAGGTTTTCATTGATGCCATGCTCCCGCACTCATAACAGTAGAAGGTCCAATCCATGCACAGCGGGCGCAGCTTGAGGGCGTCGGCGGGAATTTCCTGGAAGATTTTCTGCGCATCAAAGGGGCCGTAGTAATCGCCCACGCCGGCGTGATCTCGTCCCACAATAAGGTGCGAGCAGCCATAATTCTGGCGGAACACGGCGTGCAGGAGGGCTTCGCGAGGGCCTGCGTAGCGCATCTCCATGGGGTATCCGCCTTGAATCACGCGATCGCGGCGGAAATACTTGTTCACCAGCGCGTCGATGGCTTTTACCCGCACCTCGGCGGGAATATCGCCGGGCTTCAGCTTGCCCACCAGTTGGTGGATGTAGACCCCATCGCAAACCTCGATGGCGATCCAGGCCAGGTAGGCGTGGGAATTGTGCATGGGGTTGCGGAGTTGCAGAGCAGCCACTGTGCTCCATCCACGTTCCTCGAACTGCTGGCGAGCCTCGGCCGGCCGCTGATAAATCCCCTTGAACATCTCCGGATAATATGATTCTGAGATCACCTTGACGGGGCCCGCCAGGTTCACCCGCCCCTGCTCCATTACCTTCTGCACGCCGGGGTGGGCGGGATCCGTGGTGCGGAACACCTGCTTGCACTCGTAATCCTTATCGATGGAGTATTTCTCCATCACCTTCATGGTGCCCATAATGGATTCGGTTTCCGTGTCCCATAGCCCCACTTCTTCACCGACCGCAATGGAATTGGCCAAGTCTTCCGCGGCGGAAAGAGTAATGGGGATGGGCCAGAAGAGGCCATTATTGCCGGGTAGGCTGTAAGTTTCACAACAACCCTGCCAGTCGTCCCTGCCCATGAAACCTTCAAGGGGAGTAAACGCGCCAATTCCCATCATGATGAGATCACTCGTCTCCCGAGTGGTCATGGGAACCCTTGTAAGGCTTGCCCCTTTCTTGCGTTCATCCTCCCGCGCTGCGCTCGGTAAGAGAAGGGGGGTTAATTCGCTGCTCCCGTGTGGGAGAATCAGCTTGCTCATCCGAACCTCCATGGAGAATTGCTCGATGTGTCCACGCGCCACAAGGAGCGAAAGTCAAAACTGGAAACGCGAAACTCGCGACGTGTTTCCCGTGTCGATTTTCGTCTACCGGGCGCGCCTGCCTGCAGGCCACCGCCCTTAACCGTTGAATAATGAAAGTGACGTTTGTCAAACCTCAAACCCAACTTCATCATGTTACTCTCTGCGGCCATCAGTCGGCTAGGGGGAAGTTGAGAGAGTAACTTCCATCTAATATGCAAAGTCTTGCATATTTCTCAGGATTGAAATGCCCGGCTCGTGCGAATATGTATTTTTCTCCCCATTTTTACATTTATTTAAGCGAACCCGCGGATTGGATTCCAAATTGCACTTGACCCGAGTACTTACAAAAACCATGGAGGGTTAGATGTGTAAACTAGTTATTGCTCGTCCTGTGATGTTCGTTGCGCTGACTGTTGCATTGCTGGGACTGGGTGTGTCGGCAGCCTCAGCCGAGACCATCAGCGGAACGTTAACGGATGGGGATAGTTTCGTTGCCACACTCACCACTACACCCGGTACGCCGGGGACCATCACTGGTGGATCGATTACGGTCACGGGGGCGATCGACCCAGGAACGTATAGCAACGTATTGTTCAATGGAATGGACCCCTACAACCCCTACCCCACGTACCTCTTCGCGGTGGGATCCTACTCGGGACCCTACTTTGACCTGTATTTCTCGGGATATGACGCCATTACCAATGGGAGTCCGTGCACCCCATCCAAGCCCTGCGGCTATGACGTGACGCAATTTCGTCCCGATAGCCCCAATGATTACGCTACCATTGCCACCCTGACGCCTGAGCCGGGTACGCTTCTTCTTGCTGCTTGTGGTTTGGCCGCGCTGGGATTACTTTTGCGGAAGCGGGCCCTGACAACGAGCTAGGTTTCCTGCCTTCCTTTCCGCCGTCAAATCCGGGGCCAGGAGCGCATACCCGCTTCTGGCCTTTGCTTACTGTCAACGGCCTGGCGCACGCCACTGGTCAGGCCAAATCTTACTATCCCCCCCGCAATGCCCCTTTTCAAAATGATGCCAGAGGGTGTATAAGACAGGAATGACACCCGAACCTAACTACCAAAAGATGCTGGCAGAGGCGGTAGCAGAGGCGCGCCAGGGTTTGGCGGAGGGCGGCATTCCCATCGGCGCCGCGATATTTGATGCCAGCGGCCGACTGATTGGAGCCGGGCACAATCGCCGTGTGCAGCACGGAGATCCCTCGGCGCACGGCGAGACGGATGCCTTCCGCAACGCCGGCCGCCAGCGCAGCTACCGCCACCTCATCATGGTGACGACGCTCGCGCCGTGCTGGTACTGTAGCGGACTGGTTCGGCAGTTTGGCTTCGGAACGGTGGTGGCGGGCGAAAGCCGCAACTTCCAGGGTGGCCTGGATTGGTTGCGCTCGCTGGGCGTGAAGGTGATCGACCTTGATTCCGAGGAGTGCGTCACCTTACTCGCCGAGTATATCCGCACCCACCCCGAGGTTTGGAACGAAGATATCGGTGAAGAATGATCTCCAAGTGCGTCGCAGGAAACTGCAGCGTGCAAGACCCCGCCGGGGAGCGGAAGTCCCCCACTCGTCATGAGAGCCGGATGTTGACATCCGGTCAATCCGATATGCTCCTTGGGACGGCTACACCTCCTGCCCACCTCCCACTACCACCTGAAAGGGATGTTCAAGTCCGGATTCAAAGTAAAGTCCGTTAGTGCTTCTGCCGATAATAGCAATGCCTGCAAAAGGAATCCGTGGAGTCCATTGCGAGCATGGGTACCCGCACGCGCAGTCAAAAAGCCGCGGGCAGGGGACGGGAGTCGGTGTTTTCATGGTGTTGGGAATACCTATTGAGATCCTGTTGGTGGAAGACAACCCCGGGGACGTGCGGCTGACCATTGAAGCCCTGCGCGATGCCAAGGTCAGCAACCATTTGATCGTGGCCCCCGATGGAGTGGAAGCACTGGCCATGATCCGTGGCACCCCCCCGCACCAGGAAGCGGGTCATTTTGACCTCATTCTGCTGGACCTGAACCTCCCCCGAATGAATGGCAGCGAACTGTTGGCGGAGCTCAAGAGCGACCCCAAGCTCAAACGTATTCCGGTCATCATACTTACATCTTCGAAAGCGGAAACAGACATCCTTAAGACTTACGACCTTCATGCCAACTGTTACATTACGAAGCCGATAGGGTTCGAACAATTCATGCATGTGGTCAGGTCAATCGAGGATTTCTGGCTGTCTGTGGTGACTCTCCCCGGAGGCAAGGCCCATGATCAATAGCTCCATCCGAACACTTTTTATCGAGGATAACCCGGCGGATGCCCGGGCGCTCAGCGAAGCCTTGGCGGAGGTTCCTGGCGCAGCCTTCGAGCTTGACTGGGTTGATGGACTGGGCAAGGGACTTCAGAAACTCGAGTCCGGGGTGGTGGATTTGGTGCTGCTGGACCTTCACTTGCCGGAAAGTCAAGGCCTGGCCACCTTTGCCATGGCCCATGAGTGTGCCCCCGGTGTTCCCATTATTGTGTTGACCGGTCTGGACGATCGCGAACTGGCCCGGATGGCCATCCGCGACGGGGCGCAAGACTACCTGGTGAAGGGGCAATTTGCCGGTCCCTCGCTGGTGCGCGCGATGGAGCACGCCGTGGTCAGGCATCGCATTCAGGGGGAGACGGACGGGCTCTTCTGGAAAGACCCCCTGACGGGCCTCTACAACCGCCAGGGTTTTCTGGTGTTGGGCGAACAGTTCCTGCGGTTTGCGGACAAAACCGGGCGTCCGCTGGCCTTGGTCTGCGCTGATATTGACGGGTTGGAAGGGATCAACCACAAGTTTGGGCTTAAGGATGGTGATCGAGCATTGCAACGCGTCGCCGCGTCGCTGACCGAGGCCTTTAAGCAATCCAACCTGGTGGCGCGGGTGGGGGGAGATGAATTCGCCTCTATGTGTGTCGGCTCCTCTGACTGGCCACGTTGGGACTTCAAGGCGGTGTTCGAGGAGGCCGTGCGGCCCCATACCGCCGAGGAGCAACGGCCGTATTCCTTGACGGTAACTTGGGGACTGTCCATCTATGACCCTGCCAAGCCTTGTGCCTTGGCCGACTTGATCAAGGGCGCCGAAGCCCAATCGCGCCCTAAGTACTCTGGCCCCGAGGCTTAAGGAGAGACCTGCGTCGCCTGCCGCAAAAGAAAGTCAAAAGGCAAAGGGCAAAAGTGAAAAGCTGCCCCCCGGCGACCCGCGGAATGTTGTGACCTCTTCCCTCCCCGTCTGATGAAAATGGCGGCGGGCTACTCTCTGCCGCCGCGGGGAGCGAGGGAACGAGAATTCTTAGTGTTGGCGCTGCATTCATGTAAAGCGTGGCAGGTTGCACTGCATGGCAAGATCGTGAATTCTCGTTTTTTTTTAGCAAACATTTTGCATCCGTCGTAGGGGTGCCCCTTCGACGCGTTTCGTTGCGGCTCCGCCGCGCTCTGCTACCTCCTCAAGGAGTGGAAAGGTACCTACGTGCTTGGAGTAACACCATGAAGCCGCCGCGTAAGACCCTGCGTTCTCTTCTCCACGCCAGCAGATACCTAAGCCCAGGCGCTTTCAGTCTCCCGAGGATTCGCCTTAGGGAAGCCGTGGCTTACATCCTGGCTTTTGCGCTTGCGGTGGTCATCGTGGGGGGCTTCCTACGCTGGCACGTCGCCAGCCTGTATCAGCAAGAAATGGCCAAATGGCAGGCGCGACAAGCCAGTGATGCCGACGACCGAGCGCAGAGGGTCTCAGATTGGTTAGCCGGGCGTCAAGCCGATGCGCAGTTCTTTTCCACTCTTCCTTCTGTGCGCAACACCTTGCAGGCTTTTTACGATGCGGGCCGGTTTCCGCGGCGCCTGGCTGGCAACCTGCGGGAATTGTCTGCCTCCCTGGACGAAATTGCGAGATTGTCCGATGCCAGGGTTTACGTATTGAATCGCGACGCCCACGTAGTGGCGCTGTCAAGCCGCTCGGTGCCTCTCGATCCCCTGCTCACCGAAATCGGCCGCCAGGTGGCCCAGACGGGATCATCCCGCATCGATCTGGTGGGCAATACTCCCAACGAAGCCCTGATCAGTTTTGCCGTGGCCATAGCGCCTGAGCCGGGGCCACTCGAAGAAAGCCGAACTCCGGGCCAGCCTCTGGGAGTCATACTTGTGGTCTTGGATGCGGCGCATACACTGTTTCCGCTGGTAACGCGGGAAGTTATCCCCACGCAGACGGGCGAGACAATTCTGGTACGCCGCGAGGGGAGCGACCTCGTCTATTTCTCTCCTTTGCATTGGGGTTCCGGCAGTGCCCAGGACCTGCGGTTTCCTTTGTCCGCCGCCCCCGCCCCGGCTCGCCTCGCTTTGCAGGGTCGCAAGACCTTTGTGGAATACAACGACTACCGGGGTGTTCCGGTGCTGGCGGCGACGCAGTACATTCCGCTGACCGGTTGGGGGCTGGTCCGTAAAATCGATCGAGCGGAAGCGTTGAAGGTCTATGGCCGTATGGCCATCACGGAGGATTTGGCAGGTGGCCTTCTCATCACTCTCCTAGGTGGCCTCTTGATGTTCCATCGCCGCCACGTGCTCATGCGCATACTGAAGCAGGCAGGCGAAACTCGCGCGCACCTGGCGGCGATTGTGGACTCTTCCGAAGACGCCATCATCGGCAAACGCCTGGATGGCACGATTGCCAGTTGGAACTTCGGCGCTGAGCAGCTTTACGGCTACCCAGCCCGGGAGGTGATGGGCCGCTCCATCGCGCTGCTGGTGCCCGCGGACCTCCCTAACGAATTACCCGAGATCCTGGAAAAGATCAAGCGAGGAGAGCGGGTTGAGCATTTCGAGACGGAGCGGGTGAGAAAAGACGGCACGTGCGTCTGCGTATCGCTGACCGTCTCCCCTCTCAAAGACGCGGCCGGCGCCATCGTGGGGGCGTCGTCGATTGCCCGCGACATCACCGAGCGCAAGCGGGCGGAAGTGGCGCTCCGTGAGAAGGAAGAGGACTTTCGTACCTTATTCGAGAGCATGCTGAACGGATTCGCATACTGCAAGATGCATTTTGAGCAAAACCAACCACGGGATTTTACCTACCTCAATGTCAACAGCGCGTTCGAGACCCTTACGGGGCTAAAGCATGTCGTGGGCAAGAGAGTTTCCGAGGTCATTCCCGGTATACTCGAGTCTGCCCCGGAATTAATCGAAACCTATGGCCGGGTCGCCTTGACGGGGATACCGGAGCGATTCGAGACCTTTGTTGCTGCCTTGGGAATGTGGTTCTCCATCGCGGTGTACAGTCCGAGAAAGGAATACTTTGTCGCGGTTTTTGACGTCATCACCGAGCGCAAGCGCACGGAAGAGGCGCTGCGCGCTGCCGCCCTCCAGATGAGGTTGATCCTGGAGGCGGCAGGCGAAGCGGTCTATGGTGTGGACCGAGAGGCCTTGCTAACCTTTGTGAATCCCGCAGCCACCAGAATGCTCGGTTATAAGGCGGAGGAACTGATCGGCCGCAACGCTCATGTGGTCTTTCACCACAGCCGGCCTGACGGGACGGCTTACCCCGTCGAGGATTGCCACCTGACCCATTCGATCTTTCGCAACGGCGCCGCCATCCAGGGTGAGGAATGGTATTGGCGAAAGGATGGCAGCGGGTTCCCCGTGCAATTATCCGCCGCTCCCATGAGGGAATTCGGAAGAGTGGTGGGAGCCGTAGTCACCTTCAGCGACATTACTGAGCGCAAGCGGACGGAAGAGGCGTTGCGGGCTTCGGAAACTCAGTTTCGTCGGCTCTTTGAGGCCGCGAAGGATGGGATCCTGATCCTCGACGCAGACACGGGAACAATAAAGGATGTCAACCCGTTCTTGTGCGATCTCCTGGACTTCCCGCGAGCGGACCTGCTGGGAAAAAAGCTCTGGGAAATCGGTCCTTTGCAAGATGCCCTTTTGAGCAAGGCAAGCTTTGAGGACTTGCAGAGTAAAGGATACGTCCGGTACGAAGATCTGCCCCTGGAAACCCGCAAGGGGAAACGGGTTGAGGTGGAATTCGTCAGTAACCTCTACAGCGTTGACCAGCATAAAGTAATCCAATGCAACATCCGTGACATCACCGAGCGCAGGCGGGCGGAGAGGGCACTCGAGAAGCGAACCCGAGAGTTGACGTCTTCCCAGCAGGCCTTGGAACAAAATGCTCAGGAATTGACACGCTCCAACACCGAGCTGCAACAGTTCGCCTATGTGGCTTCGCATGATCTTCAGGAACCCCTGCGCACGATGGCCAGTTTCGCCCAGCTCCTCGAACGGCGGTATCGGGGCAAGCTGGACGCGAATGCCGACGAATTCATCCACTTTATCGTCGGCGGCGCCTCGCGCATGCAGGGGCTCATCAATGATCTGCTGGCCTATTCGCGGGTCGGAAGCCGTGGCAATGGCTTTGCGCCCACAGACTGTGCAACGGTCTTCGACCAGGCGGTTGCCAATCTCCAGACGGCCATAACCGAAAGCGGCGCGGTGGTAACTCACGGCCCCCTGCCTACTGTTCCAGGCGATGGCGCGCAGCTCATCCAAGTCTTTCAGAACCTGGTGGCCAACAGCATCAAGTTCCGCGGCTCTCTGGCGCCCCAGATGCACATTGCCGCTCAGCAGAGGCCTTCCGATTGGGTCTTCTCAATAAAGGACAATGGCATTGGGATCGACCCGCAATACGCCGACCGGATCTTCGAAGTTTTCCAGCGCTTGCACAATTCTACCAAGTATCCTGGCAGTGGAATCGGCCTGGCCATCGCTAAGAAGATCGTGGAAAGGCATGGAGGCCGCATCTGGTTCGAGTCGCAACCTCAACAGGGCGCCACGTTCTTTTTCACCTTGCCCGCTTGACGCATCCACGCCGCCTTTCTCCTTGCTCGGGTTGATTGATTTAATGCTGCGCGTTTCGTAGGGGCACCCCTCGTGGGTGCCATCGAGCAGGGCGCCCACGAGGGGTGCCCCTACGAAACGTATTGGTTGCGGCTCCGCTGCGCTGTGCTACCCCTGCTCTCTCCGCGCCCGGGAGGTTTCTTCGCACAACAAAAAGGGCGAGGCCGCGGCCTCGCCCTTTCACACAAACGCAGTCGCTACCCCACCCTAGAACGTCAGGTGCAGGGACATCTGAATCTGCCTTGGACCGCCAATGGTTTTGTTGGTAATTCCCAAGCCGGCAGGGCAGTTGTAGAACGAAGGGGTACTACTGCCGGTGCCCGAGCATGAGCTGGGCAGAGGTTGTGTCCCCGCCGTGGGATAATCGTTATAGCCCACATTTTGCGAAACGTTATCGATGGGAATATCGAAACTGGCGGTATTGGTGAGGTTGAAGACGTCCAGAGTGAATTTCAGCTTGACCCGCTCGGTGATCAGCAGGTCCTTGACCAAGGAAATGTCGGTGCGCCTTTGCCAGGCTTGCCGAAAGAGGTTGCGCCCATCCGCGCTGTAGTTGGTCTCAAAGGTGTCTCCGGGGAGGCCCGTGGTGGGGTCGCCGGGATCAATCCCCCCGTTCAGGTCGCCGGGTTTAAGCAAGGGCAAGGTGAAGCAATTCTCATTGAGCGCCGGCGTTGCGCCCGCTCCCGAGGCGCCGGTCACCGCACTGTGGGCGGTACAACCGGCCTTAAGCGGGACAACGGGGTTGATAATGCCATCGGTCACACCATAAAAGATGCTGCCCACAGCGCCCGTGTAATCAATCACGCTATAGGGCTGCCCACTTTGGATCACGGCGATTCCTTGGATGGCCCAACCGTTGCCGATCTTGCCCCCCAGTCCATTTCCCTTGGCGACCTTGGGAAATTGATAGAGGTAGTTGAAGTTCAGGACATGCGTGCGGTTAAAGTCCGACGAGGCATAGGCGCTGTGCGGGTTCAGGGGGTTGTTGCCGTTATAGAAAAGGCCCATGGCGCTCTGCTCATCCAGGGCGTGCGACCAGGTGTAGGAGAAACCCACTTGCACCCCATGGCTCAGGCGCTTTTCCAGGTGGGTCTGCAAGGCGTTGTAATTGGAAACCCCAATGGCTTTGTAACTCTCGCATTCTGCGGAGTAACCAAGGTAAGGAACGCGCAGATCGTCGTTGCCGCCTTCATAGGTCCACAACATAGACCCGTGATTGCCGGGCAATACGAGGGGAGCACCGGTGTTTGGATCGAAAACCTGGTAGCCGTAGGTGTAGTACTGGGCAAATTGGGAGTCGGGATGAGTGGGGTTGGTGGGGGTGGCAATCAGCGGTTGGTTAAAAGGAATGGGCATAACCTCGTGACGGCCGGAATTGCCCACAAAACCAACGTCGATGGCCAAATCCCGGCGCGGTTGCCACTGGATGTCAAGGGTGTAGTTCATCGTGTAGGGCAGCTTGTTCGCCCGGTCGTAAAAGGCGAAAGCAGGGAGTTGCTGAGAGGGGTCGTTAACGATATTGGAGGCGATCCCGGGCACACCCGTCGCCAGAGGACCACTGGCGGGATTGCCCGTGGGGGCGGGTCCCAGGGTCCAGGGATTCTCCAGGTTGGTGCCACAGGTGGAAATGCCCCACAGATAGGGAGTAGTCTGATTGCAGAAGGACGTGTTCACGAAAGGTGGACTCTGGTTGACGCCGAAAGGTCCGGCGGTGGTTTCGCCCGCTGCGTAGCCTGGGGAAAGATAGGAGAACAGCTCGCCGCGGTCGTAATAGATGCCTGCGCCGCCACGGACCACGATCTTGTCGTGGAACCTGCCGGGTGTCCAGGCCACGCCTAGGCGGGGCGCAATGCCCCATTGCCGGCCCGTAAGCGTGGTATCGCTTACCCCTTTGGTCCCGTACTGTGAGTTATTTCCAGCGATGATGAAGCCATTCGTGGTGACGGTGTCGCTGGCCCCATCATAGGCGTAACGGTTCGGGTCAAAGCTATAGATCCGGCCGTATTTCTCCGTCAGGCCGCCATCCCAATCGAATCGCAGGCCGCCCGTCAGGCTGAGGTTCGGGCGGATCTGGAACTTGTCTTGAATGTACTCGCCCGTTTGACCGGCACGGTAGTAGCGGCTGGCGTTGCCTTGAAGGAAAGCGGTGGACTGGAAAATGAAGTTGGGAGTGGTAATTCCTTGCAGAAACTGCGAAAAGTCCGCGGAGGAAATGATGCCATTCCCCGTCCGGTCATCGAGCGCTGCCAGTTGGGTATAGGAGTAGCTTCCTCCGAAACTCACCGTATGCCTGCCCCGGTTCCATGTGGCGTTGAAGGAAGGCATCAGGCGATTCTGGGTGACTCCCGTGAAGGCCCCCTGGGAAGCGGACCCTTGGCCGATATTCATGCTTTCATCCCCGAGCGGCACATCGTTGACGTTAGCGGGAGAGGGAATCCCTGCAATCCCCAAAACATCAACAATGCTCATTCCCGGAAAACGGGTAGAGCCATAGGTGTTGATGCTTACGGGCGGTAGGCCATTGGGTGATGGTATATCTTGCGGCGTAAAAGGCTGTGCGACGGAACTGTAGATTTTCTCCCGCGCGAACCCAATGGTTTCGATGATGCTAAAGTTGGACCCGGGCGTTTGAATGTTGGAGAGCGAGATCACCTGACTGCCGGCGGCCAAATGCTGGGTGAACCCGGCAACCATGGAGTAGGCGTAGGGAGCATCGGTGGGATCGTCCTGGTAATAGTATTTGAAGGAGACAATATCGTTGGCGGTCCGGTTCCAGTCGAGGTTGGTCACCAACTGGCGCGCGGAAAAGACCGCCGTCCCCGGCACGTAAGCATTACCCGGTACGGCTAGCGTGGGTACGTGTCCATCATCATTGGGGATCATATACTGGCCGTTGGGCAGTTTGTAATTGAGTATCGCATACGCCACCGGATCGATACCCCCGACACAGCCCGGAGACCCATTGAGACAGCTTGATACCGGCGGAGTGCCCCACACAGGGTAATCGGGGCCGGTGAAGTTTTTGTTGGCGATCTGCGCCAAGGCATACGCCGAACGGTCATCGGACAGTCCGAAGGGAACGGTGAGCCGCGAAATGCCGATTTCCCCGTCGCCGTCGTGCAGGTTTTGGAAGCCCACATAGCCGAAAAGCTTGTTCTTGATCAAAGCTCCGCCCAGCGTGCCACCCAGCAATTCGCGATGGAGCGCCGGCACCTTCTGGTCTTGCGGTACAGTGGGATCGGCGTTGAAGAAATACGGCGCGGCGTTGAGCCAGTCGGTTCCATGATGGATGTAAAGGCCGCCGTGGGTTTTATTCGTACCTGATGCAGTGCTCATGTCGATGTGCGCCCCGCTGGTGGAGCCCTGCTGGGCGTCGTACATCGAGGTATTCACGCGAACTTCCTCAATGGTTTCCGGAGCAGGTGTGGGCAGCGCCTGACCAATGGCCAGATAAGGCGATGCCGTGGTCTGAATCACCCCGATTCCCGTGCTGGAGACCAAGGCGACGCCCGTGTTATTTACAATCCGGGAGGAAGCTACCTGGCTGGAGCTCTTACCATTGAAAATGTTGCTGCCATCCACTCCATTCAACAGAAAACTGTTGCTGGTGTCGCGCTGGCCATTGGCCCAGATGGGCTGGTTGCCCAAGCCGGCGTTGGCCCCGGCGCCGCTGGGAAGTTCCGCACTGACGCCGGGAGATAGGATGGCGAGCCCCGTGAAGCTGCCCGTGGGCAAGGGAACAGACTGGATCTGGGTTTTTTCCAGCACGTAGCCGTTGGTGGTGTCCACGGCATTCATCAGCGGCGCTTTTTCTTCCACCGTGACCGTCGTGCTCACCTGCCCCACTTTCAGTGAAGCATTCACCGTGGCAGTGCGATTGGCCTGCACTAGAATTGACGGAACGGTGTCCGTGAGGAATCCCGCATGGGTGAAGGTAAGCGTGTAGGCGCCGATGGGCAAGTCAGGGATTTCATACTCGCCCTCCGCGTTCGTTTTCTTCGAGCGCGTCAGTTGCGTTTCATCGCCGACAACGGTCACGGCCGTATCCGGCACCACGGCGCCGCTGGCGTCGGATACCGTGCCCCTGATTCCTCCCACGGTCTGCTGCGCCCTGGCGCTGGGCGTGGAAGCAGAAAAGATCAGAGTGAACGCAACGAAGAAAAAGGGTAGTCCGATGCTTCCAAGCACTCGGTTATTCCTGTGCGGTGTGGTCATCTAGAGCCCTCCCTATTAGGTATTTTTGTTATGAAGGTCCTGCAATCGTTCCGGCATCAATTTGTAATCGCTGGGTAACAAGAGAAGGTATTACAAACAGGCGCGAAAAACCAGTGCAATGTTTTAATGGGGTGAATCATTTTTTTCTATCGGTCCTTCCCGCTGCCTTGCTCCCGGTGCGATCGGGACACGTGCTTTAATACCAATCGCCTTGTATTTCAATAAGATCGGCGATTTCTTTCGCCCTGCCCCACCAGAACTGCAGGGCGAAAATCGGGTTAGCTTTGGGCGCTCGTCCGCTGCGCCTTACGTCCGTGCAGCAAGAACCACAACAGTCCTGCCGCCATATACGCCAGGTAGATGTACGGCAACTTTCCGTAATTCCCCTCGGGCACAGGATATAGATTTCCCACGAGTGCCAACAGCATGGCCGCACCTGCCAGAGCGGGGACAATCACGGCGCGGGGTTGGAACACTCCCAGCCGGCTTAAGTAGCGCGGCAGGGCGAAACAGACCAATGCGTAAGCTATGATGAACCCGTAGGTGGCCAGCGAACCGAGCCAGCCGTAAACATCCAATCCACTTGCTCCGCGCGCCGCCAGCACCACCACGGGAAGCAGGGCGGCGAGGCCCGTGACGATAACCGCGTGGCCGGGGGTTTCATTGCGAACGTGGATCGAGCGCAGCGACTGGTGGGCCAGACCGCGGTGCGCCATCAACAGCAGCACGCGGGCGGCAGCCGTAACGCAGCCCAGGGTTCCGGCAAACAAACTTACCAGCGCCCCCACGTCAATCAGCAGTCCAAACACCGGCACTCGGCTGAGGTCAGCCAAGACGTGCATGGGAGCGGGGCTGGTTCCCAAATCCTGCCCGACGGTGTGGAAGCCCAGCACTTCGGCGTAGGCGCAAATGGTGAAGAAGGCTCCCCCCAGGATGGCGGTCAGGAGCACGGCGCGTGGAATCGTACGCAAGGGATGGCGCGCCTCGGAGCCCATCGTCGTGGCGCTCTCGAAGCCGCAGAAGCTGAAAAGCGCCATTACCAGGCCCAGGCGCAAACCGCTTCCCGTCGATCCCCGCAGGCGCAGTTGATCCCAGTCCCAATGCATTCCATGGCGCCACAGGAGAAGCGTCACCAGCGTACAGATGACTAGCAAGGACGAAGCTTCCACCCAGAGCATCAGCCGGGCGGAGATCTTCACGTCGCGATAGGCAATCCAAACGGAAACCCCGGTGACGAGGGTGGCAAGAATTACCGCCCAAGCCGCTTGCGCCGCGCCGTGACGGAGCAGCAGGATGGCGTAATGATAGAAGCCGCCAATCACGCTGGAGCCGGTGGCAACGTAAGCCAGCAAGAGGCTCCAGGCGACGGTGGCCGCGAGTCCGGGTGGAAGCGTCATGGCAGCGTAGGTATAAAGCGATCCGGGCGAAGCCGAGTAGCGCGCGTAGCGGCCAATGCACCAGGCCACCAGGAGCACCGCCGCCATCGCCAGCACGTATGCCAGCCACGTGGCATTGCCCGCCAAGGCGCAAACCAGCGGAATGGTGGCGGCCGGCGTGGTGGTGGGCGCCATGGTGGAGACGGATTGCGCCAGCGTCTCCATGGGCGATAACACCTCACGCCGCAAGCCATAGCTTGACGCCGGAGCGTCGCTCGGCGTGGCTCGCACTGAGGGTGGCGGATTCTTCCCGGATGCAGTTTGGGTCGGAATGAGCATCGCGTACAATACGGCAATCGCCGCGGGATTTGCAAGCGCCTTCTGCCCTCCTCCTCACTTATACCGTTGACGAAATCGCTTTGCCCGCTTATAGTGCCCCTCATCTTAATTCGGGAGGAACGCCCTCTGCTCGAGCGCATCTTTCACCTCGAAGAAAACCACACGACTGTCCGCCGCGAAATGCTGGCGGGCGTGACCACCTTCATGACCATGGCCTATGTGGTGGTGGTCAACCCGCGCATTCTTTCCGAAGCCGGCATGCCCGTGGAAGGAGTTTTGTTCGCCACCTGCATTTCCGCCGCGCTCGCTACGCTCATCATGGGAGTGTGGGCTAATTATCCCATCGCGCTGGCGCCCGGCATGTCGCTGAATGCCTACTTCACCTACTCCATCGTTATCGGGCGAGGGATACCCTGGCAGACGGCGCTGGGCGTGGTCTTCATATCCGGCATGCTTTTCCTGGTGCTCACACTCACCAACGTGCGCGAGATGATTGTGAATGGCATTCCCGACTGCCTGAAGTACGGCACGGCCGCGGGCATCGGCCTTTTCATTGCCTTCATCGGATTCCGCAACGCCAAAATCATCGTGGCCCATCCCTCCACCTACGTGGCCCTGGGCCGAGTTTCCGATAAGGAAGTCATCCTGGCGGCGGTGGGCCTGCTGCTGATCGCCGGTCTCATGGCCCGGCGCGTGGGCAGCGCCATCCTGATCGGCATTGTCGCCACGGCTTTGCTGGGGATTCCTTTTGGCCTCACCCACTGGCCCGCGCATTTTTTTTCGCTCCCCCATCCGGGCGGCACGTTCCTGAAGCTCGACGTGCGCGCGGCGGCCAAGTTTGGCCTCGGCGACTTGATTTTCATCTTCTTCTTCGTCGATCTTTTTGACAACGTGGGCACGCTCATCGGCGTTTGCGAGGAAGGCGGCTTCATGCGCGACGGTAAACTTCCCCGCGCCAGCCGCGCTTTGTTGTCCGATGCTCTGGGCACGATTATGGGCTCACTGACGGGCACTTCCACGGTGACCAGCTACATTGAGAGCGCTGCGGGCGTGGCGGCGGGCGCGCGCACGGGGCTGGGCAATCTCGCCATCGCCGGGTTTTTCTTCGCCGCCATGTTTTGCGCTCCCGTGATTGCCGCCATCCCCACTTTCGCCACCGCTCCCGCCCTCGTCATCGTGGGTTCCCTCATGTGCGGAGCCGTGGCCCGCGTCCGCTGGAACGACTTCACCGACGCCTTCCCTGCGTTCCTCACTCTGGTCGCCACCCCTCTTACTTTCAGCATTGCCACCGGCCTCAGCTTGGGACTGATCTCCTTCACCTTTCTCAAGCTCGCCACCGGAAAACGGCGCGAAATCAGCCCCCTGATTTGGGTTCTCACGGTACTCTTCCTGCTGCGTTACGCCTTCCTCGGCGTGCACTAAGAAGAATCGGCTCATCGGGGAATTGTCGATTGTCGATTGTCGATTGTCGATTGTCGATTGATGATTGACGATGGGTGATTGGCGATTGAGGATTGGCGATTGAGGATTGGCGATTTGTGATGGGTGATTGAGCGATTCTCGAATTTCGAGTTTCGATCCTCGATTTTCGTTCTACGATCTTCGATTTTTGACTGCCCCCCGCCCCCTGCCGACTGCTCACCATTGTTCCCCGTGGGGTAAGATTGCATGTTCCTCAGGTCCCCAGTGGTCCCCACTGGCGGTGGTAATCCCGAGAATGAACGCCAATTCCCACCACACCTTGGAGGATTGCCAGGGTTTATCTCGGAAACTCGGACTAAAAGTCTATCAGTGGGTCTTTGAGCTTTTCAGTCAAAATGTCAGATTCGGGAAGGGCGCGGTCGTGTCTCGGTTTGGATTCCCAGCCTGGCGGTCGTGAGCCCACGGAAAGGAAGTCCACAGTCGGCAGTTGGCAGTCGGCAGTGGGCAGGTGGCAGTCAACGGCCAAGGCGTTTTCGGTTCTTGCCTTGGATTGTATACTTTGGACTGTGGACTGTGGACTGTGAACGTCCAGCAGGGCTTCAATCTACAGTGCCTTGCTCTGCTTAACTCACGACCAGCGTGAGCGTCACGCTATGGCTCACGGCGGAAGACCCTGAGCCCGTGCTGCCTGTCACCGTTAGCGGGTAGGTACCGGCGGGTGTTCCGGGATTAGACGTTGTACCGCCGCTGCTGACGCCCCCACCTCCCCCTCCGCCGCCACATCCTGCCGGCGCCAAAGCGAGCAAGAATCGCGCCCCGAGCAGTACTATTGTGGATTGCCATCGGCTGCCCGCACTCACTTCGCCCCGTCGATGCCGAAATCGAACAGGTTTCCGCCACCCGCACCGGTCCTGTTTTCACCCGTGTAGAAAAAACAATACTCCCCGGATTGCAGACCGGCTTTGGGCACGACCTTGTAAACCCCCGGCGCTATTTTCTCGAAATCGAAATCCGCAACATCCTTACCCTGAGTCCCTTGAGACATCCCGAAGGAGTTCATCTCGCCTACCAGCAATTCGCGACTGTCTTTCTTGGGGTCCAGCCGGCCCCCTACCCCGCAGGGTGCTTGATCATGGACGTAAGACAAGCCACGGCGCGCCAGCTCTCAGTAATCAGTTCTCAGTTTTCAGCCACTGCCTTCTGAATCCTGACTCCTGACTTCTGATTTTCGATTGCTCGTCACTCGTCACTGCTCTCAGCCTTCGGCATGGCCTTCCGTCGGCTGGTCTGCATCCCGCAGTGCCGCGAGGCCCGGCTGTGCCCCCTCGCTCAAACCTGCCCTTACCGAATCATCTTCGAACCGGCCCCGCCCCGGGTGGCCATTTGCCAGAGCTGAGTTGAAGCATTGCAGGCAGGGGCGCTAAGGCGTACATTAATCGGTTGGCGGTTCGGCCAAAACAGAATGCCTGGGAAAGCACGCCTATCTGTTGGATCGGCTCGTCGTCAGAATGAGCGAGGGGGCATAAGCGGTGCCAAAACGAATAAGCCTTAGCGGCAGTGAACTTTTCATTGTTGATAACAGCGACGAGGACTGGAAGGTCCTTCGTTATCTCAACGATTGGTGCCAGATCTCCCAATCCATCGACTGTGCCACCGGCTATTTTGAAATTGGCTCGTTGCTTGCTCTCAAGGACGAATGGCAGAAGGTGGATCACTTCCGCATCCTAATGGGGGATGAGGTCACGCGAAAGACCAAGAACGCATTTGCCGAGGGTCTGGCCCACATCAAAGGCCGGTTGGATGACAGTCTGGAAGCGGAAAAGCTGAAAAACGACTTTCTCATCGGCGTGCCCGCTATTGTTGAGGCCATCCGCTCCGGCAAGATCGAATGCCGCGTCTATCGCAAGGAAAAGTTCCACGCCAAGGCTTACATCACGCACGCTCGCATGGAGGTCATCGGATCATCGGCGTTGGTTGGTTCCTCGAACTTCACCTATCCCGGCATTACCGAGAATATCGAGCTCAACGTTCAGATCACTGGCCAACCCGTGGGCGTTCTACAGGAGTGGTATGAGGAACACTGGGCGGCTGCCGAAGATGTCACACCTGAAATCCTGCGGGTCATTGAGCGCCACACGCGAGAATACTCGCCCTTTGATGTTTATGCCCGTTCGCTGCACGAGTTCTTTCGGCAGCAGGAGATGACCGATAGAGAATGGCTTGAAAACAGGTCAAAAGTGTACCCCATCCTGGACCAGTATCAAAAAGACGGGTTCCACGAATTGATGGCCATTGCTGACAAATATCACGGGGCTTTTCTCTGTGACGGGGTCGGCCTCGGCAAGACCTTTATTGGACTGATGGTCATTGAATACCTGATTGAACGGCGAAGGAAGCGGGTGGTCCTGCTGGTACCCAAAGCGGCCAGGGTACCGGTGTGGAAAACGGTGTTGGATCGTTACGCCCCACATCTCAGCGGTGGTTTTAGCACTTTGGAAATTGTGAACCACACTGATCTGCTAAGGAAGGCGAGCCCCGACCGGGATTATCCCACCCTCATTCGCGACATCAGACAGCGTGCGGATGTTCTCGTTGTCGATGAGGCACACCATTTCCGTAATCCCGGCATTAAGGCCACGAAGGAGGGCGAGCGCCAATCGCATTACTGGCAGCTCTATGACATCACGGAGGGGAAACAGCTCTTTCTGCTCACCGCCACGCCTATCAATAACAGATTAATTGACCTTCAGCACATGATCGAGTTTTTCTCTCGTCGCGATCGACCGGACTATTTCAAAGACGCCCCCCTCGGCATTCACTCCCTGGCGGGTCATTTCCGCAAGATGGAGAAAGAGCTGGAAAAACTGGTTGATCGGCAGTCAATCAGCGCCGATGGTGAGAGCGCTGAAACCAACGAAGTTGAAGCTGAACAAGTTCTATCGAATGACGAGCTCTTTCGCGCCTTGGTTGTTCAGCGAAGTCGCGGTTACGTTAAGAAGAGCCAGGAGCAGAACGATACGGTCCACACCATCTTTCCGGTGAAAGAGGACCCCAGGGTCCAGCCTTATTCCATCAAGAAAACCTATGGCAGTTTACTTTCGATGGTCGAGAAGGCCTTTTCCAAAGAAAAGCAGTTGTTTTCTCTCGCCATCTACTACCCTCTCGCCTATTACAAGGGGCCGGATGCCTCCATCGATCCTCTGAAACAAGGGCGACAGCGCGAGGTTGTCAGCCTCATTCGAATCCAATTCCTCAAACGCTTCGAGAGTTCGGCGCGCGCCTTTGAAATATCCTGCGAAAACCTGTTGCTCAAACTTCTCGCATGGGTCACGAAGTATAGCGAGACTGCGGCTGAGAAGCGGCGGCTGGTGCGTTGGAAGCTTCAGCACGAGGAGTTGATAGAGTTTGTGCGGGAAAGAAAGCGGGAGTTATCAGGGGAGGAGCCGGAGGACGAGGCCGACGAAGATGTGGTGACGGAAGAAATGCTCGAAGCGGTTGAAGACCTCGAGCGGGATGAATTCAAGATTGAGGAAATACTGGCGGAATCATTTCTCGATCTCGATCAACTCGCTGAATTCCTCAACGAACTGAAGAAGGTCAAGCCGGCCCATGATCACAAGCTCAAAGCCCTGGTCAAATTGCTCAAGTCTGATCCCGTACTCAAGAAGCACAAGGTGTTGATTTTCACGGAATACATGGCCACTGCCCGTTACCTCAAAAAGCAATTGGAGGAAGCGGGCATCGGCGGCGTGGACGAGATAGACAGTTCCTCCAAGCGCGACCGGGGCGAGATCATCCGCCAGTTTTCCCCTTACTACAACGGTTCATCAAGCGCCGCGCTTAACGCCGAGGGCCTCACGGAAACCCATGTCCTGATCTCGACAGACGTGCTCTCCGAGGGCTTGAACCTCCAGGATGCCACCCGGCTCATCAATTACGATTTGCACTGGAATCCCGTCCGTCTAATGCAGCGTATTGGCCGCGTGGATCGGCGCATGAATCCGGATACCGAAGCAGCCATACTTGCCGACCATCCTGACCAAAATGAAATCAGAAGGACGGTGGTGTACTGGAACTTCCTCCCGCCTGACGAGTTAGATGACTTGATCAGACTCTATGCTCGGGTGGCGCATAAAGTTTTGCGCATCTCCAAGACTTTCGGAATCGAAGGCAAGAAACTGTTAAAACCCGAGGATGACTACCAAGCCTTGAAAGACTTCACCCACGCTTTTGAAGGGACCACCTCGCCCATCGAGCAAATGCGCCTGGAATATCAGAAGCTTCTCAAAGATTACCCGGATCTCCTGGAGCGGCTCAATGCGCTTCCCGGCCGGGTGTTTAGTGGTAAGGCCCATCCCTTAGCAGGCGCACAGGCGGTGTTTCTCTGCTTTGCCATGCCCGCACCACCGGCTCCAGCTCGGGAAACATCGGCGGATGAGAAAGCAGAATGGACGGAAGATTGCGGCGACACGCGCTGGTATCTCTTTGATATCAGCACCGAAAAGATTGCCGAGGACCCGGCCGATATCGTAAAACTCATTCGGTGTACGCCGGAAACTGTGCGTAAGAACGATATCCCTCGTCAAACGCTTTCAGAAATTCGCGCCAGGGTTGAAAAGCACATCAAAAACACCTACCTGAAACAAGTGCAAGCCCCCATCGGCGTGAAGCCCCGGCTGAAGGCCTGGATGGAGTTGTCCTAATTTGGACTGCGGCCGCGAAGCTGCCGCTTTGGTCACGAAGTGACTTTGGAGTGCGGCCGCGTAGCTGCCGCTCTTGCTTTGATCTAAGATATTGCCGTCTTCTTGCAAGGTTTGTCATTCACGCGAAAGGGCTAAAGCGGCAGCTTCGCGGCCGCAGTCCAAATGAGCGATTGGGCACACAGTCCGGTGCATCGATTGGGGCAAGCGGGGGCCTACATGGTCACCTGCGGAACCTATTTGAAGGAACACCACTTTCGCGGAACCCGGCGGCTTCGGTTCCTACACGATTCCCTCTTAAACCTGGCCGAGGACTACAGTTGGAATCTCCAGGCTTGGGCGGTATTCTCCAACCATTATCACTTTATCGCCACGTCGCCGCAAAACGCCGATAGCCTTATCCTTTTCCTCAAGAAGCTTCATTCCGACACGGGAATGGAAGCGAATCAGTGGGACGGTGCGCGGGGCCGGCAGGTATGGTTCCAATTTCGGGATACCCACCTGACCTTTCCCAAGTCGTACTATGCGCGGTTGAATTACGTGCATACCAACCCCGTGCATCACCGGCTGGTGCCGGAGCCCTCACTTTATCCCTGGTGCTCCGCCGGCTGGTTCGAGCGCCAGGCGACGCCAGCTTTTTACAAGACGGTAATGGGGTTTAGGTCTGATCGAGTTAGTGTGCCCGACGATTTCGAAGTCGACTGGCAACCGGACGTTGAGTAAAGGCGGCGAAGCCGCTTTTGGACTGCGGCCGCGAAGCTGCCGCTTTTGCATTGGTAGTTAGCCCTCTGCTTTATTTGTAGTTTGCCCGCTGCTTTAAAGGACTATTATTCACGGCGAAGCCACTTTTGGACTGCGGCCGCGAAGCTGCCGCTTTTGGATTTGTAGTTTGCCCGCTGCTTTAAAGGACTATTATTCAACGCAAGACTCAAAGCGCTAAAGCGGCAGCTTCGCGGCCGCAGTCCAAAAGCGCTTCGCGCTCGGGAAATGGAATATATATGAGTGACCTGGATATTGAACGTCTCCGCTCCATCAAGAGCTTTCCTTCGCTTGTCAAATATTTGCGCGATGAGCTCGACTGGCCAATTGCTTCCGAGGACTTCGATGAGTTGACCTTCGATTACGAGCCGGAAGAATTGGGCCTGGACGCGAAAACCGCCGTCAAAATCAAAGAGATCAAGCAACTCCGCCCCCTGGCCTCCAACCAGCCATGGGGAATCTTCTTCGTCAACTTTGAGCCCAAACGCCTTCCCGTGGTGGTGCTCCGCCGCATTCTGCGCTCACTCGTCATCAAGAAACGCCAATCCGCCAACAAGCCGCAGCAGGCTGCCTGGCAGCTTCATGATCTGCTGTTCATATCCGCCTATGGGGAATCCGAACATCGCGACATCACCCTGGCAAATTTCTCCGAGGGCGACGATAAGGGCGATCTACCGACACTCAAGGTCCTGGGTTGGGACGACGAAGATACAGCCCGGCACTTGGCCTATTCCCATGAGATTCTAAAGGAGAAACTCCACTGGCCTGACAATCCTGCCGACCTCGCCAACTGGCGGCAAACTTGGTCGCAGGCATTTACGCTGAAGCATCGGGAAGTCATAGGGACTTCGAAGCAGATGGCCGAGCAAATGGCGGAACTGGCCACCGCCATCCGCAAGCGGGTGAACAATGTGTTGGCCGTCGAGTCCGAAAAAGGGCCGATGCGCAAGCTCATGACGGCCTTCCGCGAAGCTCTGATTCACGACCTGAAACCCGACGACTTTGCGGACATGTACGCGCAGACGATTACCTATGGACTGCTTTCGGCGCGCGTTTCGCGGCCGGCGGGACTGGTGGCGGACAACATTCGCGACATGGTTCCCATCACCAATCCGTTTCTTCGCGATCTGCTTTCCACGTTTCTCACCGTTGGCGGCCGTAGGGGCAAGGTGGATTTCGACGAATTGGGTATCAACGACGTGGTCCAAGCCCTCCGCGACGCGAACATGGCAGCGGTGGTCCGGGACTTTGACGATAAAAATCCCGACGAAGACCCGGTTATCCATTTTTATGAGCTTTTCCTCAAAGAATACGACCCCAAGAAACGAATGCAGCGCGGCGTGTTCTTTACACCGCGCCCCGTGGTTTCATTCATCGTGCGCAGCGTGGATGAAATCCTGCGAAAGGAATTCGGCTTGGCGGACGGCCTGGCGGACACCACCACCTGGGGGGAAATGGCGAAACGCCATCGGGAGATTAAGATTCCAGACGGGGCCAAGCCGGAAGACCCGTTCGTACAGATTCTCGACCCGGCCTGTGGCACCGGCACATTTCTGGTGGAGGCCATCGACCTCATTCACCAGACGATGATGTTCAAATGGCGCAAACAGGGCCACATAGCCCTCGATTTGTTAAAGAACTTATGGAACGAATACGTCTCCGACTATCTTCTGCCCCGGCTCTATGGTTTCGAGCTCATGATGGCACCCTACGCCATTGCCCACATGAAGATTGGTTTGAAGCTCGGCGAGACCGGATATTCATTCCGATCGCATGAGCGCGCCAGAATTTACCTTACGAACACCCTCGAGCCGCCGCTGGACTTCTCCGAGCAACTCGAATTGGATGCCCCGCCGTTAGCTCATGAAGCCCAGGCCGTGAATGCTGTCAAGCGTCATAAGCGATTCACCGTTGTCATTGGCAATCCACCTTATTCGGGACAGTCCGTCAATGAGGGTGAATGGATCAGAACACTTGTCCAGAGCTACTATTTCGTGGATGGTCAGCCGCTGGGAGAGAGTAATCCGAAATGGCTGCTGGACGATTATGTGAAATTCATCAGGTTGGCTCAGAAGGAAATTAGCTGTTCTGGTTACGGGATAGCGGGACTCATTACTAATCATGCATACCTAGACAATCCCACCTTTCGGGGACTGCGGTGGTCGCTTCAACATACGTTCAATCTTTTGTGGATTCTCGATCTTCACGGCAACATGAAGAAAAAAGAACACCAGTCGGATGGTTCAATTGATGCCAATGTATTTGACATTCAGCAGGGAGTGGCCATCTCAGTGGTAGTTCGCGCGATTGTACCTAATCGACATGTCGTTTACAGTGGAGATCTTCTTGGTGACCGCAACGACAAATATGATTTCCTCACCCGCGGAACAATCAACGGCGTCTCGAAGTCTCGCCTGAATCCCGACAAACCGTTCTTTCTGTTCGTTCCACAAAACACGACTTTTCGCGCAGAGTATGACCAGTTCACCAAAATCACAGAAATGATGCCAGTTCACTCAAACGGCATAGTGACCGCGCGAGATCATTTGTGTGTCAATTGGAGCCGTGAAGGTGCATGGGAGAAGGTCCGGGCGTTCTCGGTGCTCCCGCCAGAAAAAGCGCGAGAGCAATTCGAGCTTGGCGAGGATTCGCGGGACTGGCAAGTGAAGCTTGCTCAAAAAGATCTACGAGCAGACGGCTTACGTCGGGAGGCCTTAAAGCTGATCTACTATCGGCCATTCGACAACCGGTGGACCTATTACACCGGCCGATCCCGCGGCTTCCTGTGCATGCCCAGACCAGAGACGATGCGGAACATGCTTTCCGGTGGAAACCTCGCGCTGATTACTTCCCGAATGACAAAAGGTGAATCTTTTCAGCACGCCCAAGTGACGCGAAACATCAGTGAAGCAATCGTCATGTCTCCCAAAACATCGAATAATGGGTTTCTGTTCCCGCTCTACATAGGTAGTGACAAGGACCAGGAAGACCTATTAGGCGCGTCCGTGTGCCGCGAGCGCGCGAACTTCTCAAAGCCAAGCCTATCCAAGCTCTCTGAACTGATGAGAATAGCTTCGGCCGAGAGGGCGGGCATACCCCTTGGGCTAACTGCTGAAGACATATTCTGTTTCATATACGCGGTTCTACACAGCCCCTCTTATCGGAGCCGCTACGCAGAGTTTCTGAAGATTGATTTCCCCCGCCTGCCGCTCACGTCCAGCCTGGAACTGTTCCGCGCCCTGGCCAAGCTCGGCGGGGAGCTTGTCGCCCTTCACCTTATGGAATCCCCCAAGCTGGCGAAATACATCACGAAGTACGCGGGCAAGGGCGACAGCGAGGTTGCCAAGGGTTATCCCAAATTTGTCTCGGGCGGCGAAGCCGCTTTGGACTGCGGTCGCGAAGCTGCCGCTTTGGGTTCGAACGGCAAACCTGGCATCGCAGTCGACGGCGCGGCTAGAGATTCCACAAGAGATTCCACAAGAAATTCCACAAATCAAAGCGGCAGCTTCGCGGCCGCAGTCCAAAGCGCTTCGCGCGTTTACATCAACCCGAAACGGTGGTTTGACGGTGTTCCCGAAAATGTCTGGAACTTCCACATTGGCGGCTATCAGGTCTGCGAGAAGTGGCTGAAGGACCGCCGCGGCCGGGTGCTTTCCGAAGAAGACATCGCCCATTACCAGAAGATCGTCGTCGCCCTGAAAGAGACCATCCGCCTGATGGCTGAAATCGACCAAGTGATCGAAGCCCACGGCGGCTGGCCCACCGCCTTCACGAACTGATTTGGACTTTGGACTGCGGCCGCGAAGCTGCCGCTTTCGGTCCGTTCCCAAACGCCCGCGCCGCTGGAACTCTGGCACCTGAAACCTGTGACCTGTAACCTGTCGCCTGCTTCTCTGAGACCCCAGGCGGCAGTGGGCAGTCGGCAATCGAAACTCGAAAATCGAAGCTCGCCAATTACCAATCGCCAATCGCCAATCGCCAATCACCAAATGACCCGATGATCCGATGATCCGATCTCCCGATGGCCCGATTCTTGCGTGTGTCACTCTGCGGTGTCGGTTATAATGCTCACTTTCGGACTACCAGCCTAAAGAGGAGCGTCAAACGTGCGGATAAGGAAGGCGGTCATCACAGCAGCGGGAGGGAATCAACGGGCGCTTCCGCTCCAGACTCTCATCCACGACGGAGCGGAAAAATCCGTTCTGCACATCCTCATCGAGCAGGCCCTCACCGCGAATATCGGCGAGATCTGCGTGGTGGTGTGGCCCGGCGATGAAGCGCGCTACGCGCAAGCCGCCGGCGATCACGTGGGCGCGGTGCGATTCGTCCCGCAGCAGCAGCCGCCGCGAGGATACGGCCACGCCATTTACTGTGCGCGGGAATTTGTGGGTCAGGAACCCTTCCTGCACATGGTGGGCGATCACCTGTACGTCAGCGCCGCCAAGCCCGGCGTTGAGCGCCTGGTGGAGCTGGCGGAGACCGAGTCGTGTTCCGCCTCGGGGGTGCAGCCCACGCGCGAAAGTTTGCTGCCGCGATTTGGCGCGGTGGCGGGACGCCGCATGTCCGGCCGGCCCGGCGTTTATCGCGTGGAAACGGTCATCGAAAAACCTACGCCCACCGAGGCCGAACAGCGCCTGATGGTGCCGGGAATCCGCGCCGGTTACTACCTCTGCTTCTTCGGCATTCACGTTTTCACCCCCACCTTGATGGATCTGCTGGAGCGGATGTTGGCCAGTGAGCGCAGCCGCACCCTGACGCTTTCCGCCGCTCTCGCCGAACTTGCCCGGCAGGAACAGTACCTGGCGCTGGAAGATACCGGACGGCGTTACGACCTGGGCGCTCGCTACGGATTGCTCACGGCGCAATTGGCCCTGGCGCTCAACGGCCGCGACCGCGACGAGGTGCTTACCCATTTGCTGGAACTTCTGGCGGAGCGTGAACTCACCACTCCGGCTGCGGGGGGCAAGCCGTGAGCCTGCTGACCGAGGTCATAACCGCTGGCGATGCGGAAACGCGCAATCGCTCACTCGACGCGCTGTGCCGGGAGGCGACGCTGGAAAACCTGCTGGCAGAGTGCGAGGCGCTCGACCGCTTCCGGCGCAGCAGCGACAATCTCTACGAGCGCGTACGGGCGCTGTTTTTCCTTTATGCCATCCACCGCTTTCATATCTCGACGCGCCGGGGTCAAGCTTCACGCGCGCTGATTCCTTTCTCCGGGTACACCAACCTTCTGAAGCGCCGGTTCGAAGAAGCTCTGGACATCTTTCTCGCCGCTCAAGCCACCGCCGGACCCAGCGCGGCGCTTTCCAGCGCGCTTGCGGCAGGTTACCGCTCGCTGGGTTTTCAGACTCTGGCTGACCAGGTGCGGCGCAGCGTGCGCTCCGTCCGCGGCAACCAGTGGATGTTTCGTGCCGCTCATCCGCAAGACGCGCCGCTGCGGATTCACCCCGACCTCCTTCAGCGCGACGCCCCCGCTCATCTCTTCCCCATCTTGCGCGAGGCCATGCCGGTGCGCATGGACTTGAGCCATAGCGGGTGGAGCGACATTTTCTTTCTGGGAATGGATTATCCCGAAGGCGCGCGCGTGCTCAACATCTCCATTGACCTGAGCGTGCGCGACGCCGGGGCTCCCAAGCCTCCCGTGGAAGCGTGGTTCCGCGTCATCGACCAGCCGGTGCTGCGCCTGGTCAGTGTTGACCTTCAGGCAAGCGCTGAACTTACCTCGATTGCGGAAGTTTTCGATTTCGCCCACGACTACCTGGGCTTGCTCAAGGCCGCGGTGATTGCCGCGGGCATTGTTCCACCCGGAATGGAGGGCGCCACTCAACCCCTCAGCGACGTATTGGCCCATCTGACGGGCCGACCCGGGCACGGCATCGAAATCGTCAGTAAGGTGAACGACATCCCCCGCGGCTCGCGCTTGGCGGTATCGACCACACTTCTGGCCTGCCTCATCGCTTTGATTATGCGCGCCACGCGGCAGATCCGCACGCTCACCGGCGGCCTGTGCGAGGATGACCGCCGTTTGGTGGCCGCGCGTGCCATTCTGGGCGAATGGCTGGGGGGCTCGGGAGGCGGCTGGCAGGATTCCGGCGGTGTGTGGCCGGGAATCAAGCTGATTCACGGCGTCCCGGCCCAAGAGGGCGATCCGGAATTTGGGGTCAGCCGCGGCCGGCTGTTGCCGGATCACCAGATTTTCGGCCCCGAGGAGGTGTCCGTAGAAACGCGCCGGCAACTTCAGCAGAGTCTGGTGCTGGTCCACGGCGGCATGGCGCAGGATGTGGGTCCCATTTTGGAGATGGTGACGGAGAAATACCTGCTGCGATCAGAAAGCGAGTGGCAGGGCCGGGGCGAAGCCGGCGTCATTTTCAACGACCTCATGGCGCGTTTGAAGAGCGGAGACATTCGCGGCCTGGGCGCCTTGACGGAACGGAACTTTGACGGCCCCATTCAAACCATCATTCCCTGGGCGGGGAATCTCTACACCGACACGCTGATTCGCCGCGTGCGCGGGGAAATGGGCGATGACTTCTGGGGTTTTTGGATGCTGGGTGGAATGTCGGGCGGAGGCATGGGCTTTCTTTTTGCTCCGACGGCGAAAGCTCGGGCCCAGGAGCGCTTGCAGGCCATCATGAGCGACACCAAGCGGAAGATGGAATCCGCGGTGCCCTTTGCCATGGAACCGGTGGTCTACGATTTTGCGGTCAACGAGCTCGGCACGCAGGCTGAACTCCGGGAAGGCGACGCGGCGCTGATGCCGGCGGGTTACTACCGCATGACCGTGCCCGCGCTTCTGCGCCTGGAATCCCGCCTGCTTTCGCCCGCGCGCCGCGCCGAACTGGAACGCTTCACCGCCGCCTGCCACAATGTGCCGGAATTCCATGGGATGGTACAGAGCGTCTTCGAGCGCCTCATCCCGCAGAGCCCGCCCCATGTCGAGCGCGCGCAAAGCCTCGGAGCGCTTCTCGAAGCTCATGGGTTTGATCGCGTGGAACACGAGCAAATCCAGGCGGACCTGCGTGGCGGCCGCGTGGGGCTGGCCCAGAATCGCCTTCCCACCACCAGCCGCATTGTCGACGTGGGGGCGGAAGATCTTTTTGACGCCACCCAAGACATCGCGCCCAAATACTTTGAAATTGGAAAGTATGCGCTGGGGGCGGGAATGGTGGCGGTGGTCTCGTTTGCCGGCGGCGCGGGCAGCCGCTGGACGAAAGGAGCGGGCACCGTCAAGGCGCTTAATCCCTTTTGCCGATTGGGCGGCAAGCACCGCAGCTTCATTGAAGTCCATCTGGCCCGCAGCCGCCGCACCAGCCGCCTTTACGGCGCGGATCTGCCGCATGTGATCACCACCAGTTACCTGACCCACGATGCCATCCAGGCGCATCTCTCGGCCGATCGCAACTACGATTACCCCGGTCCCTTGCTGCTTTCGCCCGGACGCTCCATCGGGCTGCGATTTGTGCCCATGGAGAGAGACTTGCGATTTGCCTGGGAGGAATTGCCCCAGCAAATGCTCGACGAGCAGGCGCAAAAGGTTCGTGACAGCCTGCGCTCGACCCTCATCGCTTGGGCCCGGCACATGGGCGAAGGCGCCGATTATACCGATAACGTGCCGATGCAATGCCTGCACCCGGTGGGCCACTGGTACGAAGTGCCCAACATGCTGCGCAACGGCACGCTCCGGCAATTGTTCCAGGAAAGACCGCGGTTGAAATACCTGATGGTCCACAACATCGATACCACGGGAGCCGACGTAGACCCGGGATTGCTCGGCTATCACATCGCCGAGGGGGCGGGCCTTACCACCGAGGTTATTGCGCGGCAAGTGGATGACCGCGGGGGAGGATTGGCTCGCATCGACGGCCGCGTGCGCCTGATCGAAGGGCTGGCGCTTCCCAACGAGGAAATCGAATCCCTCCTCTCCTGGTACAACAGCGCCACCTATTGGATCGATGTCGACCAACTACTGGGTATGTTCGGTCTGACCCGCGACAATTTGAGCGACTTGGAGCAAGTTAACAACGCCGTGCGAACCCTGGCCGCCCGCATGCCCACCTACATCACCCTGAAGGACGTCAAAAAACGCTGGGGAAAAGGTCAGGAAGATGTCTTGCCCGTGGCGCAGTTTGAAAAGCTCTGGGGCGACATGACCAGCCTGCCGGAATTTCCCTGCCGATTTGTGGCCGTGCCCCGTAAGCGCGGACAACAACTCAAAGAACCCGCCCAACTCGACGGCTGGCTGCGCGATGGTTCCGCCGCCTACGTCGAGTCTCTGTGCGACTGGGGCCAGCCGGAATCTTAGGCCCGCTCAGTCCGGCCTGCGGAAGGCGCGGGGGTGCTCTCCCCATCCAGAGTACTCACTAATTTTTGGGTAGACAATCTACCATCTAAGGTGGTAGATTATCTTCCACTATGGCCAAGCAACCATCCGCAGACCGAATCGAACTTGTTTACGGCTCGCTCGACATGCTGATTCTGCGCACCTTGCGCTGGGGGCCAACGCACGGGCATGGCATTGCCAAGTCCATTGAGCGCCTGTCGGAAGAGACGCTCAGGGTGGAACATGGATCGCTCTACCCCGCGCTCCAACGCTTGCAACAGGAAGGTTGGATTTCGTCCGAATGGGGCGTTTCCCAGAACAACCAGCGGGCCAAGTACTACCGCCTGACGGCGGCGGGACGACGGCAATTGGTGTCCGAAACCTCGCGTTGGGAGCGCTATGTGCGGGCCATTACCGGCGTGCTGCGGCCCGCCGAGTCCGAGGAGGGGCAGTGAGGAGCGCGGGCTTCCAGCCCGCCCAGCGCCGCCAAGATAGCGGCAGCACAAGGGAGAGGCAATGAGCTGGCGTCGCGAAGTTGCAAGATTCAGTGCTCTGTTTAGGCGGCAGAAGCCGGTGGATGATCTGGAAGAAGAGATTCGCGCTCATCTCGCCATGGAAGAGCAGGAGAACTTGGAATCCGGCATGGCGCCCGACGAAGCTCACTATGCGGCGTTGCACCGTTTCGGGAATGTGACCTTGACACAAGAGACGAGCAGGGAAATGTGGGGTTGGAATTCGGTCCAGACCCTCTGGCAAGACATTCGTTACGGCGCGCGCATGCTGGCGAAGAATCCCGGTTTCACGACCGCTGCGGTACTAACGCTGGCCCTCGGCATTGGCGCCAACACCACCATCTTCAGCGTGGCGTGGCGCCCCATGCGTTACCGCGACGCCGACCGCCTCCTGATAGTGTGGGAGACGCGCCCCGACGGCAGCCGCAGTCCCGTTTCCGCTGCCACCTATCTCGATTGGCGCGACCAAAACACGGCCTTTGAGCAGCTCGCCGCGGCGCGCAGCGGCAGTGTCGCCTTATCCGGAACCCCGCCCGTTCTGGTATCGGGAGCGAGCATGAGCTCCAACTTCTTTGACACTTTCTGCTTGCAGCCCGAGCTCGGCCGGTTTTTCCTGCCGTCGGAATTCCACCCGGGCGGCGACAAGGTAGCCATTCTGAGCCACGAAATCTGGCAAACCCATTTTGGTGGTGATGCGAACATTGTGGGCAAAGCCATTCGCGTCAATGGCGAGACCTACGCTGTGGTCGGCGTGGCGCCCGCCGATTTTGAGTTCTTTGATCGAATGGATGTTTGGACGCCGCTCGCCCTTCCCAGTGTGGGGCTCGACCGGCAGGCTCGCGACTTGCTGGTGGTGGGACGGATGAAGCCGGGCGTGACTGCCGCGAAGGCGCAGGAAGAAATGCGGACGCTCGCCGCCCGCGTCGCCCAGGAATCGCCCGAAACGAACAAACGCTGGAGGGCCCTCGCGCAGAGCTTCCAAGAGGCGCTGGCGGGCCCCGAGGTCCGCCTGATGATGATTCTCCTCGTCACCACGGTGAGTTTAGTCCTGTTCATGGCGTGTGCGAATGTTGCCAACCTGCTTCTGGCGCGAGCCTCCACGCGCCGCAAGGAAATCGCCGTCCGCGTTGCCCTGGGCGCCAGCCGCTGGCGGGTCATGCGCCAATTGCTGGTGGAGACTTTCTTCTTTGCCGCCGTGGGCACCGCACTGGGCCTGTTAGGAGCCTACGCCGCCGTGCATTACCTGGCCACTTTCCCCGTGCTGCAAGCGCCGGGACTGGCGCCCATCGAAATCAATCGCACCGTTTTGGAATTCGCCGCTGCGCTCTGCCTGGCCGCGACCGTGCTTTCCGGACTGGTGCCCGCCTGGCAAACCACTGCCGCAAATTTGATGGAGCACGTCAAGAGTGCCGGGCACACCACCGCGGGCGACCGGGGGCAAAGCCGCGTTCGCCATGGGCTGGTGATGGCGGAGTTGGCGCTGTCATTGGTTCTGATGGTGGTGACGGGCTTGAGCGTCCGCAGCTTCATTCGCCTGACGCAAGTCAATCCGGGCTTCCCGAGCCAGGGGTTGCTGACTGCTCATCTCTCGCTGCCGGCTCCGCAATATGCCGACGCAGGCCGCGTCCGGTCGTTTTATTCAGAATTGCTCGCGGGCGTGCGCGCCATCCCCGGCGTGGACGATGCCGCGATTTCCACCGGCCTGCCGCCCACGAGCTCTGAAGCCGGCCAGCCTTTTCGCGTGGAGGGGCGCGATCCCGCTTCGCCCAGCGCCTCCGGGGTGGCGAATTATCAGGTTATCAGCGCCGGATACTTCCACACTCTCGGCTTGGCCGTGCGCCTGGGCCGCGCTTTCACCGAGGGTGACCGCGAGGGGGCAACCCCGGTGGTGATCATCAATAGCCGTCTGGCGGAGATGTTCTTTCCCGCCGCCAATCCACTCGGCCGGCGTCTGCTGATTTCGGAACTCGTTCCCGGACGCCACGACCCCTCCCCACCCGTGGCGCGCGAAATCGTCGGCATAGTGAACGACGTCAAGAATACCCGATTGAAGGAGCCCAGCAACCCGGAGGTCTGCATTCCCTATTCGCAGGCGCCGTGGACCAGCGAATACCTTCTGGTGCGCAGCCGGAGCGAATCCGCACCTCTGGTGGCCGCGGTCCGCAATGCCCTCCGCGCCGTCGATGCGGACCTGCCCCTGACCCGCGTCAGCACCATGGACGAGCGTTTGTCGGATTCGCTCGCCGGCGGACGCGTCGTGGTGGTCCTCATGGCCATCTTCGCCCTCCTGGCGCTCCTGATGGGGAGCGTGGGGCTCTACGGCGTCATCTCCTACGCGGTGACGCAGCGCACCCCCGAGTTTGCTTTGAGATTGGCATTGGGGGCTCCCCATCGCGAGATATTCCGTCTGGTAGCGAATGGTGCGCTGCGATTGCTGCTGATTGCAGGCGCTGTCGGCGTGCCGCTGTCTCTTGGAGTCGCACGACTGCTTGGGAGCATGATCTTCGGCATCAGCCCCTATGATTCCCTTACGTTTGCGACCGTGGCCTTCGTTCTCCTGGCGGTCGTCATCGCCGCCAGTTACGTGCCCGCACGGCGGGCGACCAAGATCGACCCCATGGTGGCGCTGCGGTACGAGTGATTGGCGATTTCCGGTTGATGATTGTCGGGTGAGGAAAAGCAAAATTGGACGGAGTAAGCGGGGATATCAAACGCTGCCTGATGACTGAAAACTGATGACTGAGGACTGACCATGAGTTGGCACCGACAGATTTCTAAACTCCACGCATTATTTCGCCGGCGAAAGCCGGTGGACGATCTCGAAGAAGAGATTCGCTTGCATCTCGCCATGGAAGAGCAGGAGAACGTGGAATCCGGCATGGCGCCCGACGAAGCTCACTATGCCGCGCTGCGCCGTTTCGGGAACGTAACCTTGGCGCAAGAGAGGAGTAGGGAGATGTGGGGATGGGAATTTGTGGGGACGCTCTGGCAGGACCTTCGCTTCGGCGCGCGAATGCTGCGCAAGAATCCCGGCTTCACGGTGGTGGCGGTCCTTACGCTGGCGCTGGGCATCGGCGCCAATACGGCGATTTTCAGCGTGGTGAATGGAGTGCTGGTACAGCCGCTGGCCTTCGCGCAGCCCGATCGCCTGGTTGCCTTGACGGACCTCTATCCCCAAGGCGCACTGGTGGCCATGCGCGCGAATTTGCGTTCGATGGAGGTCGCGGGGTACCTGGACGGCCAGGAGCTGAACCTCACGGGGTTAGGCGATCCCATGCGGCTTTACGGCACCGCAGTTTCCGCGAATTTCTTTTCGCTCCTGGGCGAGCTACCGGAGGCGGGAAGGATTTTTTTGCCGGGGGAAGATGAGCCGGGCAAAGACCATGTCTTGATCTTAAGCCATGCGTTGTGGGAGGAGAAATTCGGCGGCGATCCTTCTGCCATCGGACGATCGGTGACCCTGGACGGTGAGAACCGGCAGATTGTCGGAGTGATGCCACCTGGCTTTCAGATGGCATCGTCGAAGGCCCAGTTCTGGGTGCCACTGCATTTGGATCCCCGTGCGGTTGGAGCTTACTGGGGCGGCGGCTTCATGCCCGTCCTCGGCCGATTGCGGCCCGGTGTAACGACCGGGCAGGCACGCGCGGAAGTGCAAGCCCATCTTCCGCAAATGCGGGGAATGTTCCCCTGGAAAATGCCGGACGCCCTCTGGGCATCGTCCACGGTGATTCCGCTGCAAGAAAGTCTCGTGGGTGGCGTGAGAGTAAAGCTCCTCGTTCTTCTCGGAGCGATCGCCCTTGTCCTGCTGATCGCCTGCGCGAATGCGGCCAACCTGCTTCTGGCGCGCTCGACGACGCGCCAGAAAGAAATGGCCGTGCGCGCGGCGCTAGGTGCAGGGCGTCTGCGGATCTGCCGGCAGCTTCTTACGGAGAGCATCCTTCTGGGGATGGGCAGTGGGGCACTGGGGATTGTGGTGGCGGCAGGTGGCCTTCCCTTGCTTAAATTGATCCTTCCCGGCGACACGCCGCGGCTCACCGTAGTGGCGATGGACTGGCACGTCCTTGCATATACGGCGGGAATTGCGGTTCTCACGGGACTCATATTTGGACTTGTTCCCGCGCTGCACGGATCGCAAATTGATTTAACCGAATCGCTCAAAACGGGATGGCAGCATTCAACAGCGGCAGCCACCCACCGCCTGCGCAGCGCTCTGGCCATTACGGAAGTAGCGCTGGCAGTTGTATTGGTTATCGGGGCTGGCCTGATGGTGAAGAGCCTGTGGGAACTTTCCCATGTTTATCCCGGCTTTCGGACTGAAGCGATCCTGACGGCACGAATCGCGCCCGATAACAAGTTCTGCGCGGATTTCGCCAGATGTCAAACCTTCTACGACGAGTTGCTGGAGCGTACAAGAGGATTGCCGGGTGTCGAGGATGCCGCGGTCGCGAACGTGCTTCCACTAAGCGGAAGAATCAGCGCCTTCTCTGCCGACTTGGAAGACCATCCGAGGGCCCCCCAGGATCCCGCCCCGGCCCTTTTCGAGACCATCATTACTCCAGATTATTTTCGGCTGATGCGAATTCCGTTGTTGCGGGGACGCGAATTCACGGCTGCAGACATGGCGCCGGATGCCCCATCTGTCACCTTGATTACGGCGGCGACGGCGCGCAAGTGGTGGCCAAGTCAGGATCCGATTGGGAAACACGTGAAGCGGACATGGGCCCCGGACTGGACGACCGTAGTCGGAGTGGTGGGTGACGTGAATGAAGACAGTCTCGCCTCCAAGCTTCCTGAGTTTGCGGAGGGGGCGGTTTACGCACCGTATGGCAATGCCGCCAGTACCGCAGGCCGCCACGGAAACCCCCAGCCTATCGAGATGACTCTGGTGGTGCAAACGGCCAACGACCCGCCAAGTCTAGCCGTGGATTTGCGGAAGGTGGTTTCAAGCTTAAGCCCCAATGTACCGGTGAGCGAAATGCAGACTCTCGGCACGGTGGTTTCAAGATCGATGGCGACGCCGCGCTCGAGCATGTTGCTGATTGCAATTTTCGCGCTGTTGGCTCTGGTGCTCGGTACGGTCGGAATCTACGGCGTAATTTCGTATTCCGTGATCCAGCGAACGGCGGAAATCGGCATCCGCCTCGCCCTGGGAGCGCAGAAGGGTGACGTTATTCGGTTGGTCATGAGGCAAGGTGCGCGGGTGGCTCTGGTGGGCGTCGGCATTGGCATGGTGGGAGCGCTCGGGCTGACGCGGTTCCTGGCGAGTCTCCTTTACGGCGTCGAGCCGGCTGACCCGCTGACGTTCATCGTCGTGTCGTTAATTCTTACCAGCATCGCACTCTTGGCCAGCTACATCCCTGCCCATCGAGCCACAAAAGTCGATCCCATGGTGGCGCTGCGGTATGAGTAGGGCAGTGATTAGTGGATAGTAGACAGCCCGTAGCGCGGACCTGTTCTGTAGGTCCGCGGTTCGTCCCGCCATGATCGTAAAAAGCCGCGGACCTACAGAACAGGTCCGCGCTGCTTCCTCTTGGGACCCGTCGCACCGTGCTGTGGCACGACCCGGCGGGCGATAGCTGAGAGCTGAAAACTGATAGCTGAGGGCTTAGCATGAGCTGGCATCGCGAAGTTGCAAAACTCGGTGCTTTGTTTCGCCGGGCAAAGCCGGTGGACGACGTCGCGGAAGAGATTCGCTTGCATCTGGAAATGGAAGAGCAGGAGAACCGGGAATCCGGGATGACGCCTGAAGAAGCTCACTATGCCGCATTGCGCCATGATTGAGGCAGGGATTAGTGGATATTGGTTCGTGGATAGTGGCGAGCCGAATGGCAACTTTCCCACGCCTGTCGGATGAGACCCCGTCTACCGTCGTGAACTCTTGGGCGGGCACAGAAGCGGGATCGTCTCACGGTTGTTCCGGCGATAGATACGGAAATCTTCCTCGTCCACGGTAATCACGGTGTGCTGGGGAAACAGTTCGCTCATGCGGATGAGGCAAAGATCAGCCAGGTCGGGTTGGCGGTCCTGGTATCGTTCCGCCAGTGCTGCCAGGCGCTTTTGATGCATCGGTATCTCGAACGAGACCTGCAACATCCCGTCTTCTATCAGCGACAGAACGTACGATGCCGAGCGAAGATGGAAAGCTGCTTCCGCCAGGACAGCTTCGCAGGTCAGCATCGGTTCCGAAATGCTCCTGGCGACTTCCACCGCCCAAGAATGATAACGGTCGGTGCGATTGCCAAAGGCTACGATCAAGCCGGTATCGGCAATGGCTTTCATGAACGCGCAAATCCCTTTCGAGAGGAGAGATCCTGGGGGCCGCTGATTTTTCCCGCATGGCGAAGGAATCGCTCGTTTCCGACTTCGGATCGAGCACGCTCCAGTTGGTGACGGATGATCCGGCCGGCGGGCAAACCTGTCCGCCGGCTCTTCTCTTGGAGCCACTCGGCGAGTTCCGGTGTAAGACGAACGCTTATTGTGTGACTCATACGGCAAGAATGTAACACAAACGGAAATGACCGTCAACCCCGGCAGGCGACCAGGCTAATCCCAGGGTGGCACTGAGGTGCGAGTCGCCCAGGCTTCCCACCAGTGTGCCCGTCAGCGATTAAAGTTTTGGCGAAGAGTGCCGATGAAGAAGGCGGTGACGTAAGAGGCGCTGCACCGGCAGGCGTGGCAGACGGCGCGGGTTTCAAAACATCTTCTGCATCCGGCCTCATCGAGGTACGGGAAGGATGGGCGAACGGTGATTTCCATAAAAAAGTATCTGGACCTGGATTCGAGCGAGCTGAACAAGTATCGCCCCCCGAGCCCGGAGGAACTTCTGGCCGCACTCCTGGAGGCGTACCGGGCGGCGCTCGGCGCGATGGGAAACAGCGGGCTTCAGGCCTGCCCGGCGCTGGGTCCCGGCCTTCAGCGCGGTCTGATGCTTCTGGCGGAAAGCCTTGCCAAAACCATCACTCCGCCCCTCGTCAAGGAGACGGAAGGGCATGTGGAGCAGCAACTGCAAGCGTGGGGTGAGCAAACGGCGGAGTACTTCCAGCAGCGCGCCGGCGATGTGAAGGAAATCCTGATGGTGTTGGCGCGCGCGACGGAGTCCGTGGGGGAGCGCGATAAGCATTACGCCGCCCAATTCGGCGAGTTCACCAAGCGGTTCCAGGCGCTCGCCAAGCTTGAGGAATTGCCGCAGATGCGGGCGGCGATCGTGCGCGGGGCCAAGGAACTGAAAACCTGTGTGGATAAAATGGAGCAGGACGGGCGCGAAACTGTGGCGGCGCTGCAAAACCAGGTCTCCACTTATCAGACGAAGCTGGAGGAAGCCGAGCAGCGCGCCTCCCATGATGCCCTGACGGGGCTGGACAATCGCCCGGGGGTCGAAATCAAGTTGCAACGCCGCATCGCCGCGAAGCAGCCCTTTTGCGTGGTGATGCTGGACCTCAACGGGTTCAAGCAAGTCAATGATACTTACGGGCACGAAGCGGGCGACGATCTGCTGAAGCAATTCGCCACCGAATTGCGTTCCGCCTCGCGCTCGACCGACGTGGTGGGCCGCTGGGGCGGCGATGAATTCATCGTGATCATCGATGGCAATGTGGCGGAAACCGCATCACACGTCGAGCGCATGCAAAAATGGGTCTTCGGCGGCTACACCCTGCAGATGCGGCCGGACGCGCCGAAAATCGAAATGACCGCTGCCCTCGGTCTGGTCGAGTGGCAAGCCGGCGAAACCATCAAAGAAGTTCTGGCGCGCGCCGACACCGCGATGTACCAACACAAGGGAGAAGCGCACACGCCGCCCAACACGGCGCCCGAAATGCGAGTGAATTAGCGCGGATTTTTCGCCAAGGATTCGCAGGGGCCTGCCCCGACAACTTAGGGCAGGCTGCGGAAAAGGACTTTCCTTTTAGCCTAAGAAGCGAAGCGTTAGAGTGCGTGCAGTTTGATGCCCTTCAGCGTCAGACCCAGTTGAGGATAACTTTGGCGCACTCGCCAGAGTCCATGGCCTCGAAGCCTTTAATGAATTCAGTACAAGGAAAGCGGTGAGTGATGACGGGCCTGATATCCAACCCGCATTGAAGCATCATGGTCATCTTGTACCAAGTCTCGTACATCTCGCGGCCGTAGATTCCCTTGATCGTCAGCAGCTTGAAAATCACGGGGTTCAAATCCACCACCGTTGCATGCTTGGGAATGCCCAGCAGGGCGATCTTCGCCCCATGGCTCATATTGGCGAGCATATCGCGCAGGGCGTCCCCATTGCCTGACATCTCCAGCCCCACGTCGAAGCCTTCCAGCATGCCTAATTGCTTTTGCACTTGGGGCAGCTTGCCTTCGCGAATATTCAAGGCCACCGTCGCGCCCATCTTCTTGGCCAATCCCAGCCGAAAGGGGTTGACGTCAGTAATCACGACGTGCCGGGCGCCCGCGTGCCGCGCCACCGCCGCACCCATCAGGCCAATCGGACCCGCTCCGGTAACCAGCACATCTTCTCCCAGCACCGGGAACGACAGGGCGGTGTGAACAGCGTTTCCGAACGGATCGAAAATGGCCGCGATGTCCTTATCGACGGAGGGGGGATGACGCCAGATGTTACTCATGGGCAGGGCGATATATTCCGCGAATGCGCCGGCGCGGTTGACTCCCACTCCCTGAGTGTGCGCGCAAAGATGGCGCCGCCCCGCCAGGCAATTCCGGCAGCGGCCGCAAGTTACGTGGCCTTCCCCGCTGACGATGTCCCCGGGATAAAAATCCGCGACGTTTGAGCCCACCTCCGCGATCTCGCCCACAAACTCGTGCCCGATGATCAGCGGAACTTCTATGGTGTTTTGCGCCCAGTCGTCCCATTGATAAATGTGCAAATCCGTGCCACAGATCCCCGTGCGATGCACGCGAATAAGCACGTTGTTGATGCCGATTTTGGGCGTTTCCACGTCCTCGAGCCAGAGTCCGGGTTCTCTTTTGCTTTTTACGAGTGCTTTCACTTTGTCCTCCCGCGGCCGCGCCTGATTCCATGAAGGGTAGGGGCGGTTCGCGAACCGCCACTACTCCGCCGCGCGGGCTTCGTTCGTCTTGCGCTTATATCCATATTCCTTCTTGAGTTTGTAGGTAATGCTATCCACCAGAGCTTGCCAACTGGCCTCGATCAGGTTTTCGGAAACCCCCACCGTCCCCCAAGTGTCCTCGCCATCGCTCGATTCGATGAGCACGCGAACCTTGGCGTCGGTGGCGCCTTTGGGGTTCAGCACGCGAACTTTGTAATCGGTCAAGCGAATGTCCTTGATGCAGGGGAAGAAAGTGGTCAGGGACTTCCTCAAGGCTCTGTCCAGGGCGCTGACCGGGCCCACGCCCTCCGCCGCGGTGTGTTCTTCCTTGCCGTCCACACGCAGCTTGATGACCGCTTCCGAATCGGGTTCCCCCGCACCCTTTTTTTCCGTAATCAGGCGAAATCCATCCAGCTCGAAGAAATCCTTGGCGTGGTGGACCAGCTTGTCAAAGAGCATTTCAAAGGACGCTTCCGCGCCCTCAAACTGGTAGCCTTCGTGTTCCATCTCCTTGAGCTTTTCCACCACCACTTTGGCGGCGGGAGACGACGGGTCGATTTTGAGGCCTAGCTCCGCCGCTTTGTAAAGCACATTGCTCTTGCCGGAAAGCTCCGAAACCAGGACGCGCCGCTCATTGCCGACCACCACGGGGTCCACGTGTTCGTAAGCCGAGGTCGCTTTCATCACCGCGCTCACATGAATGCCGCCCTTGTGGGCAAACGCACTCTTGCCGACGTAGGGCAGATCCTGGCGAGGAGGCAGGTTGGCCAGTTCGCTGACGTAATGGGACACCTTGGTAAGCTGCTTGAGGTTCTCCTTGCCAATGGCGCGCATTCCCAGTTTAAGCTCGAGGTTGGCAATCACCGAGCAGAGGTTGGCATTTCCGCACCGCTCGCCATAGCCGTTGATGGTCCCCTGCACCTGCACCGCGCCCAGTTGCACGGCGGCAATCGCATTGGCCACCGCCATGTCACCATCGTTATGCGTGTGAATTCCCAAGGGCACTTTGGCCTGTTTCGAGGCAGCTTGAAAACGCTCGCTAATGTCGCGGGTCAACGTGCCGCCATTGGTGTCGCACAACACCAGGACGTCGGCGCCCGCCTCTTCCGCGGCCTGGAGCGTCGCCAGGGCATACACCGGGTCAGCTTTGTACCCGTCAAAGAAATGCTCGGCATCGTAAACCACTTCCCGGCCATGGGATTTCAGGAAGGCCACGGAGTTCCGAATCAGATCGAGGTTTTCCTTCAGCGAAACACCCAAGGCCACTTTTACGTGAAGATCCCAGGTCTTCCCGAAGATCGTAACCACCGGCGTATTCGCTTCAATCAAGGCTTGCAAATTCCGGTCGTGGGCCACACCGTGGCGCGGGTGGCAGGTGCTGCCAAACGCCGCGAGCTTGGCATGCTTCAATTTCAGCTCCTGAGCGCGCTGGAAAAAGTCCACGTCCTTGGCGTTCGAACCGGGCCATCCGCCTTCGATATAGTCCACTCCCAAATCATCGAGTTTCCTGACGATGTGGAGTTTGTCTTCCATGGAAAACGAGATGTTCTCGCCCTGCGAACCGTCCCGTAGAGTTGTGTCGTAGATCAGAATCTTTTTCATAGTCTCATTTGATCCCAGGAAATCAGGATAAGGTGAGAATGACCAATCCGGCAGAAGAAGTCAACTTTCATCCCGGCACTCAGCGTCCCGTGCCCGGTCCGTTCCACGTGGACCGTCATGCATCATAGCCCCGCGCTAGAAGCCGTCCAGGGATACGCATCCAACATCGGGGCGGACGACGCTCCCGCCGGAAATCGTCGAAGGGCAAGATTCCGCTCCCACGTTCGCGGCATAAGCAGGACGAAGAGTCCTTCCCGCAATGGAATTCGCTCATTCCAACCGGCAATAAGCCAGAGTGAATTGCACGGCTCGCCATCGCCGCTATACATAACCGAATGGGCGCTCGCGCCGGAGCCGCGACACGTGGGCAGCAACACCTCACCGCAGGTGCATGTGGAGCGCAATTTCTGTGGGGAGGTGCGAAGTTGGGAAACCTACTTCGCACCAGGCCGGACGCTGGTAGCCCGTGGTCCCTTCTCGCCGCGCTCCAAGTCAAATTCCACCACCTCGCCTTCTTTCAACCCATCGAAGTTGAGTTGTTGAAGGCTGCTGCGATGGAAGAATATTTCTTGGCCATCAGCAGAACGAATAAATCCAAATCCGCGGTCGCGAATCACTCGTTTGATTGTGCCTTGCATAGACACCTCGATTTGTGTAGGGGACCATTTGTGGTGGGTCGACCAACATTGCCAATGTAGTTACCTCTCGTATACTTGGGGCCACTGTAGCAGTACGCAAGGCCATTGTCAAAGGGGTGAGATTGAGGGAGGAGGGGGCAGCGACAATATGTCAGACGAGCTCGCCCGCTCTTACTGGCCTTCCGATTGGAACGATTTCACTGCGGTTGCCATGTCCTCGTGGATATCGAAAACCGTACTCAGGCGGGTAATCTGCAGGAGGTGCTGGACTCCGCCCGGGAGGTGGAGTAGTTTCAAATCCCCTCCGGCATTACGTGCGGAGGTATAACCGGCGATCAAGGTTCCAAGTCCCGCGCTATCAAGATAGGTAACCTCGCCCAGGTTCAGAATGATGCGCTTCTGGCCCGCCTCGAGCACTTGTTTCACTTTTGTCCGCAGCGCCTCCGTTTCCGGGCCTAGCGTTATGCGTCCGCGCAAATCCACCAGCATGACGCCATCGATAACCTTCTCCACGATATAGAGAGCCATGCGAATTCCTCCGAACTTAGAATGGCCAATCAGACTCGCCGCCGCGACCGCGGGGGAACAGCCGGCGCCCCACTCCACCTGTGTGCATCCTATCATGAGCGCGATGATTATGCGAGAAGCCCGTGGGGTGCGCCCGTGCGACAGGCTCGTTGAGGCGCGGCCAGGGACTTATCTTGTTCCCTCCCATCCGTGACGGAAAGTTTCGGGTAATACGATTCGAGTTCTCATCCGTAACCCGCCCAATCCGCCGTAACGAATCCGGCACGACTGATAGTAGCGGCCCTGCCTGGGGCAACAGTCCCAGGGGTTGAAGCTGGATTTGGCCTGAGACCATTTCTGCCGGCATATGTTAATCGCCATCGCGATACCCTCCCTTACCATCCTCCGGTTGACGCGTCTATCCATGCCAGCAAAACGCATCTCCACGCTCGCGGCGGGCTGCCGTTTTTCTCCCCCTCAGGTTGCATGCAGAGATTTCATTCGGGAGTATAATGCCCAGCCAGTGTAATGCGTCACGAATCACGACGTATTTGGTCCGGTGTTGTAGCGCTGAGCTTTGGTAACGCCAATGCCGACCTCAAGGTCGGCGCGACACGTACCAGAATGTCAACGACGAGAGACCGCGCAATGCGCGTCCCATGGGTCCCTAAGTTGCCCGCTGACCGGATCGACTGCTGGTCACACGTACGGGAACTTCACTGAAAGGAAGAGAAGCATGATACTTCGTTCCGTCTGGTCCGGTATCTACGCTTGTCCCAGTCGCGGATTTAATTCCGCAAGGATGTGGATGAAGTTCGCAGCCTCCCTGGCACTGCTTGGCATGCTGGGAATGGGGGTAGCTTTTGGACAGAAACCGGGGCCATCCAAGCTGCCGCCAACGCCCGGTGTTTCGCCGCCCCCATCGGCAGAAGAAGCGCCCCATGACCGGCTGGGACGTGACACACCTTACGGAACCGTGATGGGTTTCCTTGTGGCCAGCGGCCAGGAAAGCTGGGAAAAGGCGTCAGAATTCCTGGACAGCAAGCAACCCCCACTCAAGAAACAGGAGTTGGCCCGCCAGCTCAAACTGGTGATGGATCGTGGCCTGACTATCGACCTGCAAGCGCTCAGCAAAAGCCCCGAGGGCACCCATCAGGACAGTCACCGGGTCACCCGGGAGTCGTTGGGCTGGGCGCGCATCGGGGAGCAAAAGTTGGAGATATCGCTCGACCGTGTAATACCAGCAAAGAATCCCCCCTACTGGTTATTCTCAGCCGACACGCTGCTCAAGGTACCGGATATTGCCCAGAGCCTTAAGGGCCCATGGATCCAGACCAACGTTCCCAAGTTTCTGATGGCAAACCGTATTCTGGAAATCCCGTTGGTCTATTGGGTGGTGTTCCCCGCTCTCATAGGTATGGGGTTCGGTTTTGTCTGGCTCATGACTTGGTTGCTGGGATTGCTGGCGGCAGGGATCCTCCGGCTCTTCGGCAAGAAGGATGTGATTTTAGCCGGTCCCAGCTTTCTCGGCCCGCTTCGTCTACTGATATTCGGGTATCTGCTCAATACCGCCGCGGCCTACGGGCAGACGCTCGCCGGACGCCAAATCTGGAGGAGTGCAGCGATCGCAGCGACGATCATGGGTTTCACCTGGCTGGTAACGCGCACTCTGGATTTGGCTAACGAACTGACCACCGCACGTTTCAGAAGAACCCAATCCCAACACCGAATAGCTTCCCTGCATGTCTCCCTCTGGATCATCAAAGGGTTGATTGTTGTCACCGGACTGGTGCTGGTTTTTTCCCTCGAGGGAATAAACCCCACGACCGTCATTACGGGCCTGGGTGTGGGCGGAATCGCTATTGCCTTTGCCGCCCAGAAGACAATCGAGAACATGTTTGGTACGGTGATGCTGGTCGCGGATCGGCCGTTGCGGGTGGGAGATTGGTGCAAGATAGGGGAAACTAGGGGAGCCGTCGAGGAAATTGGACTGCGCTCGACACGTATCCGCACGCGCGAGCGGACTTTGGTTACCGTCCCCAATGGCCAGCTTGCCTCGATGATCGTGGAGAACTTCGCCACGCGAGAGAAATTCAGTTTCAATCACCTTCTTCCCTTGAGCATCGAAACCAGCGCCGGTCAGCTCCGTTTGATTCTCGGCGAGATTCGCCGGATCCTGCAAGAGCATCCGGTGGTGGAAGCAAAGTCCGCGAGCGTGCAGTTTATCGGCTTTGGGGATTCCTCGCTAAACCTTGAAATTCTCGCATACGTCCGGGCCGCTCATTATCAGGCGTTTCTTGAGGTTCAGGAAGAACTGCTGCTGCGGATCATGGACGTGGTCAAAGCCAGCGGGACGGTCATGGCCTCGCCCTCTACTTGTACGTATGTGATCAGGGACTCGGAGTTGGACACAAAGAAAAGCCCGGCGACCGCCGAGCAAGCTGGCAAATCGCCGGCCAAGGCGTAGGGTCCGGGGCGGGTTGCTTCAGGCCGCGACAACGATCCGCAAGGCGGAGCGCAACCAAAAGCACGAAAGCAAAAGTCCGCCTCCGGCTGAGTTTCTAGATGTAGAGACCTTGTGCTGACGAGGCCCAAGAGAAACTCTTCTAGAAATGTCGGGCAGAGAAATCAAACATTACCGGTTTGCATGGCTGAGACCGCTTACAGCAAAGACGACCGCCGTTTCCGCTTCATCATGAGTCACGAGCCTGGTTTCCCGTTGACATCCCGCCTCCTGCCGTGTATGTTTTTCTTGATGGAATGACACAGATACTTTTCCAAACCGGGCTGAGTTAACCGACAATAAAAAGATGGGGAGCAAGAAGCCCTCGGGCAGATGTTCTTGCCTCCTGCGGATACGCGCCCGGGGTGAGCCATTTTCCATATCGTGCTGGCACTAGGATATTTTTCATAGACTTCTTAACTCACACCATCCAGCGGGTTCCGGGTTAAAGGCGAAGCGAATTACCTGGGGGCAGGGGGATTCTGCATTTTTACTTCAAGGTGCAGTTTTCGCCGGCACAGCTTTCGTCAGCGGTGGCGGGCGTGTTTCTTGCTTGAGCCGGCAGGTTTTTGCCGGCGCGACCCTGCGATGAGACATCAAGGCCACTGGGCACTTTGAGAGGCGGGGGACTTCCAAGTATGGGCCAAACCGAAGATACGCAGGGTGCCAGTCATGTATTGACTTTGGAGGAGATTTCCAATCTCGCGCAGGATGGAGGCAAGCCTGCCGAGACCCTCATGAACGTTGTCGCCTTGATTGCCCGGCGTTTCCACACGGATGTTTGTTGCGTGTATTTGCTCGAGCCGGACCGAATCAACCTGGTGTTGGCGGCAACCGTAGGTCTGCGCCCGGAGTGTATCGGCACCCTGCGCATGGCCACGCATGAAGGTTTGGTGGGGCTGGTGGCCGAGCAACTCCGTCCTGTCGCCGTGGAAGAGGTGAAGAGCCATCCCCGCTTTAAGTATTTCAAAGAAGCAGGAGAAGACGCCTACCGATCGTTTCTCGGGGTTCCGCTGATTGACCAAGGTCTGTTGCAAGGCGTGCTTACGGTGCAGACGATAACCCCCCGCGTCTACCTCGAGGATGAGATTCGTATGCTCTCCGAGGCCGCCGCGCAGGTCGCCCCGGTGGTCAGCGAGGCTCGTACTCTTGATCGTTTTGTTGCTCCTTCCCAGGAGCGGCTTTGGTCGCTGGCGCGCAATCTCTGGTGGTCTTGGGACCATGACTCCGGCAGTTTGTTTCTGGACCTCGATCCGGTGCGTTGGCAGCAGTTCAACCACAATCCCGTTGCCTTGCTTACTACACTCCCTCTCGCGGGGATTGAGCGTCGCGCCCAGGAACTGGTGCTGCATGGGCGAATTAATTACGCTTACCGCCGGCAGCGCGAGTATCTGCATAAGGACCGGACTTGGGGCGCCAAGAACGCGGGGGTCTTGCGGCCGCGCCCGGTCGCCTACTTTTCCGCCGAATTCGGTCTGCACGAGTCGATTCCCATCTATTCCGGCGGCTTGGGAGTCCTCGCCGGGGATCACATCAAGAGTGCTTCTGATCTCGACATTCCGCTGGTGGGCGTGGGCCTTTTCTACAGCCAGGGATATTTTCGGCAGCGGTTGAACGCCGACGGCTGGCAGCGGGAAGAATATTTTGAAACCGATGTCAGCCAGTTGCCCATGGAGGCGGCCATCGGGAAGACGGGCGAACCGGTGATGGTGGAAATCGAAACCCGCAGCGGGTCGCTGCGCGCCAAGGTATGGCGATTGAAAGTCGGTCGCCGCGTGCTGCTTCTGCTGGACTCGAGCGTGCCCGGGAATGCTCCGGAAGACAGGGAATTGACTTCCACCTTGTACGGCGGAGATGGGCGTGTGCGCATTCGCCAGGAGTTGCTGCTGGGAGTGGGAGGCATCCGAGCCTTGAAAGCCATGGGGATTACTCCCGGAGTTCTTCACCTGAATGAGGGGCACAGCGTTTTTGCCGTGCTGGAAGCGATCCGCGCCCGCATGGAGGACGAGGGCCTGACCTTCGAGCAAGCCGCGCCCCTCGTGCACCGCGAAGTAGTTTTTACCACTCACACTCCTGTGCCGGCGGGCCACGACCGCTTCGATGCCGGCCTGGTGGAGGAGCACCTGGGCCCGTTGCGCGATCGTCTGGGGCTTTCGCTCGATTGCCTGATGCAAATGGGCCGGGAGAATCCTTCCGATGCCCATGAAGATTTCTGTTTGACTGTGCTGGGCCTGAAGGTCTCGCGGCGCGCCAATGCCGTTTCGTCGCTGCACGGACGCGTGACTCGCGCCATGTGGAAAGGCCTTTTCCCCGACAAGTCGGAAGACACCGTTCCCATTGGACACATCACCAATGGCGTGCACGTTCCCAGTTGGCTGGCGCCGCAAATGTACCGTCTCTACGATCGCCACTTGGGGACAGGGTGGCACGAGCACAGCAGCGAGCCGCGCATCTGGGAAGGAATCGAAAGCGTCGATGACGGAGAACTGTGGGAAACCCACCTCAGCCTGAAGCAGCGCCTTTTGGAATTCGTTCGCGCCCGCGCCATCGAGCAGGCGGAGCGCCGCGGCGAACCTCTGGAATTGCGCCAACGTCTGGGCCGCATTCTCAGTCCTGACGCCCTCACCATCGGATTTGCCCGCCGCTTTGCCACCTACAAACGCGCCAACCTGATTCTGACCGATATGGAGATGCTGGCCTCTCTGGCCAACGATCCCAAACGCCCCGTGCAATTCGTATTCGCCGGAAAGTCCCATCCGCGCGATGAACCCGGCAAGCGCATCCTGCAACAAGTCGCCCGCCTCATGCGCGACCGCCAGTTTGCCGATCGCTTCGTTTTCGTCGAGGACTACGACATCAATGTGGGACGCCACTTGGTGCAGGGCGTCGACGTGTGGCTGAACAATCCCCGGCGCCCGCTGGAAGCGTCCGGAACCAGCGGCCAGAAAGTGGTGCTGAACGGCGGCCTTAACCTCTCGGTGTTGGATGGCTGGTGGGCGGAGGCCTATGACGGCTTGAACGGCTTCGCCATCGGCACCGGCAGGACTCATTCCAACCTGAGCGTGCACGATGCGCGCGACAGCGAGGATTTGTATCGCGTGCTGCGGGAAGAGGTCATCCCACTTTACTATCAGCGCGACCGCGACGGCTTGCCGCACGGTTGGATCAAGCGCATGAAGCGCACCATCCGCACCCTGGGATGGCGATTCAACGCCGACCGCATGGTGATGGATTACACCCTCAAATGTTACGTCCCCGCAGTCGGTGGAACGTCCGGAGATATGAGCACCACGCACTGAGGCGGGGAGATCGGGTGATCGGGTGATCGGATCATCGGGTCATTAGGTCATTGAAGACCGAAATTCGAAACTCGAAATTCGAAAATCGACGGCGCCCTCATAGGTTGCTTTTTCGAGTTTCGAGTTTCGATTGCCGACCGCCCACTGCCAACTGCCCACTGCCGACCGCCCACTGCCAACTGCCCACTGCCGACTGCCCACTGCCAACTGCCTACTGCCCACTGCCGACTGCCGACTGCCCACTGCCGACTGCCGACTGCCCACTGCCCACTGCCCACTGCCTACTGCCCACTGCCGACTGCCCACTGCCGACTGCCAACTGCCCACTGCCGACTGCCAACTGCCCACTGCCGACTGCCGACTGCCCACTGCCCACTGCCGACTGCCCACTGCCCATGGAGTGAACCCCAAAAGTGAGACATTCGTTAGCCCATAGTGTATACAGGGAATGGAGGGAAACGGATGTTGGAGAAGGTGAGAAGGCGGCGGCACAGTGAGGAGTACAAGCGGGAAGTGGTGAGGC
>Ga0326727_10001577_pt1 | contig 83146 bp, 65 predicted proteins | sample MB2enrmetagenome_FD_207643 | JGI IMG/M metagenome (GOLD analysis project Ga0326727, IMG submission 207643) | Lab enriched peat soil microbial communities from McLean, Ithaca, NY, United States - MB29MY | ecosystem: Environmental > Terrestrial > Soil > Wetlands > Peat | place: USA: New York... | reverse complement strand
CCGCATCGAACTGGAAAAGGAAGCTGAAAGGGAACGCAGGCTTGCAGAAGGAGCAAGGTGGGTCGGAGCTGTAAACGCGAGAAAGCAAAATGTTCCCCCCATTGAATTCCGTGAAGAACTGATACAGCAACTCAAAAATTTTGCTCTTTTCGGGCAGGATGCAAAAGAAAGCCCGTTCGTCAAGGAGCTTCTCAAGCTGGCTACTGTTCCTCCGACTCCCCAGTCCGCTTTCCGGATTCTTGTACGGCTGGGCATATGGCGCGAAGACGAAAACCTCATGCTGCACGAGCACGGCATTTCCTCCGAGTTCCCACCCGACGCCATGGAGCAGGCTGAACTGATCATCAAATCGAGTAGCTCGGGAACAGCAAGAAACGAACGGGAGGACCTCACAGATCTGGATATCTTCACAGTCGACAGCCCCTTAACCAGGGACTACGACGATGCGCTCAGCGTGCGCGAGCTGGGGAGCGGACTCTTCGAGGTTGGAATTCACATCTCGGACGCCGCAGAACTGGTCCCCCAGGGCACCCCCCTGGATCGCGAGGCGGAGGCGAGGGCAAGTTCCATATACCTGCCGGATGAACGCGTGTCGATGCTACCCCCCTGCCTATCAGAAGGGATACTCAGCCTCAAAGCCGGGCAGGACCGCCTTGCGCTCAGTTTTCTTATTACGATCGATTCAGAGGCCAATATCTCCGAAACGAGGATTTGCCAGAGTGTAGTAAGGATTCGAAGGCAGCTCACCTACCGGGACGTCAATGAACAGATCGATGAAGACAGCGAACTTAAAGCCCTGTGTGAGCTTGCTTTGAAGCTCCGGCAGAAACGGCTCGACCAGGGCGCCGTCATCCTGCCTCTCCCTGAGATCCAGGTTTATGTAAACAGTGCAGGGATGATACAGGTTGCTAACTATGACAAGGAAAGCCCAAGCCAGATACTGGTTTCGGAATGGATGATCGAAGCAAATACGGCCGCCGCCGCCTATCTTGCCCAAAAACAGATACCCGCCCTTTACCGAAGTCAGGCTGAATGCAGGCCGGAAACCGAGTTCGTCCAGAGCGAACACGAACTCTTCCGATCTTATCGCCAAAGACGCCTCTTTTCGCGGGCGGAACTGGCCACCGAGCCAAAACCGCACTGCAGTCTCGCAATTGCTCATTACACGACAGTAACCTCACCCATCCGGCGCTACTCGGACCTCGTGGTTCAGCGCCAATTGAAACATGCACTGGCAACCGGCGCCGCACTCTATACCAAGCAGCAGCTCGATGCGCTGATAGGGCCGCTTTCCGCAGCCCAGGTAAGAGTTTTCACCATTCAGCGCAAATGGACCAAGTATTGGATTCTCAAGTACATCGAGCAGGAAGACATAGAGAACCTGAACGTCCTGGTGCTGGACAAGAATGCGCGTTACGCGCACCTGCTGATCCCGGATTTTCTGCTCGAAGCCAACGCCCCGGTGCCCGAGAACGCTAAATTCAACCAGGGTGACCAGGTAAGGATTCACATCGAAAAAGCGATTCCGCGAGAGGATGTGCTAAAAATACAGATTCTGGATACTCCCCCCAGATGACTTGCCCCCCATCCGGCAATAGTTTCCCAACGCCTGCCCTCGATTAAACTGTGGGTTGAGGCTGAATTCACCTCCGTTTTCAACAAAAGACCCCCGTGCCGCGCGGCACGGGGGTCTTGATATCCTGTTTCAAAAACATCCGAACATCTCAGGCTTCAAATGTGTAGCCGACCTCACCATGCTGAGTCAGATCGAGACCGGTCGATTCATCCTCTTCGCTAACCCTCAGACCCATGGTTGCATCGAGGACTTTGAGAATGATGAAGGTGATCACGAAAGAGTAAACCCAGGCAGATACAACTGACAGCGCCTGAATTCCAACCTGGCCGGCGTTTCCAAAGAAGAGACCGTCTCCTCCGGCCGAATTGATAAGCTTTGAAGCGAAGAACCCGGTAAACAATGCGCCCAGAGTCCCACCAACCCCGTGAACACCGACTACGTCCAGTGCGTCATCATACCCGAACTTCGGTTTCAGACAGCATGCTCCGTAGCAGACCGCACCGGCAAAAATCCCGAGCAGGAGCGCCGGGAGCGGACCAATAAAGCCGGATGCCGGTGTAATGGCAACAAGTCCTGCAACCGCACCGGAGGCAGCGCCAAGAGCGGTCGGTTTGCCTCTGTGGATCCATTCCGTGACCATCCAGGACATGGCCGCGGTACCGGTTGCAATGTGTGTGACTACAAAAGCCGAGGTCGCAAGCGCACCCGAAGCTACTGCGCTGCCCGCGTTGAACCCGAACCACCCAAACCACAGGATGCAGGCCCCAAGTATTGTCAGGGTAAGGTTATGCGGGGCCATAACTTCAACCTGGTAGCCTTTTCTTTTGCCCAGGACCAGTACGCAAGCCAGCGCAGAAACACCGGAACTGATGTGAACCACAAGGCCTCCGGCAAAATCGAGAGCCCCCATATCTTTCAACCATCCGCCCGCGCCCCATACCCAGTGAGCGAGCGGATCATATACTAGGAATGCCCAGACAGTGATGAACACGCAATAAGTGCTGAACTTGATCCTTTCGGCGATGGCCCCTGAAATAAGAGCCGGAGTTATTATGGCAAACATCATTTGAAATATCATATAAGCCTGATGGGGTACGGTAGGGCCATAGTCGGCGTTTGGCTCGAAGCCGACACTCTTTAGACCCACCCAGTCCAGATTGCCGATAAAGTGCCCGATGTCCGGACCAAACGCCAGACTGTAGCCGAAAAGCACCCATTGAATCGTTATGATGCCCATTGCTACGAAACTGTGCATAATTGTTCCAAGGACGTTCTTACGCCGAACCATGCCTCCGTAGAACAGGGCAAGACCAGGGGTCATAAACAGAACGAGGGCCGAAGAAGCAAGGACCCAAGCCGTGTCCCCGGTATCGATTTTCGCAGCGGGAGCTTCCGCTGGAGCTGGAGCAGTCTGGGTCGCTTGTGCCAGTTGTATCGGCGTCCCCTTTTCTTCAGCAAAAGTAGCGCCGGCAAGTGTAAGTAACGGAAAAAAGACAAGAACTAAAGCTGCCAACAGTTTCAGTTTCTTCATATCATCGCCCTCCGTATCTTTATACGATTTGAGAGAAAAAGTCGTTTTGCCCGTGAGTATTTAAAACGCTAAAGCGCCTCCGGACCGGTTTCCTTGGTCCTGATGCGCATTACCTCCGATACTGGCGATATGAAGATCTTCCCATCGCCGATCTTCCCGGTATAGGCTGCCTTTTGTATTGCTTCCATAGCCTTGCCGACCAACTCATCCGGAACCACGGTCAGGATCAGCAGCTTCGGAACGAAATTGACCGTATATTCGGCCCCCCTGTAGAGTTCCACATGCCCCTTTTGCCGTCCGAAGCCTTTGACCTCGCTTACCGTCATTCCCTGGATACCGAGCGCTATTAGCGCTTCCTGCACCTCGGTAAGCCGGAAAGGTTTAATTATTGCTTCAATTTTGGTCATCTCCCTACCTCCGTCTTTTTTGGATTTAGATTGGTATCTGTCCCTTCAATCGCTTTCAGCCCTCCAGGATTTCAGGGGTATTGAACCGGCCGAACCATTGTACGTAGTCCAAAGCACATGCCAAAACATCGCTACGATATTGAATGTATTTACTAAGTAGTTGAAATTAAAGGATTACAATCTTGCGGACCGAGCTTGGGGCAGATGTTTTGGGGTCACAGAGCAATACACAATTGTATCGAAACCAATCAAAGGCACAATTTTGAAACGTTTTTGTAAAAACTGTTGGAAAACAGGAGAAACAAGTTCGCTCCCAAATGTATTGGAGGCACGTTAGGACAAATGGCAACACCCGATTCATAATTTTGGCGATCCAGGAAACAATTCTGTAGAAAACGAAGAGACACGTTTTGTTGAGTCAGGAGGTAATTCAGCAAAAGGCAATGGCGCAGTATGCGTTCATGGCAGCGCAGGCCGCAATGGGGGAAAACTTTTGCCCAAAAATGTATCGGAGTGGTTCTCACGTACATGGACGGTTCGCACGCGAAGCCGCGAAGTCGCGAACAAGAACAAGAACAACAACAAGAACAAGAACAACGAAAGAATACATTCCGGACCGCGTATTTGCAGATTTTCAGGCAAACGCGTACCTGTGCCGTTTGGACACGGAGCTTCCAGCTTAGCGTTTACGCTGAACGACGTGAAGATCCAGTAGTGGAATGCGCCGATTACGCAAGGATTCGAAGAAGAGGAGGCAGGTTAAATCCGTCAAAGTTGCGAAGGCAGCAACGGGAGGTCGCTTCGCTCCAAATGTGAAAAGTGAGGTTAGAAGGGTGAGAATCTCCCTTTTCGTACTTCAAACATAGTTTACCTTCTCCCAGCTCGCTACCGCTGTGCTCCTCCTTCTCTTTCTTCGCGGCTTCGCGTGAAAAATATTGGAGCTACATGTTTGCCGAAAACTTAAGATCCTTCGAACCGAGGTATTTGAGAGTTTCTTTAAACTCTAGAAGACCGCCGGCAAGTACTGCGTGCATACTCAGAAAAAACAAAAACCTCGCCGCGCGCGTGTCAGGCCGAGAAAAAGTCCCCCGGCAATTGTCGATCCCGAGCGGCATTCGCCGAGCACCCCGGCGAATGCACGCTCGAGACTCTTGGAAATACCGAGCAACTTATGAGACGTCACACCAGATCAGAGAGCCTCGCTCCCGGTTTCTTTCGTACGAATCCGTATAGCCTCGTCGACTTTTGAAATAAATATCTTTCCGTCTCCAATTTTGCCGGTAAAAGCCGCTTTTTGTATCGCATCTACCGCTTTTTCCACCAGATCGTCCGGAACAACAGCCATGATGAAGATTTTGGGAACGAATTTTACAATATACTCAGCTCCCCTGTAGAGTTCCACATGGCCCTTTTGCCGTCCGAAGCCTTTGACCTCACTGACCGTCATTCCCTGAATACCCAGAGCGGTAAGAGCCTCCTGAACCTCGGTAAGCCGGAAAGGTTTTATGATTGCTTCGATTTTTGTCATCTACCTCCGCCCTCCCTTTGGGATTAAGATTTAGATCCTTATACTAAGTAACTGTAGTTACATGATAAATACTCATGGCCAGGAATTCAGGCGGCGGTCTCTGAATCCCAATGCGATACATAATGGGACCATCGTCATATTTGTCAGGTCATACAGATCCATATTTGTAGCTATTTACGAGCCCACGATACCATAAAGCTACCAATGCCGCCACTTTTGTTTTCCTCAGGAGCAAACCTGTGGTACAAATACTCACCCTCGGGCCATCGCCGCTTCACCGGCGCGGATATTGAGAACAATATAGTACAAAAATGTCTCTAAATGACACTTTCTCTTAAATAGAGATACACAATTGTCGCATAATTTAGACTACACTCAGGACCTGGATCTGAAATTGTCTTTAACATCAACCACTTGGTTTGGAGCCACTCCTTGGAATGCAGCTTGCTCCTGAATGCAAGCTTATAACCCGTTCTGATTGCTGGAAATTTCAACACAACCAGGAAAGGTTTGGTGCGCAATGGCTTTAAAGTTAGGGAAGACTTCAGGTTTGCTGACATTGATTATGACAATAACCCTTTTGCTGTTGTGGGTAGGCAGAAGCCCGGCATTGGCAGCCGAGCCGGCCGTGATGAATCCGGCAGACACTGCCTGGGTACTCACATCAGCGGCCCTCGTCATGGTGATGCTGCCGGGCCTTGCCCTTTTTTACGGGGGTATGGTTCAGCGCAAGAATGTACTCAGCTCTCTCATGCACTCTTTCGTTGCGCTCGGTATTCTTGAAATACAGTGGATTGTAATAGGATATTCACTTTCGTTTACCACCGGGAACTGGTTTATCGGTGACCTCAGCCAGTTCATGCTCATGGGGACAAACGTCAATTCGCTCAAGGACACAATCCCTACATACGCATTCGTCATGTTTCAGGGAATGTTTGCCATAATCACTCCAGCACTGATAAGCGGCGCAATAGCCGAGCGAATGACCTTCAAATCCTACCTTACTTTTCTCATACTCTGGTCGCTTATTGTCTACTATCCCTTGGCTCACTGGGTATGGGGAGGGGGCTGGTTTCAGTCGATGGGAGGCCTTGATTTTGCCGGCGGACTGGTCGTGCATCTTTCAGCCGGGATTTCGGCGCTTTCAATTGCCGTTGTAATCGGAAAACGCAGCGGGTATCCAGGCGAGATGTTCGTCCCTCATAATCTTACAATGACACTGCTGGGTGTCGGGCTCCTCTGGTTCGGCTGGTTCGGCTTCAACGCAGGCAGCGCCCTTGCGGCAAACGCAACGGCGGCTCTCGCTTTTACCGCTACGATGACAGCCGCCGCCGCCGGGTCGTGCGCATGGATGGCCATGGAATGGGTGACGGTAAAAAGACCCAGCGCGCTGGGATTTGCTTCAGGAATCGTGGCCGGCCTCGGTGCGGTGACCCCGGCTTCCGGGTTTGTAACCCCTGGATGGGCAATGATCATCGGACTTGTCTCCGGGGTGATCTGCTATTACGGTGTCCGGATGAAATTCAGCCTCGATTACGATGACTCTCTTGACGTAGTTGGGGTCCACGGGGTCGGCGGCATGTGGGGAACTCTGGCAACCGGCCTTTTCGCCACGGCAGGCGCAACCGGCTTGATAGGGGGCAACTTCAAGCAGTTGGGAATACAGGCAATCGGAGTTATTTCAGTGGCTCTTTACTGCTTGATAGCGACCTACCTGATCGCCCAGTTGCTCGAAAAGACAATCGGTTTAAGAGTAGGCGCAGAAGAAGAATTATCGGGTCTCGACAAAGAAATTCACGGGGAGGTAGGGTACAGCATCTAAACTATTTTGGCTTTCGATTTAACCAGAAGACGCCGGACTTTCCCTGCCGGCGTCCTCGCGTTCCTTCAGCAATTAAATTTCCAGGAGAACTTCCTGCTAACATATTGATCCCGAACTGATATCATCTACTTTGGGGATGCAGGATACTCATTTCCTACCACCAAGAATCCCCCTTGCAATTCCCTTAGACCTTGTGATATCAGCAAATCACCAGGTAGCAATGTCATAAATCCTGGTTTGAAGGCGCTACTGCTCCAAAGGCAGGCGCCTTTTTTTATCGGGCATCCACAGAAAACCTGAAAACCCTTTCCGGTTCGGAAAGGGTCAGGGTCTCATCGAGGTATTTCCCCGAAGGCCGCTATCCTAAGCCACACCAGCGGCGCTTTCTTTTGTACTCAACGAGCTAAGCAAATACGCCTCTATGAAATCATCGAGTTCGCCGTCGAGAACGCTTTCGACGTTTCCCTTTTCGACGTTGGTGCGGTGGTCCTTCACCAGCCTGTAGGGCTGCATGACATAGGACCTGATCTGGTTGCCCCATGCGATTTCATCGAGGTTGTCGTGAGTTTCCTGCATTTTGACCTGCTGAGCACGTCTTTCGCGTTCATAGAGTCGAGCCTTGAGGATTTTAAGGGCTATATCCCGGTTTCTGTGCTGTGATTTCTCATTCTGGCACTGCACTACGATGCCTGTAGGCATGTGGGTTATGCGCACGGCGGAACTCGTCTTGTTTACATGCTGCCCCCCTGCCCCACTGGCTCGGTACGTATCAACGCGCAGGTCGGATTGCTTGATTTCGACCTCTATTTTGTCGTCGATCTCGGGAAAGACCAGTACTGCTGCAAAAGATGTGTGCCTGCGGCCGCTGGCATCGAAAGGAGAGATTCTTACCAGCCTGTGCACGCCGGATTCGGCCTTCAACATCCCGTTGGCGTAAGGACCGGAAGCAGTAAAGGTGACGCTTTTTATGCCTGCTTCCTCCCCCTCCTGCAGGTCGATCATTTCGACCTTGAAGTTCTTCCTCTCGCACCAGCGCAGGTACATCCTGAGAAGCATTTCAGTCCAGTCCTGGGCTTCAGTGCCGCCCGCCCCCGCGTTTATACTGACGATGGCATTCTTGTCATCGTTTTCATCGCTGAGCATCTGCCGCAATTCAAGCTCTCTGTATTTTTTCTGAAGCTCACTCAGCTTGCGTTTGACTTCCTGCAGATTATGCTCGTCCTGCTCCTCGACGGCCATTTCGAACAGCAGATCATTATCCTCGAGGTCAGCAGCAAGATTGCGCCAGGTGAGTATCATTTCATTCAGCTCGGAGCGCTCTTTCAAAATATCGCGGCTGGCCTCCTGGTTTTCCCAGAAGTCTTGTTTTGACATCAGCCTTTCTAACTCAGCCGAACGTCTCTCTTTGCCGGCGACGTCAAAGATATCCTCCAAGGGTCTGAATTTTTTGAGACAGGTCTTTGAGCGAATTTTTCAGCTCGGAAATATCCATATTCATCGGGGCATCCTCTTAGAAATTCTCGAATAAATAACACTATATAACAAAGCGCAAAACGCCGCAAAAACACAAAGCCAGGCAAATAGATCACCATATTTAGCATAGAATGAAAGATAAGGCATCGGGTGAACGCTGCACGTCAGGAAACCACCCGTGTTCAAAGCAAGCCTTCCGCATTCCTTCCCGGTAGCATCGAATGCTGCGCTTACTCCAGTGTTTGCTGCCCGCACCAGTGGAACCCGAAACTCGATTGCGCGCCAGCGTGAGATTTCCAGGTGCTGATACGGACCACCCGTATCACCGTACCAGGCGTCATTGGTGATGTTCATCAGGATCTGAGCACCCCGCCTGACGGTTTCACGCGCGATCTGCGGGAAAATCGCCTCGTAGCAAATCAAGATCCCAAGTGGGGTATTTCCAAAAACGAGAGGCGCCGGATCTCTCCCGGGAATAAAATCCATGGAGCCTCCCTCAGCCGCAATGTGATGGACGAAAAACAATAGATCGGAAAAGGGTATATATTCTCCGAATGGAACCAGATGCTGCTTGGCATAAGCCCCCTGCAGCCCGGCGTGTTCATCGAGAAGATAAGCCCTGTTCAGCAAATGCGGCTTACCTTCCATCAGGCCCACCCCGATGCTCCCGAAAAGCAGTGGTTTTCCCGCCTGCCTCACAATACGGTCAACTTCCGGGCTCAGATTCTCGTCCAGGCCGTAGAAAAAAGGCATAGCTGATTCCGGCCACACGAGGATGTCGGGAACCGGAGTCTTTTTGACTGAATTCATACTGAAGAGGCCGTACCTGCCGATCGTTTCAGACTCGAAGGCTGGATCCCACTTTTGATTCTGGGCAATATTTCCCTGAATAATCCCCACATTCAGCAAAGGGGCCTTGTCTTGCAGAGTGCTGATCATTTCGGTACGCCAAAAACCGTACAGCAGAGCGGAAACGATGCAGACGGCCAGGACTGCGACTCCCGATCTGCGGAAAAAGTTCCGGATAAATCCGGCAATAACCGTATTGCCGAGTACGACGAGCCAGCTCAGTCCGTAGACTCCTGTTATGTCGGCGATCTGGATGAGCCGGTTTAGAGGTGTCTGTGTATATCCCAGATTTGCCCACGGAAATCCTGAAATTACATAAGCCCGGACCCATTCGAGGCAAACCCATGCGAACGGCAGCCCAAAAACGTAGAGTATGGGAATCTTTTCCCATCTTTGCGCCAACAGAGCGAACACAGCGGGATAGATTGCCATGACGCAGCAAAGCAACAGAAGAATAAGATAGGAAATAACAACCGAAAAACCACCATAGTGATAAATAGCATAACATATCCAGAAAAGGCAGGTCACACTGTGCACCAGTCCACAGACATAACCCAGCGCGAAAGCCTGCTTTCCGTTTTTGCTCCTGATCGCATAAAGCAGCGGAACGAAAGCCACCCATGACAAATAGAACATCGCGGGTTTGGGAAACCCTGCCGTAAGCAATAATCCACTAAGGATCGACAGCAATATCGCGCCCATAGAATTCAATCAGCTCGAATTTAGAGTACAGGGGGATAAAGGAGGAAAATCAGCGGTGACGTATATGGTCCCTTTCTCTACGCTCAGCGAGGTTATCTGCCCTGCTGTTCTCCGGAAGGATACTCCGGGACTTCCTTGCCCAGCTTACGGATGCGTACCCGATCTATCTTCCTGCTCGTTGCGGCTTCGATCAATATCTCGATATCGTTATAGAGGATTTTTTCGTTAACTTCGGGCACTTTTCCGATAAGGCTTATAATAAAGCCGCCAACGGATTCGAAGTCACCTTCCGGCAGCTCAATCTGAAGAAAATCCTCGAGTTTATCGACGTCAAGGCGCGCGTTGACAATAATGGAACCGTCTTCATGCTCGATGATAAGTTTCTGTTCGTCATCGTATTCATCCATTATTTCGCCGATAATCTCCTCAATTATATCCTCCAGCGTAAGAATGCCGGCTGTCCCGCCATATTCGTCAATAACGATGGCCATGTGAGACTTATTGTCTCTCAAATCTTTGAGGACTTCGCTGATTTTCTTGGTCTCGGGTATGAAATATGGAGAGCGCATTATCTCACGGATCGCGATGTCCTCTGTACCCCAGAATGGAAGCAGGTCTTTAGCATGAAGCGTCCCGACGATGTTGTCGATATTATCCTGGTAGATCGGAATTCTGGAGTGTCCGCTCTCTATTATGATCCTGATTATTTCGGTGAGTTTGGTCTCAGCTTCAGCATAAACCGTATCTGTACGGGGGACCATGATCTCTCGGGCTATAGTGTCGCGAAAGGAAAATATCCCCTGGATCATTTCCCCTTCGTCCTCGGAGATCAGCCCCCTCTGCTCGCCTTCGTCAATAATCTGCTGTATCTCTTTTTCGACGTCATCGGCGTTTTGGACACCAGCAAGCCGTCGGAAGCACATTCGGAGCCAATTCTGGATTCCTTTGGCTGACTGCTCTTCCAATTCTCAATCACTCTCTTTCGCGTAAGCAAATGTATTTAATTATGAAATTACACTCTATAGGGCCTTGATTCCACCTGTAACGTGTTAATTTAACAAGTAGGCTTTGCCTTGTCCATGAAAATTTAGACATGAAAATTTAGAACCGGAAAGACAACCCTGCCTTGATAAGACCCGCTGTTTATGGTTTTATTAAAGTTTTATACTTCTATATCAACAGCTCGACTGGGCAAAGGCTATGTCAGTGATCGACACGATACGCAGGTTCCCCGCGGAGTGGGAAGAGCAGGACGCAGTGCTGATGGCATGGCCCCACAAAGGGACGGACTGGGTCTCCAACCTCCATGCGGTGCAACGCGTAACAATCGATATCGCAAGGGAAATCACCCGTTTCGAACGACTGCTCATGGTCTCTCCTGATATCGAGGACGCAGCGAGGTCCATGGCCGAGGCCGGGTTAGCCCTGGACAGGGTCAGGTTCTATGAGGTCGAAACCAATGACACCTGGGCAAGGGATTTTGGTCCCCTCTTTGTTTTGGAGGGCGAGAAGCAGGTGATCCTTGATTTTGGCTTCAATGGCTGGGGACTTAAGTTTCCTTCCGACCTGGACAATCTTATAACCCGAAAGCTCGGCAATTCCGGCGCATTCGGCAAAGCGCCCATAGAGACCATGGGCTTCATCCTTGAGGGCGGAAGCATCGAAAGCGACGGTAGGGGTAGCGTTCTAACGACCTCCAATTGTCTGCTCAGCCCCAACCGTAATCCGCACCTTTCCCGCAGCGGCGTTGAGGCCTTTCTGGGTCAAGCGCTGGGAGCCCAACGGATCTTGTGGATCGAAAACGGTCATCTGGCCGGAGATGATACCGATTCGCATGTGGACACCCTGGCGCGGTTCTGCCCCGATGACACTATCGTCTACACTGCGTGTGATGACCCAACGGACGAGCACTACGGTCCCCTTGAAGCAATGGCCGAGGAGTTGAGGTCTTTCAGAACCCCGGAGGGCTTGCCTTATCGTCTGCTTGCTCTCCCCTGGCCCGAGGCTTGCTACGATGAAGATGGCCAGAGGATTCCGGCAACGTATGCGAACTTCCTCGTCATAAATGGATCGGTATTGGTGCCGATGTATGGGAGCCAAAAGGACCGCACTGCCATCGACATCATCCGGCAGGCTTTTCCCGGGCGCCAGATGACAGGCGTTTATTGCCTGCCCCTTCTGACCGGCCGCGGGTCGCTCCATTGCATCACTATGCAGATACCCAAAGGAGTCCTGACATGAAAAAGCTTATAGTTGGGCTCGTCCAGCAAAGTTGCACGGAGGACCGGGAAGCCAACATGCAAAAAAGTGTTAACGGCATCCGGCAAGCCGCTTTGAGGGGCGCCGGACTGATCGTGCTTCAAGAATTGCATCTTGGGCCTTATTTTTGCCAGACCGAAAACCCCGCCCACTTCGACCTGGCCGAGCCCATTCCCGGCCCTGCCACCGACGCATTCGGTTCCCTGGCCGGGGAGTTGAACGTAGTGATCGTTGCTTCCATCTTCGAGCGGCGCGCTTCGGGTTTGTATCACAATACGGCTGTCGTTCTTGACAGGGATGGTTCACTGGCGGGCAAGTACCGCAAAATGCATATCCCTGACGACCCAGGCTATTATGAGAAGTACTATTTCACGCCTGGTGACCTGGGGTTCCGCCCCATTACAACATCGATTGGCAGGCTGGGAGTATTGGTCTGCTGGGACCAGTGGTATCCTGAGGCTGCGCGGCTGATGGCTCTTTGCGGAGCCGAACTGCTGATCTATCCCACGGCTATAGGCTGGGAGCAAGACGCATCCGAGGTGGAGCGGGTGCTTGCGCTGGATGCCTGGACCACTATTCAGCGTTCACATGCAATCGCCAATGCACTGCCGCTCGTCAGCGTAAACCGGGTTGGGTTCGAGCCCGCTTCCGGAGACGCCGGACAAGGTCAAATATTCTGGGGGAACAGTTTAATAGTCGGCCCCCAGGGCGAATTTCTGGCAAGGGCAAGTCATGACGCCGATGAAATACTTACCGCCGAAATTGACCTTGCCAGGACCGAAGTGGTCCGGCGCAACTGGCCTTTCCTCAGAGACCGTCGAATCGATGCCTATGAGGATTTGCTTCGCCGCTACGGGGATTAGCGAATCTCATGTTATTCAATGGCCGGAGGCAGCCGGCCCGGTTCTCCAAACCACCGCCGAGGTGATCCCTTATGAAAGAAAAATGGGGTATCAGGCCGACAAGAGGCCTGTACCCCATTCCGTTTTTGTATTGATTGTAAAAGTATTTTCTTACTTTGACCGCTGCTTCAGCATCCGATCCATCCGGACCACCTGGGCTGATTCACGAATCGTGTTAGGAAATTCCTGTCCCCTATCCAGCACTTTGATCTCATATTTCTGAATTTTGAAATAACTCTTTATGGTCTCGACCGCCAAGTCGGTGTCGAAAGGCTTACAGGAAAACATGTCTATGCTCATATACTGTTTATCCGGAAATGTATGAATGCTGATATGGCTTTCAGCAATCAGCACAAAGCCGGACACCCCCCAGTCTTCCGGAACGGCTCCCGAATACCGGAAAACATAAGGCGGCATGATTTTGGTCATATCCATTTGTGGAGGATATTTATCGAGGAAATTATAGATCAGATTGATGTCTTGCAGCGCCGCACGGTCACAGCCGTAGCCATCCAAGATCAAATGGACACCAAAACCGAATTCAGGCTTGCCCATGGCAGTCACCTCCTGTCGTGAGAACCTAGCGTCCTCTGTACAAATATTAGATTTCTATTTGCCGCCCGATGGAGATGCTACCGTGAGCCTCCCGAAACGCTACAGGGCATTCACGTTTCAGGCCATCTAATGATGGACTCACTGCAAGAATTCGGGGCGGACTTAATGCCACATCATAAAGTGGTCTCGCAAATGGGTTAACCTAAAAAAGTGTCACCAGCCAATCTGCAGTACGACTCCAACCACAAACAGATTTTCAGTGACCTGTCTAAGTGCAACAATTTTCATCGGTTACCGCAGAGATCCTTTGTGCTCAGCGGTCAGCCCTATATAAAGTACCCACTATGGGGTGTCAAGATTAATTTTAAGCAGGATAATTTTAAACACAAATTCTAAAAAGAATCTTTCCCCGAAAAAGAGAGCGAGCCCCTGGAGCGGCTCAGCAGCTAAATTTCACCGTCCAGCGAGCATTCATCGACGTGAACCCGGTTTTTGCCGTAGTCCTTCTTAGCGGCATAGAGGGCGGTGTCGGCCCGCTCTATCATATCATGAATGTCCTGCTCGATTGTTCCGGACTTTTCGACAAACCTGGCGATCCCTATCGAAAGGCTAGTTGGTTCGAATTTAAAACTGTTAAACTTGTCGCATATTCGCTGGGCAACGCTCAGGACCTGAACCGCCGGCAGGTGAGGCAGCAGCATTACGAACTCATCGCCGCCGTAGCGAAATACGCTGTCAACGTTTTCGCGTATCGAATTGGCCAGGAGGCCAGCAGTTTCGATGAGCAGCTCATCGCCTGCCTGATGGCCATAAAGGTCGTTGTATTTTTTGAAATTGTCCACGTCCATAAAAAACAGATAGAGAGTGTGCTGGTACCGGATTGTTCGGATAGCTTCCTTTCGAGCGTTTTCTTCGAAAGAACGACGATTTTGAAGGCCTGTCAACGGATCGCGGATTGCCAGCTTTGAGAGTTGCTCTCTCAGCCCTCTCTCCCGGATCAGCCTGTTCAGCTTGGCCTCAAGTTCGTTTAGCGTAAAAGGTTTTGTAATAAAATCCGCAGCCCCGGCGTCAACTACCTCCGTGTACCTGTATCTAATTAAATGGCCCGTAATGGCTATTATGTCGATATCGTCGTAATTGCGGACTATGTACTCGATAAGCTGCATCCCATCCATCCGGGGCATATCCATATCCGTAACTACAATGGTGAATTGGCCGTTCTTTATCTTTTCGACCGCTTCGACGCCATCATGAGCGCTATCCACCCTGTGACCCATACCGATCAAAGCCTCCGTGATAATTTCGCAGACCTGTGGCTCATCATCCACCACCAGGATGTTCTGCAAAACTAAAGCGGATCGCTTTTCATGCTTCATTGACCACCTCTGCCGGATGGAAAAAACGAATCAGCAAAATCATCTTCCATCCAAGGACCGCTCGGCAAATCACCTTGACTCGCCCATAAATAAGACCTATAGGCATCTTCTGTACAGCCATGCAGCCGTGCAGGTTAGAGCAACAGGAAGATTTTGACAAACCTTTTATTCTATCGGATGTTTGTGGCTGTACCGTTAGCAATTGTGGAGGACCAAAATGCGACATGTCGCGATAATTTATAAACGCACGCGCCCTGAAGCCGCCCAGCTCGCCGGGGAGATCAAACAATGGTTCGAGAAGCGCAACATAAATGTTTTTCTTCAAGAGAATATCGATAACGCGGGGGTAAGCTGCGGTTATGACAAAATAGACATACCGGATACAGTCGAAACGGTTGTTGTGGTCGGTGGAGACGGGACCTTCCTGAGCGTTGCGCGTTTCATCGAACACAGACCCATTCCGGTCATCGGAATCAATTTGGGAGGCCTCGGTTTTCTGACGGAAATAAACGCCGATTCCTGCTTTGTCGAACTCGAGAAGATCCTCGCAGGGGATTTCGAAATCGAGGAACGGATGCGATTGCGGGTATCGGTAAGGCGTGAGGGCCGAGAGATTTTGAGCCACCGCGTCCTGAACGATGCTGTTATAAATAAGGGAGCGCTTGCCCGCATAATCGACCTGCACACAACTATCGACGGTCATTTTCTGACTCACTACCGTGGTGACGGCCTGATTATCTGCACCCCCACGGGATCGACTGCCTACAACATCTCCGCAGGGGGGCCTATCATTTTCCCGACCGCGCAGGCCATCACCATAACTCCCATTTGCCCTTTCACTCTCACCAATCGACCGATTATACTTCCTGCTCACGTGACTGTCATGGTCGAAATTGCCGAACCTGCAACAGATGTAACCCTGACCTGCGACGGACAGGTGGGATGCCTGCTCCAGGATATCGACCAGATATCCATTACAGCCGCCGCCACTTCGCTGCGCATCATAAAGGCCCCGGACGTCGATCATTTTGAGATTTTGAGATCGAAGCTCAAGTGGGGCCAGGCGTAGGGTGAAGAGTAAAAGAGTGCGATGGATCAACCTTCGACGTAACTTGCCTGAAGGACGTTTGCGTTTGGCAGGCGGGAGGTTTTTTAAGATTTGAAGGTAATTGCCTCTATCTTCGTATCTTTTGCAATCTTGAAGGTTGAGTAAAACTCCAGGACCGCTCTTCCATCTTCGTCGTAAACAGTCGCCTTGCCCTTGAGCTGCCGCCCGCTCCGGCTGACCACCCCTGCCTTTGCAGTCACAATGCCCTTTTTCACCGGAAGAAGAAATCGGGACTCAAGTTCAATTGTAGCAAAATGCGACTGAGGAGCAATAATGCTCTTGATCGCCATGGCGGCCGCAGTGTCGGCCAGGCTAACCAGCGCGCCGCCATGCATCAGTCCCGCGCCCTGAGCGTAGTCGAGGAAAAAGGGCATCGTGAGGGTCGCCATTCCGTTGCAAGCCTCAACTATAGTCATATTCAAAAGCCGCTCAAACGGGGCGCAGCTTATCCACTGCCCCATTTCAACGTGGTGGGGCCCTGTTCCAGGGGACACTTTTTCTTCCAATCCCTTCTCCGTTTTAAACCCGGTTACCCCCAAGACAAGGATTACACTGTGAACGCAAGCACGTGCACCTATGCGCTTAACAATCAACTATAGATAGACATGCTCTTCGTGCTTGTGCTGAAAACATCCCTGTTTACATCCACATTCACACAGGCCGGCTTGCAGGAAGATCTGGCCCGCTCCAAAGCTGCACGAATTTTGGAGGGTTCGACAACATGTTCTCCGTACCCGCCCATGGCCTCGACTACCCGGTCATATCTCAGGGGAGTCAAAACATTTGCCAGGTTTCCCCTCTCAGGGCCATACCTTGCGTGTTGAACGAACCGCACCTGGTTCCAGGCGGCGTTATTTGCCACAATTCCAACCATGGGCAAATTATGGCGGATGAGCGTATCATAATCAAAACCGGTACACCCGAAGGCCCCATCGCCGAAAAGTGCGGCTACCTCCGTTGCGGGAAAGGCCGTTTTGGCAGCGATGGCAAATGGCGCACCGACTCCTAGAGTACCCAGAGGACCAGGGTCGAGCCATTTGCCTGGCTTTCGCGTCCTGATCACGTTGGCCGAAATGGTGACCACGTCCCCTCCATCAGCAATGAAAATGGAATCCTCGCTCAAAAAATCGTTTATCTCACGAGCAAGCCTGAGGGGATGAATGGGAACTTCATCTGACATCAGAAATTTTCTTTCCTGCTCAAGAGCCTCATTCTCCTTTGCCCGAAGTTCCCGGCGCCAGGCGTCGCGGTCACCTCTGGCGCGAACGGCCCCCGTGAGATCATCGAGCGCCGAGGCGATGCTCGCATTGATTGGGACATCAACGGACCGGTTATGACATAGTTCGCAGTAATCCAGGTCGACCTGGATGATCTTCGCTCCGGAGGCGATACGGTTCCCATAGCCAAGCCGAAAATCAAAAGGCGTCCCGATGACCATAACCACGTCTGCCCGGGAGAGTGCATGCCGCCGCGACCTGCTGAACAGCAATTGAGAGTCCGCAGCAACTGCACCCCTTGCCGCACCGTTCAGATATATCGGGATTTGCGTCTTTTCAACCAGCGCATTCAGGGCCTCAACCGCCCGGCAGAGCCATACCTGCGTGCCGGCGAGAATAGCCGGCCTATCGGCCTTCTCAAGCAGTTCAGCCGCCATTTCGATATCCTTGGAATCGGGCCGCGTCTCTCCCTTTGCCCTGTACCCGATGGGAATTTGCACATCGGCCTCCTCAAATTCCTTATTGAGTACATCGTTAGGTATTTCCAGAAATGATGGCCCCGGACGGCCGCTGTAGGCATGTCGAAGAGCAATGGCCATGTACTCTGCGATACGCTCGGTTTCGTAGACCGTCGCCGAAAACTTCGTAATCGGCTTCATTATTTCCACATGATTCAATTCCTGCAACCCACCTTTGAGCAGATTATTAAGAGGCGCCTGTCCACCGATCAGAAGCATCGGGACCTGTGCCCGAAAGGCGTTTGCAATTCCCGTAACGGCATCGGTCACCCCGGGCCCGGCTGTTACTACTGCGATGCCGGGGAATCCCGTGAGACGTGTCCAGGCATCGGCCGCATGGGCAGCCGTCTGTTCATGCCTGACGTCGATTATCTGAATCCCTTCCTCGGCGCATCCGTTGTAGATGTCCATGACGTGCCCGCCACACAGGGTGAAGATCGCTCTGATTCCTTCGGCTTTCGCGAATTTTGCCACAAGTCGACCGCCGGTGATTTTGGCCATCGGTTGCTCCTTTTCAGATAGGTGGGCTGGACACAAAAATGTCGGGATCACTTTACGGGAAAACTATCTATTCCGGCCCAACATGTGAACCGCGTTCCTGATGCCAGCCAGAGACAAATCTTCCATAGGAAAAATGCGGGCGATCTGGTTTATCGTGACACTTTCCTGCGACCAGCGCTCTTTGGGAATTGGATTTAGCCAGACACTAGCCTGAAACGCAGTCCTGAGCTCTTTTAGCCATTCCCGGCCGGGTCTTCGATCCTCTGTCTGAATATAGAGCGATCCGTTTGCGGCCATCAGTTCGAATGGGGCCATATTAGCGTCCCCAATTATTATAAGGTGCGTATCTCTTCCCTGAGCGATAAGGAATTCCCAAGGTATCGCCCGCGTTCTCGGCTGGTCCCGGTAAACGGCCCCGTAGAGACAGTTGTGAAAATAATAGTATTTAAGGTCCTTAAAATGGTCGCGGATTTTTCCAAATACAGACTTCACAAGCTCGACATAGGGAAACATCGAGTAGCCGCCATTGTCCAGCAGGACGATCAGCTTTAGCCGGTCCCGCAACTCCCGGGCAAACACTAGTTCGATTTCGCCTCCGTTTTTTGCGGTCCGGGCTATTGTCTCATCAACATCCAACTCAGTTTCCGGTCCTGTACGCTTCAAGTTCTTCAGCAAAGCCAGGACCTGGCGCACGTTTTCCCTGGTCAGAGGGGATTTCTCGCTGTAATTGACGTAGTTCCTTTTATCGATTACCTTCTGGGCCGTGCCATGAATACCCCGGCCATAGACCCGCATCCCTCCCCCAGCCTGCCCCGAGTGGCCAAACGGGGACCGTCCCCCGGTTCCAATCCAGGTATGCCCTCCCGCATGCCGGCCTCTTTGCTCTAAAAGCGTTTTCCAGAACCGCATGAGCAGTTCCTCGTTCCCGTACTTTCGCAGCTCCTCAGGAGTAATGACTCCTTTTTCGATCTGCTCACGAAGCCACTCGCGGAAAGGCTTGCCCGCAAACACTTCTTCCCAGTCGGGCATTTGCCATGAGACTTTTCCAAGAAAAAAGCGGGCAAAAACCCGCTCGAAGGCGTCATAGTGTTCGATATGCTTGATAAAAACAAGACGGGCGAGCAGGAAGAGACGGTCAAGGTCCGGCGCCAGGCCTTTTTGCAGCCCCCGATAAAACTCCAGAATATATTGGAAGCTTATGGGAATTTCCGCTTCTCGCAACTGTTGGATAAAAGAGAGCATCAGCGGCAACCCTCCGGGTGAACCTGAATCTGGAACTACGGCGCCAATGAACGAGAAATCATCAGAATTGTGTCTTTGGCCTTACACCCTTGTATCTCAACAAATCCTGCGACCGTTTGAGAAGCGTTCCGATATGCTGGACCGCATTCCCTGCGCCGGGCCCCTTTGCACCACTGGAACGAATGGCGCCGACCCAGTCGAGCAGTTCCGCGGTGGCGGGCGGTTTTTCGAACCCCTGTTCCCGCAGGCGATAAAATTCCGTAAGGCATGCATCAAGGAGTTGCCCCGGTATATCGGGGAAATGCATTCGCACGATAATCGAGATCTCTTCGTGGCCGGGGAATGGAATGGAGTGGCAGAAGCAGCGGCGCAGAAAAGGGTCGGATAGCTCCCGCTTGGCGTTGCTCGTAATGACTATGATGGGCTTATTCCGTGCCGCCACCTTATGGTTGATTTCCCTGATGACAAAAGAACCATCCTCCAAAACATCCAGGAGGTTGTCCTGAGTGTCTGAATCGGTCTTATCGATCTCATCGAGCAGCAGAACCCTCCTGTCATCTGCAAGAAACGCTCTGCCGATGGGTCCAAAGCGAAGGTAATCCCATATCTCGTTTACGTTCCGGCCCGATTCACCGCTTCCAAACCGCGAATCATTGAGCCTCAGCACAGTATCATAGACGTAGCACAGTTCCTCGCCTTTGAACGTGGACTTGCACCGGGCTTCTTCCATTTGAAGTCCAAGCGAGCGGGCGATCTCGAAGGCAAGCTGTGTCTTACCGGTTCCCGCCTCACCCATCAGGAGCAAAGGTTTTTCCATCGAGATTGAAATATTTACTATCTCGCCAAGTTCAGGGCTGAGGTAATAGCGCTCGGTACCTTCGAACTTCATATACACCTCTCTCCGTGGTTCAGGTAAATCCACGACTTTGGATACATAATGAACTGAGTGCATCGAAAAAGCGTTATTGGCAAACCAATAGATAGCAACTGTGAAGAGATCAGGCAAGATTTTCGAGCAGTGGAAAACCAATTTCCGGAAGCAATGCCGGCCTCACCATTCGTAGCGAGAACATCCGCGACGGAGTGGATTGCGGAACCGGTTAGACAAGCTTAGGTTATAGCATGTTGTCAACAGCTTCACCTGGCAAAGCCTGGAAATTGGTTTCAGAATCTGCTACCAAGGGGAATAGCAATGTCGATCCGCACCCGCGCCGCCGTGGTGAGCCAACCGGGTGGGTCTTTTCTGTTTCAGGATGTTGAACTCGACGGTCCACGGCCGGGAGAAGCACTGGTACGCATGATCGCCTGCGGCATTTGCCATACCGATATTGCCGCCCGTGACGGACTGTTCGGCCAGGATTTTCCGGCGGTATTCGGACATGAAGGCGCAGGGATCGTCGAAAGCGTTGGGACTGAAGTCTCTCGGGTCCGCCCCGGCGAACGGGTCGTCATCTCCTTTGTTTCCTGCGGGACATGCTCCAATTGTCTCGCGGGCCATCCGGCCCATTGCACGGCTTTTGACGAACTGAATTTTGGCAGCGCAAGGCCAGACGGTTCTTCAGCCATTCATGATGCCTGCGGGGCACGGGTTGGTTGCTGTTTTTTCGGCCAATCCTCCTTTGCTTATCAGGTCCTGGCGCGCGAGCGCAACCTTATTCCCGTGGATGCCCGGGATAATGACGAACTTGCCATGTTTGCGCCTCTAGGATGCGGCGTACAGGCCGGGGCCGCTACCGTGGTAAACGAACTCAAGCCTCGGAGGGGTCAGTCTTTCGTGGTTTTCGGCGCGGGAACAGTGGGCTTGTCCGCGCTTATGGCGGCCCACATGGCAGGCGCCAGCCCGGTCATAGCCGTCGACAAAACAGCATCGCGTCTGGAATTGGCAACAGAACTCGGAGCCACTCACGTACTAAACACCCGCAAGGAGGAAATTGGTTCGAGACTCAGGGAACTGGCAGGACCTGTCGATCATGCGGTCGAGACGACAGGCGTCTCGCGTTTAATCGACCAGGCAATAAGGTCTCTCGGCCCTTTTGGAAAAATGTCCATGCTCGGCGTAACTCATGAAGACCCGCACGAGCGGGTTACCCCCCAATCTCCAGGTCCAAACCAGAGAGTCTTTTACAGTATTGCGGGCGACAGCGACCCGCAAGAATTCATTCCTTATATGATCAGGTGTTACAGGGAAGGGAAATTCCCTTTCAACAGGCTGATACGGGAATATCCGGCTTCGGAGATAAACGAAGCAGTGAGGGATTCTCTTGTTGGAGCTACAATCAAGCCCCTGCTCCGGTTCTAAATATTAACCCGTTGGCTGCTGTGTTCAGATGGTCTCTTTCAGCAAACTCCCAATAGCGAGTGGAGGCAACCGATAAGGGCAAGTTACCGGTAACTCTGACGTAACCGGCGCGGCAGAGGTATTCTGACCAGGTGGAAGCCGCCTACTTGCGCCCGACCGCCACGACCCTGATTCCTGCGCCGTCAAGAGCTTCCCGGATGGTTTTGGCTAGTTCCCAGGCGCCGGGAGTATCGCCATGCAGGCATAGTGTGTCTGCGTTCAGCGATATATCGTCTCCTTCGATACTCACCATTATGCCTGTCTTTACAAGCTTCAGTACACGTTCCCGGACCTTTTGCCGATCATGTATAACAGCTCCCGGCAGTTTACGGGGAGCGAGCTGGCCGTCGCGGGTATAGGCCCGGTCAGCAAATGCCTCCTGGACAACTCTCAGCCCCGCCGCCCGCGCTATTTCAACAAACATCGATCCGGCAAGGACAAAGAGGACCAGGTCAGGATCAAAAGATTTCACCGCCTCGGTAATCTCGACTGCAGCCCGCTCGTTTTTAGCGGCGTGGTTATAGAGCGCTCCATGGGGCTTAACGTGCTGGAGTTCCAGGCCGGATGCCCTGGCCAGCGCTGCAATTGCGCCGATCTGGTAGAGGACGTAATTTTTTATCTCTCCGGGAGATGTCTCAAGGGCCCGCCTGCCGAAGCCGATAAGATCGGGATAGCCTGGATGAGCGCCCACTGCGACGCGGTGCGATTTGGCTAGTTGCAATGTCCTCGCCATCACCATCGGGTCTCCGGCATGGAATCCGCAAGCGATGTTGGCTGAAGTTACATAGCGGATCATCTTTTCATCCTCCCCGATTTTATATGCCCCGAAGCCCTCCCCCATGTCGCAGTTGATATCAATTTTCACAGCTTCCAAATCTCCTTTCTTTGCACCGGAGCGCGAGAGATAGGCTTTCGCACCTGATCTACAAATCCACGCTCAGTTTATCCTTCCGCAAGACTCTCGTTCAAGATGTCGGTTATGAACATGTGCCCCGGAGCGTGCGTGATGCATGAATCAAGGCCGGCTGAGAGCGCCGCCAGCAAAGAAGTTACCCCGCATGCCCAAAAGACCGGAGTTTCACCATCCTTCATGGTGACAGGGTCGCCGAAATCCGGGGTGTTCAGGTCTGCTATGCCGAGTGCTTTTGGGTTTCCGATGTGCACGGGCGCACCGTGAGCGAATGTGTAGCGGCCCGTTACCCTGACGGCACGGCTGACAAGCCCGTCGGGAATGGGCCTCATGCTGACGACCAGCGGCGCTGAAAACGGTCCGGCCGAAATGCACTTCCTGTTGGTGATATACATCGAGACGTTTTTTCCTTCCTCGATGTTGCGAACAGGGACGCAGGCGGTGATAAGCGCATGCTCGAAGCTGAAGCTGCACCCCAGCAGGAAACTTACCATGCCCTGGTTGAAATAATCAGAAATTTCCGGGACCTCCGCTAACATATTCCCTTTCTTCCAGGCCCGGTAGAGCGGAATATCCGTCGTTATGTCAGCCGATGGAGCACTGATGCGCGGTTCGCGTTCACCCGCATCGAGCACTTCGAGAACTGGGCAAGGCTTGGGATTTCTCTGGCAAAAAAGAAGAAACTCGAAAGCGTATTTGCGGTCAAGGATTACCAGGTTAGCCTGGGCATACGCGGCAGCAAGCCCCGAGGTAGGGCGCATCCACTTACCGGCCCTGATCCTGGTCCTGATTTCGCGCGGGTTATCGGTGTTCATCGCAAAAGACTCCTGATGAGATATTCGTTCCTGAGATACATCTCGCGTGCTTGCCAGAGACTTATTTCCTCAAAACTTACCCGGTCGCCCGGGGCAAGCTGCGCGACCAGCGGCAAGTCCGTCGAAATTACGGTGGCGATTTTTACGTATCCGCCTGTCGTCTGGCAGTCCGCGGCAAGAATAGTGGGCTTAAGGTTACCGTGCACCTGCACCGCTCCGGGACACGTGCCGTCCGATATTATATCAGCCCCGCCGATAAGCTCCAGGGGCGGGCCGGAAAGAACGATTCCCATCCTGTCGGCCCGGGGGGTGACCTCATAGGACTTGGAGAAGAAGGTGGATTTACCCGCATCCGAGACACATTCTTCCTGTGGTCCGGGGATGGCCCTCAAGACCGGCCGGGGTGAGTAATGCGGGATCAGCTCTACGGGCGCAGGGGTTAGCATCGCTTTCCCGATCATGGAGCCGAGAGGCAGATCATCGCCCGCGCGGAGGCAGCGTCCTTCGAGTCCGCCGAAGCCGCCCCGCAGATAGGTGGACCGGCTCCCCATTACAGGCGGAAGATCTACTCCCCCCGAGATGGCAAGGTAGACCCGAAGCCCTCCGCCTGGAGAAAATCCCCGCACCGGTGTTATAACCTCAATTGTCAGCAGGTCGCCCTGTTTGGCCTGGCGAGCATGCCAGTATGCAACAGGATTTCCATTCAGGTATGCTCCAGCCGCCGCGCCGCTTAGAGCGAAGCTCGCATTGCAGCGAAACTCCGCCCGGAAACCGCCCATGGTGATCTCGATCCCAGCCCGGGCATCATCGTTTCCTACAAGTAGATTCCCAACTCTTAGAGCCTGGTGGTCCATTGCCCCGGAGAGGGGCACGCCCATACCCCTGAAACCGAAACGGCCCCGGTCCTGAACTGTTGCGAGCGGCCCCGGCTCAAGGATTCGAATGCTTCTCACACTCATCTCCCGAAATAGGCACAAACCGGACAAAATCACCCGCCTCAAGAAGAAAGGGTGATTCACGCGCCAGATCAAAAAGCTTCAGTGGGGTCCTGCCGATTAGCTGCCACCCCCCGGGACTCTCAATGGGGTAAATGCCCGTCTGCTGATCGGCGATTCCAATGCTCCCTGCGGGGACTTTTTTCCGAGGCTCGTTTTTTCGCCGCGTATGGAGTCTCTCGTCAAGTCCTCCCAGATATGCAAATCCCGGAGTAAACCCGATCATATAGACCCGGTAAATAGGCGCGCAGTGCAAGCGAATGACATCCTCGACGCTCAGGTTATGAAAAGAGGCAACCTCTGCCAGGTCCGGCCCGAACTCGCCCCCGTAGCACACCGGAACTTCCTTTACCTCGGCAGTCTCATCGGCGCGCGCAGAAAGTGACGGGAGATGCTCCTCAACGATCTCGACAAGCCGCTCATATGAGCACACCCACGGATCGTATTGGACAAAGAGGGATCTGTAGGTTGGATTGAGATCAGTAATTCCGGAATAGTTACCGGATTTCAAAAGTGTGTAAAGCCGCCGCACGACGGTATTTAATCCGGGATCGATTTTGTCGCCGAATTCAATGCTGATCGCCGTATCGCCGCAAAGAAGTATCCTGGGGTTTGAGTGCATCTGATTATTTAATGGTTTTCAGGGTTGGACATGCCAGTACCTTATCTCTAAAGGCCGAGAAACGCTTTGCGCACCACCTCGCTGCACAGCAGATCGCTTCCGGTCCCCTGCTCGACGATCATGCCCGACTGGAGCACATACCCCCGGTCGCCAATCTCGAGGCTCTCACGCACATTTTGTTCGACAAGCAAGATCGTAAGCCCCCGCCGCTTGAGCTTGACTATAGTCTCGAACAACTCGTCCACTAATATCGGAGAAAGACCGAGCGATGGTTCATCGAGCATTAGAATCCGGGGATCGCTCATAAGTCCGCGCCCGATAGCCAGCATTTGCTGCTCGCCGCCGGAAAGAGTGGAGGCAGCCTGGCTTCTGCGTTCTCTAAGGCGCGGGAAAAGCGCGTAAGCCGATTCCAGGTTTTCCGTGGCCCCTCTGCGCGCTCTCGGCGAGTATGCCCCGAGAAGCAGGTTCTCTTCGACGCTGAAAGGCTTGAAAAGCATTCTTTCTTCAGGGACATATATCACGCCCATCTGGACGATTGCCTCGGTCCTGATCCCATTTATCTGCTTGCCGTCAAACGATATGCTCCCTGAATAGACCGGCAGGGCGCCCATTATGGCCCGCAGAATGGTGGATTTCCCAGCCCCGTTGGAACCGACCATGCAAACCGTCTCCCCCGGAAATACTTCGAAAGAAACCCCGTGAATAACGGGAACGCCGGAGTAGCGTACCCGAATATCTTTTATGTGGAGGAGGGGGGGCATTTCTTAATTCTCTCCGAGTATTCACGGGCGTATTTTTCGCCAAGGTAAGCCTTGATGACATCAGGTGTCGCCAGGACGCTCTCCGGCTCGCCTTCGGCAATTTTGCGGCCGTAATCGAGCACGATGACGCGCCGGCAAAGTTTTGTCACCATTTCCATCATGTGTTCTATAAGAATTACTGTGATGCCCATGTCCGTGTTGATAAACCGGATCAGAGAGCAGATCTCCTCGACCTCCTGCGGTACCAGCCCCGCCGCGACTTCATCGAGCAAAAGAGTTTTGGGACGGGTACCCATTGCTGTAGCCATCACCACGCGTTTCTGAGCGGCAATCGGGAGCTCGTTCAAGAGATTATCTGCAAGCCGGGAGATCTGAAACGCTTTTAGAATGCCATCAGCCTGGCTGGAGGCCCTGGAACGCGAGCTGGTTCTCATAAAACAGCCCACCATCACGTTTTCTTTAACGGTGAGGTCTCCTGATGCGGCATATACCTGGAAAGTCCTCGTCAAGCCCATCCTGGCTATTTCATGTGATCTGAGCCCGGTGATGTCCTTTCCATCGAATATGATGCATCCGGCTTCCGTTCGGTGAACGCCCGCTATACAGTTGAACAGCGTCGTCTTCCCAGCCCCGTTTGGCCCTATTACACTGAGCAGCTCTCCTGAAGCTACCTCAAAAGAGATGCAATCATTTGCGACAAGCCCCCCGAATCGTTTCGTAAGATTCCGGACCTCCAGCATGGGTGTCATGCCCCGACCCTCCGCCTCGCCCGCCCCACGATGCCCCAGATTCCGCGAGGCTCGAAGGCGGAGATCAGCATGATCACAGACGCATAAATTATGAGATCGATACCGACCAGGCCCGAGCGCGCGCCAAGCAACTCCTTGAGATAGCTCTTCATGGGTATCATAATCGCCGCTCCGATTATCGGCCCCCAGAGGGACCCGACTCCTCCGAGCATCGCCATAAGAGCTATAAGAATCGAAATATCGAGGCTCATCGTGTCCTCAGGCTCGATATTTTTGATGTAGCACGCGTGAAAAGACCCTATGGCGCTTACAAAAGATACCGCGATAGCATAAGTCTTGATTTTGGCCCACCGCACGTTGATCCCCAGTGAGCGGGCAACTTCATCGTTATCCTTGATGGCGCGCAACTGAAAACCCAGCCGCGAACGCCTGAATCCGTTTATTATCAATATTCCGATAAGGAAAAAGCAAAAAATCAGATAGTAGTAATAGGTGTCATTTAGAAAAATCATGTGGAGCAGATCGGGGGATTTGAACCTCGTAACCGGGATCTCGAGACCCCTGGAGGCCCCGACAAACTTCCAGACCTCGAAAAGGTCCTTGAGAACCAGCGATGTGGCGATGCTCGCGATGGCAAAATAGTGTCCCCGCAGCCGAAAAAGAGGGTAGCCGATAATAAAAGACCAGCACACAGCGATGAAGACCCCTATCGGCATCGAAACCCAAAACGGGGCGTCCCAGCGAATCAGCATAATTGAGGTGGTGTATGCCCCGATCCCGAGGAACTGCGCCTGCCCGAGATCGACCTGGCCCCCATAGCCGCCTATGGTATTCCAGCCCATGCTATAGAGGGAGAAGATGAAAAATTGGATCATAGTGGACATTGCGAAGGAGGAGTGCGGAAAAACCGGAAAGGCTGCCATAATCAGGCAGGCCAAGGCTGCAATGATCAGCTCGGATCGAGGCAGGTCCGAAAAATTAAACGCGGTTTTCAACGCTTCCAACCGAACAACCCCCTGGGACGCACCAGCATGATGATGAAATAGGCCAGATAGACGAGCGTATACTTGAACGGGGTCATTGAGACCCCGGCCATCCACCGGCTGCCCGTAAGGCTACTGAAAAAATCCCACAGGCCCGGGACCTCCGTTATCATCCCTATCAAAATACCCGCGACCAGCGCACCCGGAACGCTTCCAAAGCCACCCAGGGCAACCGTGGCAAAGGCTATCATAACGAAAAGCAGCCCGACAAAGGGGGTTACCGACCAGAAATTGACCAGAAGCGACCCGGCAACCGTTGCCGTCGCTCCTCCAATAGCCCAGGCCAGCATGTTCATTCGCTCTGTAGGTATTCCCATGTAGCGGGCGCCTTGCGGGTTTAGCGCAGTAGCCAGCATGGCTTTGCCCGTGCGGGTCCTGTTCATGAGCAACCATACGGCTGAAAATGCAAGGATCGAAAAAATACCGGCTGCCAACTTTGTTGCCGGGAAAACCATGCCCATGCCGAAATCCAAAACCCGGTCGACGAGAACGCCCGATGAGATTGTCCGGTCCTCCGAGCCGAACGCGAAAAGGGCGATGTTTCGCAGGAGAAGCATGAGGCCAAAGGTCCCCAGGAGTTGAGCGACCATTGGCCCCCTGAGCAGAAATCGAACAAAACCCTTGTAACACACTATCCCGAGGATCATGCCTACCCCGGCCGAAAGAGGCAGGGTAAGCAGAGGATCGATTTTAAAAGCCCCGGAGGCGAACAGGGTCGTGTACATCCCCAGCATCAGGAACTCCCCGTGGGCAAAATTCACGATGTCCATCATCCCGAAGATGATGGTCAGGCCCAAGGCGACGAGGGCGAATATCGTCCCGATCAGAAGCCCGGATGTAAGCGACCCCAACAGGATTTCCATCTGCAATCAGAATCCCTTTAGCGGATAAATCATATTGGCGGTCGCCAGATCGAACGGGTAAACGATTTCCAGAGCTATTTCCCCCGATTTGTCTTTCTGGAACTGCCCTATTACGCCCGAACCGAGTTCGTTTTGTCCGAGGTCCGGTCCGCTCGTGGCAAACTTGATGCCCTTCCAGGGAACGACCAACTGCTCGCCGGGAATGTTTATCGAATTGGCGGCCTTTTGAATGTCTTCAGGCTTTGTCGAGCCCGCTTTCTGGAGCACCTCGGCCCAGGTCTGGACTCCAGTGAATGCCCTCGCCGATGCACCGCTCAGTTCGTGTCCGAAGCGCTGCTTGTATAAACTGTTTACCTGGCCGGCTACCTGCTTTACCTCTGCAATCTTAGGGGCGAAAACCGTACGGGTAAGTATTCCGACCACATCGTCGCCAAGGCTTGAGCGGAATTCAGGGGCTTCGAACCCGGCATCCTGACCCCAGATGATCCTGGCCCTGACCTTTTGGGACTTGAGCGTTTTAACCATCAGGATGGCGTCCGACGTATATGAGGCGAAGAGCATGACGTCCGGTTTTGCAGCCTGGAGCGAGCGCACCTCACTGGAGAGGTCGGCCGACTTGGGCGCATAAAGGATCGATTTCGAGACCTCGAAGCCGTATTGATTCGCAAACATATCAATCGTCTCGGAAACCTGGGACCCGAATTCAGTTTTCTCGCAGGCGGAAGCCAGCTTCGTGATCTGGGCCTTTGGGACGGCGGCGACTCCTTTTACCTTGCCTTCGGTAAGCCCTTTGAGAAGCTCGAAAAGATCCCTCGTGAAAGTGACGTCATGAGGGGTGGTGCGCCAGAACCACTTGAAATCGCGTTGTGTGAGAGCAGGAGAAGTGGACGAGTCGTTTATCATAGGAATGCCGTACTGCTCGCAAACTGCGCTCACGGTCTTCGTCACCGCGCTGTTATAGCAACCAAGGATGCCGACTACTTTGTCATCCATTATAAGCTTTTTCGCAAGGTCGGCCCCCAGGGAGGGATTGCCTTCGTGATCCTTGAAAATCAGCTCGATCTTGGCGCCTTTGAGCGAAGTTATGCCGCCTCTCTTCGCCATATCCATAGCGACAGGCATTACATTATTTGCAATTTCAACCGCCATCTCTGCCCCAGCCCTCAACTCCCGGCCTTCGGCGGCGGCGCCCCCCGTCAATGGATAAATAACTCCGATTTTTACCGTTTCCGCAGCATGAATACCGGCCGCGCCGCACAAAGTTACCAACGGGATCAGCAGTATCGCCGCAATAACGGAACACCGGTTCATAGAAGTCTCCCTTTTTTGACGTATTCGGTTATCAATACTCAAGGAATTGGACCAGGAACAAAGAATAGGAATTTGAACTATTTGTCAAGCCTATCCAGTCTATCCCGGAAGCAAGGGGAGCGCAAGCTTGAAGCCTTCATCCGGATCTGGGTTTTTTGCAGTCCGATCTTTTGAACTCACTACACAAAACTGTTCAAGGTCCATGGAAGAATTGTATTATACTGCCGGAATTGAAGTACTTATTATGATCTGGTTTTGTCCCACGGAGGTTACGAATGCTGGTCAAGAATTGGATGAGCAAGAACGTAATTACCATTGGAGAAGAGGATTCGATGCAGCAGGCGGCGACCCTCATGAAGGAGCATCGGATCAGAATGCTTCCCGTTATTGGAAAGGGCGAACTGGTTGGAGTTGTATCGGATACGGACCTCAAGCGCGCCTCGGCTTCCGACGCCACCATGCTTGATATACATGAGCTGTTGTATCTTATATCAAAAATAAAAATCTCTGACATCATGACCCGGAACCCCATAACGGTACCGTACGATTATACCGTTGAGGAAGCGGCCCAATTGCTAATGGAACGCAATATTTCGGGAGTCCCGGTAGTTGACTGCGACGGGAAGCTGGTGGGAATCATAACCAGGAATGATCTCTTCAAAATTCTGATCAGCCTCAGCGGACTTGGCAAGAAAGGAATTCAGTTCGCTTTCCTGACTGATGATAAACCCGGCTCTATTAAGGATCTCGCCGATGTGATCCGCAATCATGAGGGGAGGATAGCGAGTATATTGAGCACCGATGAATATGCTCCTGAAGGCAAGCGCATCGTATACTTTAGAATATATGATATCGATCGATCCATTATGCCCGATTTGATCCGGGAACTCGGGGAAAAGGGCACGCTCATTTACCTGGTAGACCATCGGGATAACAAGAGACAGATATTCCTGGACATGAAGGCATGACTCAGAGCGGTACGGAGTTCAGCGTGCCCATGGCACTCGTTCCGGAAGGTCTCCACTCCTGCTGCTCCCGGACCGAGGGAACTCAGGAGAGCGGACCGCTCCTTTCCCGGCAACAACTATTGCTAACCCCGCAACCTCATCAGCGGTCACTATCTTTCCCGCCTATAGCCTTTCTGCCGAGGAGATATTTTTCCAGTTCGGGGATGAACGTATCCGGATCGATCGGCTTTTCGATGTAGCCGGTACAACCAGCCTCGATGCTCTTTTCACGATCTCCGACCATGGCATAGGAGGTGACGGCAATTATGGGTACATCGACAAATGCTGATTCAGACCTGAAGCGGCTGGCTACGGCATAGCCGTCCATTTCCGGAAGTTGAATATCCAGAAGGATTAAGTCCGGATTGGTTTTCATGGCAATTTCGATCGCAGTCATACCATCTCTGGCCTGGATAACATCATATCCATAATGTTTTAGAAGGAATGTTATCAAATAGAGGTTTTGTTCATTATCTTCGATAACCAATACCTTGGCCTTCATAGGGTTGTCCTCCGCGCTAACGGTAATGTGAAGGTGAACGTGCTTCCTTTTTGTTCTCCTTCGCTTGTTGCCCAGATCTCCCCGCCAAGCATCTCAACTAATCGCCTGCAGATGGAAAGTCCCAAGCCGGTTCCCTCATAGCTACGGGCCATGCCTGTGTCGATTTGTCTAAACATCTCAAACAGAGTAGTTATATTTTGGGCGCCTATCCCGATACCTGTATCGGTGATCGAGGTAATGAGCCTCATTTCATCCACCGTGCTCTTGATTCGGACTTCCCCATGGTCCGTGAATTTGATCGCATTATTGACAAGATTAATAAGAACCTGTTCTACCCGACGACGGTCACTTACTATATGACGGACTCCGGAATCGATATCTACAACAAGCTTCAGCCCCTTTTTTTCTGCCATGGGCCGGATGATCTGGAGAACACTATTCAAGGACTCAAACAGATCGTATTGCTCGATGGAAAGACTCAACTGTCCAGCTTCAATCTTGGATATGTCCAGAACATCATTGATGAGCTGCAATAGATGGCGGGCACTTTTTTGCAGCATGCCCATCTGTTTTTTCTGCTCTTCATTGAGCGGCCCTGCCAACCCCTGGAGCAGTATCCCTGTAAAGCCAATAATAGAGTTGAGAGGCGTACGGAGCTCATGAGACATGGAGGCGAGGAAGGCCGATTTGATCCGATCAGCGGATTCGGCCAGCTCTTTGGCTCGCAATATTTCCCGCTCTACCTCCTTTTGATGGGTCATATCCGTGATGAGCTCGGCGATGTATATCGGATGACCCGTATCATCGCGGATCAGGAAAAGATCGACCAGCGTGGGAATTTGATGGCCATCCCTGGCGAGCACAGCCATTTCACCGTTCCAATCACCGCGATTGAAGAGGATAGGGAGGATTTCCACCTGCAGCCTTTGACGCTGCTCCATCCCAAACCAATCCATGAAGTTTCTGCCTTGGCCGGGAGTCCATTCGGTCTCGCCCAGCATGTCTAGGAGCGCGGCGTTCATATAGAAGATTTGTCCCTCGAGATCAGCCATGGCCAAACCTTCGCCGGCATTATCAGCGAACTTTCGAAAAATCTGCAATTGCAATTCAGCGCGTTTGAGTTCAGTGATATCGTTCCCGATGCATAAGACTTCGGTAAGCCGGCCCGCTTGATCATAGACCGGCTTATTGGTCCATGCGATCCAGACGCGCTCGCCGTTTCGGCGTACATTCTCGTTTTCGTTCCTCTCGTATCTTTCAGGATAAGCGGCCAATTCCCGCATCATTTGAACCAAGTCCCGCCCTCCGGTCTCAGTTTCGGGAACGATGGTTCCGATAACGCTGCGGCCAAGCAACTCTGGTTCTTCATAGCCTAAAAACTTCTGAGCGAACTCGTTTAAGAAGGTCACTTTGCCCAGTACATCCATCCTGAGAATGATGCTGTTGGCGTTTTCCACCAATTCCCGATATTTCCGTTCACTTCGGCGCAATGACTCCTCGGCGAGCTTGCGGTCCAGGATTTCTTGCCTCAACCGTGCAGTTCGTTCGACTACCCTGTCCTCCAATTCCGCGCGCGCGCGCTCCAAGCCGGCGACGGCTTCAGCCCTTTCTTTTCGGGCACGCAGCGCCATGATGCCGTGGGCGAGATTCTTACCCAGCTCTTCCAGAAGCCCTACCTCCGCTTCATCGAAAGCGTTCGTTTCGGCGGCATAAATAGCCAGGGCACCAAAGCTGGCGCCCTCAGCTTGGAGGGGCACGGAAATGACCGAGCCGAAGTTGAGCCTACGGAAAAACTCATACCACGGTGCAAAATTCGGATCGTTGAGGATATCACGGGCTATGCAGGGCTTACCCGTGCGGATGGAAGGGCCGACACTGCCGTGCCCATACTCGTTGTCCGCCCAACTGATGTGTAATTGTTCCAAAAGGCCCCGGCCAGGACCGGCATATGCAACCACGCGCACGGTGCGCGCTTCATCTTGCTCGGCATATCCCACCCAGGCAACGTAATAGCCGGCCGGACCCACGGCGATGTTACACGCTTCCTCCAACAGAGTCTGTTCCTCTGTGGCCTGGACCACTGCCGTATTGCAGTCCGACAATAGCCGTAACGCTCGCTTTGTCTGGCGCAGGGTTTCCTCTCTCGCCTTTTGCCAGGTTAGATCACTGACGATATGGACCGCGCCGGTAAGATTGCCAAAAATATCGGTCAGAGGTTCAGCCCTTACACTGAACCATTTCTCACCCAGCTTTACCACTTCGTTTTCGCGTCTATGGCTTTCATGCATCCTGCTGACGGGGCATCCCGGAATTGGAGCATCGGCATGATGCATTAGCTCAAAACAATTCCGGCCGATGATCTCTTCAACCGGTAAGCCGATGATCCTTCCCGTTGCCTCATTGCACCGTAGAATCCGGTGTTCCCTGTCTAGAATAAAGATGCCATCATCAATGGCCTCGAAGGTGGTATGCCACATCTGCAGCGCTGCACTCAGATCCTCTTCCGCCTTGCGGATTTTTGAATCTATTTCCTTGTTAGATTGCTTCCTGGACCTGTCCTCCTCATGCATCCGAATCCTCCAGAACGCAGCAACATGTTGTAATTCGTTTTGGAGCGGCTCAGCTCATCATCGCAGTATCATCCAAGACTTTTCTAACCAGCACTGCAAGATGTCTCAGGGTGACGGGTTTCATGAGAAACCCTTTGATCCCAAGTTTTTCGATCCTCTCGGGGCCGATATGTTCGCTGAAACCCGTGCAGATGATTATGGGCAGTTCAGGCTTCAACCGGAGAAGTTCTCTCGCAAACCCCAATCCCGTCATACTCGGCATGGTCATGTCGGTGATCACGAGATCGAAGGGTTGATTGCCGGGTTGATTGAGAAAGGTCTCCAGGGCTTCCGTACTGCTCGTCCTGCATAATGTTTCATATCCAAGGCTTTCGAGCATATGCCCCATTGCGGCAGCCAGACCCGCCTCATCGTCTACTACCAGGATACGTTCATGCCCACGGGCAAGGGAGGGTTCGACAGCGTCAGAAGAGCCCTTGCTTTCTGCTGCGGGAAGCAGCACTTTAAAGGTCGTCCCTTTACCCCGTTCGCTCTCGACTTCAATTACCCCTCCGTGACCCTTCACGATGCCGTGAACGACGGCAAGCCCCAATCCCGTCCCCACCCCTGCTTCCTTGGTTGTGAAGAAGGGGTCGAAAACGCGATCCATGATGACAGGATCGATTCCATGTCCGGTATCATTAACGATTAGCTGTACGTGAAGACCCCCCTGAAGATTAGAATAACGATCACCAACCTTCGGTTCCAGAAAGACATCGGCCAACGTGATCTCTAGAGTTCCTCCTTGATTATCCATGGCATGAACGGCGTTGGTGCACAGATTCATCAGGATCTGGTGAATCTGTGTAGGGTCTCCAAGGACGGTCGAACGACTGCTGATGTCCGGCCTGATGTCTATGGTGCTGGGAATGGTCGCCCTCAGCATCTTCAAGGCTTCCTTGAAGATGAGACTAACCTGCACCGGCCTCTTCTCTTTCTCACCTTGACGGCTGAATGCCAGGATCTGCTGGACAAGATCCTTCGCCCGATTGGCGGCCTTGAGCACCTCGTCTAGCTGCTCTTGAGCCCGATTGTCAGGAATCGACCCGCGGGCCAATTCTGTGTATCCGAAAATAATCCCTAGGATGTTATTGAAGTCGTGGGCGATGCCTCCCGCCAGAGTCCCCAGAGCCTCCATCTTCTGGGCCTGCCGCAATTGAGTTTCGGCGCCTCGCCGTTCTTCTTCCGCCCGTCTGAGTTTGGTAATGTCGAGCACAGAACCGATGATACCAGCGAGTCTGCCGTCCGGGCTGAAGAACGTGGCTTTGTGAAAGATGACGTCGTGCCGCAGACCATCGGCAGACTGAATTGCAGCCTCATAGCTCTGAGTTCCGGGATTACTCAAAAGCTCCCGGTCCGCAGATGCATACCGCTGGGCCAGGTCATTGGGAGAGATGTCATAGACGGTTTTCCCGACAACGTCCTTCCTCGGAATACCGAAAAACTGCTCGTAGGCCCGGTTGCATCCCATGTACCGGCCTTCGGCGTCCTTGTAGAAGACGGGGTGGGGCATGGCATCCATGAGATTTTGCAGGAAGGCGACATTGTCGCGCAGTTTTTCCTCCGCCCCCTTGCGCTCTGTGATATCGATGACAACGCCTGACATTCGAACGGGTTGATTCGCTGCATTGTAAAAGAACCGTCCCTGACCCGCTATCCAGTGCTCCGAACCGTCGGGCCAGTTGACGCGAAACTCGTGCCGATACAGGCCGCGTTGCGCTCGGGCCTGAGCCACCTTCATTTCCAGTTGGGCCAGGTCATCAGGGTGGATCGATCTCCGAAAAGTCTCATACCGGCCGTCAAATTCCTCAGGCTTCAGCCCAAACAGCCGCGCGTGGCCTTCGGACCACGCAATCTCGCCACTTGTCAGGTCCCAGTCCCACGTACCCATTTCACCGGCGTCAAGAGCCAGCAGCAAACTCTCTTCACTTCGTTGAGCGCGCAGCGTCGCCTGCTCCGCTTCCAGCAGTTTTTTTTCGAGCTTGCGTACAAGGACTTCGGCGTATTTTTGGAACAGCACCTCTTCAGGAGCTTCGGGTTCGCTCGGGGGCTTCAGTTTGTCAGCCTCTGCCTGCTCCAGAACTTCTCTGATCCGGGCGATGAACACCTCGGGCTCGGCGGGTTTAATTATGAAGGCGTCAGCACCCAGGTCCAGAGCAAGGCGTTCATCTTTGGGTTCGGTGTAGGTGGCGGTATAGACCACAAACGGAATGAAGTTCAAGCGTTCGTCTGCCTTCCACAACCGCAGGAGTGTGAAGCCGTCCATAACGGGCATGAGCAAATCTGAAATGACCAGATTCGGTGGCGCCTGGTGAGCTTTGAGGAGAGCTTCGGCACCGTGCCGTGCCGTGGCCACTTCATAACCGTTGCCTGCCAGTAGAGCCTGCAGCAGATAAAGGTTCTCCTCCTTGTCGTCCACTACCAAAAGCCGGATCATAAAGCGTCTCCCTTCTTCGACGACTTCAAGTGAATGCTGACTCCAACCACTCAGGTCTACGGGTTGATCGGTTTCCAGACATAGCCATCGCAGTCGGCAGTCGGGATTTTCTCTGTCAATAACACTGCAAGATGTCCGGTCGACGCCCTCCTCCCTGGAATAACCCTTCGCCCCGGCGATTTTCACCAGCGCAGGGTTCAGATTTGTCGAGATCGAAATTGTGAGCCTCTAAGGAGGACCGGTCTGTTCTTTGGGGCCACGCGTTTGAGAGAGAAACAGGGCTGAGGCAAGAAAAGAGGAATCCCACTGCTACTTCGGCGAATGGGAGTGAACTCGTCAGATTATTCACTGCATCCTCCGGGTCGCGCCGTTAATGGCAAGTGCGGTGTGGTCGAGCCGTTCTTGATGCGGCATTCGAACTGTCGGGAGTTAATACGCAGAAGTTTTCCGAATCAGCATCCCATGAGTATCCGAACTAATAATTTGTTATTACAACATAATTAATTATTAATGCAACTCCATTTATCCTTTTACTTGGGATATTAAGTTGACCTTGGCTTGTCGTCCATTATAGCTGAGTTTCGGTTCAGGAATGCCCGGAAGAGATAGAGGTCCAGCGGGGAAGGATTATCTGCGGCTCAGAAGGAATGCCCTGAGATTCGCATTGCCAATGTCTCTTTGAAACCCGCTGCGCTTCGGGCCAAGGCTGAATCCCCTTTTTTTCTCCCCTCTTTTTGACTTAAATTGGGGACCTTTAACGATGCTCACCCATCTCTAAAGGGGAACTTCAGGCGCCAGCCTTTCTCCGGGGAGATGTACCGGCGTTGCGGACGCAAAACGTTTGAGCTTCTATACTGACATTGGAAGTCTTCTTGTAGCTTCAGCGGCGAAGGAAAATGCGCCCGGTATGACCTCTATTTCGACCGGGGTCTTCCCGATCAGTTCTCCGTCGGCTTCGATCCATGCAGGGGGCGCCGATTCGACGCTGACCCTGGTTGCTCGGGTCCTTTTGACGTGCGGGCTCCTGTGAAGCGCCCCAAAATATGCGAGTAAGACCAAAGGCAGCAACCCGCGAAATCCTACCGGCTCTACCCAAACCAGCTCGAACTGATTTCCGGCTGGAGACGCGACCGGCGCAATTACAATCCGTTTACCAAAGCAGCATCCGAGCGCCGCCCCAAGGAAGATGGCATTTGTTTGAAAAGCAAACCCGTTCAAGCTTCCACTCATAGCGTAAGATTTGAAGCCGCGAAGAGCTCTTAAGGTGCTCATGGCATACGCCGGCCAACCGGCACGCCAAAATCGCCTGGTCTGGAACCTGCGAATGACTTCAGCATCAAAACCCAATCCCAGAACCATTGCAAAAACCCTTTCCCGCTGTCCCTCTACGGTCTGAGTACGGCAAAGGCCGAGGCTGACCTTGATAGTGGAAGGGCCGACGGCGGCGCGCAGCCTCTCGATCCGGCTTGCGCCCCCCTCGAAGTTTCTGATGTAGTCACATCCAGTGCCAAATGGCACCATACCAACACTGGGCAACTCCCCCCTCATCTCCCACCACAATCCGTTCAAAACCTCAAACAGAGTGCCGTCTCCGCCCACCGCAATAACCCGGTCGTATCCGGAGAGCCTCGCTGAGGCAGCAAGGAGTTCAGCGTGCCCCTGGTACTCGCTCCAGAAGGTCTCCACTTCTGCTGCTCCCGGACCGAGGGAACTAAGGAGAGCCGGCCAATCCCTACGGGTCGTTTTCCATCCGCAAACGGGATTTACTATGGCAGCTACCTTCATGTCTTAAAAAGCTTTCTCCGTATCCTTGGCATAATCCGGTCCTTTCTCCAGGCTCGGCGAGGCGTTTGGCCGGAAGCTCTGCAGTACGCTTACCTTTTCCAGGGTTGCAGATCAAAATGCGGAGAGCAACGAATGGATAATGATGCAAGAAGTACGATGACTCAATAGATAGAAACGGCTTTGCAACCGTGCTATTCTTGGGGCTTATGTAATTTCTTTTCCGCGTCATGAACTTCGGGATGGGACTGACGAACTCAAAGTTGAACACTAGCCCCCGCTTTGTTAAGTTCTCTTCCTTGCTTCAACGTACCAGCGCATGGTTTCTTCCATACCCTTGGCCACATTATACTGCGGAGCGTAGCCGAGCAACTCCCCCGCCCGTGAAATATCCGCAAGAGAGTGCATAACGTCGCCCTTCCGAAACGGCCCATATTTCGGCTCTATGCCCTCTATCTCCGGCATGTGAGAGCAAAGGGATCTCTTTATTAACCCGAACAACTGGCTGAGAGTCGTACGATCTCCGCAGGCGATATTGTATACCTTATTTAGAGCTGCGGGACGGTTGGATACTGCAGCCAGAATATTTGCCTGGACTACGTCCTGAATGTAGCAGAAATCCCGGCTGGTCTGGCCATCGCCGTTGATGACGGGGATTTCCAGATTGATCAGCGCATTGATCCAGCACGGAATTACAGCCGCGTAGGCACCCTTTGGGTCCTGTCGTTTCCCGAATACATTGAAGTATCTCAGCCCAATCCAGTCAAAATCGTATACTTTTGAAAAAACTCCCGCATAAATCTCGTTTACCAGCTTTGAAGCCGCATAGGGCGACAGCACTGCTCCAATTTCCTCTTCCACTTTTGGCAGTTGCTCGCTGTCCCCGTAAACGGATGATGAGCTGGCAAATACGAACCTTTTTACTCGCGCTTGCATCCCGGCCACGAGCATCTGCAGAAAGCCGTCCACATTGCATTCATTGGTCGTGATCGGATCGTCTATGGACCTCGGCACGCTGCCAAGGGCCGCCTGATGTAAAATGTAGTCGATCCCCGAGCATGCCCTGCGGCAGTCCTCGGGATCGCGGATATCTCCCCGGATGAATTCGAATTTCGCCCACTTCTCAGCACCGACGGTTTTCTTAACGTCTTCGAGGTTATGAGAGTATCCCGTAAGGAGATTGTCAATTCCAACCACCTGCTGATCAACCTTGAGCAGCGCTTCGAGAAGGTTGGACCCGATAAATCCGGCAACCCCGGTGACAAGCCACCTTTTAGGCTCTTTTGCGAGTTCGGCCTTAATATTGTCGATTATGCTCACAATTTATAACTCCCAGGTTGATTGGTTCATTTCGTATGCGAAGCACCTCAAACTCACTCAATCCGAGTAAGGAGGTCAAAAACACTTTCAGTCGGCAACGTGCAGGGAAAAAACCACCCGCCCGCCCCGCTAGCACCGTGAGACAGGCTCAACTTGATAACACTTATTAGACTGGCAGGTCAATGCGCAACAATGTTTCGACCTCCCCAAAACCGGTTATCTGTCATGCGCAATGTCGGGCACAATTTTGAGCTTCGACTACCCTTCTCATTTTGCATTCAAATGGGCTGTAAATTAAGTTTCGGTTAAGCAAAAAACAACTGACACGATAAACTCCTTTCGGTCCAAACCCTAAAGATGTATGATTTATAATCTTGTATTGTGGTGCGCTTATACCAATGGAATAAGGAGGTGATGACCCAGCGCCCGGCTACAGCGGCCACCCTGGAACTTTCATAAGCTACGATCCAGGAGCGGATCGTCGGAGTTTCGAAAAGGAGAGAAGAGCAACGAGACCGGCTGGGCTTGAACCAGTTTAATCTGTTTGCCGGGCTGTTATGAGAACCAATCATTAATTTATACTACTTTGATATATATGAAGCCTTGTATTTTGATCGGACCAGGCTTCGTTAGCCATCCTCTCTTCTAAGTCACATAATCAAAAACAATGGAGTTGATTCTATGACTGAGCAAAGAATTGACGAAGACAAATTGACAGAGGGTTTATGCGATACCACTGAAACCTGCAAGCCCGAGAGAATTGGAGGAGTGAGCGAAGACTGGCTTGCTGTATGGATTGGCTTGGTCATTTTTGTTCTGAGTCTTGGGGTCTTTGTAGGATGGGATATTTTGGGCTGGGGCATTACCACCGGGATCTGGACCAGCCTCTCAAAAGCACTGAACCCTGTGTCCGCTCAATATAAGTGGCTCGGCGGACTTGGCTCGCTCATGGTCACCTACGTCGTGCTCACCACCATCATGACTATCGGCGCCATAGCACTTAAGGCAGACATCAAGAAATTTATCATCGGTTTTACGGTCGTTTTCTGGATCAGCTACATTTGTTGGATCATCGGGAGTTGGGCCCCGATTGCTGTGACCACCGCGCCCGATATGAAGAAGTTCGGCATCAGTTGGTCTTTGAGGCTAACGCCGGAGGCAGGCTTCATCGTTGCCCTCCTCGTAGGGCTGATCTTAGGCAACTTCTTTCCCTCCTTTGCGTCAGCTATCAAGGAGGCTGTTCGCCCCGAGTGGTACATTAAAACCGCCATCGTTATTCTGGGCGGTTTTCTCGGCGTCACTGCCGCTGAAAAACTTGGTCTCGCATCTGCGGTAATGTTCCGCGGTCTCTGCGCCATAGTAGAGGCCTATCTCATTTATTGGGCGCTTGTCTATTTCATCGCCCGGAAATACTTCAAATTCAGCAGGGAGTGGGCAGCCCCACTCGCTTCGGGCATATCGATCTGCGGCGTCTCGGCTGCAATTGCCACAGGCGGTGCGATCAAGGCCAGACCGGTGGTGCCCATCATGGTTTCATCTCTCGTTGTGATCTTCGCCGTTGTAGAGTTGCTTGTCCTTCCCTTCTTCGCGGAGACTTTCCTTTATCGTGAGCCCATGGTGGCCGGTGCGTGGATGGGACTGGCAGTGAAGACCGACGGGGCGGCCGTGGCTTCCGGAGCAATCGCGGATTCACTCGTTCGCGCCAAAGCTCTCATGGTCGACGGCGTGAACTACAAAGAAGGCTGGATCATGGGCGCCGCAACGACAGTCAAAGTCTTCATTGATGTGTTTATAGGTATATGGGCCTTTGTCCTGGCCATAATCTGGTGCTCGGTAATCGAACGCAAGGAGGGCGAAAAGTTCCGGCCGGCCCAGATCTGGGAGAGATTCCCCAAGTTTGTCATCGGTTATGTTGTAACCTTTGCCATTATCCTCTGGATCTGTGTCCCGGCCTCAAAAAGCATAACTTCCCTGGGTGACCAGGCCGCTTCGCTGACCAAACAAGTGACTGCCGAGGAGGTCCAGCTTGCCGCGCCCCAGGACGAGGCAGCCGGCGCCAGCCTGAGGGACAGGATCGCCAGGGATAAAACCCAACTCGGAAGCTTGAACAATCAGCTTGAAGGAGCCAAGAACATCATGGCACGGGCGAAATCTGCCACTAATCAGGGCAATATCTTCCGGGGGATCTTCTTTACTTTGACCTTCTTGACTATCGGCCTTATATCGAATTTCAAGAAACTGTGGGAAGAGGGCATCGGCAAGCTGGCCGCAGTCTATGTGATCTCGCTTTTCGGGTTTATCATCTGGATTGGACTCTTCATCTCATGGATCTTCTTCCACGGTGTGAAACCGCCATTGGCAGGATAGCAAAAGGAGGGTAGTAATGGCAAAAGAGCAAGCCAAATCGATTGCAAATGAAGCCCGGTTGTCCGAAGAACTAAAAGCGATGCAATGGGAGCCTCTCCTTCCCGTGGAAAAGAAACTCATCGTCTGGAGCATCTCGCTCGGCATCGTTCTCCTGGGCCTGCTCGTCTGGGCAAGCTATGTTTTCTTCCCAAGTGGCCATTGAGGTAAGAAGCAATTACTTTTGGCGGTGACGTAGGCAAAAAGGCATGCCGCCCGAGATAGGGGCGGGTTTATCCCGCCCCATTTGAAAACAAGGCCGGTAATATAGTTAATCTCCGAATGAAAGATGATATGCGATAGAATCGAGCTTTATCGTAAAATCTACATTTTCGACATGACAGCAATCGGGAACTTGAATCTGTACGGGAGCAAAGTTGAGAATTCCGTTTATTCCGGCCAGCACCAGTTGATTGGCAACGCTTTGGGCTTCGTTGGCGGGAGTGGCAATAATGCCAACATGAACTTCCCTCTCTTTTACGACATCTTCCAGTTCGCTGACATGATTAATGACAAGTCCGTTGGGAAGTCTTTTCCCTATCTTCTGTGGATCGCTGTCGAAAGCAGCAGTAAAGACGTAGCCGTGTTTTATGAAGTTCCCATGACGCATAAGAGCCGATCCAAGATTGCCAAGTCCCACCATTGCGAGGTTCCACGGGCGGTTTAAGCCGAGAATGTCCTTGATCTGATTTGCAAGGTCGTTTACCCGGTATCCGACTCCCCTGACTCCAAATTCTCCAAAGTAGGCCAGATCTTTTCGAATTTGAGCCGGATTTACACCACACTGCTTTGCCAGGCGCTCAGAGGATATAACGTCCACGTCACTATCGAGCAGATCCATAAGGTTGCGCATGTAAATAGAGAGCCTGACGATTGTTGCCATGGGGATTTTGGCAAATTTCATTTTATAACCTCAGATACAAAAATAAGGTGCGGCGGCCATAATTATGTGATATTATTCACATTTCATTCCAAAAAAAAGGCTGCCGCAGGGGATTTGGCAGAGGGCAACCGCTCGAGTCACTCGCCCTCTGCCAAATCCGAATTTCTTAAGGCTCTACTTGGGCAGACCTACAAAAGCAGCAATCGACGAAGATATCGGGTTGGCGTAGATCAGGATCAACGCGACAACGAGCGCGTAAATCGACAGGGACTCGATCATGGCCAGACCGATCAGCATGGTAACGGTTACTTTACCGGATGACTCCGGATTGCGCGCGATACCCTCGACAGCGCCTCTGACCGCCATACCCTGGCCGATACCGCATCCATGGGCCGCAATGGCTATTGCCAAGCCGGCTGCAATGGCGGAATAGAGGAAAAACTGAACCGCCGATGATTTCGCGTCGCCATCAGCGGCGAAAGCTGCACATGAAAGACCCAGGACAAATAGTGTAGTGAAAAACCCAATTTTCTTCATGAAACAAATCCTCCTAGTTTTAGTTGAATGAATAAAAGATATGCGAACGTGGCCTTCCTTCCTCGTTATCGCCTGTTTAGTGAGCGTGCTCAATTGAGCCGGCAAAGTACATCATAGCAAGCAGGCAGAAAATGAAAGCCTGGATAAAGCCGGTGAAAAGACCGAGAAGCATCATCGGCAGAGGCGCAAGATAGAGTCCCGCCAGGAAAAAGAGGATACCAAGGACCAGTTCCTCCCCAAATACGTTTCCGAAAAGACGGATTGAGAGACTAAAGAGTCTCGCGATGTGTCCGACTATTTCAATTGGGAACATAAGCGGAATGAGCCACCATACGGGACCGGTAAAATGTTTTATGTACTTGATCCCGTGGAACTTAACTCCAAGTACGTGGGTCATCACGACGACAATCACCGCACAGGCTGCGGTTGTATTCAGATTGGCCGTAGGGGAGTAAAACCCCGGAATTACTCCCAGGTAGTTGCTGCAGAGAATGAAAAAACCGAGGCTCGCGATGAGCGGAAACATGAAGCGGGCTTCCTCGCCTGTGACGCCGATCATAAAATCTTCAATGCCCGTTATCACCATTTCGAAAAAATTCTGTCCGCCCTCGGGAATCATCTTGAGGTTACGGACGGCAAGAGCGCTCAAAATCACCACCACAACCATGACTACCCACGTATATGTTACATGTGGTTGCAGCAAATTGTCTGTAAAGCTTCCGGTAAAAAAGCCGTGAGGTAGTTCATGTACATGTATACCCAGCTTTTCGAGAAGAAGGTTTATGAAAAGGATAGGATGTTCCATAAGCTTAACTCTCTCCCTTTTTCATCATAATAAATTCAAAGACCCCAACCATAACGATGCTTAGAACCATAATTGAAAGGCCTACCAGAAACGGAATTGGAGTGGCCAATCGCAGAAACAACACCAGGAAGATCAAAAGAAGAGTTGCCACATATCGAATGTAATAGCCGGCAAACATGCCCGCCCTGCGCGGGAGCTTACCGGGATTCTGCAAAACCCGCCTGAGTTGCCGCTTGAGAATCTGGAAGCTTAGAATCACGATACCGCCGCCCAGAAGAATATCCAGCGCGATTTTCCGTGAAAACCAAACCAAGGCGGCCAACGTAAAAACGATCAGCAAAATGGCGGAAACCACTTCAATTCGCAAGAGGAGCGTTTCGCTCTCGACACATTCCCTCACAATTTCTTCCGATCCTTGTCCTCTTCCTGTTGCTGCTTTGCAAAACGATAATAATTAAGGCCACCCGCGACTATTCCAAAGATGAGAAATATTATTGTCAGATAAGGAAAGGTCCCTAACTTCGAATCAAGGAAAACCCCAACCCCAATACCGATAAAGGGCGCAAAGGCCACCTGATACCCGATGGTGCTGGCCATTACGGCCTGCATGAGCGATTTTTTGTCTTCTTTTTTCATTGTGTTTTCGTGTAAATGTTCACGAGCGTACCTACCACACAAGGCAATTTCAGTCAAACCATTTTCTATTTCAGTCTACAATTTTGCCCGACGACCTTCAGCGCTTCGAACGCAGCCTGGATAGTGCGGTCCAGATCATCCTTTCCATGAGCCGCGCTGACAAAAAAGGCTTCGAACTGGGAGGGAGCAAGGTATACGCCTCTTTTGAGCATTTCACGGAAAAACAGACCGTAAGCTTCGGTATCGGATTTCGTCGCGCTTTCCAGATCGAAAACAGGTTCTTTCGTAAAAAACCCGCACCCAAGTGAAGCAATTGTGTTCAGCCTCACGGAAACACCGGCTGAGCCGGCTGCTTCATGCAGCCCCGAGCACAGATATGCATTTTGTTTTTCAATTTGTTCGTAAATCCCACCGCGGCTTAGCACGTTGAGCACCGCCATCCCGGCGCTCATAGCCAAAGGATTTCCGGAAAGCGTTCCAGCCTGGTAAACATCGCCGCTGGGGGCGATGCGCTCCATTATCTCTTTCCTACCTCCGTAAGCGCCCACCGGGAGACCACCGCCTATTATTTTCCCGAGGCAGGTCAGATCGGGCATTATCCCGAAAAGCTGCTGTGCCCCTCCGGGAGCTAACCTGAAGCCGGTAATCACCTCATCAAAGATTAGCAGCGATCCATATTCAGTGCAAATCCGCCTCAACCCCTCAAGGTATCCTGCTCTGGGCAGCACGACTCCCATATTCGCCGCGACCGGCTCCACAATGATCGCTGCAACCTCTTTACCCGCACGCTCCATGACTTCCCGAACCTTCTCGAGGTCATTGTAAGGCAGCGATAAGGTGTGCTGGACTATTTCCTCAGGGACCCCCGGGGTTCCAGGAATACCGAAGGTGATGAGGCCAGAGCCGGACTTTACGAGAAGCGAGTCTGCATGTCCGTGATAGCAGCCGTTGAATTTTATTATCTTTTTGCGCCCCGTATATCCCCGGGCAAGCCTGATGGCGCTCATTGCCGCCTCGGTCCCCGAATTTACCATCCTGACCATTTCTATGGACGGGACCATCTCGACCACTTTCCTGGCCATGTCTATTTCGATTCGTGTGGGAATCCCATACGAAGTACCCCTCTCGGCGACATTCTTCAGGGCCGCCACTACTTCAGGGTGCGAATGGCCTAGAATGAGCGGTCCCCATGATCCAACATAGTCGATGTAGACATTGCCGTCTTCGTCGGTAATCCGGCACCCGTCAGCCTTCTTTATAAAAATAGGGTCGAAGCCGACCGCCCTGCCCGACCGAACCGGGCTGTTCACGCCACCCGGCATTAATTCGCAGGCTTCCCGGTACAGCTCATGTGATGCATCCCACTTCATTGGCTTATGGCTCCGGATTTGCAGAATTACTCGCTCTCCATCAGTGCAATGTCGTAATTCTCGAGATGAAGGTTCTGGTCCGCCTTTACCGAGACAATCGCGTGCATTCTCTCTTCGACCCGTTCCAGTGCCGCCCGTTCTTCGTCGCAAAACATGGCGGCAACCTCCGGATGCGCCATAACAAGGACACTCCTGCCGTAAAAATCTTTCCTCTGCCGCTCCAGCTCTCTCAAAACCTCATAACAGACGGTCTGCTTGGATTTGAGGTATCCTTCTCCATCGCAATAAGAGCAGGGCTCGCACAGCACTTGTCCGATGCTCTCCTTGGTCCGCTTCCTCGTCATCTCGATCAGACCCAGCTCAGACATATGCAGGATGTTGGACTTACTCTTGTCCTTGTATGTGGCGTCCCTCAGGGCATTCCAGACCTTCTCACGGTTGGCTTCTTTCTCCATATCGATAAAATCGATTATTATGATCCCACCCAGGTTTCGAAGCCTCAACTGGAAAGCAATCTCTTTTACGGCTTCCAGGTTCGTCTTAAGGATTGTCTCTTCCAGATTGCGCTTGCCGACATATCTGCCCGTGTTGACGTCTATGGCTGTAAGCGCCTCGGTAGATTCGATCACGATATATCCACCGGACTTGAGCCAGATTTTCTTGCTCAAAGCCCTCTGGATTTCCATTTCGATCCCATATGAGTCGAAAATCGGCTCATCGCCTTCATACAGTTCCACCTCATTTTGCAGTGACGGCATGAAGGTCTCGGTAAAATTTAAAATTTTTCGGTACTCGGACTCGGAGTCGATTACGAGCCGGTCGACTTCCTTGGTGAAAAGGTCGCGAACCGCTCGAAGGGTTATATCCAGCTCCTGATATATCAATGAGGGCACGGGGGCGTTTTCGGACCTCCGCTGAATGCTCTGCCAAAGTTTGGCTACGAAATCGGACTCCGACTGGAGTTTTTCTCTTTCAGCTCCCTCAGCGGCGGTGCGTACGATAAAACCGCAGTAAGGCGGTTTAATTTCACACATTATCTCGCGGAGGCGCTTTCGCTCGGTTTCATCCTCGATTCTGCGCGAAACGCCCACATGGTCCATCGTCGGCATGAAAACAAGGTTTCTGCCAGGCAGCGTTATATGAGTCGTTATTCTGGCCCCCTTGCTCCCGATAGGCTCCTTGGCCACTTGCACGAGGATGTCCTGTCCCTCCTGAAGCCGGTCCTCGATGGGGATGCCGTTATAACTCGGGCGAAAATCCAGTCCACCATATTCCCGACCGCCATTTTCCGTATCCTCATCATGTTTTTCATCCCCGGATTCGTCTTCGCAGGTCGACAGGAGAGCCTGCTCGACATCGCCCATGGGCCGATAAATATCGCTCACGTATAGAAACGCCGCCTTATCGAGATTGATGTCCACGAAGGCCGCCTGCATGCCCGGCAAGACCCTCACGACTCGCCCCCTGTAAACGTTTCCGGCAATCCCACGGTCCGAGCTCCGCTCAACATAGAGCTCCGCGACCTGCCCGTTTTCAACCAGCGCCACACGCGTTTCAAAAGCATTGCTGTTAATTATGAGTTCGGCGGACATTGTCGTTCTCCTCCCGAACTTCCAGGCGGTATGAGGCGATCTTGCAGATAAGGCAGTTTTCCAGGCTCTGGGCGTGAGCACCTGCCAGATTCTGAAGAATCGCCATAGGCCTGAAGCACGAACCCGGTGTTTCGTAGATATCCACTTCAAGGGCGTTTTCTCCGGCTTTTCGCATATCCAGAAGAATCTGCCCGAGGCGTGATGTCACCTGGCCCCTTTTAGTCTTCTTGGTGAGCACATTGTCGCTGCACTTTGGCCACGCCTCCATAAGATTTCGCAAAACGAATGGATTCAACCCCGAGACATAGTAAACAACCCTGCACGGATAGCCGAAGTCGGGTTTTTTATCGATCCGGCTCACAACGCTGATTTTGATCACACCATTGAAATGTTTGTTCAGTCGCTCGCGAATGAGCACAGCATCAATATCTTCGCTTAGCGCGATGTAAGCCTCGGCAATTATGGTCTCCATTCCGAGCGGCAGGGCCTCGCCGAATGAAATCCTGGGATGCGGATGATAGCCCTTGCTGAAGGCGGCAGGAAGCCCTGCCCGCCTTATAGCCCTCTCGAAGGCCAGAGCCATCTCCAGTTGCCCGAAAAATCGAGTTTTTCCAAGCTTTGAATAAATCACTCTGTAGAGAAATTCTCTATCTGGCAAAGACTGCCCCCGGGCGTCCGGCAACTCGTCCAATTTCAATTCCCTGACAGGTTCTTCATGGATAACAGGAGATATTGTCTTGTGATCGCAAACGCCGCATACCCCGCATCCGCCCTGCCGGCAGTCAGGTGTAAACTCTTCCGCCGTTGCCTTTTTGAATTCATCCCACAGATATTCACGTGAAACACCGGCCGAAAGATGATCCCAAGGAAGGATTTCGTCGCCATCCCTGCAGCGTTCGGCATAGAAAGCGGCATTAAGTCCGGTTTCAGCAAGAGCGCGGTGCCACAGGTCTTCCCTGAAATGGTCGCTCCAGCCGTCAAACCTTGCTCCCAACTCCCATGCACGTTTGAGCGCAGCCCCAAGCCGCCTGCTGCCCCTCGCAAATACCCCCTCAAAAAGGCTATTGCCCGGCATATTCCACTTCAGCCTCAGACCGGGCTTCCTCAGCCGCTCCTTAAACATTCGGAGGCTGTCTTCCATCTGTGCCTCCGATATTTGAGACGACCACTGAAACGGCGTCATGGGTTTGGGAACGAAAGTGGATATTGAGATATTTACGGAAGCTCTCGTCCTCTTTCCTTTTTCCCACACCCTCAGGCACAGGTCCACAAGTGCCTCCCGGTCGGCCTCGGTTTCGCCGGGAAGACCCATCATGAAGTAGAGTTTTATGAGCCTCCAGCCGAGATCGAAAGCGCCCTCGGCCGCACTGAGCAGGTCCTCGTCGCGTATTCCCTTGTTTATGACACGCCTGAGACGCTCGCTCCCGGCTTCCGGGGCCAGGGTAAACCCGGTTTTGCGAACCTTTTTGATATGCTCCATCAGTTCGGGGGTAAGCGTCCCAACGCGCATTGATGGAAAAGAGACAGCGACTTTGCGGGGTTCGAGTTCCTTTACCAGCGCACCCAGCAAGTCCTGTATCTGGCAATAATCCCCTGTACTGAAGGACAGCAGCGCGACGTCTTCAAAGCCGCTCGAAGCAAGCGCCTTTTTCGCCGCATCGAGCACGTACAAGGGATGACGTTCCCTGACGGGCCGGTAGATGTAGCTCGCCTGGCAAAAACGGCAGCCTCGTGTGCAGCCCCGCGCAATTTCGATCCTCAGCCGGTTGTGAACGATATCGATGAGAGGCACGAGTGGTTCTTCCGGAATCGGGCAGCTTTGGTCGAGGTCGGAGACCACTCTCTTTCTGACATGAGTGTAGTCTGAAAACCGCGGAACCACTGCTGATATGATACCGCTTGCGCTGTAGGAGACATCGAAAAATGAGGGGATATATACTCCGGCAATCTTTCTGATCTCGCTGAGAAAATCCTCCCTGGACCTGCTGACGCTCCGTTTCCAATCCCTGTAGACATCGATGATTTCGGGAAGAACCTCTTCGGCTTCGCCCAGAACGAAAAAGTCGAAAAAATCAGCCAGAGGCTCGGGATTGAATGCACAGGGACCGCCGCCTATGACAAAGGGATGCGCACTGGTCCTTTGGCTGGCGTAAAGAGGAATGTTGGCAAGATCGAGTATAGTGAGTATGTTTGAGTAGCTGAGTTCGTACTGAAGGCTTACGCCCAGAAAGTCGAACTCCGCAATAGCACGCTCGCTCTCTATCGCTCTCAGCGGCTCACCGGAGTTCCTCAGTTTTTCTTCGTAATCGGGCCACGGCGCATAGACCCTGTCCGCCATCACTCCCTGGGCCCGGTTCAACTGATGATAAAGCAACTGGAGCCCAAGATGGCTCAAACCAATCTCATAGACATCAGGAAATGCAAGTGCGAAGCGAACCGAAGCGCTCTCGAAGCTCTTGCGGTAAGCGTTTACTTCGAGCCCTATATAGCGGCCGGGTTTTTCTACACCATTTAGATGCGAATCCAACATTATCTGTGCTATATCCTTTTCAAGCGCGGACAGGTCAGGCCGAGGCCCACATACCTTGCAGAGTGAAGTTTAACTGGTTTCCGTCCGCGTTCTTTGACGTCAAGATATGTTCGACGTCAAAAAATCCTTTTCCGCACCGAAAACTGCCGGAGTTTAATCCGCCGTGACCGGATGGACTGGCTGGACATCTTGTAGATGTCATATCGTGCTGAACATAATCTCAACAATCATTTTAGAATCTTTACTTATACTTATCCGAGGGATAAAGAGTCAACAGAAAAGCGGGCGGGTTATTTCGCAACTCAGCTTCACCGGCTTGAGCCCACAAATCGCCGCTTTATACGGGCAATTTCCCCTTGCATTATTCAGATGCCGGTGCTATCCTCTGTCTTCCGTTTACCTTGACAGAAAATGCTGTCTGAGACTCAATTTTCGAAAGTTGCAGAAGAATTTTCATACCTAATCGCGAACCAATTGAAGGAGGAGGTAGAACATGAAGGTTTTTGCGGGTGGTGTTGCCGCGGCGTTTCTCGGCTTTTTGGGCATCCTGGTCTGGTATAAGGAAGTTTTCGCGGTCATCGGAGGCGCGATTCCCCTCATCCTGCTGTTCGGTGGGCTGATGGCCGCATACCTTGGCTACGATGAGGTAAAAGATAAACTCCCGTTCTCGAAAACCAGGGAAACCACGGAACCCACAAGCGATATGAGACTCAAAGAGGAAGCCGAAAGGTACAAGCAGGAAGTCGAAAGACTCAAAGGCGAACTGGACAAGACCAAGACCAGCTAAAAGCTTCCCTTTTCCGGATAACAAAGGCCACCCCATCCAATGAGGGCGGCCTTTTGTTTTTGGCATCCGGCAGGATTTGAATTCACGCGTGAGCTTCGGTCCAGTTGGCCCCCCAGCCGATCTCCACCTTCAGCGGCACATCCAGGACCCGGACCGCTTCCATTTTCCGCCGTACGAGATGATCGACCGACTCCCTTTCCTGGCGCGGGACCTCGAAAAGCAGCTCGTCATGCACCTGAAGCAGCATGTTTGCTCCGAGCTTCTCCTTTTTGATCTCCAGATTGATATCTATCATCGCCTTCTTGATCAGGTCAGCCGAGGTACCCTGAATCGGCGTGTTGATAGCAAGGCGTTCACCCAACTGGCGTATGCTGAAGTTACGGCTCTGAAGCTCGGGTATTGCACGCCTGCGCCCAAGAAGAGTTTCAGCATACCCGAGGTCGCGCGCCTTGCCGATAACTTCATCGATGAAGCGCCGAACACCGCTGTAGCGTTCAAAATACCGGTCGATAGCCGCCTTCGCCGTTTTCGTGCTGATTCGAAGCCTCTGAGCCAGGCCGAAAGGGCTCATGCCGTAGGCAATACCGAAGTTTATCATTTTGGCCTGCCTGCGCATCTCGGCGCTAACCTGCGTCACTGCGACGCCAAATATTTCGGCGGCGGTCCTTCGGTGCACATCCTCATCAACTCTAAAGGCCTCCATGAGGCTTTCGTCACCGCTGTAATGGGCAAGCACACGAAGTTCGATCTGCGAATAGTCCGCTGACATGAGCATATACCCGGGCGCAGATATGAAGGCTTGACGAATGCGTCTGCCCTCGTCACTGCGGATCGGAATGTTCTGAAGGTTGGGGTTCGAGCTGCTTAGACGTCCCGTTGCCGTCACGGCCTGATTAAAAGAGGTATGGATGCGGCCGGTATCCGGACGAATCAGCTTAGGCAGGGCGTCTGCATAGGTACCTTTCAGCTTTGAGATCGTACGGTAGCTGAGCACTTGCTCGGCGACCGGATGTTCCGGGGAAAGCTCTTCCAGAACGCTGGTGTCGGTCGATGGACCGCTTTTTGTCTTTTTGACCACTCGGAGCCCGAGTTTGTCGAAAAGGATGTATCCTAGCTGTTTGGGGGACTGGACATTGAACTCCTCGCCGGCCAACTGGTAGATGAGCGCGGCTTTCTGATCCAGAGCTTTCTCGAACTCAGTAGAAAGCTCCTCCAGCTTTTCCGAATCGACCAGTATTCCCCTGTACTCCATGCGCGCAAGCACTTCGGTAAGTGGGAGCTCGATTGTTTCATAAAGCTCCATCAGCTTGTTTTCTTCAAGTTTGCGGCGTAAAACCGGGACCAGGCGCCAGCAGGTCTCGACGTTACCGCACGCGTAACCAATAGCCGTATCGAAGTCGATTTCGGCAAAACCTATCTGGCTTTTGCCTCTGCCGGTGATCTCCTCGTACGAGCTTATCGCCTCGTCCAGGTGTTCGGCGCTGATACGCTCGAGCCCATGTGTCTGTCCTCCGGGATCGAGCAGATAGCTTGCTATCATGGTATCGAAAATCATTGCCTCGAGCTCGATTCCGTACCTCTTGAGGACTGTCCATTGAAACTTGAGGTTGTGCCCGGCCTTGGCGGGTGTCTTGGCGCTAAGGACCGGCTCAAGCCCCTGGAGCGTTTCGGCCGCAGTTAGCTGGATGCCGCATTCGGGGGCGTGACCGACGGGAATGTACCAGGCGAGGTTATCATCCCAGCAGAGCGCGATTGAAACGAGACCGGCGTTCATGGCGTCTTGAGAGGTGGTCTCGGTCTCTATTGATATCAGCGATTTTGTCTGCGCGATTCCGACCAGATCGGCCAACTCTTCGCGGGTCCGGATTACCCGATCGACCCTTGTCCGCTCCTTCGGGCTGGGAGGCTTAACTTCGTCAGGCTCCGTCCATTCCCGCTTAAGCATATCGAGAATTGTTCTGAATTCGAGTTCTTCACAGAGGCTGAACATTTCGAACCGCATGGGAGGCGCAGGCTCAAACTCCTCCAGACCCTTGTGTATCACGACATCCAGCCTGAGGGAGACCAACTCGCGCGAGAGATAGGCGCTCTGCCTGCCTGCCATAAGCTTCTTTCGCACCGAGTCGGGAGATATCTCGTCGATGTGGGTGTAAATTCCGTCGAGCGAAACCCATCGCTGGAGCAGTTGGCTTGCAGTCTTCTCCCCTACCCCTTTGACGCCTGGAATATTATCTGTCGTATCTCCAACCAGCGAAAGGTAATCAACCATTTGCCCGGGGGTCACTCCGAACCGCTCCCGAACGACTTTCTCCGTAAAAAGCCGGTCGTTTTGGGGGTCCCATTGCCTTACCACCGGGTCCTGAATGAGTTGGTGAAGGTCCTTGTCCGCCGAAACCACCACGATCTCCAGGTCGCGTGCCGAAGCCCAGTGGGTGAGCGTGGCAATCAGATCGTCGGCTTCATAGCCTTCAAGCTCCATTTGAGGTACCCCGAAGTATTGCACGGCTTTCTTGATGTACGGGATTTGCGGCCCCAGTTCTTCCGGAGTGGCCTGGCGAGTAGCCTTATAGGCATCGGACAAGTCATGCCGAAAATTTCGCCCCGGCGCATCGAAAACCACGCAGATATAATCAGGCTTGCGTTCGCGGAGCACTTTCAGCAGCATCGTGATGAACCCGTAAACGGCCTGGGTCGCCATTCCTTTAGAGTTGGTAAGCCGCCGGATCGCATAGAAAGCCCTGTAGATGTAGGAGCTTCCATCGATTATGAAAAACGTTTTCCCTTCGCCTCTTATCTGCTCGTTCATTCGTCTCTTTCCATTTGAGATGGGCGTCTCACTCATCGTGCCCCCGGGCCGGACCGCGCTTGCCCCTTGCTGGAAGTCCAGGCGGCAGATATTCAAGATTGACGTTGCTCATTGCGTGGTAAATATTGCCCCGGACTTTGGAATTCTTCCTGAAAAGGCCGTCCAGCATATTGCGGATTTCCATCCTTTGGTTCTTTAGGGCCGAAGGACACTTTGACGGCAGGATAGGCAAACCAAGGTTCTTGCAAACCTTTAGTATGCTTTGGGCGGGCACCAGCGCAAGAGGGCGTATGAGCGTTATTTCGCCGCCAAAAAACTCCTGTTTCGGGACCATGCCCGCAACCTGTGCTCCGTAGCAGATATTTATGAAAAAGGTTTCAATCATGTCGTCCTGGTTATGGCCCAGTGCTATTTTCGGGCATCCCAGCTCGCGCGCTTTCGTGAAAAGCACGGACCGCCTCAGCCGGGCGCAAAGAAAGCATGGATTTTCGCGATTCTCCGGCCCGTGCGCCCTGGCACCGTGATCAGTTCGGATGATTTCATACCCGAACCCCTCCTGCGTGAAAAATGCCTCCAGCCGGTCCGCCGATTCCTCATCGAACCCCGGGTCCACGTGGACGGCGATGAGTTCGTAGCTGATCGGAATGCGCCGAAGCCTCTCGCGCAGCAGCCACAGAAGGAGCATGCTGTCTTTTCCTCCCGAGACCCCTACGGCGATTCTGTCCCCGTTTTCTATAAGTCCGTAATGGTGAATACCCTTTCCCAGAAGCCTCCGAACTTCCTGATCCACAAAGGCCATAACTATCGCCTGCTTCCCCCTTCCGAATTTTTCCACGCCCCGCGAGGTTTGGGCAGCCAATATAAAAACATGGGACTTCTAATGTCTATGTTAACAGATTTCACCTTTCATTGCCTGTGGATATTGCGTTTAGTCCAAGGTCAGGGCGGTGGGACGCCACCCGGGATTTCGACGGTCGCGATGCCCTGACGAGGTCGTTTCTGCATCACACTCCGGGTTCCCTCAAGTCCGATATGAGACTGTCGCACGGTAATTTGTTCTACTTCAAGGACAGGCAGAGACATATGAGTTTTTCATCATTTTTGGGGAAGTGGAGAACAATGAACATACTTGGTAGCGCCCGCCTCCATGGCCGCGCATCAATTGGTAAACGATGAAAAGGAACCATACCAATGGTGATTCGTCGATAAAGACCCTTTCGCGTGATACGAAGAACGCCGCCGTGGAAGACGGCGCTACCATAGGGAGATGGTTTATTCTTGGGACTTCGCCGGGACAGATTCACCGTGTAGACTTTCTTTTCCCGGTTGACTCAGGCAAGCCCCTTTGGTATCATGGCTGTTCCCTGGAGGCGCCCGTAGCTCAGGTGGATAGAGCGTCGGACTTCGAATCCGCAGGCCGCAGGTTCGAATCCTGCCGGGCGTACCAGTGAGAATTGCGTTCGGGCCGCTAGCTCAACGGTAGAGCAGCTGACTCTTAATCAGGAGGTTCGGGGTTCGAGACCCTGGCGGCCCATCCTGAAAATTCTAATTAATCAAGTGACTTGCAAGGGATTCTGGCGTGTGGATCAGAATCCCTTCGCTTTTTAATGTGAGAATCCGTTTGAGACTTCTGTCTTGCTTGCTCGTAAATCTCCATAGCCGTCTTTTCCGAGCCGTTCAGTTTATGTAGGTAAATCAGCGTCGTGGTCCTGTTATCATGGCCCAGGAGGTTTTGTATTCCATCTAGTCGGGCGCCATTGTGGTCCATGATGGATGCACCCGAATGCCGCAGGGCATGATACCGGAAGTACTTGACTTCAGCCTTTAGGCATAGCCGTTTCATCAAAGTCTTACGATCCAGAAATGCCCCCTCCTTCCAGCCCCCGGCTTTTCTGCTCCAGTACCGGTGCCAGAAGACCCAAGGCTTTGTCGAGTCACACTGTAGATATCTTCTAGACAATGTTTCGAAGAGCTTTCCGGTCATAGGGATCTTTCGAGGGTAAGGCTGCCGCCTTTCTTTTTCCAGGTATAAAGCGTGACGAGACGGTTCTCGATGTCAACATCATCCCACTTGAGCCTGTTTATTTCGCTGACCCTCGCCAAGGTCTCCCGGATGCACCAGAGATAGTCTTGCGTTTCGGAATCGGCGACAGCTATGACCTTATCAATATCCTGGACTGATGGAACATATTTTGCCCGGTTTTCTACCGGAAGGAAATCGATGCCGTTCGCCGGATTTAGAGCAAGGAGCTTCTTGCGGATGCCGTGATTAACAAGAGCTTTGATAAGTGTCAAGTCGTAGTTCGCTGCGTAGTGGGACCTTTTCGCTCGGATCAAAATACAATCCTGGACCTTCTGGGTAGTGATTTCAGATACATTCAAACTCTTTCTCCTCCTATGAATTAGAGGAGCGGCCCATATCAGCGCCGCTCATGTTTTCACTTAGGCTTCTACTTTGCTGGAGAGGATCGGCAAGGTCAGAAACTCATAGGACTTCTCTCTGGCTTTTTCCTGGAAGTAAATCTCGATTGCATCTAGTCTCTCAGATGAGATCTTGTCTACATCGCCTGGCAACTCGTTCACTGGGCTGGCGGTCTCTTCCCCTGTCTATAGGTATTTACATTTAGTTTGTTCGAAATATACGAAACGGCGAAAAAAGTGGCCATAGTAGCCGCAGGCGCTATTTAGACATGTTTTTCGATAGGGAAGCGGACGTGGACTTGCAAAGCCCCCGGAACCGGGTTCTTCAGCGAAGATAGCTTTCTGATATTCTCACCTGTGTGGGAAGTGTTCACGGTAGCCGTTGGAGAGCTCGCTCAAGAAAGCTCCTCAGGAATTGGAGTTGCGGCATTAAAAAAGATGATTCTACAAAGCCGTTCTGGAATCCGACCACGGCTGATGGTCTTTTTGTGGCGGGCCGGACCCGTGAGAATGGAACTTCTTGGCCAGGTCACAAGAATTGGAAAAAGGGTCCCTTCGGTAAGGATTAATTGGTGAAAACGATTTAAAGGTATTGTGGCGCGTTTTAAGGCATTTTCAAATTTCAATGCTCGTTTCGATGGTCCCAAACAACCTATAACCGTTTATAGGCTGTTTCCGCGATATTTCCCCCGGGTCACCCCCTCATTTGCTTTGACCGGTCAGAACTGAGCATCGTACCTCTGGAAAAACAACGACGGACGGCATTGTACGGGGTCTTGTCACGGTTTTGAAAGCCACCGACCCTGTCGGTGGTAGTTTACTAAGCTATCGGCAACTACAGGTATATTCCAACCTCCTATTGCTTCTGAAGATAATACCCCTGTATTTCCTTTTGCGCTTCAGGACAAGCGTTCCCGGACCAGGCTGACAACTCCCTGGACGCCGCCGAGGAGCAGGGTGCCCTTCAAAGTCAGATATTTTCCATCTTATTCGAAATGGCGAAGCTGATCTGCCCCCACCCAGTTCAGGAGGAGGGCGGCCTCGATATGGTGCGTGATGGTCTGTTCATCGATATTCACTGAATAGGTCCCGTAGTAGGCGGTATATCCGCCGAATGCCGCCCTTATTTCGGCCTCGGGCGCTACAATGGGATCACCCGACGCAAAACCGGGACGGTTGGGATCCATGAGTTGTACGGCCATACGCCCATCCGGTTCATATATGAGCCTTCCTTGGGCATCCTTTCCAAAGGGGTAAGCCATCTGACCTCTTGAGTCCTGAATGTGGAAAGATATGAGTCTCCAGGAACCGACCAGTTTGGGTATGACTTCTTTGCTCATGCCGTTTCTTCCCTTCGCCGCATCTGCATTCTTTTCGCCCGGGACATGGCTTGTGACAACACAGCCGCTGATAAACAAGACAATGAGCAAGCTCGACAGGTAAAGGTTTTTCATTTTGGATATCCCTAGATGTAATGTCGGATCGATAACAATATAAAGGGTGGACCCTCGCCATGGAAATGCAGGCAATATCGCTGGAATTGGGCTGAAACCCATCAATCACTACTTCTGGTCCCTGTTGAGCTCTGCGAAGAAGAGGAAAGACCCGAACTCAACGAGGTATAAGTGATCTGAGTGCTCCAGTAGCGTCAGACAGGCCCAATGGCATATCACTTGCCATCATGATTCAGATAAAGGATGATCGAATGCGCCTTCCGGATGCTCCAAGAGATGTATTCCGGGATCCGGCAGCAATTCTTGGAAATTCCATATTTTCAACAAAAGAAGAGCGTCGAAAATCCAGAGAACAAAAACGGCACACCAGGCGACGGATTTTTCTGTTTTTTCATCGTCTGCCCCTTGCTGTAGGACTGTCTGGCTCTCGTAATGAGATGCATTTCTGAAACCTTGAAGGATCATAGAAAACGCATTGGAAAGTTCAATCCGCCGACGATTTTGTTTCTTTACTCGCAAGTCTTTCGTTTCAGCACTCAACCCCTTCTTCTTGCCAACATTGCAAATTCCCTATTCTCTGCGGTTACTTGCACGATGATTCGGAAATGGCGAAGATTTTGGCGCAGGATTTCTCAACAACGAGGAGGAGACTGTCGAAAAAACCCATTTTATACCGCTCTCATGAAAATCAAGGTCAGTAAAATCAGAGACTTGCAAGGGTCAAAAACCTCCATTTGGAGTTTTTCGACAGTCTCGAGAGCAATCTTAACTTTTCACTACGAGTGCTTGTCGGGCCTATGTTATCGTAAGGGCCATATCATCGGAACCTCCGTAACTACATAAGGTATTTAAAGATTACCCGATGTCAGACATTCCAGTTGTACCATGTGTCTCGACGAAGCAAAGGGGAATGAGATGTCCCGAATAAAGTTTTATGGTGTGAGAGGGTCAATTCCGGTTTGCAGTGAGGAATTTCAGAAATTTGGCGGTAACACTAGCTGTGTTCTGCTGGAAGGCCCAAAACGCACGGTTATTCTGGACGCCGGCACCGGTATCCGCGAGTTGGGTAAAGAGATGGCACAGGATCCTCACCTGGGTATCGATCGTCCCTGCTATCTGGCATTCTCCCATTTCCATTGGGATCACATTCAAGGGTTGCCTTTTTTTGCTCCCGCATACGATTCACGGCGAACTTTCACCATCAGTGCGATTGGCCGGGAGGACCGCGGCAAGGATTTGCGAAGCATCTTTCAGACTCAGATGCTGGAAGAGTACTTTCCCGTCAGCTTCGACGGCATGGGAGCCAAAATTGTGTTTCTGCACCATCCCGAAAGCCGCATGAATATGGAGGAGGCTTTTGTCAGGGTAATCAAGCATAACCACCCCGGCGGTGCCTACAGTTACCGTTTCCAGGATACGGAAGGCAAGGTTGTCGTATATTGTACCGATATCGAGCACGGCGATCGAGTTGACCCTCATGTTGTTGAGTTGGCGCATAATGCAGACGTTTTGATCCACGAAGCACAATACACCCCCGATGAATTGCCTCGCTATAAGGGCTGGGGTCACAGCAGTTATCCACAGGCATTGGAAGTGGCGGAAAAAGCACAGGTTAAGCAACTTATTATCACGCATCATGATCCCGACCATAACGATGAATTCTTGAGTGATGTCGAAAAGGAATGTCAGGTTCGTTTTCCGAACGTCTTCCTGGCAAGAGAGAAAATGGAAATAGTGATCTGAGCTTATTGGGTCACCAGCTCCGCCGCTTTGCAATAGCCTCTTACCAACAAGATCATGGGTGCGAGCAACGGGATACTCGGCAGCACGCTTCTCCTGGGATATTGCAGATTTTTTTTGGGGGAGGGAACCTGAGTTAAAAAAGTCACGACCCTCAGAGTATGTCCGAGGATTCCAAAGCTGATTGACTGCCATTATCGGTAATTGCCAGAAGGTGGAATCTGACCGGAGGGACCTCGCATGGGCCGACACGTCGACCGTAGGCAAACCTGGCTGTTGATTTTATAAAGCATCGGATATTTGATCATGATGTTGACCCGGTAAATTCGACCGGCGGGTTATTTATTGCCCATTTTCCCATTATCTTCCGTTGTGATTCTGAAGCCTGCGCCGCGTCTATCTGGGCCATTTCAACGGGTTGGAATGGTCACGATTGGAACCCCTTCCTTCTCGGGCTTTTCCGTAAGCGTGAACAGAAACATTATGATGCCGAAAACGCGCTTGGAGATGAAATCCCTGTCGTCAATCCAGTACCAGTAACCCCGGTTTTGAACCATTACGAATGCGTCTGCAGGTTTTTCCCTGCCGCTGATGATACGCATCATGGACTGGACTTTCCGCCCTTCGAAAACGTCTTCCTCTCGGGTGGGGAAAGTCCGTTTCTCCAAAACGTGGACTTCCGGAACCTCTATGTTCCCACTAAACTCGGCCAGGATATCCAGCATGGATCGGCTCAGGATGGCAATTTCCCGATCGTTTGCGGGCACAACCCCAAAAGCCAGCGAGAACTCGGTTGCCTGGGTATCAAGACCAAGTATTTCCCTGATCAGCCTACGGTCCGCTTCGACACTTTCGTCCGTTTTATGGGCAAAAACCATAACTGCAACACCTTCGTTCTTCTTTCCAGGCTGGACCCTTATCCCTACGGCACCCGAGCGCTGAACACGCCCCAGGGCCTCGATCACCTGGTAGAAACGAGGGTCAGCCGCGCGCCCTCGCAGGGCTCCTGCGGAGCGGTTCTGAATGCCGTTAATTGAATGCACAGTCAGGCGCAGCACAAACTCCGCAGGCCATCCAGCTTCGATCAGTGACATGATGGACGCCGGAGGAATAGGTGTCATGAGGCTGCGTGCGAACTTGTCACCGGACAACAGGTTATAGGTGATGGTCGGACGGTCGGTATACGAAACGGTCCCGCCGGCAGACTGCGCATTAGTCGTCGCGAAGGTGAGCGCCAGGTTAGCCAGGCTGTCCAACTCATACTGGCTGATCACCGAGGCTACATCCAGGAACACCGGCGGGTCGGCGTAGCGGAGGTTTACCAGGTTCATCAGCATTTGAGTCTTCCAGGAATCAGAGATCGCCGCAGAATAATCGAAACGGTCCCGGATAATGGTCCCGGGACCAAGACTGCTGCATCCCGCCAGCGCAACAAACAGGAAAACAGTGGAAAAAGATCTGGTAAAGTGAGTCATCATGTCCCTTTCCGGAAAAGATGAGGGGGATATGAGTCAGCCCCAATCTGTGAACCGCCTTGCGCGGAGGACGGAATCAGCCGGAACATTCTGCCGTGATGAGCCGAGATCCGTGCTTCCTTGGATCAAAAGCGCCGGGCAAAACCGATAAATGAGCTAAGGTGGTCAGCATCAGGCGTCACACCTATATTGGTTCCAATGTCAACAACTAGGTTCTCATTGACCTTGTATAGGAGCCCCACATCAGCCGTCGCCACCCATGGCGAACCGATATCGAAGCTGTTGTTGCTGGCGAACTCGAGATAGCCTTGAAGCTTTTCAATGAAAAGTCGGTGACTTACCGTAATGGAGTTTGTGCACTCCAGATGGTGGCCTTCCCCCGAGGCGTTGTTTATGGCGTCGAACTCGGTCATCATCCCAATCGCGAAATCGTGCGGGGCCTCCAAAGCAAACGGTACGATCAAGCCCCCCGTGAATTTGTCGTTTCCTTCCCCCACTTGGTTGGTGGGCAGGCCAATCCACGGCAACAAGGCCATCGCAGTTTCTCCTTCGTCGTTTCCCCACATGTTTATCTTGGCCCTGATCCGGGTGTCTCCAAATCCGTATTGCTCCTCGTGCATGGCGATCCCGGTTTTGAATTTCTGCCAGGCAAACGGCTGGAACACGAGCTGAAGCTCCATATTGTTCAGTACACCGACTCTGAAGTTGGTTTCCCCAACAACGATTAGCTGTTGTGGCCGGTCTGGGTCAGGAGTTCCGATATGGTTGTAGGTGTAATTAAAGATAGCCGTCTCAACGGCAAAATGGCCGGCGTCGACGGTTTGCGGACCCTCGGTTACATCAGGCCTGTCCGGCTGGTACTCGCGCATCTGTTCGACGGGGGTGGGATTGAAAAGCGTATAATCGCTCTTGTCCGCGACCGATCTTGTCTCCTCTGCCGACAAAACCGGAAATGACAATAAAAAACTGGAACAAAAGAGCAGGAGGGTCGAAATAAGCAAGCAGTGGAAGAAGTGCAACATCACCTTTCCTTTGTGACAGCGCGGCTTTTCTCATGAGGCCGCCTGCAGTGCCGCCAGTTTAGAGAATCTGTGGTCTTCCGCGTCGCAACTTCATGTCCTTGGCCTCAGGAAACGCGCCTCCCAGCGCACCGTCCGGCTCATAACCCGACCCCTTGGCTGCCCCGGCGCCCTAGGCGCCCTTCACAAAGGCGCTCTCCTTGCCTACCTCCTGGGCCCGCTTGGGATCGGGCAGGCCGTAAAGCTGGATAAATGTGGCCACGAGCCCGGTCCAGCCGGTCTGGTGGCTAGCTTTAAAACTACAGAGCACCTTTCGACTTCGTTTGGAACGCTGAGCGTCCGATTACGGGTTCCTAATTCTGGGAAGCTTCTGGTGCGGACCCGCACGCCGAGCCTCCCCGGGTGCAGGCCGAAGCTATCCACGCCGACCGTGAACAGACTGATCGGGGTTCTCGACGAGCATCTTGTCGCCTCTTCGCTCGATATCGATGATGGGTTTAGGGACCTTCACTTGCTGCCTGCTCCCCTTTCGGCGGTTGGCACATTGATTGCTATTTGAACGCCCAACGATCCTCCCAAACCCTGCGAATCCGGGATCAAAGCAAGCGCCCGGTCCTCGGCGAAGGCGTAATGCACTTCGACCGTGCGATCCAGAAGCTCCAATTGCCGGCGCAACTCGGCATGACGGTGCGGTGACAGGGTTTGCATGAGATTTTCGAGCATCGAACGCAATCGCCGCATGATCTGGACGCTGCCTGCGCCGCAATGACGTATTTCGGTGCAGGTGAGGTGCACGAAGTCCTCCCAGTTCGGTGTCCGGAAAACGAGCCGCACTTCGCCGGCGTCGTCGCAGATCTCCTCGCGGCTGACGAGCCGCAGGCCGACCTTCCGAAGTAAACGGTGAAGCTGGTCGATGGCGAGCACGGCCGTCGTCGGATCATTGATGGCCGGTGACAGCGCCTTGATTGCGATATCGACCAGGATGCGGAAGGCAAAGGTCGGATCCTGCTCGATAGTACGTTCGGACCCGAGCGCGACTGCCGCCTGCAGTTGACGGTCGTCGATGGCGCCGGCGGCGCCATACAACCGAAACAGTGGTTCATCCACAGCCAAGAAGTCACCCACCTGGGGGACGAATTCTATCATTCCGTTGGCCTGCCGCGCCTGGGCGACCAGTCCCTCCAGATCCACTGCGAGCACGATTCCGGAAGAACCCACGCTGACGACGGTTCGATCCGGGGATGTGGGCCTGGGGGACGTTTCGACGGAGCGCGGGCTCGTCGTTGACTCCGGATATACGCTCTCGATGACCGCGAGCCCGGACTCTCCCACACGCTTTACGATGCTGACTGGACGCAAAAATCTCGCTGCGTAGTCGATCAGATAAAGGAAGACCACAATGGAGATCAATCCCAATACCCCTGCGATGAAGGTGTTGAACTGGTGGACTGTCTCGCCGCCCATCCTGCTCAACACCCTCAAGGTGAACAACATGGTGAAAACGAAATAACCCACGGTGAAACGGATGGCGTTGTCCCGCAAAAGCGTCGTCGCGATGATCCGTGGCGTATACTGCCCGCCCGCAATTTGAATCGCAACAAGCAGCGAACCGAATGTGAATACCAGGAAAGAAAGGTTTAGCGTGACTACCGTATCAAGCCCGGACCGCGCTCCCACCATAGTCAGTCCCAAGAATGAGGTCTTTTCGTCAATTTGTCCGGTCCGCAGGAGCCAGCCTTCGATGCCGTACGTAATGCGGTAGACCACAATATAAAGGATTACAGAGAAAAAAGGCACGAGCCACAGCGAGGCCCTGGTGTAACTCTTGATTATGTACCGCCGATTCCAGTGCATTTTGTATTCTCCTTCAGAGGGTCAGGCGCAGTCGATATGCCTCCAGGCTGGATACTTCTTAGCATTTGCATCTCCATGCCTCTTCTTTCCAAAAAGGGGGCACTCCTAACGGGAGCGCTCGCGGCACGAGGATCTCGCATTTGTGAGCGAGCGCTTTTTTCCCATTTGGTTTATTAGCAAGTTTTCTCGGCTCCCTTTGTGGACGATCAATCGCGCATCAAGATTCGCTCGTCAGCGAGAAAACCTCCGCGCTCCATGGAGGTTCATCGAGATATAAGCCACGCGCCTGCAAATCGTTGCCCTCGCGATCATATTCCGCGCCACTGAGCAAATCCTGAAGCTTCCATCGGCGGTTGCCTAGGTCTGTAAACGGCAGTCGCACGTAACACTGACTCCGGTTTGGCGCATAGTTCACCGTCACCAGCAGCCGCTCGCCGCCTGAGTTATGCCAGGCAAAAGCCAGGAAACAATCACTGGTCCAGTTCCCCTCCCAGGCGGATGCACAGTCGAGCAATTGCCACTGGCCGGCGCGCACCACCGGCCGCCGCAGCACAGACAGCAGCCGGTTATAAAATTCTTCAATTTTCCGGTCGATCGGTTCTTGCGGAGCGCGAACCAGATGGGGAGAGATGCGCTTCTTTCGCCCGACGAACTGTCCTTGATGGAAGAACCACAGCCCGGGCGACAAAAAAGTGACGACCGCCGCCGCCTCATGCATCTCGTGAGAAAACGTCGCGGCCGTCCGAGGCTCGTCGTGGTTTTCCAGGAAGCGGGCCATTTTATTTTGGTAATCCAATCCCGCATGGAAATGCTCGCGCACCGGCCGAATGTGACCCTCGCGCAGGCGGTCGTACAGCCGTTTATCGTAGGTGTAATCGAATCCCTGCTGCTGCATCGTCCATTCCCGGTCCCAGTAAACCTCGGCCATGAACTGGAAGTTCGGATGTTTGTGCCGCACGGACTCAATTGCTTTGGGCCAGAAGAGGTCAGCCCGCATACCCCAAGTACTTTCAAACACGTCGGGCAAGACGAGCATGGCCATGTCGCAGCGCACGCCGTCGCATTGCTCGGCGATTCTGTTCAGTTCGCCGATCATCGCCTGCTGCAATTCCGGGTTGCCGTAGTTTAGCTGCAGGGTGTCGGGCCAGCCGTCAAAGTACGGGTCTCGGCCGTAGGCCAGCAGCAGCCCATTTTTCGTTTGCACACGGCAGTAGTTCCTCGGTGAGCGAGCTAAATCCGCCTCGCTGCCATGAACAAAGTAATCCGGGTGCTCGTCGATCCACGGGTGATCAGGGGCCATGTGGTTCGGGACAAAGTCCAACATCAGCTTCAGTCCGCGTATTTGAAGCCGCTGTCGCAAACCTGCGAGCGACGCAGCACCGCCCAGCTCGCGATGCACGTTGTAGCTTTGGATGGCGAACCCGGACCCGGCGATGTCTTCGTCCTTGAGATCCGGCAGTGTTTCGGCGAACTCACGACACCATTCGGGATTCGCTCGCGAGATCGCCTGTGCCGCAGGGCCGGTCTGCCAGACGCTTAGAAGCCAGACCCAATCAAAACCCAGAGCCGCCAAGCGGTCCAATTCGGCATCGGGAATGTCATCCAGGGTCGCAGCCCTTCCCAGCGTCTGGGACAATTCCGTCAGCCACACACGGGTATTGATTTGGTATAGCGAAGGGTAACGAATAACCGACATATCTCCTCCTCACTTCCCGCCCGTCTGTTCGCCGCCCACCTGCTCCCTGAAAAGCCGCCTTACAGCTTTGTGGCGTTCGGTCTCCAGAAGGCTCTTGCCGTCGACACGCCCGAAAATGTCCAGGATGAGGGCGACCAGGCCGGTCCACCCCGTCTGGTGGCTGGCCCCGAGCCCAGCCCCATTGTCGCCGTGGAAGTACTCATAAAAGAGGACCAGATCGCGCCAGTGCGGGTCTTCCTGGAATTTGGCCGTCGCTCCGTAGACCGGCCGTCGTCCATGGGCATCGCGAAGAAACGTGCCCGCCAGCCGGCGGGCAATCTCCTGCGCCACCTCGAACAGCGTCATGTAATGGCCGGAACCAGTCGGACACTCAACCTTGAATTCGTCGCCGTAAAAATGGTACAGGTTCAACAGTGCCCGGATAATGAGACCATTGACCGGCATCCAGACCGGACCCCGCCAGTTGGAGTTCCCGCCGAACATCCCCGTATTGGATTCGCCCGGCAGATACTGCACCTTATATTCCTCATGCCCTACCCAGAATGAGAACGGATGGTCCAGGTGAAACCGCGATAGAGAGCGAATCCCGTGCGGACCCAGAAACTCATTCTCATCGAGCATGTACCCGAGCACCCGGGTGAGCTTATTCTTATTGAGGATCGAAAGCAGCCGCCGATCCTTATAGCCGATGAAACCCTTGTCGGTTGGGGCCACGTGGGAAACTACTTCAGGATGGCGTTTCCGGAACAGGGCGATCATCTCCGCCAGTTTCGGATAGCGCGTCAAGGTATCGACCTCGAACACCGACGAAGCGCAGAGCGGCAGCAGTCCCACCAGCGAGCGGACTTTCAACCGCATTGCCTGTCCGTTCGGCAGACGCAGCAGATCGTAGAAGAAGCCGTCCTCTTCGTCCCACATCTCGTCGTGATGCTCGCCGATGCGGTCCATGGCGTAGGCAATCCACATGAAATGCTGGATGAACTTGAAAGCGACCTCCTCGTACATAGGGTCGTATTCGGTCAGAATCAGGGCTATATCCAGCATGCACTGGCAGTAGAACGCCATCCAGGCGGTGCCGTCCGCCTGCTCCAGCGACCCGCCCGTCGGGAGTTGCGCGCTCCGGTCGAAGACGCCGATGTTGTCCAGCCCCAGAAAGCCACCGGCGAAGACGTTGCGCCCGGCAGGGTCCTTGCGGTTCACCCACCAGTTGAAGTTTAGCATCAACCCCTGAAAGGACCGCTCCAGGAACCGCAGGTCTGCCCGGCCAAGCGCCTGCTCCATTTTGAACAGGTAGAACGTGGCCCAGGCATGCACCGGGGGATTCACGTCGCTGAAGTTCCACTCGTAGGCGGGAATCTGGCCGTTAGGGTGGAAATAGAGATTGCGCAGCATCAACAGAAGCTGTTCCTTGGCAAAGTCGAAATCCACCAGCGCCAGGGCGGTTGTGTGGAAGGCCAGGTCCCAGGCCGCATACCACGGATACTCCCACTTGTCGGGCATGGAGATGATGTCGGAGTTCAGCATGTGGAACCATTCGGTGTTCCGCATGCTGCGCGGGGCTTGGTCAAGCAGCGGATGGCTCTTGTGCTCGCTCAGCCAGAGCTCCAGGTCGAAATAGTAGTACTGCTTGCTCCAGAGCATCCCCGCCAGTGCCTGGCGATGCACACGGCGCTCGTCTTCGCTAAGCGATTGCGGCGTGATCCTCTCGTAGAATTCGTCCGCGTCTTCGAGCCGGCTCTTGAAGATCCCCTCGAAGCCCTTGAAGGAGTTGTCCACTGGGGTGGTTGCGAGCCGAAGGCGGACCGTCCGGCTGCTGCCGCCGGGCACGTCGAGGACATAGTGGGCCGCAGCTTTGGTCCCCGCCTTCGCGGGATTCACCGCTTCGCCCTGTCCGGAGATGAGATAGGCGTGGAACGCATCCTTGACATAGGGTGAAGCGTTGGCTTGGCCCCAAAGACGCTGCGCATTGGTCTCATTTTCGGTGAACAGCAGCTCCGGATTTCCATCGCAGTACAGCCAGTACTCGCCCAGTTCATGGTGGGAGGCTTGAATGGCACCAGGGGTCACCTCGCGCAGGGAAGGTTTGCGATCGTCATCGCCCCACGACCAGGTGTTCCGGAACCAGAGCGTCGGCAACAGGCGAAGCCGGGCCGCTTCCGGGCTACGATTGTGAACGGTGATCCGGATCAGCAAGTCTTCCGGGTCTTTCTTGGCGTATTCCACGAAAACGTCGAAATAGCGGTCGTCGTCAAACACGCCTGTATCGAGCAACTCGTACTCGAACTCCTCCCGTGACCGGCCCCGATTCGTCTCGACCAGGTCACGGTAGGGAAACTCCCGCTGCGGATACTTGTACAGATACTTCATGTACGAGTGCGTGGGAGTGCTGTCGATGTAGAAGTAGTACTCCTTCACGTCCTCCCCATGGTTCGCCTCGCTGTTGGTGAGCCCGTACAACCGTTCCTTCAGTATGGGGTCACGCTCGTTCCACAGTGCCAGGGCGAAGCAGAGCTGTTGCTTGTCATCGCAGATCCCCCCCATCCCGTCCTCTCCCCAGCGGTAGGCCCGTGAGCGCGACTGGTCATGGGAGAAATAGTCCCAGGCGTTGCCGTCCTCGCTGTAGTCCTCGCGGACTGTGCCCCACTGCCGCTCACTGAGGTAAGGGCCCCATTTCTTCCAGGGGATTCCCTTCTCACGCGCATCGTTCAGGCGCTTCTGTTCGGTGACATCCACAATTTGAGTCGCCATTTCTCGTTACCTCCAGATACGAGATGGTTTTGTCTTCATCGTTATCTCCTTATTGTGCTTTATTGCGGTGCTCACTTCACCCGCGTTAAAAAACAGCTCCAAGGAGTTTCATGATCAACTCTTCCAGCGGAACCATGGTCAATACCAGCGGCAGTACCGGTAACAGGGTAAAGACGACAAGCTGTATGACCGCGTCTTTGCTAAATGGGAACGGATGGATGTCGCGGATCACCTGGAAGCTGTTACCCAGGTCAGCCAGCGACTGGATGTCGCCGCTGCCGACGAGCGGTTCATCATCGGCCGCGCCGCCGCGCACCCATTTGAGGTCGAATTCACTGACATACCTGCTGGCAAGCACCCCGTACTCGCGCAGGCCGGTTCTTTTGGCGCTCATGATGCGGGGGGAAAATGCCAGGAGAGGTCCCAGCACTATCAGCAAGAGAATCGCCACGCCGCCGATAATCTCCAGCTTGAAATCGGTCAGTTTCGCACCCGCAAAAAAAATCCGGTTTGCCATCAGTCCCGCGAACGTCGCGCCGTGCGCCATGAGCAGCGGTGCAAAGGCGAGACTGCTCCCGGCAAGAAACCCGAGGCCGGCGGCACGGTCGGGATGGGTGGGGATAAGATTGAGTTCGAGCCGCGAACTCTGCCATAGAAAACCTGCCCAGATGAACAGCCGGAAATACCAGCGCAAAAGGATAAACTGAAAAAGCGGCCTGCTCACGAACGAGTACCAGTAGCCAGCCGGAGAGAGATGAGAGCCGCTACCGGCAGCCGAGGCATACCAGGTGGTCCCCGCTCTGGACGCGATCTTTCCCATGCCGCTAAACGTACTCCAAAGGAAGTTCCCCACAACGAAGACTGTGACAACAAGAATCAGTTCCATAACCACCGAATTCCGGAGCTTCATCGCCGAGTCAATGACCCCCTTGAACCGCGGTAGCACCCCTTCGGTGATAATGTCCCGACCAATGAACTGTCCCACGACCAGGCGCAGCCGCTGGTGCACAAGAAGCTCGGCGGCAATGAGGAGCGGCAGTGCCACCAGAAAACGGGCATGCATCTCTATATCATACAGGAACGGCAGTCCGGCACCCCTCAAGGCTTTGCCATCGACCAGGGATAGGAGCAGGAGCGGCAGCCAAGCGAACATACTGAAGAAGAAAATCCTCAGCTTCATGAGATCGAGGTTCGGAGTGGTAAGGTGCGAACGCGCCAGGAGTTGGAACAGCGGCCCTCCCAGAACGAGCGAGAAATCGGGCGGGTCTTTGGAATTATAGCTGCGATTCATCGACTTCTCCGTGCCCGGGTTTTCATCCGGCTTTCCTCGAACCGTCTACGCTTTGGGCATGTTCAACACAGTGGACAGGATGGATTAGCGGCGCCCCGATTCAGAATCGGGGGCGCTGTCGTAGTAATAACTTTAAAGACAATTACTTGCTCCCTCCTTGAGCACCGCTCTGGAGCGACTCAAGCACTTCTCCCCGCGATGGGACCGCTTGAGGCGTCTTATCGGGTACCTTTTGCACGTATGACTCTGTTGATGTAGCATGTTGACTAAGAGGACAATGGCGGACAGGGCGACTCGGCAAGAAAGTGATTCGCGACCTAGACAGTCGATCCCTGACCATCTTCACGGTAAGATAATAGCTTCATGCCGATTCGCAAAGGTCGCTGAGGGATAATTTGTGAAGCACACTTGCTCTTGCACAGTGCCGGATTCTATATCGGGTTTACCTGAAAGGGCATTCGGGGCAAAGGCTGACGATGACAACTCGAACTATAGTCCCTACAGCTTACCTGAAGTTACCACTGTGTCGACGGGTGCCTCCCTTTGGAAGTCATAAAAGCACAATAAGGCAGAATCTCCAGAAGAGTAAGGCCTGATAGTACAAGAACCATAAAATTGATTCAAAAATCGCGCTAATGTGTAATCATTCTCAATCCCTCGGCATCTATGTGCCAGGCGCAGATCTTGTATGCAGGGAGTGAGAGAGGCTGATGAGATTTTGTGGGATGACCCGAATAAGGCCGCCGCGAGGCTCGTCAATGTCCGCTATGAGAAGGAATGAGATCGAAACAACAAGCGGGAGAATCAGAAGCGAAGCAGGTTTATTGCTTCTCGTTCTAATGCCAACCAGCACGTTGGAGAGCACAGCTATCGCAGCCATCAGAGTCCAAGCCGGAATCGGAATTCGATTCCACCATGCTGCCTGCGTGTAACTTTGCGAGTTCAACACATCGTTCATGCCAGCAACCGCCAGAGCGGCGACAGGCCCACCTTGCTCAACAGCGGGGACATGTACAGATGACCATAGTTTCGCCTGCAATTTGGCAGTCAGGTCTTCGATCTGGAGAAGTCGTTGCTCATCGCGGGTCTCATAGAACAAGACACGCTGATCGAGGTAGTTCAGTAGCAGTTCCCGCACCTTCGCTGCATCAGCAGCAGGCAATAGGTCGGCCCGAGCGTATTCTGTGCCGATGGCATTGGCCTCCGCCGCTTCGCAGTTCTTACGCTGATCGTAACGGCCCAAAGCCATAGAAAAACTAAATCCTATGATGAGTCCGAGCAGTGTCATCGTAGCTGCCTGGATAACGCCAAAACCTTCCGACGTCTCAGCTTTCAGAGCTTCTCGCCTCTTGGAAAAAGACTTCCCGATCCACGCCGAGAGTAACAGACCGAGGAAAGAGATGGCAAAAACAATCCGTGGATAATCCATTACTTCAGTCATACGGTATCACCCGAAATAATGTATCAAATGAAGCGATATGCATCCGGCCATATGCATCAGGCCCCTCATTTGGACTCGGATTCTGTCCAAAAAACTTCGGGAAGAACCCCAAAACCCGTAAGATAATAAAATCTCGCAATTGAACATGCAAGCGATTAGATTTATCCTAACAAGCCTTCCCAAAAGACTCCGATTTCATCTGTCTGAGCTTGTCTATTGTACAGTCCTACAATAAAACTCGTCTCGATATCTTGAAAAAACTACATTTACACTTAGTTAAATTACGCACAGTACCTGCAACAAGGAAAGCTTGAAAAAATCCTCTACTCCGATCCTCCGCCTACTTTATCGAGAACCGCCTGTATGGCCGCCTCTCTTTCCTTACTCACAGAATTCACCAAGACTTTCCCTCCGGAGCCGAGTAAGGCTTCTCTTACCCGCTCGGGGTCGGCCTTTCGGACCAAAGTGAATAAGGCGGAGCATCCAGGCTCGAATTTATGTGACAAATCTTTCATGAACTGATCGTCGATTCCCACGTCAGCGAGAGAGGCGGACATGGTGCCTGCAACCGCCCCAAAAACCACCCCTATCAAGGGAGTGAAAAAAATGCTGCCAACAATAAGCCCAGTGATGCTCCCCGCGAGTCCTCCTTTGCGTGCAAGTTTGTGCATCTGGTGGTACCGAGCCGTGCCATCCTGCTCTTTCACCACAACCACTGCATCCTCCAACTCAATAAAACCTTCGCGTTGGAGCTTCAGCAGCTTGAGACGCACCGCCTTGGCCTTTACTTCATCATCAAAAACGATGACTGTGATGTTGCTCGTGTGCTTTTCCCTGAGTGCTGCCCTCAAAAGGTCTGGTGCAATCCACTGCTCGAAGCTAGCCTCGATCTTATTTGCGACTCCAAGAGAATCAATCGCCAGCAGGCTCCCGTCTCTGGTATCCAACATGAGGTATTCGTCGATCTCTTCATACATCTTATTGACTATAATTGTTTTGATGCCAAGATAGCCAATCACGACGTTCTCCTTGCCAAAGTTGGGTAACATTGAACGGAAGGCAAGAGTCGTCCCGATGACGAAATCACTGGACCCCAGTCCTGAAAACCAGCTTTTTTGATTAACGGGATCGGCAACCAGCTTCTTGGCATATTTCTCCATGAATCTGACATATTCTTCAGGAAGTTTGAGTCCCAGGGTCTTCGCTGCATGTTCCACAAATGATTTCATCCTGCTCCCCTTTTGTTGGAAATCAAGGGTTCCATTACCTCAACCCACATAGGCTGAGCATTGCGTAACGCGTGGACAAGCTCTTTACCATCTGATCCTAGAAGCCATCGACCCCGACATAGGCACCTGATCAAAATACTCGCTCGCTGGATTCAGTGACATCTAAGGAAAGAGTAAGGGACACGTGAAGAACATCAGCGACGCGTGACACGCGCATGGGAAGGCCAGTACGGGAAAAGACCGCGAGCATCTTGGCATTCTCGGGAAGAACTTCTGCTTCGAATTGTGTGATCCTGTTAGCGCGGGCAATAACAAGGAGATGTTTCATTATTAGTGTGGCGATACCCTGGCCCTGGTATCGGTCAAGGACCATGAATGCAATCTCCGCGCTACGGATCTTTGCAGGATGATCGTAGGCGAAGTATCTCCCACCCGCTATAATTTTATCAATGGGGTCAGCAGTAGCGACCAGGGCCACATGATCAATGAAGTCAACCTCAGTAAAGTATTTGAGCTCCTGGTCCGTAATTTTAGTCTTATTTTGGAAAAATCGCAGGTATAGCGAGTACTTGTCCAACTCGGGGAACACTTCAAGAAGAGCGGTGCTGTCTTCAGGCCGGATTGCCCTGATAGTAATGAGCCGTCCACTTCGAAGCGTCTCGACTGCTTTGTAGTTTCTTGCGTCCATAATAGGCTGGATCCTCTCCGCTGAATCGGTCAGGCCTGCTATGTCATGCCACTGGCTCAATCCGAGCGATCACGTTCCGCCTTGATCGTTTCAACCGCGTGATCGGCGATCTCAAGTTCTTCATTGGTCGGAATCACCATGATCTTAACAGCGCTCCGATCGTCCTGGATCTCCAACTCATCACCGGCGACCCTGTCGTTCTTCTTCGCGTCCATTGAAATGCCTAAACCCGACAGCCCTTCGCATGTACCTTCGCGAATCATCTTGGAGTTTTCCCCAATACCACCGGTAAACACGATCGCATCGACCCGCCCCAGGACCGCGAAATAGGCTCCAATTTGTTTTTTGATTCTGTAACAGTACATGTCCATTGCGAGCTTGGCACGCGGATTGCCCTCATCTGCGAGCTTTCCTATCTCACGCATATCGTTGCTACCGCAGATGCCCTTAAGGCCGCTCTCCGAATTGAGCATGCTTTCCACCTCTTCGATAGACATGCCGGTTTCGCTGAGCAGATAAAAATGAATGGCCGGGTCCAGATCGCCGGAGCGCGTTCCCATAACCAATCCTTCAAGAGGGGTCATGCCCATCGACGTGTCGACGCTTTTTCCCCGCAGAATTGCGGCTGCGCTTGCGCCGTTTCCAAGGTGAAGCGTAATCAGGTTGAGACTCTCCAGAGGCTTTCCCAATAGGGCGGCGGCTCTCTTTGCAACATAATGGTGCGAGTTCCCATGGAACCCATAGCGGCGAATATGGTGCTCTTCGTAAAGCTTGTATGGCAAAGCATAATGAAAAGCCGTTGGAGGCATCTGCGCATGGAAGGAAGTATCGAAGACAGCCACCTGAGGCACGTCCGGCAGTCTCCCGATAGCGATTTCGATACCTTTTATGTTCGCCGGATTATGGAGAGGTGCAAGCGGAATAAGCTCTCTGATCCTGGCGATTACCTCCTGGTCTATTAAAACCGGTCCACGGTAGACTTCCCCTCCGTGTACCACGCGATGGCCGATGCCGAACAATTCATTGGGGTTCTCAAGGATTCTCATTTTGGCGGCCACAGTTAATATGAATTCGAAACCTTCCGCGTGGTCCGCAACTGGTTCGTGCATGAGGATTTCGTCATACGTGCCGTGATCATTGCGGCGTCGATGGCGTACACGGCTTTCTTTTGTGCCGATCCTCTCCAATAGTCCAGATCCGAGCAAATCACGGGTGCTCATATCAAACATGGCGTACTTGATCGACGAACTCCCGCAGTTGATGATGGTAACTTTCATGGGGAATCCTTTCCTGCTTGTGCCTGAATGGCAGTAATGGCAACAGTGTTCACTATGTCCGTCACGGTACATCCGCGGCTGAGGTCGTTCACCGGCTTGTTCAATCCCTGCAGCACAGGGCCGATAGCCACCGCGGAAGCTGAACGCTGCACAGCCTTATAGGTATTATTGCCCGTGTTCAGATCCGGGAAGATGAACACTGTGGCTTTGCCCGCTACTTCGCTTTGGGGCATCTTTACTTTCGCGACTTCAGGATCGACAGCGGCATCATACTGAATGGGGCCCTCCAGTTTCAGATCGGGCCGCAATTGCTTTGCGATCTGAGTGGCCTCGCGGACCTTTTCGACCTCAGCTCCTTTTCCCGACTCGCCGGTGGAGTAAGACAGCATGGCAACCCTTGGCTCTATTCCAAACATCTCGGATGTCGACGCTGCAGAAATGGCGATCTCTGCAAGCTGTTGGGCGTTGGGATCGGGATTGACGGCACAATCTCCATAGACGAGCACCCGATCGGGCAGACACATAAGGAAAACACTCGAGACAATGGAACAACCCGGTTTCGTTCTGATGATCTCGAGAGCAGGCCTGATCGTGTGCTGAGTCGTATGGACCGCTCCGGAGACCATCCCACCGGCATGGCCGTGGTGAATCATCATGGTACCGAAGTAGCTCACGTCTGCCATAAGGTCAAAGGCCATCTCTTTTGAGATACCCTTGTGTTTTCGAAGTTCGTAGTAGGATTCTCCAAATCCCTCACGAAGATCCGATGAAGCCGGATCGATAATTCTTGCGCCTGGCATGGAGAGGCCCAGCTCTGCGATTTTCTCCTTCACTTCCTGTACGCTTCCAAGGATAGTTAGCTCTACTACCCCTCGCAGGAGAAGAATTTCCGCCGCTTTCAGGACCCGCTCCTCCGTGCCCTCAGGGAGCACGATGTGCTGCCGGTCCTTCTTTGCCCTGCTGATCAGTTCGTATTCAAACATGAGTGGAGTTGTCCGGGATGCGCGGCTGATCGTGAGGCGCTTACGAATGTCCGAAATATCAACAGATGACTCAAAAAGGTTCCGAGCGACTGCGATCTTCCTTTTGTTCTCGGGTCCGATCTTGCTGCGGAGGGAACTGACAGCCAGAGCCGTTGAAAACGTATTCTCAGCAACAGATATCAGTGGAACCGGGGACTTTCTCAATCCTTCCAGAAGTTGTTTTACCTGCGGCGCTGGTTTCGTGCCCCCGGACAGAATCAATCCGGCTACCTGAGGGTAGGTTCTGGAGAGGTCAGCAAGCAGAGAGCCAAGGATAATGTCGGAACGGTCACCGGTTGTAATTACCAGACTACCTTCCTCCAACTCGTCGAGAAATCGGGGAAGTTCCATAGAGGCAATTTTGTAATGATGGATCTCACGCTCGAGTCCTTCGGGTTCCCCATAGACGACCTCGCCGCCAAAGGCTCTCGTGATTTCCGCCACAGTTGGCTTTTCCAGGAGCGAGTGCTGGGGGATGGCATATGCGCGAAGACCTTCAGGCACTTCATTTTGGAGCCTGAATGTCGACTCCTCTGCCCACTTCACATCAACATGGTTGACCACGATGGCAAAGCAATCACAGTTCTTCGCCTCGAGTGATTCCGACAGGATGTTCACGGAATCGACTATTTCCGACGGCGTTCTCGCAAAACCACTGACGACTGGAAGCAAAGGGATTCCAAGGTTCCTGGCAATGTTGACATTGAAATCGAGTTCAAGGGCAGTGTTTACTCCGGTATAATCGGTGCCGCCACAAAGCACGAAATCACATTGAGCCTCAAGGGATTTATACTTCTCAAGAATCTGGGCATGAAGCTCCGAGGCATGTCCGCCCCTGATCACTTCTAAAGCCTCTTCGTAGGCGCAGCCGCACAATAACTCGTGAGCCAACTTGAGTTTTTGCACTTTGGAAATAAGCTGAATGGCATGGTCCCGCTCGGCATCCGGATAAGCTACCGGCCGAAAAAACCCGATATTCCCTGCCTGGCCGGCCAACAGCTCCATGAATCCCAATATGACGACTGACTTACCACTCTTCGGACCTGTGCCGGTGATGTAAAGTCCTCGCGACATGGGCATCTCCTTCGAATACGGTATCTCATCATTTGTGCAGATCTCATATCGAACAGAAACGGTCATTAATAAGTGTTGCTAACCGCAACCTTTTCTTTTATGGATTCGAAGCGGACCTCTTCAGCGGATTTCCTTTTCCATCCAATATTTTCGAAAGCGTATCGGGAGCAGACAGAGCAAAATACTCTGCTGGCCCACGGCGGCTTTCCAGCAGTTGATATCCAGTTAGCTCACTCCTTCCCGGATTTTGTAACTCCTTGGGATACCAACCAGGAAATAAGGATCACCAGATACAACTGGCCCATAACAGCCTCGAGGACAGCGAGATCGCGTGCAACCAGGCTGATGGGCGTTATGTCTCCGTATCCGAGAGTTGCCAGCGTGACAAAGCTAAAGTAGGTCAAAGCGGCAGCACTCAAATCTTCACCTGCGGGGAAGCGGAAAGAACCAGGGCTTACCGACTCCAGGAGTTGATATAGTCGTGTCCATATGAGACCGAGCAATAAATAGATAGTCACAGCTCCGGCTATTCGATGTCCCGGGGCACGTTCCTGGATGAGGAAATTCTTGGCCATCAATACTGCAAAAGCTATGAACATGCCAACCGCGAGAAGTGATTCCACCGTTTGAGTAGCCTTCCCGGAAAACGCCCCCAAAAACTGGACTGCGACTGACAACAGGCCAACAACTATGGCGAGCAACCGAAGTGATGTCCGTGTGGTCACGGTGAATGCACCAGAAATTATGATTAGCGAAAAGGCAACCTTGAAGATGAGCGGAGCTATTATCCGTGCCGAGAGGAGCGGGGCCAGTATGAATAACGTAAATACCAGCAGGAAAAGCAGTGTGTACGGAGCTCTTTCATGCGACCAAAAATGGTGAGCGAATTTTCCTAACTTACCTGGCATTTGAAATCCTCTGCTTATTATTCGCATCGGCTCAACCCAGGGGGGGCCTTCCGGCATTCGGGAAATTTCGGCACTTTACTGTGCGATTACATCATGGGACTGAAAAGAATCGGCGCCCAGCGGTAAGCACGCGAGAAGGCCTGATCGTGACTGAAGTGGTTCCCGGCGTCACCGTTGTCGCGTAGTCCTATCGCACCGTTCTCGATGAGGCTCAATCAAATACAGACCCAATGTTTTCCGTGCTAAATTTGAGTCGCGGCACTTCATCGAGGCGTTTCATTTCGGAAACTCCTGGCGGATCACTCATCTTTAGAGTACTTGCAGTATGATCAGATAAGGCATTGTTTTCCCGTGCTGTATCATTCATTGACCCGTCAGCTCATGATGTTGAGCCCCGCATCGACGTAAAAGGTCGATCCGGTCAGTCTTCTCGCATAAGGGGTTGCCAAGTAGGCGGTGGCAAAGCCCACATCTTCTATATCTACCAGGTCATGGACCGGAGACTGGGCCTCGGCTTCGTTTAACATCATGTCAAAATCCTTGAGGCCTCCCGCAGCCCGAGTCTTGATAGGACCAGGTGAGATGGCATGTACCCTGATGCCCTTCGGGCCAAGCTCAAAGGCAAGATAGCGCACTGAAGCTTCCAGGGCCGCCTTGACGGGTCCCATGACGTTATAGTTAGGGACAACCTTATTTGCCCCGTAGTAACTCATCGCAAACATTGCTCCGCCTTCAGTCATGAGTGGTGCGGCAAGCCTTGCCATGCGAATGAATGAGTGGCACGAAACATCCATGGCCAACTTGAACCCCTCTGAGGAACAGTCCAGTAACCCGCCTTGCAGGTCCTGCATGGGCGCAAAGGCGATGGAATGCAATGCAATATGCAGCTTGCCCCATTGATTCGTAATGTCTTGAAATACTGCCTCCAGTTGTCCCGGTTGTTGAACATCCAAAGGCATGAAAATGGGTGCTTCAAGTTCTCTGGCAAGGGGTTCGACATAAGCCCTGGCCTTTTCATTAAGGTATGTAACAGCAATCTCGGCACCGAGCTTACGGAATGCTTTGGCACAACCGTACGCAATGGAATATTCGTTGGCAATACCCATCACCAGTGCTTTTTGGCCTTGTAGAACCGGTATGTGAGCCGTGCTCATATTTGTCTCCTGATGGTTGGATTCAGGTTCCTGGTTTCTTCAAAATATTCATATTTCCTCCTAAATTTCGATATGTTAGCGCGAAATCACTGACGTGATTACCATTAGGTCGACGCGGACTACAGTAAGTCTTCCACTTAAGCTTTACAACCTTCCTTCGGTCAGGCGTTTGCCTTGGAGTCAGCTTCAGACTCTTGCCTGGCATTCTGCTTCCGCGTCGGCCGTGCAATTTCTTTCGGTGATGAGATCGTATCGCCCTGTGCCGTTACTCCGAGGATCTCTTCGAGCCGACGGAACTTCATCTCCTGTGAATCGCTCAGTTTGCCTTCTCTTGCAGTCGCAATCTGGCGCACCAATTCGAAGGCACGGTGGCGCTGGTCCATTTCAGGCAGAAGCTTCGGCAACGCATTGAGCGCTTTTTCTTCATTGAGAAGCAAGATGAACATCTGTCGTCTAAAGGCTTGCTTCAATTGCGCAAGCGTCGGACGCCTGTCGCTTGGAGCTTCGCGAATAAACTTCTGAATCAGCCTGAACGGACGCTCATCGACCACCTTGGTGTCACTGCCCTGGTAGAGGAGCATGCGCACTACGCCGTCGAGCGGCGTGCCTTGGCCGATATAGGATTCGTGTTCCAGCGCCTTCAATCGCTTCAGTTCGCTATGCATCCAATCCTCAGGTTTAGGCCCTTTCTCGCGCCTGGCATCTTGATTAAGCCCCACCATGGCGGCGATCCATGGCGATTCGTAGATTGATTTAAAGAGACGCTCGGACCAGGCGTCACGGTGGTCACGGTAGGTATCGAGTAAATCTGAGATTCGCTCCGATATCTGTACTTCAAGTTTAACGAACGGGTTGTCGGGAGACACGGGTTGGCGCTGCTCTCGCACCGTTTGGGCAAAGAACTTCAGCGGCCACATCGCAGGGTTCATGTCAGAGAGCATATACCGCTGCAGGCGATCCGGCTGCAGCATGCGCGACCACTGTGCGGTCATCTCGTTCGACATGGCCTGGATCACAGGGGAGAGGAACGTGTCATAGAGGCTCTGGTTTACCTCGGATACCCTCTTCACGACCTCGAAGGTTCGCTCATGCGCACGGCCGTCGCCAAGAGCAAGGATGTCATCGATTGTGCGCATCTCAAACTTGATCAAGTAGCGTCCCTCGACCAGTTCGAGATGAGGCATATCGGGACGTGTATCCTCTATTATGGCCTCGTAGAGCCCAGGCGGCAGAGCGTCAATCATATCAATCGCACTCATCAGCTCGGCATGCTCACGGTCCGCCACTTTAGCCGAAACGAAAATCCCCAGGTGGCCGATTTTTTCATGGACACAATAGACGATTGTCTGGTCGTGGGCCCGGATTTCGTCCACATTTTCATAGAGATCCGGAATCCAATTGAGCGCCTGTTGCGGCGGAGTGATGTTGTCGCCCCATGAAGCGAATACAACGATGGGAGAGCTAATGTTGTAAAGATTCACGGTAGTTTTGCCATCCGCCGACTTCACCTCGTTGGCTGAGAGCTTATTGCCTACAAAAAGGTTTTGGACAATCCACTCTATTTCCTTTTTGTTCAGGAAAAAGTACCCTCCCCACCACTTCTCGAATTCAAGGAAGCGCTCAGGCTCCGAGTCGACCTTCGAGTAGAGATTGTACTGCTTGCTCCATAAGGTATTTGACGGATTAAGGTTTTCGAAGTTCTGGACCAGGTAGCTGCCGTCGAATGTGCCGTTTCCGAGATCGCTCATAAGCGAGGAAAGCCATGAACCACCCAGTAATCCGCCGGTATAGCGCATGGGATTCTTGCCTTCCACCCCTGCCCAGTATGAGATTGGAGACCCGGCAAGCAGAATCGGGCCAAAGAGGTCGGGCGCCACCGCCGCTAGTATCATCAGGGCCCAGCCGCCCTGGCAGTTGCCAATCACAAACGGCTTACCATCTGCATCCGGGTGCAGCTCGATGACCTTTTTCAGGAACACCCCTTCAGCGCGTGCGACTGAGTCAATCGTTTGCCCAGGACACGGCTTTGGGAAGAACATCACGAAATAGCACGGATGTCCCGCACGCATCGCAATGCCAATTTCGCTGTCTATTTTGGATCCGCCGACACCTGGCCCGTGGCCTGCCCGAGGGTCGATTACGACAATTGGGCGCTTCTTGAGGTCGGTGGGATGTTCGGAAGGGGGCTTAATACGAACGAGTGCATAATTGGCCGGGTCTTCAAGGGTACGCCCATCAACCACTATATCATAATCGAAGACGAGGACGGGCGGCTTGCCTTCCTTCTCGTGCTCAATGAAAATATTGCCGCGCTCGCGCATCACCTCCCAGAACAGCCACGCACGTTGCCACGCGTCTGTCCAGTAGGAAAGCGCCTGTGAACCGAGGTCAGACGCCGGCCACGGGCCAAAAGCTTTTTTAGATGCTGCAGATGCCGGGTTGTCCGAGAAATCGGGGGATTTGGTTGCTCTTGCCATGGTGTTACTCCAGTTCTGAAAAAAGTTACCAATATTATTCGATTCGGGTCCGGCTTTGAAAAATGGCCGGTCGAGCAGCGAACTTAACGCGATGTGACTTCAAAATCGGCTTACCCATCCGTATTTTTTACAATTGAGCATTGACGGACGTCTCCGGATCGGCCTCCGCGACCCACGCTGCAAGGAGGGTATAAGCTACTGCCAGCACCACGGGTCCTATGAAAATCCCGATAAAACCAAACGCAATCAACCCACCGATCACGCCGGGAAAGATGAGCAGTAATGATAGATTCCCGCTTTTCCTGATGAGCATGGGTCGGAGGAAGTTGTCAGAAACTCCCGCAATGAGACCCCACAGGAAAAGAGCTGCTGCCCATCCTGGTTCTCCATTCCACCAAAGCCAAAACACACATGCAAGGAGAACTGGCCCGGGCCCTACTTGTGCAACAGCAAGCACGAAGGTAACAGCGGTGAGAAAAGCGGCATGTGGCACGCCCGCAACGACAAGACCAATCCACGCCAACGCGGACTGCACAATCGCAGTGACAATGACACCCATTGCAACGGCTCGAATTGCCTGAGCGGCGAGTAAAATGGATTCTTCACCGCGCTGTCCGGCAATGCGTCTGGCAAAGCCATGGACTCCGGCTGCGGCTGCTTCCCCTCTCGGGTATAAGACAGCGGCGATGGCCAGAGTCATCAAGAATTGGAGTAGTAGCGAACCGAGATTTCCAACCTGTCCTGCAAACCATCTGAGAAGGGTGCCAACGTGTGGTAATAAGCGGGACCTGAGTTCCTCCGGGGCGATGGCGGCAATTTCCTGCCATCGAGCAGCCAGCCTCGTGCCTACATAAGGAAGCCCTTTCAGCCAGCCCGGCGCTTCAGGTGTGGCAAGATTGCCAAGAGATTTCAGCCAGCTCACAATTTCGTCGGCATTTTGGACAATGGTACCGATTGCAAGCGAGACCGGCAAGACGAACACTAATAAGAACACTCCGGTCATAGCGGCCGCTGCCAGACCACGCCTGTGCCACAACTTCTTCTCTACGGACAGCATTAAAGGCCAGGTTGCAATCACAGTCATTGTTGCCCAGATTAGAGCAGGAAGGAATGGCCGCAGTATCCACAGGCTGACACCGATCATGGCGCCGATGAGAAGCACGGCAATGGTAGTGCGGACAATACCAGTCGTTGTGTTGGCCACTTGAAAACTCCCTGACAATCGGCAGAGAAGCAGGTCTGTCCGATCTGGCTTCTCTTACCTGTGCTTTACCGTCTATCCAAATACACCGAGCCGCGAGTACCAGAGACCTGCGAAATTCAACTTAGGGCCCGGCCGACTTGAAGTAACCTGAATGACAGTCGTGCTGAGTTCGGCGCTAACCGTCAAACTGGCGGAAAGCGCGCATTATGGGATCAGCGGCATGCCCCTTTCGTCGTGCACAGGGGCATGCCGGATGTAACAAGATTGCGAATTGCCGCTCAACAAAACGACCACAACCACTCTACACAACGGAGTGGAGTTAGCCTGATGCAGGCCATTCTTTACGTCTCGATGTCCGATCAATCGACTACTGCTGGAGCGTGATCGTTACACCACCTGGTCCAAGCGTGAAACTGAGTCCTTCCGTGGTAGTCACGGCATCGATGATGACGCCATTGGCGTTCTTCATCGTGATCGCGGCTCCTCCGCCTCCGACAGTCGCACCCGTGCCGATGGCCGCGTATGTCCCATTGATGTCGGTGAGCTGTTTCAAATTGTAAACTTTGCCCAGGGCAGTTGCTTTGGTAATGCCGACTTTCCCGACGGTCAGGCCCTCTACCTTGAGGGGATAGTCCTTGCCGGCCTGGGTGAGTGTCCCGCTTCCCCAGCTAATACCGATACCTGCCCCGACGGAACCTGCTGACAGTTGGATGAGCGCATCCCAGGGAAGCCCCAGGTTATCCTTACTCTGTGAATAGGCGACACCGCCGCAGAGAACAAAAAGACCGACCATCACCAGACAAACAGCTCTCAATCCGTAATTCTTCATCATGCTCTCCTCAATTGCTGTGAGTTCCTCTGTGAAATTCCAAACTCTTCCAGCCTGGGCCTTCTGCTGCTTCAAACCTGCCACTTCTTTCGCAGAGCCGAACCGGGGGCTGCCGTTACGAAAAAGGACAAACAAAACCTGCACGTATCGGATACCCAAAGTTCAG
>Ga0326727_10001575_pt1 | contig 83183 bp, 69 predicted proteins | sample MB2enrmetagenome_FD_207643 | JGI IMG/M metagenome (GOLD analysis project Ga0326727, IMG submission 207643) | Lab enriched peat soil microbial communities from McLean, Ithaca, NY, United States - MB29MY | ecosystem: Environmental > Terrestrial > Soil > Wetlands > Peat | place: USA: New York... | reverse complement strand
GATTGGCATATCACTTCACGCTGGTCGACGCCTGCGTTTCCCAGATCACCAGCCATAACTATATTTCTTTCCGGTTCGCCGGCGGAGGCGCGACTTCGTTTCGCCGCAATTTGCGCGCCTGCTTTGTAGAGGCCTGCCTTTCCCACTACGGCTTCCTGGTAGACCGGCGCGGCGATCTGGTCAATGCCTGGTTCAAAAAGGCGCCCGCCGAAGAGACCGCAGCCAAGCTCGACATAATCGGCCGGCTCATGGCCTGCACCAGCCAGCTCGATATGTACATGACCAGCCAGGGAATCATGAGGTGGTATGTACAGCAGTTCCTGGCCGGCAACTACGCGTTCGAGCGGCCACAGCCGGCGCCGGAAGCCAGCGTGGGGCAGTAGGCCCGAAGTCAGCGCGCCTTTCTCAGTTCTCGGTTCTCAGTTTGGCTGGGTGCTGATTGCTGAGTGCTGACTGCTACGTCGTGTAAAGTTCCCCCCTTTTTGGCCGATCTATTTTATTAGGGACGCAGGTCCGTCATCGACCGGAAGGGCGCATGCGCCGGGACGCAGGCAAGGAATGGAGCAATTCCTCATTAACATGCCGGAAGCGCTGCTGGCGGGCGCGTTCATTGCCGGTCTCCGCTTCAGCAAATACAGCAACACGGCGTGCATGCGCCTGTGGGTGGACGCCTGGCTGGCAATTTTCGTCCATTTTATTGTCTTGGCCTGTTCCAATTTCCTGCCGGCCCCGGTGGTAACGCTGTTTGCGCGGGGCACGCTTTACGTATCCGGCCTGTTGTTCGTCATCTCGCTGACCTGCGTAATGGATCGTCCCTGGCGGTGGTGGTCGGTGATCGGATTCTGTGGGGTTCCCGCCTTAGGGCATACCGCCGCTCTGGCGTGGCACGTACAAGATCCGATTGTGTACGCCGTTTGCGTGTTCCTGTTCTTTCTGGCGGTAACCCTGGTGGCGTACCTGAACGGGGATAGCCGGAAAGCGGAATGGACCGCGGTTATATTGGGCTGCTACCCGTTCGCCGCCTGGGCCTTTTACAGCACCGGCCATGCCGATTACAGCGGCGGCATGTACGCCATGCTGGCGGCGACCTTCACCCTGTGTGGCATCCTGTTCTGGCAACGCCATCGGCGCTTCAGCTCGGGAACGGTGGCCGGCGCCGCGGGCTTTGTCGTCTGGGGACTGATGTTTGCAGCCATAGCGTTCCTGCGGCAAAAAGCCCCGGACTTTGTGGTCCCGGCCCATTTGTGGAATGTTCCGAAAATCGTGGTGGCATTTGGCATGGTGGTCGCCCTGCTGGAAGACGAATCGATCCGGGCAGACGTGGCCAACCGCGCCAAGAGCGCTTTTCTGGCCAACATGAGCCACGAGATTCGCACCCCAATGAACGGCATCCTCGGCATGACGGAATTGGCGTTGGAGACCGAACTCACGGAGCGTCAGCGGGAATTCCTCAACACGGTAAAGTCATCGGCAGAGTCGCTGTTGACGGTCCTGAACGACGTGCTGGATATGTCCAAGATTGAAGCCGGCAAGCTGCAACTGGAAGAAATGCCCTTCGCCCTGGAGGAACTGCTGGAAGGAGCGATGCGCACGCTGGCGGTGAAAGCCCATCAGAAAGGGCTCGAGCTGGTTTGTGAGGTTCGGCCGGGTATTCCTTCCTGGGTGTGCGGCGATCCGGGCCGGCTCCGCCAGGTAGTTCTGAATCTGGTGGGCAATGCCATCAAGTTCACCGATGCCGGGGAGATTGTACTGCGAGTTACAACCCAGGAGAACGCCGATCACTCCGTCATCCTGCACTTCGAGGTGCAGGACACCGGAATTGGGATATCCCCGGAAAAGCATCAGCTAATCTTCGAGATCTTCGGGCAGGCCGACGTTTCCACCACCCGGAAATACGGAGGAACGGGGCTGGGCTTGGCTATCTCTGCCCAGATCGTCCTTATGATGAACGGCCGGATCTGGGTGGAAAGCGGAGCCGGCCGGGGAAGCACCTTTCACTTCACCGCCCGATTTGCCAAAGCGGAGGCGCCTTCCGATAGCCGCAGGTATGCCGATTCAGCAGCCCTGGCCGGAATCAACGTCCTGGTCATCGATGACAATGCGACCAACCGGCGGGTGCTGGACACGATGTTGCGCGCCTGGAAAGTGCGGCCGACGTTAACCGAGAACGGCCGCGTGGGGCTCACGGAATTGGAGAAGGCCGCCAAGTGCGGCAAGCCGTACCAACTGGTTTTGCTGGACGCGCAGATGCCCGGCATGGACGGCTTCGAAGTCGCAGCCAAAATCAAGGCTGATCCGGAACTGGATGGCGTAATCATCATGATGCTTTCCTCCGGCGGCCAATTCACCGAGGCGGAGTGGAGCCGAAAACTTGGGGTGCAGGCTTCTCTGGTAAAGCCGATTCGGCGCTCGGAGCTGTTGGACGCGATGTTGCGCGCGCTAGGCCATGCTGCTCGTTCCCTCCTGAGCGTGCCTCACGAAAGCCAGGCGCAAGCGCCAGGACGTGCATGGCGCATTCTGCTGGCGGAAGATAATCCCGTAAATCAGCACCTCGTGGTGTCGGTATTGGGCAAGGAAGGCCACAGCGTAGAAGTTGCGCGCGACGGACGCGAGGCCGTTCAGCTTTATGCGCAGGACCGGTTCGACATTATTCTGATGGACGTGCAGATGCCGGAAATGAACGGCCTGGAAGCTACCATCCAAATCCGCAATGCCGAGCGACGCACGGGCAAACACATTCCGATTATTGCCATGACGGCGCACGCCATGCTCAGCGACCGGGAACGCTGCCTCGCCGCCGGAATGGACAGTTATCTGGCCAAACCGGTAGTAAAGGCCGACCTGCTCCGCGCTATTGGCTCTCACCTGCCGAATCTGAAAGCCGAAGCCGCGGCTCCGCCGGCACCAAAAATGTCCATAACAGACAACGCCCCGACCTCGACTCCAGCCCCCACCGCAATTTCTACTCCGGCCGCCCGCCCTGCCGGCGTGCTGGACGGAGACTCCGCCCTGGAACTGCTGGGAGGAGACAAGGAATTGCTTTCCGATGTGTGCGGCACTTTCCTGGAAGAATCGCCCCGGCTGCTACAGTCGGTTCAGGAAGCGGTACAGAACGGCCGCGCCGAAGACATTCATCGGCTAGCCCATACGCTGAAGGGATCGGTAAGCGTCTTCGGAGCACAACGGGCAGTCGATGCGGCTCTCCGCCTGGAAACCATAGGCAAGAGCAAAAATCTGGAACAAGCCGAGGAAGCTCTAGCCGCACTGACCCAGGAGATGGCGCTGCTCCAGCCCGAAGTATCGACTCTGGGCCGCACATTACGCTCGTAGAAAAAACGTTTCCCGTTGCCCGTTCCCCGAAAACGCCTTTCACGCAAAGAAAAAATTCCGGTTCCCAGAAGGACCTTAGAAGGCAATTCTGGAAACCGGAACCGAGAACAAGCTCTAAAACCGGCCACGGGAAACCGGAAGCTCGTTTCTGAACGGGAAACGGGAAACGGGTTTAACTCGCCCTGCGCAGCACGGTGCAAACGGAGGCGCAGATCGGTCCCCCGATGTTGAATGTAGCCGCCGCCTTGGGATTCTTCACCTGCACTTCCGCCGGAGCCTTACCCAGCAACTGTTGTGCGGCCCACCCAATCATGGCTACGCCGGTAGCGCCGATGGGGTGGCCTTTGGCGATCAGCCCGCCGGAAGTATTGATAGCGCATTCGCCGCCGGGGCTGGCTTTGCCTTCGACCCAGTATTTCGCCCCCTTGCCCGGTTCGGCCTTGCCGATGACCTCGGCCCCGATGGCCCCCATGACGGTGAAACAGTCATGCACCTCGGCCACGTTAACGTCGGCGGGCTTCAGCTTTGCCATTTCGTAAGCCGCGCGCATGGCCCGATAAGCGCCCGCCGGACGCAGTACGTCGCGTCCTTCTTTTTGCAGCGCGTCCGTAGCCTGGCCCCAGCCGGCGATCTCAATCGTGTCGGACTTGGGAACACCCAGCTTGGCCAACCCTTCCTCAGTGGCGAGGATCAGCGCGGCATATCCGTCGGTGATCTGCGAGCAGTCGTAGGTTTTCAGGGGCAAGCCGTCGACAACGTAGCGGTTGATACCTTCGATTTTCAGCACCTGGTCGAGCGTTACCTGCACCTTGTTCATCTGGGCGCAGGGGTTGTACTTGGCATTGGCGTATTCGTTAACCGCAATCTGCGCCAGCTCGGCTTCGGTGGTTCCCCAGGCTTTCATGTAGTCGCGCATCACCTCGGCAAACAGGTGCGGGAAGACGTAGACCTTGCCCACCCGCTCTCCGGGATAAGAAAAATAACCCAGCACTTTGCCGATCAGGGCGCCATCCATCTTGCCTTCGGCATCGCGCATTTTTTCGTAACCGACGGCAATCCCCACGTCGCCCAGGCCGACCTGCAGTTTCTGAATCACCGAGAGCACGGCCACCCCGCCGGTGGCGCAGGCATTCTCGACCGCTTCGATCGGCTTGCTTTCCAGGCCCGGCACCATGGCCAGCAGGCCCGCCAGCAGTCCCTGCTCATTCAAGCTGAAGTTGCAGGCCGCCCCGACGGAGCCCACATCAATGGCCGCAGGCGCCGCATTGATCTGGCGGCAAACGCCCTGGACGGCATTGGTCAGGATGTCGGGAACCGGCATGCCCATCAATTTTCCGAATTTAGACTGGTTATAGGCTGCAATATAAATGCGTTTCATATCGGAAATCCTCCTCAAGAATTCTGCCGCGTAGAGCCGGCCAGCGTGGCACCGGCGAGTTGGAATGGGTCCATGGCACAACAAAACGACCTAGTAACTTACACCGGGACGCGTGCAGGTGCAAGCGCGGGTGGAGCCCCCAATGTCGCCAACTTTTTCGGAAAAGGTGGAAGCGTTTCGGAATGGGTGGAAGCGCCGGGCTTCAGAAAGTATGAAAAAACCTCTCACCGCAGAGGATGCAAAGGACGCAGAGGTACAAAGACGAACGAGGACGATGAAAACAACGGACATAGATTTCCTCCGCGTCCTCTGCGTACTCCGCGGTAAAGGGGGTTTGTATTTTTTCCCACCTCCTTCAGCCCGGCGACAACGCGGGTCCTGCCAGCCGGGGCTTCAGCCCTGGCTGGGTGGCGACCAAGAGATCGAAGACGCGCCATTCAGGCTGCGCCGGTAACAAATCAACTGCCAGGTCACGGGAAACGGGTAACGCCCCACGGCAAACCGCCACAAAGGAATCACGTACGCCCGCTGGCAAGTTGTTGAGAAGAAGGTGTCGAAAGACCGCAAACTGCTGGCCAGAAATGTATGGGTTCGAAGACAGTATTCCGGCACCCTACCTGCACGCGCCACCGAGGAAACAGTCCCCGAATGTCCAGCAGATTACTCCCCCAAAAGTCTTAGGGCTGTGTCGAAAGCGGAACCCTGGCTCAGCATATCGGGCTTCGAATCCTTGGGGGGACAGCATCCTTTAATCTGGTCCCAAGGCGCTCTCACACCAGGATGTCGGTTGTCCAGCCGAGGCGTTCCAGTTGGATCTGCTCCAGGCGGCTTGTGCCCAAGCCGAACTTCTTGTCGGCCATTTCCACACAGAGTGGCGGGGGAGACAGCGGCCAAGGCTCGCCCCGCATCGCCTGACGTTTTTGCAGAATGATCTTGAGGCAGACCGACTCCACCGCCACCGGGTCCTTCCCGGCAAGCAGGCCCTTGTAGTCCCACAGGTAGCGCGGGTCGGGCTGCGGCCCCTTATCGCACAGCGGGCGCAGCGCATCCACCAGGACGAGCCTGGTCTTGCCTTTCACGTGCGGCAGGTTCCATATCTCGCCCAGATTGGCGTTGTTGGCGTCATGATAGTCGGACGGACGGCCCGAGAAGGTTATGTAGTTCTTTAGCACCGTGCCGATTCCGGCGAGCCAGTGCGCCTTCAGTGCCGGCAAGGCGATCAGGGCGGTGCACGCTCGCGCCTTGTCCGGTCCGCCCTGGGCATTCCTGATGTTTGCCTCCGGAACCCCGCAGTCCGTGAGACTGCTGCGAACCAGCTTAACCAGCTCCGCATGGGTCTTGTTCAGGTGCTCGGTGGAAACCAGCCCGACCACGTCGTCGGTCTTCACCAGCGACAACCACGCCGACTTGATGTCCGGTTTGCCGGTCAACTTGATGAGGGCCTGCCAGAGCATGATTTTCAGGATTCCTTCATCGACGGCGTGCTGCGCATCGAGCGCCTTCTCGTGACGGACTAGCACGACCTGGCTCATCCGGGGCTGGGCCAAGGCTTCCAGGGCGCCGCCCAGAACCGAAGCGCCCAGGGTCACGCCCACCGTGCCGCGCACGAAATCGCGACGGCTCAACGCATGTTGTTCGTCACTCATCGGAGTCCTCCATGATTGCCGAATACTGGGGCCGCTGGCCGAACCCGCGGCGCGGCGCCGCGGGTTCGAACTTCATTCCTTCATTGCCTGCAAGGCTCGCGTCGCTTCTTCCAGGAACAAGCGCGCCATGCTTTCATCGCCGGATTCGAAGACCAAGGCTAGACTTCGCCCGGTGCGGGAGAATCCCATCCAGCCGTCTTCAATGGCGAATACCGCGAAACTGCCGGCCGGAGCCGCCTGCGACTGGCGCTTTTCCGGCACGTAGACGTTGCGGAAGTGGTTCAGCGCCTCCTCCGCCGCCCGCTCGTCGGGATAACGCGCCAGCAGCAGGCGCGCCGGCTTGCCGCGTTTGTCATGGTCGGCGCCGTACGCGGCCGCAACCATTTCACAGCCGGGGCCAAGATCCAGGAGATTCGCCGAGCTCAGGAAATACACTGAGTTCAGCACCAGATGGGAGCGCAGGTAGGTGACGCGATCACGGCGCAGTTTCATTCGCGCCCCGATGCGGCCGGGAAGAGCCAACGCCAGCGCCGGCTCGGGTGAAGCGGGACGCCCCGCGGCAATAGCCCGGCCCAGCGCATACACCGCGCTGGTGGAGGCAGCGGTTTCGTGCGTCGCCATCACGCGGGCGAACAGGTTGCCGGACCGGAGCCGCAGCAACCCTGCGCCGTATAGAGCGCGAGGCCGCTCGCTTGACCCCGCCGTGGCAGCGGCGGTTTGCAGCGCGGGAGCCCCGGCGCCAAGATCCACCGGCTCGCCGCCCCAGTCGCCGGAGAGCAGGCCATAGGCGTCTTCGGGAGTCTCCATCCAGTAGACCTCTACGAGGATTTCATTCTGGTCGGGGCCGTCATAGCGGTCAACCTCGAGAAACTGGAAGCGATATCCCAGGTAAAGTTCGCCGGCGCCGTCCATGTAATCGAAGATCTCCCGCGGACCGACCAGCCGGGGGCCACTCGCGCGCGTCCACGCGCCTACGGACTGAGGTAAGTTGAGCGATGTCTTCTCTGCCATGGCTGGACTCTTCTGGTTCTGGTTACAGGCGAGTAAAAAAATCACGAGGAGTAGAGAAGCCCGGAGCAGCGCCGGCAACCGCGGCCGGGTTCGGGATGGCGTAAGGGACGACATGCGCATTCTCCTCGCAGGTCAGTCGCCGGGCGCAAGGCGCTGGAGTTTCATCGGATAGATGGTCATGTCCGGCGGCGAACTCGTTCCAGCGTCTGTTCAAAGATGTCGCGGGCGGCCGCCGTGCCTGGAAACGGTGTGCGATGATAACACGTGAGGGTCAGATAGCGCAGGTCCCCGGCGGCATCGGGAAGAACCTACACCAAGTGTGGTCAAACGTCTAGGCCCCCACCCCTTCGGCTACGCTCAGGGCAGGCTCTAGCCCAAACCGGGCTAAAGCGGGGCACCCGGTGCCAAGTTTCATCGAGCCTGGGCCATCCGCCCTCCCGCACAAACCGGCTGCGCCATGCGGCGTATCATCAGTAATCAGCTCGCCCTTTATTCCTTATTCCGGGTCGATGGTCAATACAAGATCAACGGTGTGCTTGCATTGATCCAATCGCGTGTCCAGATACTGGCCGGGGTTGGCATCGGGCGGGAGTAGTTTCCTTGCTTGGGCCTGCGCGAAGAACCACTTGACCAGCCTTTGATTGTAGATTTTGCCCGGTTGCAACATCCCAGGCCACAACTCTGCCAACGCAGCCTTGCGTCGCAGATCAGTATCCTGAACCGTGAAAGACGCTAGGTAAAACGGATCACCCTCGGACATGTCGATGTTTAGCGCGATGAGATGGTTCTGGTCGTCAATCTGCGTATCCGGGACAGGGGTGAAGTTTATGTATCCCAATTCGCCGTACAGTTGACGCAGCTCCTCAAGTCCCTCACGTATACCCTGAGTGTTAAAGATGTCGCCATCCTTTATCGGTACCGCACTGCGCAAGAGCGTTGTGTTCCTGATCACCGTGTTGCCCGCAAAGCTAATGGCCTTCAACCGGTATCGTCCCCCCTCTTTTACTTGCGCCCTGACGGAGACGGTAGGGGGATCGACGCTAAGGTTTGGGGCTTCAAGCGACACCCCCGAAATCGCGGCCTTGAAGAAACCCAGGCGCTGGAAGGCGTCCCGGAGGCGTTCGCTGACCTGCTCCTGCTCATTCTCAGATAAGCAAACGCCAATAAGCGAAGCGGCGATCTGATGTTGCTCTTGGGCGGTCGCGTGAATTACGCCGATCAGGTGCAGTTCACGAACGACGAAGCTCACAGGACGAGTGCCTAATTCATCCTGCAACTGTATGACACTCGGCGGGACCGGATCGTCAGGGCAGCGGCACCACGCTGCCTCGCCACATAAGATGAGGAGCAGAGCTGTACACAGTGGACGCACAAACATAACGACATTTTAGGACTGTCCGACCGTTACCGAGGGTTGTTTCTGTCGATAAATCGCTTTATGAACACCTTTGGCAGCAGTTCCCGTTTTAGCCCTGAAATATTGACCTCCAAAAATTCCCACAAAAAAATTATCTCGTGAGCTTTATCCCGCCATCGCGGGATAGATGACGCACCGCTCCACGGCAGGACCACCCTTTTTCCCCCGGGGAGGCGGAAAGCGTAATACTGCGGCGGTGTGAAAAAAACGGGTCTGCCCCAAAACTCAGCCCCAAACTGAGCATTGCTTAGCCCCACGACGCGTTACTACGGTTTTCAAGCGATTCGGGGCGGGTTTGTGGAAGTACAAGCAGTATTAGCAGATTGCAGGAAGTAACTTGGTAGCACTACTGGGAATCGAACCCGGGTTTTGAGATTGAGAATCTCCGAACCCATAGTTTTGTGGCGGGTCAAAACTCGCGAGCGAGGTCATTACAGCGCAGTCACTTCCGGGAACAGAAATCGGCTTGCCGGCTCCAAGCCCGTTTCCGGATAACGTGGACGAGCCGTTCTGCCCAGCCCCTTGACAACGACTCCATGTTTCTGCAATTATCGAAATATGCCGAGTACGTTTGCCAAGAAAAACGCCGCGCAGGTTGCCAGGTATGCCGATATGTTCTCGGCCATGGGAACCGAGGCCAGGCTCAGGATTATGCAATTGTTGTTGTCGGCGCATCCGGAGGGCCTGGTGGTTGGAGAAATCCAGGAAGAGCTGGAAATACCCAACTCGACCCTCTCACACCATCTGGATAAGCTCAAGAATGAAGGACTGGTCCAGGTACGCCGGGAAAGCACGTTCCTGCACTACACCGCCAACACGGAAGCGCTTCAGGAGTTATTGCAATTCCTCTATGCCGAATGCTGTACCCGGAATAAAGCGCTCAAACCACGAGATGTTGTTCAGCTCTGTAAATAGGAGAACCAAATGAGTGCCACGGATATAAAGGAGCTGGGAAATTCATGAGCGCATTTGTCCGTGCCACCAAGCCGGCCAGCGCCGTCCACAAGTCTGGTTGTAAGCCGGGCTGTTGTTGACGGGGACCGGGAGGCGGAAATGATTCAGCGTCATTACAACATTCTGTTCTTGTGCACCGGTAATTCGGCGCGCTCGATCATGGCGGAGGCGATTCTGAACTTTCGAGGCAAGCCCAACTTCACCGCCTACAGCGCGGGGAGCCATCCCACCGGGACGGTTCGGCCGGAAGCGCTGCGGATGCTGGAAATGGCGCACCTGCCCACGGCGGGGCTGCGCAGCAAATCGTGGGACGAATTCGCCCTTCCCGGCTCTCCGCAATTCGATTTTGTGCTTACCGTTTGCGACAACGCGGCCAAAGAGGCCTGCCCCCTATGGCCGGGGCAGCCCGTGACTGCCCATTGGGGCGTCCCTGATCCGGCGGCGGTCCGCGGGAACGAGGCCGAGGTGGCGTGCGCTTTCCGTGATGCCTTCCTCATTTTGGATCGGCGCATCGCCTTATTCCTTTCTCTTCCGCTGGCTAGTCTCGACAGTCTTGCCATCAAGAGAGAACTCGACAGCATCGGGGAAGCGATGGCGCCCGTCGCACCTCAATAGCTGCTCGCGGCGTGAGGGAACAACAGGAGCGGGGAGGAATCTATGAACCGGAATCGCCGAACTTTGCGGTTGATCGGTCTGCTGGCCCTGGCCGGGATGCTTGTGGCCATCTACGATTCCATTTCCCGTCTGCTGGGCATTCCGCTGTTTTGCCCATTTGCCGGGAACGGGTGCGACATCGTCCAGAACAGTCCTTATGCCGTCATCTTTGGAATACCCCTGGCCTTTCTCGGAGTCCTGGGCTTTGGCGCGTATTTAGCGCTTGCCTACGTGGGAATGCGCTCCGGTCCAGGCGCCCTCTGGTATCTCTATGCGTTGCTGGCCTGGAACGTGCTGGCAATTGGTTCCATGGCATATTTCTCCTATCTGGAGCTGGCAGTGATTCATGCGGTCTGCTCCCTGTGCGTCTTCGCGGCGGCGATCAATATCGCATTGGGGATCACGATCATTTACGCCATCTGTGGCGGGCAAGAGAACACAAAAGTCAGAAAGGCATCGACGAGCCCGTAACGGATTCTCCGTCTTTACCCCGGCGAGTAGCGCTGGCGTCCTCGCCGGCAGTCCTGTGGGCGTCTGTGCCCACAGTTGTGACGAGAGGCGAGGCCGGGGACGCCCTCACGACTGCCGACCAGAGGCCAGTGCTACTGGTGATTCACACGTTATGCTGTATTTCCTTTTCTTGGTTGAGGTTCAAGAATGAAAGCGAGCCGCCGTCTCAGTTTTCTCGACCGCTATCTCACGGCATGGATTTTTTGCGCCATGGTCACGGGCATCGTTCTTGGCTGGCTGGCGCCAGGAGTCGTGCCCTTTCTGAACCGCTTCAGCATTGGCACCACCTCGATTCCGATTGCGGTCGGGTTGATCGTGATGATGTATCCGCCCTTTACCAAGGTGCGATACGAAGAGTTGCCTGAGGTCTTTCGCAACAAGCTGGTGCTCGGTTTGTCGCTGGTACAGAACTGGGTGGTGGGACCGGTCTTGATGTTTGTCTTGGCGATTGTGTTTCTGCGCGGCTATCCGGAATACATGGCCGGCCTCATTATGATTGGACTGGCGCGCTGCATCGCTATGGTCATCGTGTGGAACGAACTGGCTAAAGGCGATACGGAATACGCCGCCGGCCTGGTGGCCTTCAATTCCCTGTTCCAGGTGTTCTTTTATTCACTCTACGCCTGGGTCTTCATCACGGTGCTGCCGGCTAAGTTTGGCCTGCGGGGTACGGTGGTCGATATCTCCATCGCAGCGATTGCCCAGAGTGTCTTCATCTACCTGGGCATTCCTTTCCTGGCAGGATTCGTCACCCGCACCGTGCTGGTTCGTTTGCAGGGACGCGACTGGTATGACCGGCAGTTCGTTCCGCGCGTAAGTCCGCTGACCCTGGTTGCTCTGTTGTTCACCGTCGTGGTGATGTTCTCGTTGAAGGGGGAATACATCATTCGCTTGCCGTTTGATGTGTTGCGGATCGCCCTGCCGCTGCTCATTTATTTCGTGGTTATGTTTCTGGTGTCGTTCTACATGGGCCGAAAACTTGGCGCCGATTATTCCAAGACCACGACGTTGTCTTTTACCGCCGCCTCGAACAACTTTGAACTGGCCATTGCCGTCGCCGTTTCCGTGTTCGGAATCAATTCCGGGGCGGCGTTTGCCGCCGTCATCGGACCGCTGGTCGAGGTGCCGGTGATGATCGGCCTGGTAAACGTGGCATTCTATTTCCAGAGGCGATACTATCCTCAGGCAATGCCTGAGCAAGTTGCGGTCCGGGTGTGCCGGCCTGCCGTAAAGTGATTGCAAAAAGGAGACTCCTGATGGAATACCAAACCGGATGCCTGGTCTGCGGAAAGCCGTTGGTCTATAGCGAGTCGGCGGGTTCTGCGGACTGCATCTATTGCGGCGCCCGGAAACAGACCAACGCCACCTGCATTGACGGCCACTATGTTTGCGATGGCTGCCATAGCGCGTCCGCTAAAGACTTGATAGAAACCTACTGCATTCATACCTCCTCGACCGACCCGATGGCCCAGGCTCTGCTCTTAATGAAGAATCCGGCCCTTAAAATGCATGGCCCGGAGCATCATTTTCTGGTTCCGGCCGTTCTGCTTGCCTCCTACTTCAATCAAAAGGACCTTCCGGCGGAGGAAAAGGCGAAATCGATCAAAGAAGCCAGGAAAAGGGCCGAAGATGTGAAAGGCGGATTTTGCGGGTTCCTGGGCGCTTGCGGCGCGGCCATCGGAACCGGCATCTTTGTCAGCGTTATGAGCAAGTCGACCCCGCTGTCGACGGTTGAATGGCGACTGAGTAATCGAATGACCGCGGAGAGTCTTGCAAAGGTCGCCGAAAAAGGTGGCCCGCGCTGCTGCAAGCGCAATTTGTTCTTATCGACCATCAGCGCGGTCGATTTTTTGGCTCGGGAGTTCGGGGTGGAACTCCTCATCGATCGTCACCCGATATGCACCTTTAGCGCAATGAACAAAGAATGTCTTCACGCTCACTGCCCTTTTTCGCCGGAATCGAATTGACGGGTGATCGGGTGATCTGAAGCGGACCATCGCTAATACGGTTGTTTAACATTTTGTAGAACCGGGGCTTTGAGCCGCAGCAACGTATTTCACGGGATTGCTGACATTGCGCCTTTAGCTTAGACATGATTTTCGGCTCACAGAGGCTAAGGGGTGTAGCCCTTGCTCTCTCGGTCGTCAGAAATGGCCACGGCATATAGGGCCGCAATACATAGGTTCTTCGCCCCGCGCCCGGGCGGAGTGGCAATTGTCCAAGCTGTTGGGGGCGCGCGTGGCTCAGAATGACAGACGTTGGGGGTAAGGATTTTTTTGCTCCTGAAGGTTGCATGGAGCACCTCCCAATCGCTGGGAACAGCATGCACCGGGCCTGAAGGCCCGCGTCGAGCGAACCTTTTGTCACCGGGCTAAAGCCCGGTGCTTCCACCTAAAGCCCGGCGCACTATAGCTACTGCATCGGCCATTCATCGGTGCAAACGGGGATCGGATTAGTGCTGAACGATCACGTGCACCGCTGCCGCCGGGTGCCGCACCCTACGCGGTTTTCGTAGGGTGGGGATTTTTCGTTCTCGAATCAGAACAGCCCCACTCAAGCAAACCCAGCTTGAGTGGCCACCGCTCTTGGGCGGATGACCGAACGCCGGCTTAGGATTCCTGTTTAACGATTAAGTGCGCTGCGGAGGGTTTAAAGTCGACGAGGACTTCGGATAACGGCGCTAGCCAGAGAGCTTGCACGCAGTGCTTGGTGACCAGGGCGACCAGGGGGTGGCCGCAATCAACTTCCACCCGGTACTGCGATCCGGTAAGGAAGAGGCCGGTGACGCGGCCGGGCAGGTGATTCAAAGCGCCGTCGCGGGCATCCGTCTCCACTCCGGACTGAAGGACCAGATCCTCGGGCCGCAGACACACGATTACCGGGGAACCCACCGGGATCCTGCCTGACGCGCGAACCGAAAAGCTTCCCACATCAACCGCCAGCAGGCCCTCGTGATCTGCAGTCACCTGTCCGGCGAGCAAATTGTCCACGCCGACGAATCGCGCGACCGATTCGGAGATCGGACGGCCAAAGACCTCCTCTGGCGTTCCCACCTGCTGCAGCCGGCCATCCATCACCACCGCAACCCGGTCGCCCAGGCGTTGTGCCTCATCCCGGTCGTGGGTGACGAATACGCAGGTGACGCCGCTTTCGCGGAGAATCCGGTGGAGATCACGCAGCAGCATCTCCCGCGTGAGCGGGTCGAGCGCGGCGAATGGCTCGTCCAGCAGCAGGATGTCCGGCTCGATGGCGAATGCCCGGGCGAGGCTCACTCGCTGGGCCTCGCCCCCTGACAAACTGCTGGCCTGGCGCGACGCCAAGCCTTCGATGCCGAAACGTTGCATCCAGAGCCGTATGCGTTCGCTGGCCGCGCTTTGCGCCATCCGGCGTAATTGCAGACCCAGCCCGACATTCCGCTCGACGGTTCCCTCGATCAGGAGCGGGTCCTGGAACACCGAGGCAAATCGCCGCCGGAGGGCCAGAAGATCCGCGTCCTTCGCCACCAGCTGCGAGTCGAGCAGAATCTGTCCGCTGGCGGGCCGCTCAAGCAACCCCAAGATGCGAAGCAAAGTCGATTTGCCCGCCCCGTTGGGGCCGATAACGGCAAGCGTTTCCCCGCGGTGAACGCCGATTTCAGCTACCGCGAGCGCCAGCCGTCCTTCGTACAAGACTTGAACGTTCCGGCCTTCCAGGATGCAGTCGTTCATGGAGTCCGTGCCCGCTGCTGGATCAGGGTCAGCAGGTAGTTCACGCCAAAAGTGATCGCCAACAGCAGAATCGAGAGTGCGATGGCGATGTCGAAATTGCCTTTTCCCGTCTCCATTACGGTGGCTGTCGTCAAGACTCGGGTTTGCCCCCGAATGTTTCCCCCGACCATCATCGACGCCCCAATTTCGGAGATGACCCCGCCAAACCCGGCCATCACCGCCGCCAGCATAGGCATGCGCGCCTGGCGCAGCAGCAGCCAAAGCATCTGCAGGCGCGATGCCCCGAGGGCCAGCATCTGGAGCCGGAACTTCGCGGGAATCTGCTGCACCGCGGCTAGGGTTAAGCCGGTCACGATGGGAGCGGCAATGACGACTTGCGCGATGACGATGGCCGTTGGGGTGTACAGGAGATCGAGAAAACCAAGCGGACCGCTGCGAAAGAGGAGAATTGAGATGAAAAGCCCGACCACCACCGGCGGCAGGCCCATGCCCGCATTGATCAGGCTGATGACGATGCGCCGTGCCGGGAACCGGGTCAGAGCAATCGTCGTTCCCAGAGGAATTCCGATCAGCAAGGAGATTGCCGTCGCGGTTAAAGAGACCCGCAGCGAGAGCAGGCTGATACCTATGACCTCACGGTCGGCGGTGAACAGCAGCCATATCGCCTTTCTGATGCCCTCCCACATCAAATCCACGTTAGCGACCGCCTCCTGGTTCGGGCTTGCCGGCATCGGGGACGAATAACGGTTGGCCGTACTTCTCGACTCCGAACGCCCGAATGACGGCCTGGGTTTCGGGCGAGACGAGAAAGTCGGCGAATGCCTTGCCTCCGGCTGCGTTGACTCGGGGATAGTTCGCCGGGTTCACCTCCATCACGTGATAGATGTTCAGTAGCGGCGCGTCGCCTTCCAGCAAGATTACGGAGCCAATGCGTTGCTGGAATGCCAAATAGGTAGCGCGGTCACTCAGCGTGTAGGCTGCCTTCTCCGACGCTATCATCAGGGTGGCGCCCATGCCTTGCCCCGCTTCGAGGTACCACTTGCCTTTAGGCTCGACGCCGGCCAGCTTCCACAACGAGAGTTCAAGGATCTGCGTGCCGGAGTTGTCGCCGCGTGAAACGAAGGCGCTCCCCTGGGCCGCGATGCGCTTCAGCGCTTCCACTGCGGTCTTTGCCCCTTTGACCTGTGCCGGGTCTGCGGCTGGACCCAGCAGGACGAAATCGTTATGCATGACCAGCCGCCGATTGACCAGCGTACCCTTCGCGAGATATTCCAGTTCGACTTTCGGCGCGTGGACCAGCACGACGTCTGCCTCGCCGCGATCGCCCAGCGCCAGCGACTGCCCGGTTCCGACGGCAATCGTCTTAACGGTGTAGCCGGTCTGTTTCTCGAAGAGTGGGACCAAAACGTCCAGCAGTCCGGAATCCTGTGTACTCGTTGTGGTCGCCAGAATGACGCTCTTCGGCGCCGCGACGGACGCTCCCGCAAGCGCGAAAAACACCATGAGAAAAAGAGCAATTCGTTTCATGGCCTAACCTCGAGAGGCGCCGGCAATAAGTACTTGTTACGCCAAACCATATTCGCGTCAACCTATGCTTTATAAAGCATAAATCCAAAAAAACAAAAAAATGGGTACTTCTTACAGAGGACACGGGAAGCCCACACCGCAACACACAGACTAGTACCGTTACAACCCTGTTGCGAGCATCGCAAGACAAGAGGCAGTTTGAAGAACTATTCGACAGGGCTTTTGCGCGTGAATATCAGGAGAAGTTGCCGCTCGTGGTCGGCGTCTAATCCTTCGTGGCTTCCCGCACGATCCTGAAAGCCGCCTCGTTCAGGTCCGCACGCTCGCGGCTTTTCTTTTGCGGGAGCCGGTGCAGCTTCCGAGTCGTCTTGCGCGAGTCGCTTCGTTCATTGGCGCTCTCAATTTCTCTCTTGGTCCTGTGCGTGGCTTTGTCTGCCTGCCGCTTGGATTGCTTATCTTTGGCTTTGGTCATGTGTTAAGTGTACGGCGTTCGGGCGGTCGGTCAACCCTGTGGAAAATGAAACTGCACCACTACCAAAAAATTACCGGCGCGGGAACGAGCGGCGAAAGTGGTTCTCCACCACGTCATCCAGTCCCTGCCGGAAGCGCCAGGAACGCGCCAGGAATGCCCGCCCCTTGGCCTGGACAGATGTTGAGGGACGTACAACTTGCTACGCCTGCGGATTGCAGTGGGCAGGTCGTTGTGAAGCCCGACGCTTCCACCGGTCGTGATCCCGGGCATCATGTCAGATGTAGATGCCCATTTTCGACTGACATCCCTCAGCGGCTAAAGCCGCATAAATGGCCGTTCGAAACGGCACGGCTGAAGCCGTGCCCTTCCGAAACCTAGCATCAGAAGACGGGCGTGGGAACCTTGCCCCAGGCGGTTTCGACGGGCAGGTTCTTCGCCGCCAGGACACGTAACGCATGCACATCGACATCGACCATGAAGTCGGGGATTCTGATGGCGTTAAGCGCAAACAGATGAGATGGTTTATCGGCTGTCTCGTTCGGAATGCGCACGAAAATCAGCCGCCGTACGGTCGTTGATCCCATATTGTGTTCCGCCGCTGCCGCGCCGCCATAATGCATGGCATGGTGGCCGCCCGCAAGATGGCCGAAGGGATGAATGACGAAATCCGTAATCATGCTCATGGCGTGGTGCTGTTTATACAACTGCCAGTCGCCGCCGGTATCGCCAATCAGGCCTTGCATTACGTAATCTTGAGGCAGGAAATAGACGAGATAAGCCTGGTTGCCGCGCAATCTCGATTTGACCTCTTCGAGTTGAAGTATGTCGCCCATGCGGTGCTGCAACATGGGTTCATCCCCAGACGAGATCGGCAACACGGCCACATTTCCTTCCGTCCACAAAGGCAAATGGGTTATGGTGTAGTCCCGCAAAAGAAAGGCGCCGCCCAGGGCCGCGGCGGAAAGCACGACGAAAAGCACGAGCCGGCCGGCCGCCGTCGAAAATCCGAGAATGCGTTCCATCCGCTTGGGCAAGAACATGCCGGATCGGTCCATGTACTGCTGGTAGGGCACAGGAAATTGTTTCCGCATCCGGCGTTCTTCGTCTTTGGCCAGCAGATAGTAGACGAACACCATTGCGATCCAGAGGACCACCACCAGGAATCTCGGCCACATGATCGCGAGTCCCGCGCCGGCAACCGCCAGACTCAAGTACTGGGGGTGCCGGATAACGGAATAGAGTCCCTTCAACGCCGGACCAGTCTTCAGAAACTTGCTGGCATAGACCTGGAAAGCACAAACCAGGAAGGCGGTGAGTCCGGCCATAAAGAGAACGGAACCCATGATTCGGACGAACTTCAGAAAATCATCGGGCGGGACCAGCAGGTGAACAAAAAAGAAAGAGCTTAGCCACCTGGTCGCCGGATATTTGGCCAGCCCGAGCAGAAAGGGGTTAAACGCCGAATAGAAGAAGCCCGCGAAGGGGCTGATCATGATCAGAATTTCTAAACAGATGATGAAGTAAAGCAGAATGGCGCCGCTGAAAACGGCCCTGGTCCGAGTCATGGAGCCACCTCCGTCGGCTGCTTTCGCTGCCGCTAAACTTCATCCGTCTCCCCAGCCGCCCACTCCAAACAGACGAGAGCTGTAGCTCGGGGTTTACAAACCGCCGCTCTTTATTATTCCTTTTCCTTACGGTGCGCACCACCGGCATCGATAAGCTTGCGTCGCAAGGCCGGAGCCAGCTTATATGCATTTGACGCATAGGTGGATCGCTTCTATCTTGGCCACGATTGACCGCGGTGCGGAATATGCGAGCGGACGGGATACAGAACCGGGAGGCGGTCGGGTTTGCGGTCGCGGTGAGCTTTGTCTGTCTCGCGTCGACCAGAGACGTCTATCTCGGGGGACTCTTTCAGCGAGTAAGCCCCTCCGCGGTCGCGCTGGCCGCGTTCGGCGCCTGCACTGCCATACTCCTGCCGGTCGGTCTCGCCTGTTACGACGACGCTCTCCGTATCTTGCGGCGCCAGGCGAACGCCCTCTTCTGGGTGAATATCACCTCGGCCGCTGGGTGGCTTTCCTTTCTAGGATCGCTCCGGCTGATCGAGCCCTGCCTGGTTCAGATCTTATATTTCGGCGTCGGCCCTCTCTCGGTCGTATGGATCGATCGTCACCTCGTGCGGACGATGGCTCCGGTGGCGCTTACCCGGGTTGAACGCCCGATCTTCCTCGGCCTGCTCATCTCGCTCGTCTTCGCCAGCGTGGTTGCGGTGAACGGTTTGTCTGGAATGGGGACGCAACCGGTGGGCAAGAGCATGCTCGGAGTGAGCCTGGCGATTGCCGGGGGCGTGGCCATCTCGGTGAGCACCATGCAGTGTCGCAGGCTGAACGATGCTGGGGTCAGGCCCGCAGTCTTGTTCTCGCTCCGCTATCCCCTCACGACGCTTGCGGCGGGCATCCTCGTGTTTATGTCGCCGGCCAGGATGTCAGGCACACCCCCGTGGATCAGCGCCATCATGGCGATCCCGGTGCTGCTCATCGTCGTTCCGAGCTACGTCAACCAGGTTGCCATCTCGCTGGCATCGCCTCTCACGGTGCGCGTGGTCATGGCAAGTGCTCCGGTGATCACCTTCCTGTTCCAGATGATCCAAGGACGTCTCTCGCCGTCGCTGTACTCGCTTGCCGCCGCGATGCTCTATGCCCTGTTCGCAATTTTGGCTGGACTGGCCCGCCAACGCGCCATCCTGACGGCGAAGATCGAGGGTACGAACCGGGACCTTGACCCGTCATCGTTCCGACAACCATTGAGCGCCGATTACGATCGCGGCGACAATCAGTTGGAACCATCCGGCGTCATTCCTGTCTCGGACGCCGATCGCGGCAGGGACGCGGCAAAAATCTCCGGCGGCAGTGATTGCCGGCGCAACCATCCCCTGTGAGTTGGATCGTCCCATGACACCTTCGGCCGAGATTCGAGTGCTTTCGACGTTGGCGACCCGGGAAGCCTATCTGGAGCTTGTCCCTCAGTTCGAGCGGGCAAGCGGCCACAAGGTGCTGACCACCTGGGCGGGAACTGTGGACATCATCCAAAGGATATCAGCCGGAGAAAGCTACGACTTGATCATTGCCGCAAAGAGCACGATCGATGACTTGGTCCAGAGCGGAAGGGTCGAACACGGCAGCCGAGTCGACGTCGCGCGCACTGGTATCGGGATTGCGATACGACGCGGTGCGCCACGGCCGGACATACGTTCCGCCGAAGCGCTCAAGCGCGCGCTACTTGCCGCCAAGGCCGTTGGCTATTCGACCGGCCCGAGCGGCGTCTATCTCGCAGCTCTCTTCGAGCGCATGGGGATCGCCGCCGAGATGAAGGCGAAGTCCCGCCAAGTGCCGCCCGGCACGACCGTCGGGCCGATCGTCGCCAGCGGTGACGTCGAGCTTGGGTTCCAGCAGATCAGCGAGTTGCTGCACGTCGACGGCGTCGAGGTCATCGGCCCGCTGCCGGCCGAGATACAGCACATTACCGTGATCTGCTGCGGGATACCCGCCGGGGCAAAGCAATCGGACGCCGCCCGCGTGCTGGTCCGATTTCTGGCAGCGCCGGGCGCCAGAGACGCTATCGAGCGGGCGGGGTTGCAGCCAGCCTGAACTAGCTCCTGTACTCGTAAAGGGATTGAACGAACCCGCTGGCGCGGGAGAGTTTGCTTGCGCCTCTTCTTCTGGCTTGTTGCTTGTGGCTTGTTGCTTGCGGCCAGGTCTTCTGTCTTCTGCGCTTCTATCGCCCTTTGCCATCGGGGAACCCTGAGGACGTGAGCGCTTTCCAGCCGCTTTCCATCCCCAGTTTGACACGCCTGAGAGTTTCAGAGTATGGTTAAAGTTGAGGAAGCTCTTCTGCTCCTCTTTCAGATCTTCTGAGCTAAGTCAGCCCGTCTGAAGTACACCCCTCTTAGTCGACTCCAGAACCAGGAGATTACAGTGTTCGATCCCAAAGCATCCAAACGCCCGACGTCCAAGACTTTCACCAATCCGAAAAGCACGCCTCCAAAAATGACAGCCATCTCCGCCCCGGTCCCATCCCAGGACCAAATCAGAGAGCGAGCCTATCAGTTATACGAAAGCCGCGGTTGTCAGGACGGCCAAGCCCAGCAGGATTGGCTTATGGCCGAGCAGCAAGTCCTCAACCAGCACCGGTAGAGGGGACCATCGTCTCCAACTCGTGCTGCTACAGGAAATACCGGAGGAGGGGATGCTCATGAATTGCTTACAGTGCAACCATCTCATCCGACTATTGGAATTGAGGTCGGCCGCGTACGCCAAAGCCCGCGCTGCCCCCTTCTATCGCGTGTGCACTGAAATTGCCGCCAGAGACTTGGTGGACATGGAGCGCGCCAGGACTGAGCTCGATGAGCATCGGTTGGTATGTAGCTTCGCCCTTGCCTTGGCCGAAACGCTTCTGCCCCGCAATTATGACCATTGCGCCAACTGAGGGAACTAGTTCAAACTCCTGCTGATTGGCTGCGTGCCGCGGCCGCAGGCTCTACCGGCGGAACCATCGAGAGTGACGCGGCGAGCAATCCCGGACCGCTTCCGAAACCTGCCCGAATCAGTATCGACCAACACCCATGTTTGCACACAAGGCAAAATCATCCCGGATTATCGGCTATTCGGAAGAAATCTGTTGTTTCCGGCTCGACGTGACAAGGAATGGAGGGAACCCCCGGTACATTCTGCATCATACATTGGTGTGTGCCTGCACGGCTCGGACAGACAGGACGAGAATGCATGTAGCCGAAACACGTTGGGTCCGGAACCCAGGCAGATATCCGACACGATCAACCCAATGCCTTATCAGGTGCAGAAGGGACGCGGGACGTGGAAGAAGTACTCGGTCTGGTGATGACGGGCGGGGGCGCCCGCGGTGCTTATCAAGCGGGGGTTCTTAAACGCATTGGCGAGATGAAACGGGTTCGGGCGCGCGGCAATCCCTTTCCTATCGTGGGATGCGCTTCCGCCGGAGCCATTAATGGTGCGGCCCTGGCCGCCGGCAGCGACGATTTTGCGTTGGTAACCAAGGTTATCGCCAAGCTTTGGTCGGGTCTCCAGCCTGCGGATATCTTTCGCTGCGATGTTTTCTCCCAGGCCACCAACTCTTTGGCCTGGATTCTGGATCTTTCTTTTGGAGCCATTCTGGGAGGGGGTAACGCGCATTCCTTAATCGATGCGGCGCCCTTGCGGCACTTCCTCAGTACGCACCTGAATTGCGACCGAATCGGCGCCAATATCAAGCAAGGGCATCTTTACGCCCTCGCCATTTCTGCGACCAACTATACCTCGGGGAAGTCTTATCTCTTCATTCAAGGCAAAGAAGGTCACCCGATGTGGAGCCGAAGCCGGCGAGTCACCCTGGCGACGGCGATTACCGTCGACCATATATGTGCGTCCGCGGCTATTCCGCTGGTGTTTCAGCCGGTAAAGCTTCGGACCGAGCTGGGGACGGCTTTCTTCGGCGATGGTTGCATACGACTCCAACAACCGCTCAGCCCGGTCATCCGCCTGGGCGCAAATAAGGTTATGGCGATCGGTGTCCGCTGCGAAAATCTCGAGCACCAGAAAGAAGCCGGGGACCGGGCAGATCCTTCGCTGGCGCAGGTGATGGGCGTTCTTTTGAACGCGATTTTCCTGGATCATCTGGCCACCGATATCGAGCACCTGGAGCGCTTAAACCAACTGCTCGCCAATGGCGATATCAGCCAGCCCGGGATTGAAGGATGCGAAAGGATGCGCCCTCTGACCACGCTCCTTATCACGCCGTCGGTCGATTTATCGCAACTGGCGCAACAACATCAACGGGACATGCCTTATCTTATCCAGTACTTCGTAAACAGCTTGGGACGAGATGCGGCTTCGTGTGCAGATTTGATGAGTTATCTGCTGTTCACCTCAGAGTACACAAGTGCTCTGGTTGAGATTGGCTACGCTGACGCCGGCAAGCGCATCGATGAGATCGAAAATTTTCTCTATTCCGCCAACGCGAAAACCAGCACTGTGGCCAGAGCTTCGTAACGCGCAGGCCGGCAAAATGTAGCCGGATGAGCCTTGATGCTGCCGCTGCTCCTCATTATTGAGATGGCGGTGCTACAGATCTTCGGCGGCCAGAATTCTCAAACGCTGCCGTTGTGGCAGGCAAAAATAGAGAGAAACAGGTGCCCGAACTCCCGGGGCGCTGGCTACTCCGCAGGCGCATGAATCCACCCGCCCGGCTAACGATTCCCATGCTTACCCAAAGGCCCAATCCCGTCCCCTCTTCGCCTTTGGTCGTAAAAAAGGGTTCAAAGAGGCGCGCACGGTACTTCGGGTCGATTCCGGCGCCGCTATCGGCAACTGAGATCCGGTAGCCGCTTGGTCCCTTCTCCCGGCGATCCGCGCTTTTATAAACGTGAACCGTGACTTTTCCGTCTTGCGGTGTGGCCTCAATTGCGTTTATCAGCAGATTCGAAATCACCTGGCGAATCTCGCCAATGGATGCAGTAATTTCCCCCTCGGCGTTGAAACGCCCAGCGAGCGTCACTCCATGTTTCTTCGCCTTCGGCCCATAGAATTCCAGCAATTCCCCGATGAGTTCTGCCAGCTTGAATTTCGTCGGGCGGCCACTATCGCGATGAAACTTCAGCGTTTGGGTCGCAAGCCGGCTGAGCGTCCGTACCTGCTTATCAAGCAAATCTATATAATCGCGTGCGCTCGCCTCCGTAACCGATTGGCCCAAGAGATAAACGAGGTTGGTCATCGCCTCCAGCGGATTGTTGATCTCATGGGCGATGGTGGCTGACATTCTGCCAACGGCAGCCAGTTTCTCGCTGCGCACGAGAACTTCTTCCGTCTGTTTGCGCTCGGTGACGTCATCCATGAAGATGATAATGCCGCCGATCTCGGTCCCGGGGCCTCCCCAGGGATGAATTTCCCAGCGGATGGTATGGGTTTTGCCGTCGAGGGCTTGCCAGTCCTCCTCCGCCGTGAGCATCTCGCCCGCAAGGCCGCGACGGTGCGCCTCTTTCCAGTGCTCGGGCAGGTCGGGAAAAACCTCATAGTGGCTCATCCCAACTACTGTGTGCCTGTCGATGCCGGTGTCTTTGAGCCACCGTTTGCTGGCCATCACATATCGCATGTTGCGGTCGAACATGGCCAGACTAGCCGGTGCATATTCGATAAACTTTTCCAGTATTTCCTTGCCTCTCAGAATTTCTTGTTCCGCCTGTTTGCGTTCGGTTATGTCCCGCAAGATAACTGTGTACAGCTTTTCTCCACCCACTGTCACCCGCGAAATCGTGGCTTCCAAAGGGAACTCCTCGCCATTCGCCCGCAAGCCGTGCAAGGTGCTGGGGGAATACATCGAGCGGCTGGTTGCGCCCGTGGCGCCAAAGTGTTGAACATACCGACGGTGAGCCTCCCGGAACCGCGCCGGGATAAAGCGGTCTAGCGGATGGCCAATGGCTTCTGCCGCCGCACAGCCGAAGATTGTTTCTGCTGCCTTATTGAAAACAACGATGTGTTGATCAGCGTCTAACGTGATGATGGCGTCCATCGCCGATTCGATAATCGCCGCCAAACGTTCCTTGCTTGCGCTGAGCTCTGTTTCCGCCTGCTTGCGGTCCGTGATGTCAATGATCACGACGCGGAGTACCTGTGCACCCTCTGCGCCGCCGGCCTTCGCCGCCTCTACACGCGCCCAGAACTGAGCGCCGTCAGGCCGCGCCATGCGTACTTCGGAGACCTGCTGGAGGCCGGTTTCCAGGAGCCGTTTGCGCTGCAAATAGTAGATGTCTTCGTCCTCGCGGAGGATGAATTCGGTCAACCGCCGCTTGACCAGAGCGCCTCTTTCTAACCCCAGCAAACGAGCCGCGGTTAGATTGGCTTCGAGGATCAACCCCCTCTCGCTGACCGTGACGTAGCCTACCGGCGCCAAGTCGTACAGATCGAAATACCGCGCCCGCGCAGTATCGAGTTCCACCTGCGCCCGGCGCAGTTCCTCGTTCTGCATTTGCAGCTCAATCTGGTGTACGCGAAGCTCCTGGAGCGTGCGCGCGGCTTCCTCAGGCGCCCTGGTCTCCTGGGATTGCGGCTTATCCGCGCTGGCCAGCTTCTCCGCACGTTTACGAAGTTTGGCCGAGTCGCTCCGGGGCTCGTCTTGACGGCTCATGAGGTCCTCTAGCCATTCTGCTTTTGCGTGAGGTCCGCCAAAGTTATCATTGCGTCCTCGATCGCGTTGTCAAGGGTGCGTGTCGCAGGCCCCAAGGGATTAGGTGAGCAGAATTACACAAAGTGGCGAGTTTACCATAATCTTTGTAAGCGTGTAATTTAACAGCCGCCTGACGGCAAGCAACCACACGGAACAGCCAAGAATTCTGGTGGCAGACGCAGCTTCACCCTGCCTCGTTCCGGAAGATTGGACTCGCGATAAAACCCTAGCGATTGCCGCGTAATATGCGCAACCCGCCGCACTCCTCGTTCGCGATTTCCAGCTATTGGCGCGTCGATGCGGGAAGCTCCTTAGTGGAGCTTCGGCCGCGCCGCCGGCCAGAAGCCGGAAGGCGATACCACCGATGAGATCCTCGCGGAGCAGTCGCCCATCCCTATGGCGAAAGAGAACGAGAAGGAGGAAGACCAGGCATGCAGCGCGAACTGACGTATCCCGCGACATCCCGCCACCTCCCGCCTGGTCCCGCCTCCGGCGATGAAAATTGTGAAAAATATGCGCGCGCCGGCTTTGATTCTTTGGTTCTTGGTTCCTTACGTTCTCTTCTGCGTCTCTGCGTCTCTGCGTTGGGTGTTGTCCGGAACCGGCGCCGCTCAGGAGGACGAGATGTACTCTTCCACGAGGTCACGTTGAACCATGCCGGGCTCGCGCAATGCCGCCGAGCCGATTCCACCGCCTCCCGGTGTGAGCACCACGAGCCGGTCGCCTGCGGGGATGGTCTGGCACCCCTTGCCATTCAATTTCTTGCCGGACTTCAGGCCCACATAGCCAGGTGCGCCCGCTTGTCCGCCCTGGCTGCCGCGTGCGGGATGGTGAATGCGTTCCACCATGGCAAGAAAATCAAAGGGCAGGTTGTCGCAGCGGCCTATCTCCATGCGCTGGCCGAGCCCTCCTCTATATTGCCCGGCGCCCCCGGAATCCGGTCGCAGCTCCTTCTTCCAGAAGATCAGGGGCGAAACGGCTTCCACGATTTCAATCGGCGTGGCCTTGACCCCGGAGGGGAAACCGGTAGCCGTCAGGCCATCCTTCATCGGCCGCGCTCCCTGGCCCCCGTTGGTGCTGGCGGCGGTGGCAAAGACGTTGTTTGGACCACCGGGAAATTCGCCGCGGAAATTCAGCAGCCACAATCCGGAAGCTCCCTCTGCCGGCACCCGCTCGGGGATCGCCTGGCGCAAACAGCCCAGCACCACGTCGGGCAGCATATGCCCGATATTGTGCCTGCCCGAAACCGGCTTGCGGCGCGGCGCGTGAAGTACGCAGCCCTCCGGGGCGGTAACCGTAAACGGCGAAAGCGAGCCGGAATTATTGGGGATCGAGGAAGCAACGATACAGGCCAGCGGATAGACCGTGTATGCCGTCGTGTAGCAGAGGGGAACATTGATGCCGCGATTCAACGCCAGACTGCTTCCCGTATAGTCCACGGCGATACCCGTGTCGGAAACCGTTACGCTGGCGGCCAGCGTTAGCGACTGGTCGTAGCCGTCGATCAGCATGGTGTTGCTCCACGAACCTTTCGGAAGCCTGGCGATTTCCGCCAGCACCGCTTCGCGCGACCGTTCGTAGATGTGCGTTCCCAGGCGGTCCAGATCGTCCAGCCCAAACTCGTCCATCATGTGTTCGAGATGCTTGCAACCCACATCATTACAGGCCGCGAGCGAATACACGTCTCCGATGGCGTCGACGGGAAGCCGCGTGTTGGCGCGAATCATGGCCAGCAGCGTCTCGTTCATCTTGCCCGCCTCCGCCAGCCGGAGATGAGGGATGTACAGACCCTCCATAAAAACATCGGTGGCGTCCGGGCCGCAGCCCAGACCGCCGATGTCCATGATGTGGGAGGTGCAGGCGAACATCCCAACCAGCTTGCCTTTGCGAAAGGCCGGCGTGACCACGGTAAAATCGTGCAGGTGCCCCGTGCTCAGCCACGGGTCGTTCGTGATATAAGCGTCGCCTTCTTTCATCGTGGCCGGGGGAAAACGCTCGATGAAGTGAGGCACGGCCAACGCCATCGAGTTGACGTGGCCGGGCGTGCCCGTCACCGCCTGAGCCAGCATCCGCCCCTGGGTATCAAACACCCCGGCCGAAAGGTCGCCCGCCTCGCGCACAATGGAGGAGAAAGCCGTGCGCAGCAAGACCTGTGCCTGTTCTTCCACCACGGCAATCAGGCGATTCCACATTACCTGAAGTTCGATTGCGCCTATAGCGTTCATTGCGTTCCCTCAGTCCACGCGCTTGCGAGTAAGTACCAGGCCGCCACCCGCGTCGAGCTGCGCGTCGAAGGTGGCGGTAACCAACGTTGAGGTATTGTCCTCGGCGATGATGGCCGGCCCAGAGACCGTTGCCCCGGCCTGCAAGTCCGAGCGCTTCACTATCGGCACGCAGATCATCTTGCTGAGTTGCGCATCGAAGACTTGGCGTGCTGCCACCGGCTCCGGGCCGGCGATCGGCGTCACTGCCGGCAGCAAGGTTTCCGCGGTCTCCTCCGTGCTTACCAGCACCGACCAGGACAGAATCTCGACTCGGGCGTCCGGAATATGGCGGGCAAACAGGCGCCGATACTCTTGTTCAAAATACTCCGCTAGCGCCGGTACGTCTTCCTTCCCCAATCCGCGGTTCGGCAGCAGCACGGGAATTTCATGTCCTTGCCCCGAATACCGCATATAAGCCAAGCGCTTTTCCAGCAGGGGACGGCCGGAAGCGGCCGAGCTTGCCAGCGCCTGCGCTTCCGCGCTCATTTCCGCCAGCAGCGCCGTTGCCGCCCCGGTATCGAACTGGTCGAGAAACATGAACCGGGAACGGACCAACTCGTAGGCGGCCGGCGCGCGCAGAAACCCTACCGCCGACCCCACCCCCGCATCGGCCGGAATCACGATGCGGCCGATGCCGAGCTTTTCCGCCAACCGGGCAGCATGCAGGGGCGCGGCGCCGCCAAAACTCACCAGCGTGTACTCCGAGACCACGACGCCGCGCTCTACAGCATGCACCCGCGCGGCGTTGGACATGTTTTCCTCTATGATCTCCGCCACGCCGTAGGCTGCGTCCGTAGCCCACAGCCCCAAGGGAGCGGCGACGGCTCGCTCCAGAGCCTGCCGCGATTCCTCCGGCAGCAGGCGAATCGTTCCCCCCGCAAAGTGGTTGGGATCGATCTTTCCCAGCAGAACGTCGGCATCGGTTACGGTCGGCTCGCTGCCTCCCCGGCCGTAGCAGGCCGGCCCGGGATCGGCGCCCGCCGAGTCCGGCCCCACCGTGATTCGCTGCATGGCGTCCACCCGGGCAATAGAACCACCGCCCGCGCCGATTTCGACCATGTCAATCACCGGGATGCGTACCGGCAGGCCCGATCCTTTTAAGAAGCGCGCGGCGCGGTCCACCTCAAACGTGCGGCCCTTGAAAGGCACAAAGTCTTTGATCAGGGCAATTTTGGCCGTGGTTCCGCCCATATCGAATGACAAGACCCGGGTTTCGTTACGCTCCGCCGCCGTATGTGCGGCCAGAATAGCCCCTCCGGCGGGACCGGATTCCACCAGGCGGACCGGGAAGCGGAGCGCGGTCTCCAAGCTCATCAGCGAGCCGCCCGAGGTCATCATGTGAATGGGGGCGGCATAGCCTTCCGCCAGAAACAGCTCGCGCAACCGCTCCAGGTAACCCGCCATCAGCGGCTGCACATAGGCATTCACCACCGTGGTGGAAGTGCGCTCGTACTCGCGTATCTCCGGGCAGGCTTCGGAGGACAAGGTCACTTGCAGCGACGGCAATTCTGCCGCCAGGATTTGCCGGATACGCTTTTCGTGGGCGGCATTGGCGTAGGAATGAATCAAGGCAACCGCAACGGACTCGACGCCGTGAGCCTTCAGCTTGGCAGCCGCGGCCCGGACCGCACTTTCCTCGAGGAGCGCCAGGACTTTGCCGTGCACATCGACTCGCTCGGGGACGGTGAAGCGCAGGTGGCGTGGAATCAGGTGCTTTGGTTTGTCGATCAGGACGTCGTATTGGTCATAACGCCCTTCGTCGCCGATCTCGAGCACATCCCGAAAACCCTCGGTGGCAATTAACGCCGTTTTCGCGCCCTTGCGCTCGATGATCGCGTTGGTGGCCAGCGTCGTCCCATGCACGAAGAAACCAAGATCCCGGAAAGCCAGGCCGGCCAGAGCCAGGACGGTGCGCGTCGCGGAAAGTACCGCCTCCTCCGGGGCCGCGGGCGTGGTAAGCACCTTGGCGGTATGGCGGCGAGTCCCAACCTCAAGTACGGCGTCGGTAAACGTCCCTCCAATATCAACTGCCAGACGAGCGGAATCGCTGGGCGAGCTCATGTCCCTCCTCGTAGAACAAGTCACAAGTTCACAAGTAACAAGTCACAAGTCAAAAGCCGCAAGCTACAAGCTACAAGCAACAAGTAAAACAACCAGGCAATGTGACTGATGCGAAGGCCGGCCGGCGGGCCGGCAATTCTGTCTTCCGCCATGCAGCTTGGGAAAACAACAGCGCGGGAATCTCCGCGCCGCCGTCGCCTGGGTGACAGGCTAGGAGCCTAACGTCGCTTACTTTGCGCTCTCGGGGTCGGGTAAAGGCACGACTTTAGTCGTGCCATACGAGTCTTTAAGAATCCCGGGCTTCAGCCCTCGGGATTTGCACCCAGTCCAGCGGGTCCAAAACCGTCTTTCCTCTGTACCTGCCTGCGGCACGACTGGAAGTCGCGCCCTTACCCGACGGCGCAATTAATCCCTCGCCCCCCTATTCGTAGACCTTCAGTTGCTTGCCCTTGGTTTCCGGAAGCATGGCGACGGCGAAGATCATCATTACGTATGCTGTCGCCGCAAATGCGCATATCGCTTGTCCCAATCCCATCCTGGCGGCAAGAAAACCAACCAGCATCGGGAAGAGCGCGCTGACGCCACGGCCAAAGTTATAGCAGAAGCCCTGCCCCGAACCGCGCAAGCGGCTGGGATACAGTTCGGTGAAATAGGGTCCCATCGGGCTGAAAATGCCGGAAGCAAAGAACCCCAGCGGAAATCCCAACAACAGCATCGCTCCATTGCTGATGGGAAGATACATATACGAAACCACGGTGATGAAACAGCAGACGGCGTAGAGGATAAGCGACTTCTTGCGTCCCAGAATATCGGTTAGGTATGCAGCGGCCAGATACCCGACAAATGAACCGGCAATCACCACGCACAAATATCCCCCCGTGTTCATTACGGAAAGTTTGCGCACCGTCTTCAGATAGGTCGGGAGCCACGTCATGATCGGCCAGTATCCGCCCATCGCCCCGGTCGAGACCAGCGAGGTCAGGATGGTAATCCGCGCCACCGAAGGCGAAAAAATATCCAGAAAGCGGCTGGTTTCTCCCTTGGCTTCCAGCTGTTTGCGCGTCTTGGAAAAAACATCGGGCTCAGGAACAAAGCGCCGGATGTAAAAGACCAGGAAGGCGGGAAGGATGCCAATCCAAAACATTCCTCTCCAGGCCACAGCGGGGGGAAGAAACCGGAACAGGACAATGTAGGCAATGGCGGCAATCGCCCAGCCGATAGCATAACCACTTTGGACTGTACCCACGGCTTTGCCCCGGTATTCGGCGCGGATAGTCTCCCCCATAAGCACCGACCCGACCGCCCACTCACCGCCAAACCCAAGGCCCTGCAAGCCGCGCGTAATCAATAGATGGGAAAACGTAGTGGTAAAGCCGCTCAAGAAGGTGAAAAACGAAAACCAAATGACCGTCCATTGCAGCACTCGCGTACGCCCGTAACGGTCTGCCAGCAGACCCGCCAACCAACCGCCTACTGCCGAGATCAGCAAGGCAACGGTGGCCAGCATTCCGGCCTGCCCGGCGCTGATGTGCCAGAGCGCAATCAGGCTCGGAATCACGAAGCCGTACACCATCACGTCCATGCCATCCAGTCCCCACCCGGCACAGGTAGCTATTAGCGTACTTCGCTCAGACCGGCTCAGTTGCAAGAACCAGGCGCGATGGGGCTGTGGCTCTGGTTCGATCCGGGCCGTTCTTAATGGGGTACTCATACTCTCTCCTCCTGTTTCGCCCCCGGCTGCCGACTGGCGGAGCCAGGGATCTCCCTTTGCACCCAAATTGGTTGAGTTCCGGAAACATACCTCGTGGTACGAGAGGAGTCAAAACACAATCTTTTATAGCCTCGATAGGGAAAACTGATAGGGAGAGAGACACGGCGCCACTTCCCGACCATTAGTCTTGTCATCCCGAAGTGAAGCGAGGGATCTGCCGTTCGTTCCTGTAAAAGAGGGTGCCTGCGTCTAATGAAGGAGGCCGGAAATACCAAAAACCATAGGTCTCAAGCGCCAGCAGGCTGACTGGTAAGGATTTCCTTCAGCTTATCGGCGAGATCCGACAAGCTAAACGGCTTGCTTAGAAGGGCAGCCGAGGGCTGCCACATACCGGAACGGCTGAGTATGTCATCCGTATATCCCGACATAAATACGACTCTGGCGCTCGGATGCTGCGCCTGGAACCGGCCGGCCAAATCGATACCGCTCATGCCCGGCATGACCACATCGGTAAGCAGTACATCAATCTGGTTCGCCGGCAGTCCCTGGCAGGTGCGTAGCGCCTCCTGAGCGCTGGACACGGCGACAACCCGGAATCCATTCAACTCCAGATACTCGGCCATGGCTTCCCGCGCCGGATCCTCATCTTCTACCAGCAGGATAGTCGCATGGGGAATCTCCGCCACCTGGACCCGTTTTTCTTTGTTGCGAACGGCGAGCGGCTCCAGCGTGCGCGGAAGATAAATGCTGAAGGTTGTACCCTTGCCGGGTTGGCTCTCGACCGTGATGTAGCCGCCGCTCTGCTTGACGATGCCATAAACCGTGGAAAGCCCCAGACCAGTGCCTTTGCCGGGTTCTTTGGTGGTGAAAAAAGGTTCGAAAATACGGGACTGGACTTCCTGGCTCATACCACAGCCGGTATCGGAAACCATAAAGGCGACATACTGTCCGGGATTGGCCCCCGGGTGGGCCCGGACGAAATCATCGCCCAGTTCAAGGTTGGCGGCTTGCACGCTCAACCTGCCTCCGCGCGGCATGGCGTCACGGGCATTCACGGCCAGATTGAACACCACTTGCTCGATCTGGCTGGGGTCGACCTTCGTCAACCAAAGGTCCTCGGATAAGGAAACTTCCAGGGCGATATCTTCGCCAATCAGCCGTTTCAACATCTCTTTTAGGTCGGAGAGCACCGACCCAAGGTTCAAGACTACCGGACTCATCACCTGTTTCCGGCTGAACGCCAGTAGTTGGCGGGTAAGCGAGGCGGCCCGATCCGTCGCGATTCGAATCTGCTCCAGGGGGCGACGCAGGGGACTTCCGGTATCAACCTTATCCAGGGCGATCTCGCCGTAAGAGTTGATGATCATCAGAATGTTGTTGAAGTCGTGAGCGATTCCCCCGGTCAACTTGCCAACGGCCTCCAACCTCTGCGATTGCGCCAACTGCTCCTGTAGCTTGTGAACCTCCGTGACCTCGAGCACCACTCCGGCGAGGACCGGCGGGGTTCCGGCTTCCTCCTCCAACAGATTCACATTGACCAGCACCGTGATCTCGGAACCATCCTTGCGGCGCAAGCCAACCTGGTAGTTGGTGAGTTTGCGGGTGGCGTAGAGCAGCTTCTTCCCCGAATCGCGCGCCGTAAGATCGCTGTACAGCAGGCGCATATCCAAAGCGAGCATCTCTTCCCGGCTATACCCCAGCATCCGGCAGAAGGCTTCATTGCAATCCAGCAGTTTGCCCTCGGTGGCACGGAACACCCCGGCGAGGTTGTGCTCGAACAGAGTCCGATAACGCTCTTCGGAGGTCTTCAGCGCAGCTACCACTTGCCGGCGCTTAGCCTCATTGCGCAACGAGCGGATGCCATAGGAGAGATCGTTGGCAAGTTCCTTTAGTAATTCCACCTCGCCGGCGTCGAAGGCATCGGTTTCCGCGGCGTAGATAGCCAGCGCGCCCAGGGTCTCCGACTCGGTTCTCAAGGGCAGCGCAATATTCGAGCCGTAGCCCCGCCGTCTGGCCTCTTCGCGCCAGGGCGCGAAGTCAGGATTGTCAAGCGTGCTCCGGGCAATACACACCTTACCCGTTCTGATGGCTGTGCCCGTGGGGCCCCGGCCGCGCTCGGTCTCATCCCACGTAATACGGGCACTCTCGGTATAGCCATCGTCGAATCCCGCCTTGGCCATCAAGCGCACGGTCTTACTTCGGTCATTCTCCGCATACCCCACCCACGCCAGACGAAAGTCGCCGACATGCACGAGGATCTCGCAGATTTGTTGTAGCAGCGAGGCTTCATCGGCCGCATGGACTACTGCCTCACCGCACGTGCTCAGGGTGGATAAGGCGCGATTGAGGCGGCGTATTTCCCGGTGCGATTCGGCAATCTGCTCCGCTCGCCGGATTCGCCCGGCAAGATAGGTGACATACACTCCGGTGGTCAACAATCCGCAGACCAGGACAACGAACCCAGTGGGAAACGGTTTATCCACGTAGCCGGACCCAGGGGTGGCGACGAGCAGCCAGCTTCGTCCCCCCATTTCGAATACTGCATCGACATGTAAGCCGTTCGCCAACGTTGCCGGATTCACCTCTGGCGTAGTGGGATATAGCTGCCGTTGGGATGCGGCAGCCGTCATGTCAAAAAGATGAACGTCGACCAAATGCAGGGCGTCCAGCTTGCGGGAGCGGGCATCCGCCTCCGCAATGAAATCGCCGGTCCTGAGTACGGCCAAGACAAACCCTTTCAGGAATTTCCGTCTGCCGGACACGTCCTGCAGCGTAGGCCCGTGGTAAACCGGAGCAAACACCAGCGTCCCGTATTGGTCGCCCTTCTCTTGGACCAACCGGACGCGTGCACTGGCGACGATCCGCCCGGTGTCCCTGGCTTCGCACAAGGCCGCCAACCGCACCGGATTCGACCCCAGGTTGTAGCCTAGGGCCTTTTCGTTCCCGGCGAGCGGCTCGACGTAAAAGACCGGGAAGTACTCTTCTCTCCGTATCGCGACCCCCATGCCGCCGTCCGGCCGAGGCTCAACGAAGGTGAAATTCGCTATCCCGTCCTCTCGGGCTCGGCGCTCCCATGCTGATCGGGCTGGCTGTTCGACCCACGGGATCCATTCCAAGGCCTGTAGATAGTGGTGTTTCGTTAAGGCGGGCGCTACCAGGGTGGCGAAAGCCCGACGGCTGGTCCCACCGTCACTGGTGGCTTCAAAATGACTGGCTAATAAGCCGACCGTGTCCAGGACCCCAGTTACATTAGCTCTTACTGCCACCAGGCGCTGGTCGGCCACTTGTTGAAAATTAGCCTCCGCCCGGGAACGCGCCAGGCCACGGACAAACCAGAACATCACGACCGAGGTCGCAATGCCCAGCAGGGCAACCAGCAAAAGGGCGGGAATGCCGCTCGCCCAGGGACGAGGCTGGGGTCCGCGCTCCCGAAGCGACGCCAGAGCCGGTGGGAGCCCGGAACCTTCCCACTCTCTGCCGCTCAGCCGGGACCAGCGCCGAGAAGGGCCCTGCTGGCTGTCGTGCCCTTGCATTTAGCCGCCCCCGATGTTGAGTATCGGCTAGTCCCTTGTGGGGACGTTAGTTACCTGTGTAACCATGCCGCCTGGGTACTCTTGCCTTTTGTCAGTCGTGATTTGGGTCAGATTCCATCAGGACTTTCTAAGTCCGCACAACTGCCGGCAGTCTTTCACTGAGAATTTTCTAATAATTGCTTGGCCAGCAAGGCGCAATTACCGGTTCGGTTGGGCGATGGGCCTCCATTCGGCCGGTTCCCCGCACAATCTGTCCGGTTCGCAAATTGCAGGCATTCTGAAAGGGAAATCCCGGGAAATTTCATGATCACCTGCGAAGAGAAGACGTCTCCGAGTTCGACGCTTGACCCACAAGAACAAGCAACCCCGAGCCGCGCGCTGAATCGCGATGTGGCGGATTGTGCCGCGGCAAAGGCCAACAGTGTAGAAGTTCTGCCCGCAATAAGACAGAAAGCGGAGCTACAGGAGGTCGAGCGGCAGCTGGCAACTGATCCTGATGCCATCACGCTGCATCTTCGCCGGGCTCGCTTGTTGAGCCAACTGTTCCGCCTGGCGGATGCGAAAGACGAGTATCTCAAGGTGCTGGAAAGCGAGCCAAACCATCTGGGCGCACTGAACAATTTGGGTAATGTGTGGTTCCTCATGGGAAAAGCCCAGGAGGCCCAAGACGCATATCGAGAAGCTATTCTGCGCCACCCCGACGTTCCCAACAGCCGCGTCAACTTAGCCAATCTTCTTCTGCAATTGAGCGAACTCATGGAAGCCCGCGGGTGCGGCCAGGAGGCCCTGCACGCCAAACACGAAGCGCGCGAGCACTATGAACATGCGTTGCGGCTGAAACCCGAATACCAGCCGGCGCATCAAGGATTGTCTTTCCTGCTCGGAAGCCTGGGAGAAGAGCGTCAGGCGGCATGGCACCGCCGCTTGGCCTTTGGCGACCGTTACATAGTATCGTTTCCCTACCGTGGGGAGCGCGCACCAGTCCCCGTTCTGCTACTGAGTTCGACCAGCGGCGGCAACGTATCCCTGCACAAATTTCTGGACGATCGCATCTTCCAAACCTATATCGTCATGCCGGAATTCTATGATCGGCGTAAGCCGCTACCGGCACACGAACTGGTAGTAAATGCCATCGGCGACACTGAAATGGCGCCTGGAGCGCTGGCTGCCGCGCAGTCCTTCTTAACTCTAACCTCGGCGCCGGTGATCAATTCGCCGGCTGCCGTATTCGCCACCGGCAGGAGTGACAACGCCAAGCGCTTGTCGAGCCTGCCGGGAGTGGCAACGCCAACTACCGTCACGCTGGCACGGGACCAGCTCACCGGGGCGAACGCTCCAGCCACGCTGGCTGGCTACGGCCTTGAATTCCCCGTGCTGTTGCGCGTGCCTGGCTTCCACACGGGGATGAAATTTCTCCGCGTGGACAACTTGGAGTCGCTTCCTGCCGCACTGGCCGAGCTTCCCGGGCGGCGGGAATTAATCGTTTCGCAATATCTGGATGCGGGGGGGCCCGACGGAAAAGCGCGTAAGTACCGGGCGATGATGATCGACGGACAAATCTATCCGCTCCACCTGGCGATCTCGGACCATTGGAAGGTCCACTATTTTACCGCCGAAATGGCCGCCGACCCGAAACACCGCGCCGAAGAGGCGGCGTTTCTCGAAGACATGACGGCGGTGCTTGGCCCCCGGGCCATGCACGCGCTGGAACAAATCCAGTCCACCCTCGGTCTGGATTATGGCGGAATCGATTTTGTTTTGAATGCCCGGGGAGAAGTGCTGGTGTTTGAGGCCAATGCCACCATGGTGGTGAATCCGCCGGAAGCCGGCGAACAGTGGAGCTACCGGCTGCCGGCGTATAAGCGGATCGAGGCGGCCATCCAGAAGATGTTCAGGCGCAGGATCCGGCAAGACAAAGCGCAGCCTGCCGGGCCACAGTCCCACGATGTGGCGACGGTCGGAGTTCCTCTCGCACATCAGATGCCGGCGGTATAGATCGGGCAGGGAATTTTATGCTTTAGAATGATGTTACCGGTGTGCAGCAGGTCATCTTTCGCGCCTTCTCTGGCCGCCCCCGAGCAGCAGCAAAAAATCCTTACCCCCAAACGTCTGTCATTCTGAGCCACGCGCCCCCAACAGCTTGGACAATTGCCACTCTGCCCGGGCGCGGGGCGAAGAATCCATGTATTTCGGCCCTATGTGCCGTGGCCATTTCTGAGTAACCAAGAGATCAAGGGCCACATCCTTTGTCCCCTAAGGGAAATCGCAGCCAACCGCAACTTTTTCCGCAGCCTGCTAGGCAGTTGCCGGCTTGCGCCCTCCATGAATCACATACCTTGAAACACAAGGAATCGGGCCCGCCTGCAAATCCTGCTTCAGACGAACCAGCCCGCGACGGAAGGCGTCATCCGGAATCAGATGAAGGCAGGAGAATGCCTTGCGCTCAAATGGGGCTGGGTCGGACAGGTTATAGGCGGCCTCAACTATCTCTTCACAAATGTGTCCGAACCCAGAGGAGGAAAGCAGTCGTGGAATCTCACCCTGCTTCGGGTAACGCTGAAGTTCCGGCTCGATCGATTCCGGAAAATAATGGGACAAGATGCGCTGGCGGATTATCGGTTCGGAATCGGTGACCGTCACCAGCCCCCCTCCGCCGGCCAGAACGCGGAATCCCTCCCTGAACAGGGCTTCCCTGTCCCGCACATGGTGGATGACATCCACGGAATAAAGCAGGTCGAAGCTGCCATCAGCAAACGGAAGAGACTCGGCAGAACCTTGAAACCACGAAACGGTTGCGGCCCTTTGGCGCGCAACATCGAGCATCGGCGCTGAAAGTTACAGCCCGGAACAACGGGCTGAAGTAGCCGCCGCCAGCGAAATCACATAGTTCCCTGTGCCGCAACCGATCTCGAGAACGCTCGATAGAGACCGGCGGTCGCAAAACTCGATAAGCCAGCGAAGCACACCAGGATGCGCGCTACGATGAATCGCGTAATCGGCCGCAATGGCGTCGTAGGATAGGGTCATGTAAAGAAAAACAAATGCAAATCAACGCTGTACAAACACACTGAGCGCGCATTGAAGAACTACGGGGTGCCCAAAACAGCGCGCATCGGAATGTTCGCATCAAGCACGATCATCTTAGCGGACCGCACCCTTCTTGCGCCGGCGCAGTTGCTTAAATTCGGTCACCAGTGCCGCTTCGTCAACGTCTGTCAGTGCTTCGGCAAGGCGGTCAGCCGCGGCCTTTAGTTCGGAAAGATCAGCCGACTTTGGACGTTTCCGGCGTGTCGGCACATAGACGCCGAGAGTCTCACCACGCCGAGTGACGGCAACCGGCGTATCCGATTCTAGAAAACTGGCAATTCGCTCGCGGAACTCGCGCACGCCCACTTTCAGTGTAGCCATACCCAGACTCCCCATCCATAGTGTACACCATTGTGTACACTACGCCAAGCTAATAACTCAATTGAAAACATGCGGAGTGGGAAGTCAGGATGGCGGGTATTGCACCATAAATGGTGCGGTCAGGACCTAATGGCAACCTTTGTGGGTCAGGTCTTTCTGCCGCGGGGCGCCAGGCCGCATGTTATGATTTGTCCCGCATTCTTTACACCAATCTGTTAGTCGAGTGCTGGTTGCAACCACTCCGTAATCCAGGAGGAACCCACGGTGCCAGTGTTCAAACTGCGGCTATTTGAAGATGTGCTTCCCGGAAACAATCAACCAATCTTCCTGCCTGCGCTGAATCGCATTCTCTATATCGTCGAAGGCGGCATAACGGTCGAGACCCTGGCGGGCTGCCGGTATCAGCCGGCGGAGACTGCCTGGCTGGGAACGGACGATGCCGCTATGGTACCCGGGAACTCAAGCGCCCGGATTTGGCGCTGGGAATTAGCCCTTTCCGAATCCGAGTGGGACGGCCATCTGCGCTCCGCTCCGGGCGCCAAGTCCGAATGCAAACTGGACAAGGCAATCCGGCTCGATTCCAACACGCAGTGGCTCATGCGCTGTGACCGGGTGGAGTTTCCCAAGGGCGGTATCGCCTACACCCATGTCCACCAGGGACCCGGCATTCGCTGCTGCCTCAAAGGGGAGATCACCATCCAGGCGGGCGGGCACACCGCCAAATACGGACCGGGCCAGGCATGGCTCGAAGATGGCTACGAGCCCGTTTTAGCTCCGACCACCGACCGGGAGGAGACCGCTTTTGTGCGCTGCTTCATCCTGCCCCGGGGAGTGAAAGGCCGCAGTTCGATCCGCTACGTGCATCCGGAAGATGCCGCGAAACCCAAACCGCAGAAGTACCAGATTTTCGGCGAGGAGTTCATCAATCTGCCTCATTTCTGAGGGGGAGATATGTCATTTTGGTTTCGTGAGCTTAACGTACGAGAGCGGCGCACTTTCTGGGCGTGTTTTGGCGGTTGGGCGCTCGATGCGATGGACGTCCAGGTCTATAGCTTCACCATCGCAACCCTGATTGGGCTCTGGGGTATCAGCAAGACCCAGGCCGGGGGACTGGGCACGGTCACGCTGCTGTTGTCGTCGCTGGGCGGCTGGATCAGTGGGATGCTGTGCGACCGCTTTGGCCGGGTCCGTATCCTGCAAGTCACGATTTTGTTTTTTGCAGTCTTTACTTTCCTCAGCGGTTTTGCTCAGAACTTTGGGCAGTTGTTCTTCTGCCGGGCCATGCAGGGCCTCGGCTTCGGGGGAGAATGGGCGGCGGGCTCCGTCCTGATGGGGGAGATTATCCGCAAAGAGTTCCGTGGCCGGGCAGTGGGCACAGTGCAAACCGGCTTCGCGGTGGGCTGGGGCGCAGCGGCCATTATGTACACCATCCTGTTCTCGCTGCTGCCTCCCGCACAAGCCTGGCGGGCAATGTTCTGGATCGGCATTCTCCCGGCCGCACTGGTGTTCTATGTACGCCGCTATGTGGATGAAGCGGAGATCTTTCAGCAGACTCACACCGGGAGACCGGCGGGGATAGCCCAGAGTCTGTTCGCGATCTTTTCCGGCGAGTATCTGCCCACCTTGTTCAAAGCTGCTTTGTTGACTACCGGCACCCAAGGCGGCTACTACGCCGTCGCCACCTGGCTGCCCACCTATTTGAAGCTGTCCAGGCATCTATCCGTATTCGACACCGGCGCCTATTTGTTCGTGGTCGTCGCCGGCGCCTTTTTTGGTTTTCTAACCGCCGCGCATCTAGCCGACTACATTGGGCGCCGTCCTACTTTTTTCGGCTTTGCCGTATGTGCCGCGGTGATGGCATTCGCTTATATGTTCCTGCCGATCAGCAATTCCCTGATGCTGGTGCTCGGTTTTCCACTTGGATTTTTCGCGAACGGTCTCTATGCGCCCATGGGGCCCTTCCTCTCCGAGCTATTTCCGACCCGGGTGCGGGCCACGGCTCAGGGCTTCACTTACAATGCGGGCCGCGCTATCGGCGCATGTTTCCCGATGCTGGTCGGTGTGCTCAGCGCTCGCCTGCCCTTAGGAAAGGCAATCGGCACGTTCGCGCTGGCCTCGTATGCGATCCTCATCCTGGCCTGCCTGCTGCTGCCCGAAACCAAGGGCCGTGAGCTAATGAGTTTGGAGCAGACCAGCAAGGCGGGTGCCGGACGGTAGACACCATGGTTGAAGAGAAGCTGAAAGCGGCCGGACTGGTGTTACCCGCACCCGCAACCCCGACGTTTCAATACATCCCGGTTACGGTTCATGCCGGAGTGGCCTATGTGAGTGGCCAGTTGCCTAAGGAAGGCGAGGAAGTCCGCATCACTGGCAAAGTCGGGGCTGGCGTAGATCTGGAAACCGCGCAACGAGCGGCGCGAATCTGTATTCTGCAGGGGTTGAGCTGCCTGAAAGCCGCGATCGGCAGCCTCGATAACGTGGAGCAGGTGCTTAAAGTAACTGGCTTTATCGCTTCTGCACCCGGCTTCGTGCAACAACCAAAAGTCCTCGACGCCGCTTCCACGTTACTCGCCGAATTATTCGGCGAGCGCGGACGCCACGCGCGCAGCGCCGTTGGCGTCGCCGAACTGCCTCGCAATGCACCTGTCGAAATCGAAATGACCGTGGCAGTTCGCTTTTAAGCCAAGGCGCATGAGGTGCTTGCGGTGCAAAACTGGCCACTGACCACTCTCTAAGTCACCACCATTTTCGCCTTGATCTGACTGTACTGCTCCTGAAGATAACCTTCCGCCCAGTTCTGGTCGGTAATCCTTTCCACCTTCACCGCGCAATATTTGTATTCCGGAGTCTTGGCAATAGGATCCAGGTAGTCGATGGTAAGCTCGTTACAGGCGCCAATCCACCACTGATAGGTCATGTAGACAGCGCCCTGGTTGATCCGATCGGAAACCTCTGCCCTGGTTAAGACCTTGCCTCGGCGCGAGGCTACCCAAACCAATTCCTGGTCTTGAACCCCCAGGCGCTTCGCGTCGGCGGGGCAGATCTGCACATAGCCGGGCTCATCCGCCAACACCTGCAAGGCCGCGCAGTTGCCGCTCATGGTCCGGGCAGAATAGTGTCCCACTTCCCGCACCGTGGATAAAACCAAGGGATATTCCTTATCCGGCTGCTCCAAAGGAGGCCGCCACTCGGTGGCGAATAAGCGTCCCTTCCCGCTCGGCGTATTGAATTTGTTGTCCTTATATAGGTAGGGAGTGCCGGGATGATCTTCCGTCGGACAGGGCCACTGGATAGTGCCCAGTTGCTCCAGTCGCTCGTAGGTGACGCCGGCGTACGTCGGACATAAGGCCCGCAGTTCTTCCCAGATCTCCCGGGTATTGTTGTACTTCATCGGATAGCCCATGGCGGTCGCCATCATGCAGATGATCTCCCAGTCGACCTTCACGTCGCCTTTGGGCTCAATCGCCTTGTGGAAGCGTTGGAAACCGCGGTCTGCCGAGGAATAGGTGCCTTCATGCTCGCCCCACGAAGTCGCCGCGAAGACGACGTCGGCGTGCAGGGCGGTCTTATTCATGAAGATGTCCTGCACGATCACTAACTCCATGGCGTCCAAAGCGGCGCGCACCCCCGCGGCATCGGGATCGGTCTGCACCAGGTCTTCGCCAAAGATGTAATAGGCCTTGAGCTTGCCTTCCTTTACCAAATGCGGCACTTCCGTCAGGCAGTAGCCAGGCTTCGGCGGAAGTTCCTTCACTCCCCAGGCGGCAGCGAACTTGGCGCGATTTTTTTCATCGGCGACCGGCTGATAGCCGGGAAATACATTCGGCAACGCACCGTGATCGCAGGCGCCCTGCACATTGTTTTGCCCGCGTACCGGGCCGATGCCCACATTCGGCCGGCCGAAATTGCCCGTCAGCAGAGCCAGACCGGATAACCCTTTAACCACATCCACCGCCTGGCCATAGTGTGTTACTCCCATGCCGTAGAGAATGAAGGCGCTGGGAGCGGCAGCGTACATCCGCATGGCCTCGCGAATGGTATCGGCAGGAATGCCGGTGATTTTCTCGGCGTACTCCGGAGTGTACTTGGCCACGATGGCCCGATATTCCTCGGAGCCTTCCGTGTATTTTTCGACATACTCCCGGTTGTAGAGTCCTTCCTCAATCAATACGTGCCCAAAGGCATTCACCAGCGCCATGTTGGTGCCGTTACGGATCGGCAGCCACAGGTCGGCGATCCGGGCCGATTCCGTCAGGCGTGGATCGGTGACAATGATCTTGGCGCCCTTCTGCTTGGCGTTGACGATGCGCCGCGCCACGATGGGATGAGAATCGGCGGCGTTGTAGCCGAAGATGAAGACACACTTTGTGTCTTCAATTTCCGGAATAGAATTGCTCATCGCCCCGTTGCCCAAAGTCGCGGCCAGACCGGCCACGGAAGGGGCGTGTCAAACCCGGGCGCAGTGGTCGATATTGTTGGTGCCGACCACCGCGCGGGCAAACTTCTGCATTATGTAGTTGGCTTCATTGCCCGGCCCACGGGCCGAACCGGTAAGCATGATCGAGTCCGGGCCGTACTTATGCTTAATTTCCTGCAACCTGCCGGCGGCAAAGTCGATGGCTTCGTACCAGGAAACTTCCTCCAGTTTGCCCTCCCGCCGGCGCCGGATCATCGGCCGTTTCAATCGCGGAGTGAGGCGTTTGGTGTCGTTGAGAAAGTCCCAACCGTAGTAGCCCTTCAGACAGAGTTCACTCTGGTTGGTGCGTCCTGGCGCCGGTTCGGCCCCGACGATGGTGCCGTTATCGATTAAGAGATTCATCATGCAGCCGGCGCCACAATAAGGACAGACCGTCAAAACCTTGTTTGCCATTTCGGAGTCTCCTTTACCTGCTATGGCGTCTACAATTGGGCCAGAGTAGCCGCGGCATACTCACGTTTTTTCTTCATCCTCTCGGCCAGCACCTCTCCACTGATCGAACTCAAGGCCTTGGTCGGACAAACCTGAATACAGGCCGGCCCTTCCGTACGGTGTAAGCACAAATCGCATTTGAAGGCTTGCACTCTTCCCCCGGTGGCTTCCCCATAGTAGGTGCCCGGCTGGTTTTCCACGACGATGGTTTCGCGCGGCACCACCTGCATGGCCCCATAGAGGCAGGCCATCATGCAACTTTTGCAGCCGATACACAGGCGTTGTGCCACTTGCACCGAATTGCGGAGGTAGTTGATGGCTCCCGTAGGACACACCTTCGCGCACGGCGCATCGTCGCACTGCCGGCACTGCACCGGCGCGCTTACCTTGGAAGTCTTGATCACTTTTAATCGCGGGACAAAATGTGCGGAGGATAAGTCCGCCAAGGCGTCACCGGTAGCGTGGCCTAAAACACACGCCACTTCGCATGTCCGGCAGCCGATGCACTTCCCTGGATCGCAAATGACGAGATTATTCATGATCCACCTTCTTAGATCGTTTCCCGTTTCCCGTTATCCGTTATCCGTTATCCGAACTGGTTCCTAACGGGGAACGGGAAACGAGGAACGGGGAACGAATAACGGCCTTAGGCAGTAATTGCGCGAGCAATTCTTCCAGATATTCGGCCGAGCTCCACACGTCGGCGCTCATCGGTTCCCCGAAGCCGAGCTGCAAGGCTTGAATTCCCAGAGCGAAGACATCCGCATGAGTGTTTTCCCGCAGATAATTCCACAAGAGATTCAGCGGCATTTGGTGCGTGGATACGGAGGCGCCCGCCAAATCGTCGGGGCCCAGGATAGCCACGTCTCCAGGTTCGGCCTGAAAATCGGCGGCATCGAGGAAGACAATCGTATCCGCCTGCGCGGCCAGCATTCTGCCCGCATAGCTTTCCGGCACTTCGCCTGCATCCAGCAATTCGGCTTTGACCTTACCTTCGAGCATGTCAATAATCTTTGGCCCCACACCGTCATCGCCGCGCATGGGATTACCGATTCCCACCAATAGCACTTTCCCGCGCAGCCGCTCCCGCAAGCTATCCCCAAGTTCCGTTTTCAATGCGATGCTGTCCGTCATCTTTCCGCCACTGGAGGCAGCGCCGCGGTCTCTTCCGCCGCCCGCTGTTCCCGGTAACAATAGGCTTGCGCCTTGCCCTTCACCAGACCCATAGCAACCGCCAGGCCCCATAAGATCGCTTCCGGCCGGGGTGGGCAGCCGGGAATGTAAAAGTCCACCGGCATGACTTTGTCGACCCCGCCGGCCACATGGTAAGAATCAAACCACATGCCACCACCCACGGCGCACGACCCGCAGGCCACCACCAGCTTCGGGTTAGGAGTGGATTCATAGAGCACTTTCAAACGCGGTTCCGCGTTGCGCGTTACGGGACCGGACACCAGCAAGACATCGGCATGGCGCGGCGAACCCACCAGGCGCAGACCGAAGCGCTCCGCGTCGTAGTAGGGCGTGAAGGCGTTAATCTCTTCGATATCGCAACCGTTGCACCCGCCGGCGTTGGCGTGATACACCCACAGCGAGCGTTTGAAGAATTTCTCCAACAATTTTTGGTAAAGCGACATCGCTTTAAGCTCCCCCTTCACCGGTTAAGCAGAGCCCTGGCCGATAAATCGATTAACCGGTGCAGAACGCCACCATTAAACCCGCTTGCAAGCACCAGCAGCGCCATCACCACCATCGCCACCGCCATAGCTCCGGGACAGCCTTTACTGCGGCCGCCGGCAACAGGAGAAGCCGGGGCCGAGTGCGCCGTATGCGAGACCGCCAGCCGGCCGGCGTAGCTGCTACCGCCCGCTGTTGCTGCCGCCACAGCCGCCGTCTTCGCCAAAACCGGCACGGCCTCCGCCACCGGCTCGTGGCTCAGGAATATTTCATAGCCAGCCTTCACCAGACAGGCCAAGGTGGCGAAGCTGGTAAATAACGCGATTCCGAACGCCCACCACAAATGGGCCTGAGCGGCGGCGACAAAGATAGTGAACTTGCTGAAAAATCCATTCAGGGGCGGCAGACCGCTCATGGCTAAGGCGCCCACAAAGAACAAAACGGCCACCAGGGGGTGGTGCTTCTTTCCCGAAAGCTCGTGAATCCTGGTGGTGCCGTGGGCGTATAACAGCGCGCCACTACATAGAAACAGCAGTGACTTAAATAGCGTGTGGTTCAACAGATGATAGACGCCGCCATAGATTCCCAGATAGGAGCCAATTCCAAATCCCATAATGACGTACCCCATCTGGCTTACACTATGAAAGGCCAGCAGGCGCTTCAGATCGGCCTGGGCAAAGGCACAGGAGATTCCCACCAGCATGGTGACCATGCCCAGCACTACGCAATAGGTACCCAGCGCCGCATGCGCCGGAGATGCCATGGTGGCAAACCTGGCCACCGCATAGACGGCAACCTTAATGGTTACCCCCGAGAGCAGGGCGCTCATCGGACTCGGCGATTGCGAATGCGCGTCGGGGAGCCAGGCGTGAAACGGAACCAGGCCCGCCTTGGAGCCGAACCCTATAATAATGAGCGCGCCCCCAATCAGGGAGACCGCAGGCGGAAAACGTCCGGCTACCGCGATTACTTCCGTGATCAGCATAGCCCGGCTGCCGCCGACATACGGAACGGCGGCGGAATAAAACACCACGCACCCGAGCAAGCCCATAATGATGCCGACCGAGCACAACAACAGGTATTTATATCCCGCTTCCAGCGATTCGGGTTGCCAGTAATAGGTAACCAGCAACGCCGAGGCCAGCGTGGTGGCCTCCACCAGCACATACATCATGATGATGTTATTGGTTACCGTCACCGCCGCCATCGTGCTGATGAACACCAAGGTGAGCACGAAATACAGCGGCAGCCGATCGCGAGGAATCTTTCCTTCCTTCACCTCGTGGCGGAGATAAGAATAGGCATAAATCGTCGTGATCAAGCCAACCAGGGAAACAATCAGTGCCACCAGCGCCGAGAGTCCGTCGGCATACAATTGATGGCCAACAGCGGTGAGGCGGACGCCCTCCACAACCTGATGGGCGATCGCCAGAGCAAGGCAGAAGCTGGCCGCTGCCCCGACAATGGCGATCCTGCCGGCGGACTCCGGATTCTTCTTACCCCAGGCATACTCCAGGACTGCCGCCAGTGCGGGCACGCTGAACAACGCTATTAACAGTGATGACTCTGCCACGTTGAACCCCTCTACCCGCGCAACTTCGACAAGCTAAAGGTATCTACGGAGCCCAGCGATCGATACACCCCAGCGATGATGTAAAGCAACATCCACACCGATATGACTACGTCGGTCACGACGCCGATCAGGGCGGTTTCCGGAATCGATGGCGCCAGACTCACCAGGCTCAAATGCACCGCGTTCTCCAGCAGACACAGCCCAATCACGACCTTGAATGCATCCCTACGGGTGAGCAGCGCATAGAAACCGATTACGAGAATGGCCGCGGCCACCGCGAGGTTCATGCGGAACGGCTCCCCGGCTAACTCGGGGGTGATAACCAGGCGGTCGTGATGAACAAACACCCAGCGGAAGGCGACCAACGCGGCCAGCAGCCCAAGCACTGCCGAAAGCGTTACGCTCAACAAGGGCGGGGCTTCTTCGGAATGCACTTTTACCACATAGCGCCGCAGCAGCCACGGAACCACAATTCCCTTGCTGACCAGGGCGGTAGCACCCCAGAGGTACAAGGCATGATTGGGCAGCGAATAGCCGTAGACGGCAAAGATGAGGGCAATGAGCACCGATTGCAACTGGTACGTATACACCGCCGCCGGCAGATTACGCCATTCCACCGCCACAAACGAAGTCACAACCATCAGCAGGCTGACATACATGATGAGGTAACTACTCATGTTTGATACTCCTGTCGATGGCCTTGCTGGTCTTCTCCAGGCGGCAGAGTGGACAATGCCAGAACCATTCCGGTATTTCCGCCGCCTGGTTCATCCAGGGAGGAGAAAACTCATGAATCATTTTGTCGAGCATGCGCTGGGTCATAAACGGTGTGCCGCACACCTTGCACTTCGCCAGATCCAGTTCCACGGAGACACCCAAGTCTTTCCGGTTCGCCGTGCCGGTTTCAAACTCCTCGGTGCAGACCATGCTTCCGGAAGGACAGATTTCCTGGCAGCGGCCACAATAGGTGCAGCGGGAATAATTCAAGGCAATCTGCCGGGTGCATCCACGATCGCGGACTTCGATCATCCGGGGCGGACAGACCTCGGCGCAGGCGCCGCAGCCCAGACATTTGGCGCCATCGATGCTTGGCCGCCCGCGAAATCCTTTCGGCACCATCCCCGGCCCCAAGGGATAAGGGATGGTCACGCGGCCGGCCCGCAGGCAGATTACCGCCTCTTTTAAAGTCGAAATCATTCCCACCTCTTTATAGGCCCATTACCGCTAATACCAGCCCGGCCAGGGCAAACCCTACAACGCCGGCGAAATATCGCATAGTTTGGGCGATCTTCAGCCGGGGAAATACCTGGGCAACAATTTCCACCAGCACTGCGGCCACCAGTACTTTCACCAGCGTAATAAGAATGTCGACTGGCAGATTGCCCAGCTTTGGCCAAGGCAGAAAGGTTTCCACAAACAGGGTCAAAAAGACGATCAGCTTGCCGTAAAGTGACCACTGAAACAACGCCAGCTTGCGGCCGGAGTACTCAACCAACGGCCCTTCCATGATTTCCTGCTCCGCTTCGGCCAGATCGAAGGGCAGTTTGGCCACTTCCAGTTGCACCGCCATGAAGAATGCGATGCCACAAACAATCAGAGACAGGGCGGGCAGATGGGCAACGTAATAGTGGATGCTATTGGCTAGCAATAGCGAATGCCCTTTGATCGCTGATGCAATGAGGGTGATCGCCAGCACCGGTTCGACCACCATCAGCATCATGATTTCGCGATTGCTTCCGACATAAGCAAAGGGGCTGCCAGAAGCCATGCCCCCCAGACACATACATATCGGAGCTAGGGTCAGAATGTAGATCAGCACCAGCGCATCCCCGGCAAAGCCGAGCGGCACTATGCCGCCCATGGGAATGAACAAGGAGGCCAGAAGCACCGCGCCCAGACAGATGACCGGCGCAGCCGCGAAGATAAAGTTATTGGCCCCCGCTTGATCGTCTTTCACCATTAACTTGGCCAGGTCATACCAGGGTTGCAGCAGCGGCGGCCCTTGCCGGGAGTGAAGCCGCGCCCTGACCTGCCGCAGGACGCCATCCAGCAGCGGCGCCGCCAGCAAAACCAGTCCCATATTGAAGAGCCCGACCAGGAGGTTTTTCACTTTTGGATCACCTGCCTTAAGCTCTGGCGAGTGAGAGCCAACAATTCATTCTTCTTGTAAGTTCGGACTTGCCGGGTAGTTGCATCCACCGCGATTACCCGCTCCGTGCATGAGAAACAGGGATCTACACTGCCCACAATGATGGGAAAATCGGCGATGCTCATGCGGTCCAGCATGCGCGGCACCGCTTGCAGTTGAGGATAGGTTGCGGCCCGCACCCGCCAGCGATAGGGCCGGTTATCCGGACCCGTCAGCACATAATGGCTGGCCTCGCCGCGCGGCGCCTCGACGCTGCCGACTCCCTCTCGCCAGGGCGGTATCGGACCTACATCCGCCATGAGTTCCCCGGCCGGCATGCGCTTTATCGACTGGCGGATCAGATCAATCGCCGTGAAGGTTTCCTCCGCCCGGATCAGGGTGCGCGACCAGATGTCGCAGCCCTGCTGGACGGCAATCTTGAAGTCCAACTCCGGGTAGGCCAGATAAGGGAAGTCTTTCCGCGTGTCGATGGCGACTCCCGACGCCCGCGCGGTCGGGCCCACCACGCAGATCTTGCGGGCGTCTTCGGGGGAGAGCACGCCCACGTTCTGCAGGCGCATCTTCAGCGCCTGATCGCCTACCGCGGCGTCCACCAGTTCCTTGGCTTCCGTTTCCACCTTGGCCAAAACGCTGAGAATCTGTTCGCACATGACGGCGTCAATGTCGCGCCGCACCCCGCCCACCAGATTCATCCCATAGGTTTTCCGGTTGCCGGTAATGGCCTCGGCCAGCCACATGACCGGCTCCCGGATGCGCCATGACTGCATGAGGACGGTATCGAAGCCAATGATGTGTGCGGCCAACCCAATCCAGAGCAGATGACTGTGCACCCGCTCCAATTCCAGCATGATGGTGCGGATATACTTGGCGCGAGGCGGGATTTCAATCTCCGCCGCCTGCTCCACCGCCATGCAATAACACGCGCTGTGAACAAAGCCGCAGATGCCGCAGATGCGCTCGGCGATAAACGGAACCTGGTTGTAGTCCAGAACCGTTTCGGTAACCTTCTCGATACCGCGATGGCAGAAAAAGCCCCGGTAATCGCTACCGACAATCTTCTCCCCTTCTACATACAACCGGAAGTACGCCGGTTCTTCCAGCGTGGGATAGAAGGGGCCGACACTTAAGACCGTCGCCTTTTTCTCATTCTCTTTGGGTTCGCGCAAAGGCGGCTTCAAGGTGGTTACCCGCGGCGGCCGCAGGCTGTAGGGCACGTTTTTGCGCAAGGGAAAGATGTCTTCCGGCCAGTCGTCCGCAACAACCAGCCGGCGTGGGTCGGGATGGCCTTCGGCCACGATGCCTAACAGGTCGTATACCTCGCGTTCGTGCCAGTCCGCTCCGGGAATGAGATTGGTCAGAGAAGGAACCCGGGGATCGGCCGGATTGACCACTTCCTTGACCGAGACGATCAGGTTTTCCCGGTCCAGCGCAAAAATGTAGCTGACCTCGTAAGTTCCATCGATGGGACTTTTGTCGGTGCCAACCGACATGATGAGCCGGGCCATCGCGGTATTGAACAGGTAGTCGGCTACCGGAGGCATGCCCTCGCGCGCGACCGTGAGGAAGAGACGGGAGGGGTTCGGCTGCTGGCTGGCCAGCAGGGTGCCCGGGAAGCGTTGTCTGATTGCGCTGATGAGGCTTTCCGCAGTCATTGCTTACCTCCACTCACCATCCAGAAGACAAGCCCAATGGAGATCACCAGTCCGAAAACCTGCCATAGCAAGTAGAATTGCGGCACCCCGTTGTGGAGCTTGCTGCACCATCGGCTGATACGGACTCCCGCGGACGCCAAAGGGAAATACAGCCAGCGGTCAAGATCGAGTCCGGTGGCCACGAACCGTGGCGGCTCAATCTGCGGCCACTGGATTCGCCGGTACACGGGGCTGACCAGTTCCTTAAAAGGCTGGTAGAAACTGCTGGCCCGGTAACGCACCATTTCATCCGGCACCAGTTCGCCGCAGTTCCAAATCGCAGCGGGACGGCTCGGTACGCGGACGCTGCGGTAAACGGCGTAGGCAATCATCCCGCAGATGGCCAGCGCTACCAGAATGATAAGGGGAGCGGCAGCCGAAACGTTTACTCCGCTCAAGCTGAGTGCCGCGCCACCCCATGGCAGAGCCGCTATTGCGCTGGGGGCCAGCCCATTACCGGCGGCCGTTAATGCCGGCTGGAGCACCCTCAGCAGGGCACCCACTACCAATGCGGGAAACAGTCCCAATAACAAGCAGGTTGCGGCCAGAAACACTTCTACAACTTCCATCGATTTAGGACACTGCGGGCCCGCGCCGGCATATTTCTCCGGCAGAGTTCCCAGGTAGGCGGTGCCCAGATACTTGATGAACGAGGCCAGTGTGACCGTGCCTATAAAGATCGCTACGATCCCATATCCGATATACAAAGGCGTGGTCACTTCGCCAAAGATGGCGCTTTGGTAGAGCAGCCACTTGCTCACAAAGCCGTTGAACGGCGGGGTTCCGGCGATGGAAAGCGAACCCACCAGGGCGCAGACCGCGGTCAAAGGCATCACCTTAACCAAACCGCCCAGTTCGTCCAGATCCCGCGTGCCGGTCCGGTACAAAATGGAACCGCTATTAAAGAAGAGCAGCGATTTGAAGCAAGCGTGATTGACCAGGTGATAGAGGCAGCCGACCAAGGCTACCGCTGCAACCACGGGATTGCGGACCATGAACGCCAGGCCAAGACCCAGTCCCAACAGGACATAGCCCATCTGCCCGATGCTGTGTTGCGCCAAAAGACGCTTGCAGTCGTGTTCACCCAGGGCCCGCAGCGTGCCAATCAGCATGGAGATTACGCCGAAGGTGGCAATCACTACGCCCCATACCGTTGCGGCTGATGAAACCGGCAGGAGCCAAACGAAAACCCGTAATAGCCCGTACACGCCGATCTTGATCATCACTCCGGACAATAATGCGCTGACGCTGGCCGGGGCCGCAGGATGTGCCGCCGGCAACCAGATACCCAGTGGATACATTCCCGCCTTGGTGGCAAATGCGATAAAGAACAGGAACAGCAGCGCATGCAGCCCGGCCGGGCTCGTCTGCGCCAGACCGCGGAAAACTTCCGGCAACGCCGTAAACGCGAAAGAACTGCTCCGGTTCGACAGGAAGATAACGGCAATCATCAGTCCGGCCGAAGTGAGATGGGTCATGAAAAAGTAGATAAATCCAGCCGACAGGTTCTGCTTTTCCTCGTTCTCAAACACCACCAGGAAATAAGAAGCCAAGGTCATGACTTCCCAGAACACCAGAAACCAGAACCAATCCGCGGCCGCTACTACCGCCAGCATTCCGGCCATAAACAGCGGGAAGGGGAAATAGTAACGGCGAAGATTTTCATGCTTGTAGTGTTCGAGATAGCCGATGCCATAGAGCGCCGAGGCGCTGGTTAGGACCGTAATCAGGATTATGAATAGCGCGCTCAGCCCATCGATGCGAAAAACCATCCGGGCGCTCAAGCCCAGAACCTGTATGCCCCCCAGCGCAAACTCTACCGGACCGGTGATCAGCGCCTTCCCTGCCAGCCATAACATGGCGATACTGGCACATACGATCCCGACAAAATTGATGGCTCCCGCCAAGGCTCTACGGTCTGCGGTCAGCAACGTCAAGACGGAGGTCGCACTCAGCACCACCATCGCACCGGCAAATAGCTCGAGTGAGTTCATCTTCCCAACCCCCTGGCCAGCCGATCGATCATCGGCAAGGCGAAGACGGTTGAAAGCAGGCTAAAGGCCATCAAGGCAAGCAGTGGGATGGCCATGGATAGCGGAGGATCGTGGGCTTCCACAGCCGCCGGCGATGGGGCGCCAAAAACTACTTTGTGGATTACATGCAGAAACCAGGCAAACCCGGCTACGCTTTCCACCAAGGCCAGCAGACCCAAAGCCCAGCCCCATCCCGAATGCAACTGGAAAGCGCCGGCTATGACCAAGAACTTGCTCCAGAACATGTTGAAGGGAGGAACCCCGCTAATAGCCAAGGCTCCCATCACCAACGCCAGCGAGGTTAGCGGCATCTTTTTGCCCAGACCGCTCAGCGCCGAAATCTTACGGACCCCGGTGCTATGGGAAATGGCGCCGGCTACCAGGAACAGGAGACTCTTGGTAAAGGAGTGGTTGATCAGGTGAAGCAGCCCGCCGCGCAGGGCCATGTTTGATCCCAATGCGCCCAATGACAGGCCTAGGACCATGTAACCGAGATTGACGATAGTGGAAAAGGCAAGCAGCCTTTTCAGATCGTCCTGCACAAAGTAGAAGAGCACTCCCGTATACATCGTGAGCAAGGCAATGCCGCCCAGCAGCAGACCCAGATTGTGCGGAATTCCATCCATGCTGATTAACAAGCGCGCGAGCAGATAGATACCCGCCTTGACCATGGCGGCGGCGTGCAGATACGCGCTGCAAGGGGTAGGAGCCGCCATGGCCGTAGGCAGCCAGGTAAAGAAGGGGAACTGGGCGGCCTTGGCCAGCGCGGCAATCAAAATGAATCCCACGGCGACATTTCTTGTCCCGGGCGCAAGCTGGTTGATGGCGCTAAAGGCGAAAGAACCGGTATTCACATATATGAGGATGATGGCTGCGGCCAGGAACAATCCCGCTGCATGGGTAATCAGCAGCGCCTTATAGGCCGACCGCAGAGCATTCTCATCGCCGTAAAAGGCGATCAGGCCCCAGGAGCAAAGCGTGGTCAGCTCCCAGAAGATAAACAACTGGAAGAAATTGGGGGAGACCGCCAGCCCGATCATGGCGGCAATAAAGAGCAGGAGGAAGAAATAGTAACGGCCCTGGCCGGCATCGGAGGGATGTTCCCGGTTGCCGGTGCTCATATATTTGCCGGAGTACAGGACGACCAGGAACCCAACGATCGTTATCGCCAGCAGCATGATGCAACTCAAGCCATCGATGCGAATTCCGAACTCCGTCTCTTTGCTGGGCAGCCAGGGCAGGTTTCCCAAGCCCACAAACCAGACGGCGTCGAAGTGGCTGACGATTACCACTAATGCGCCAAACAGCGCTGCCGCAGCGAGAAGCAAGGCGACTAAGAACAACCTTCACCCCCTATTGCCGTTGGCCGGTCTGGTGATTCGTTCACCGGCCTGCATAATCTCACCCGGCGAATAATCGATTCCGGTTGCCGCACTCAACAGTTCAGCAACCACGTCTGCCTCAAGAGTTCCCAAGGCGAATGGGCACAGGCCCGCCGAATCAGCGGCGGCCGCGAGCAGCCACCGGTGCCGTGCCGTATCCGTACCGTCCGGATCGGCCAGGCGCGGGATAACAATGTAGCCGCCGGCCACACAACCGCTGCGATCCGTCGGCGGATAGCCACCGCGCCGTGGCTGGGCAGGAAATGGATTCCACTGACGGGAAGAACAAGGGCGCGGACCATTGCCATATGCCGTCTTGCGGGCCAGTTTCGCCTCGTCGGCCTCGTCCCCTTTGCTGAAGGCGGCTAGCATCGCCTTCGTGGCGGCGAATTCCAATCCCAGGTCGGTGAAGAGCCCATATTGTTGCCATCGGCAGTCAACGAAGTTAGGCCGCACGTCTCCCGCCAGGGGTAACGTTTCTTCGTTTTCCCCATCCACTACAAAGGAGGAAAAACCCGTGGTGCAGCCAAAGCAGCCGTGAGGCCGGGCCAAGCCTCCCGCCGACGGACGGCTGTCCTGTTCGACACGATCCGCCACCAGAATCAAGTCGTACAACTTCGAACCTTTGCCCGTCAGCGGCGTTGCCGCCATAGTGGCGCGGATATTCATGGCAGCGTCACGAAATTTCCCGGGATTGGCTACGCGGAAACCTTGCGTGCCACGAACCGCTACCCCTTTGAGGTTCTTGGCCGCCATGATCGCGCCCAAGCCGGCTCCTCCCGCCGCCGAGGAATAGTCGCTGACTACTACGGAAAAGCTGACGCCATTCTCCCCGGCGGGTCCAAGGCAGCAGACCTTGGCCTTCTCATCGGTCTCCCGCCGCAACAGGTCGGTGGTTTCCGAGACGGTTTTGCCCGACAGATGAGCGGCGCTACGCAGGTCGCTCGCCCCATCCGTAATCCACAGATAGACCGGTTCCGGCGCTCGCCCCTCGAAGATGATCGCGTCGAAGCCCGCATACTTCAGTTCAGGACCCCAGTTCCCCCCTATACTGGCAGCTGAGAGAGCGCCATCGGGCAGAGTTTTGGCGACCAGGGTGTAACGGCCGCCATTAGGAGCCAAAGTGCCGGTAAGCGGGCCGGTGGTAAAAATAAGATGGTTGGCCGGACTGAGGGGTTCGGTTGCGGCGGGAACTTCCCGGGCGTGTAAGCAGGCGCCCAGACCACGCCCTCCCAGATAGGCTTGAACCACGCTTTCTTCCAGCGGCTCCTTCCTGATGGCGCCGCTGGTCAGGTTCACCCGCAATAATTGTCCACGCCAACCGAACATGATGCTCTCACTCCCCGGACAATAGCTTTCAATTTGCCGGCCGCCTGCTGGCGTTTCTCCACATTCACCGTGCTACGCTCGCCGTAGACAATGGCTCCCGACGGGCAAACCTTGGCGCACTGCGGCTCTCCGGCGCACAAGTCGCACTTCAGGATCTTGCGGCCTTTAGTGTCGTAGGAATTGCTGCCGAAAGGACAGATGTGGATGCACATCTGGCACTTGATGCATTTCGTGGGATTCACCAACCGCGCTCCACTGGCCTTATCTTCCGTAATCGCCCGGGCCGGACATATGGCCATGCAGCCGGCTTCTTCGCACTGCAGGCACATTACAGCCACGGAGTGCGCTTCGCGTCCCCAGGTCAGCACCGTCACTCGCGAACGGGCAGGGTTAAACTCCTCTTCGTGAACCAAGGAGCAAGCCAGCTCACACGAGCGGCAATTGGTGCACTTTTCCGGTGTTATCAGTATCACGCCCATCGCCGGTTCCGTCGTCCAGATCTGGTAATTGGGCAATTTGGTAATTGCGCAATTGCCGAATCACATACTCCTTACCTTTCGCTAACTGCCAGATTGCGTCATCCGTTTCCGCCAGGAACTACTTGCCTGCCGCCGCGGCAGCCGCCTTTTCCACTGGAGCGGCAGCCGGTAGCGGAGCCTCGCGCAGGTAAGCGAACCAATAGAAGCCCGCTACAAATAAGCCCGCGCCAATAATATTTCCGATGGTCACCGGCAGAAGATTCACTACCAGGAAGTTGCGCCAAGTGAGGATATCGATCTGGGGGCCCAGTTTGCTGGCCTGCACCGCCAACGGCAGGTTCTTTGCCATAATGCCTGCCGGAACGTAGTACATGTTGGCGACGCTGTGTTCGAAGTTGCTGGCGACGAACAGCATGATCGGAAAGAAAATGCCGAAGATCTTGCTGATTACGTCCTTGCCGGCAAAGGCCATCCACACCGCGAGACACACCAGCCAATTACAAAAAATGCCGCGGACCACCGCAGGAATAAACCCCAGGCTCGTTTTGCCGACGGCAATCTTGAGCACCGACGCGCCAAGCAAGCCGCCGTTAAAAGCCCAGAGCCCCGAAAGATACATTAGATAGGCTACGATCAGCGAGCCGGCGAAATTTGCGAAATATACCCAAAACCAATTCCGCAACAACTGGCGGAACTTTACCGATCCATGGAGTACCCCGATCGTAATCAGGACGTTGCCGGTAAAGAGTTCGGCCCCGGCGATTACCACCAACATCAGGCCGGTGGCAAACACCGAGCCGGTCACCAGGCGCGCGACACCCACGGTAGCAATGTCATGGGACACCATCGTGGAGCCTTCCGCCCCAAAAGCAATGTAGGCGCCGGCCAGTATTCCCAAGGCAATCATTCGGCCAATCGCTAGAGTGCCCTTCGATTGCCAGGCCTGCAGGCTATTGCTGCACACTTCTTTAGGAGTCCAGAAATCCATATCGCGCTCCTTATTGCATCGACGCGTTTTGTGTTACTTGTTACTTGTTACTTGGTTCAGCCTTCTTTCCACATATTGCGTATGCACGATGCGATTTGATTTATCCCCGTATTGCTTGCCAAAGTGGCATTGGTAAAGCTCTTGTACAACAGAATGTTTAGCGATATTCCTGACAGAGCTATCCCCGTCTGAAAGAATGCGGGCCCGTTCACCGTAGACTCGCCCCTTATTTATAGGTAGCAATACCTTAGGCTGTCCGCCGCCACTGACACACCCTTGCGGGCACGCCATCAATTCCATAAAGGCGAACTCGTTCCTGCCCGCGCGTATGGCTTCAAAGAAAGGAACTGCCTTTTGCAGGCCGGAGATAGCTATCGCCTTGACCTTGTGGCTGCCAAGTTGCCTTTGCGCAAGGTGTACTCCTTCACTCTGCGCAACTAATTGAATGTCCAAGTCGCTGCCGTTGTGGTGGTTGAGCAGTTCGTGGCTGATAGACAAGACCGCCCGCGTAATATCGCCGGTCTGGCAATACACCTTTTCCAAGCCGGGCACTTCCGGCAGGTCGCGATCGAACTTCTCGTCTACTAGGCCGGCCAGGTCAATCCCGGCGTCCTTAATAAGGTAGGCTAGCTCCCGCGTGGTAAGTACGGCGTCGATATCCGAAAGCGGATGATCGCCATTGGACTTCATCTCCGGCCGGTTGGTTTCGAACTTGCGGGCCGTGCACGGCACTATGGAAACACTGTAGACGCTTGCCGGATCGGTACCCGCCATTTCCGCGCCATAGGACTTGAACAACGCTCCGGCAATCTGGTGTGGCGACTTGCAACTGCAAAGATAGTGAATAAGCTCCGGATAGAATTGTTCGACAAACTTCACCGCCGCCGGACAGGAGGAGTTGATCACCGGCAGGATGCGGCCGCCCTCCAGGCGCTCGATGAGTTCCTGAGCCGTTTCCAGCAGAGCGCATGCCGCCGCCAAAGTCGTATTACCAACCTTCGCGAAACCTAACTTCCGCAATGCGGCGGTCACCTGGCCGCGCGAAAAGCTCCCCGTCGCCAAACCGAAATCTTCGGCAATAGCGCTGGGCACGGTGGCATCGCACTGAACCATGGTGAACAGATCGGCGTCGGCTAAGGCAGCTTTGACCTCAGCCATGGAGTTGCGATCATACATGGCGAACAGCGGTTCGGTAAGTGAAGGAGACAGATTGCGTTGCCGCAATCGCGTTTCGCGAGCTATCGCATGAGTGTCAAAAACGGAGTCATAGGCGCTGCAGATTTGTACACACTGCCCGCAACACAGGCACCTCTCATCGCGTACGGTCTGAGGCTGGCGAGGCTCTCCTTCCACTCCCTCAGCCGCACAGGCAGCCGCACACTCCCGGCAGCCGGTACACAATTCCGGATCAATCTGGATGATCCCCTCAGTCACACGCTCCGCCTTCCTTCCACCATCGATCGCTGCATAAACACCCCCAATGTCTGTCATTCCGAGCGCCGCGCCCAGAATGACGTGGTCAGTTGCCACTCAACCGCAGGGCGCGGGGCGAGGAACCTATGCATTTCGGCCCTATCTGCCATGGCCATTTCTGGCGACCGGGAGAGCGAGGGCTACACCCCTTTAGCCTCTCTGGGCCGAAAATCATCCGCAGCCTCTAAAGGCAGGTGCTTCCGCCCTTTTGCCGTGACATTCTTTATGCAGCAATCAATAATCAGCGGAAATGTCTCAGTGCATTTCCAACAAACTGAGCGCTGCCTCCACGTTGCGCCTTCTGCTTTCGGCTACGGGCTGGGCCAGCTCCAGCGCTTTCTTCGGACAGATCTCGACACAGGCTGGTCCTTCGTCGCGGCCGGCACAAAGATCGCACTTGTTCGCCCGGAATAATCGCTTGCCAATCCAATCCGCTTCATTCTGAAAAGCGCTGGGGTAAATCGGCCGGGTGCCGCGGTGCTGCGGCACCAGTTCGATGGCGCCAAAAGGACACGCCATCAGACAAAGCTTGCAGCCCACACATCGTTCGGTATCGACCTGGACTCTGCGGTCCCGGCGCGAAATGGCAGAGGTTTGGCAAACGTTGGCGCAGGGGGCGTCTTCGCAGTGGCGGCACTGCACGGGCGCTGCCACCTCCGCTGTCACCATCACAAACAGTCTCGGGATCAAAGGCCCGCTGGCGGCGCCGGCAGTCAGCGGCCGCTCTTCGCTATGGGCAACAGCGCAGGCGATCTCGCAGGTCTTGCAGCCGGTACACTTCTCGCTATCGGCCAAGACAAAAGAATTGACGCCGTCCGCCTTCAATGCACACACCTCCACTTTCGCCCGCCGTGCTCCCGTTGCGCACAGGAGCCCCCGGTAGGCTGCGCCCCATTCCGTGGTAGATGGTCCTTGACATAGTTTGTTCATGCATCCGGGAAGCCAAACAGCGGGAGCACTTTACGGCAGTCAGGTGTTACAGCATCAAGTGTTTAGCAGGATAGGCGGCAAGACAGAAGACCGCCATGTCGGCAGGAAAACAGAAAAGTGTCGACATAGCGACAGGTAGCGCCATTCACCGCAGAGTACGCAGAGGACGCAGAGGAACCATGACGACAAAAACAACAGGGATAGATTCCCTCTGCGTTCCTTTGCGTACTCAGCGATGAAGAGGTTTTGTTTCTTGTTAGAAATGATCGCGTGAAATGCCCAGCTTGCGCAGTTTGGAATACAGGGTGGTCCGCTTCAGGCCCAGGCGGGCAGCGGCGCCATCGGTTCCGGCAATGGCGCCATCGGTTTGCCGCAGCACCCGCACGATATGATCGCGTTCGGCCGCCTCCAAGGTTAGCGCCTCCGCGGCGTCTTCCTCCGCCGTTTCAGAAATGCCTAACTCATTGACCGGCACGCGCAGTACCCGGCCTTCGGTCAGGATGACGGCGCGCTCGATTATATTTTCCAGTTCCCGGACATTTCCCGGCCAGCGATGGCGCAACAGCGCCTCCATGTCCTCCGGCCGAATCTCTTCGATGTGGCGGTTCATGCGCCGCGAGTATTTCCCGACGAAGTGCTGGATAAGTTCGGGAATATCTTCGCGGCGTTCCCGCAGCGGGGGCAACTGAATGGGAAACACGTTCAGGCGATAGAACAAGTCGCTGCGGAACTCGCGGTTGGCTACCATGAGTTTCAAGTCGCGATTGGTAGCGGCAATCAGCCGCACGTCCACCTTGGTGGTTCGCGCGCCGCCCAGCCGCTCAAACTCGTGCTCCTGGATAACGCGCAGCAGTTTGGCCTGAATCTCCAGCGGCACATCGCCCACTTCATCCAGGAAAAGCGTCCCTTTGTCGGCCAGCTCCAAGCGGCCTATCTTGCGCGCATTGGCGCCGGTGAACGCGCCTTTTTCATAGCCGAACAGTTCGCTCTCCAACAAGGTCGCCGGGATGGCAACGCAGTTGACTTTCACCAGCGTGCGCTCTCTTCGCGGGCTTCGGTCGTGGATGGCGCGGGCGATCAGTTCTTTGCCGGTACCGGTCTCGCCCAGGACCAGCACGGTGGAATCGGTGGGAGCTACCGTCTCCACTTGCCGCAGGGCACGATTCCAAGCCGTACCCGTGCCGACCAGGTCGGTAAAGTTATAAGCGGTCTTGATTTCCGATTCCAGATACTGCTTGACTTGCGCTAGCCGGTTACGGGATTCCGTCACCCGGGCGATTTCGTTCTTCTGGCGCCACTCCCGCGTGAGATCCACCATAATGCAGCCCAGGATATTTTCCCGTTCAATCGAAAAAATCACTTGCCGGACAAAAAGTCCTAACTCGGGGTACTCTCTTTCCCGGGCCGTCTCCCGCTGTTCCGGAGTGCACAGACGCATCAGCTCCGCCGCGTCCGGCAATATGGCAGCCGCCGGTTTCCCGATCACCTCTTCGGCTTTCACCTTGAACATGCGGCAGAAGGCGGGATTGACGACCAGAACGTTCATCGCCCGATCGATCGCAATCAGCCCGTTGGGATCGTAGTCCCACAAAAGCTCCCACAAGGTCTTTGTCCCATTCGGCTGAAGCGATTGCTGCCGGGACGACTCCGCCGCCACGCGGTTCCAAGTACTATCAACGACGGCAGCCACCTGCTCGGCCGCGCGCGACATCGATTCGCCTTCTCTTTCCGAATACTTGTGAGCCGCGAGCGTTCCAAAGGTCAACGCCCCGATTTGGCGGTGAGCGGTTGCCAGCGGAACGATACACACCGATTGCAGCCCTTGGGAGCGCAGCCGCTCGGCGGCTTCCCGCCATCGCTCGTGCCGGTTTATATCTTCCAGGCCGAACGGCCGCCGGGCTGCCAGAACGGCTCCCGCCAAACTCTCTGCAATGGGGACTTCCCTGCCAATTTCGCCCGTGGACTGCGGTTGCGTGCTTTCGATCACATGGGTCCGCGCTACCCCGCGGGCAACGTCGAGCAGCGTGACCGCCAGATAATCAAAATCGATGACGGCGGCAAGAAAACCAACCGATCCCTGAAGGGCAGACTGCATCTGGGGGTGGGAAAAAATCGGGTCACCGGCCTGCAAGAAGGCCCGGTAGCGGCTCGCCTCGCCGGAAAATCGTTTTTGTGGCGGCGTACCCATACCCTTCACGGCACCCTCGCGGGCTCCAACCTGATCAGCCGATAGGGACGCGGTGCACGGCAACGCCCCTTCCCGCGAGAAGGCGGCCTGCCACGCACATTCTGAATACGATTTATCGAGTTGAATTCTGTTGCCGTTCCGCCCGGCTGTCAAGTCAAAAGAATTCCGACGCCGCCGGCCCGCCGAAGAGAAACTCGCTGCGCCAGCCGGCCACAGGTGTCTAAAATCATTGACACCTTTTGCGAAAGGGTTACGCTTAGCCAAGGACCTAAGGAGGAATGGCCGTGGCCATTAGTGAGCGACTGCTGGAAGATACCGTAATCGAATTGATGCGAAGGGCCGCCATCTCACTGCCCGCCGATATGTTGAACGCGCTGGAAGGGACCTACGTGCGGGAAGAAAGTGCTACTGCCAAGGGGCAAGTGCTGGCGATTCTGAACAACTGCAAAGTTGCCAACCAGAAACAAATCAGCCTTTGCCAGGATACCGGCATGCCGATGGTGTTCGCCGATGTCGGCCTGAAGTGCCAGCTCGAAGGGGATCCCAGGGCGGCCATTACCCGGGCCATCGAGAAAGCCACCAAAGACGTCCCCCTGCGGGAGAACGTAATCAATCCGCTGACCAAAGCCAATTCCGGAACGAATACCGGTTGGGGAATTCCGTATATCTACTGGGATTTGGCGCCGCGTTTGGATTATGTGGATGTTATGGCGGTCCCCAAAGGTTTCGGATCGGAAATCCGGGCCACACAATGCTGGGTCCTGACTAGTGAAGATATCGCCAAAGCCACCGTCAAGGCCGTACTGGATGTGGTGGAAGATGCCATGGGTGAACCTTGCCCTCCGATCATCCTCGGCCTGGGAATCGGCGGCTTTGCCGATTCATCGATGGCTATGGCGCGCAAGGCAATGTTTCGTACACCCGTCGGGACCAGGAATCCAGACCCCGTGGTGGCCGATTTGGAAGGCAAGGTACTGGAAGCGGTAAATGCCTTGAAGCTGGGCCCCATGGGCTTTGGCGGCAGCACCTATGCGTTAGCGGTCCATGCCGAGATCAACGGCTCGCACACGGCTATCGTACCCATTTCCGTCATGTTTCAATGCTGGGCGAATCGATACTCCAAAGCACGCATTTATAACGATGGACGAGTACAGTACCTGACCCATCCGCAAGGAGGTTCCGCGCAATGAGCCAAGAATACCATTTGCAAGCTCCGCTTACCGAGCAACAGACCCGCCAGCTTAAGATCGGAGACGTCGTCTATATTACCGGCATAGTCCATACCATGCGGGACATGGGACACCGGCGATCGCTCGACATGCTGGATCGCGGCGAAGCGTTGCCCTTCAACCTTAAGGGCGGCCTGCTTTGGCATTGCGCGCCTATCGTTCGCCAGAACGCAGCCGGAAAATGGGAGGCGCTCTCGGCCGGATCGACCACCAGTTCCCGGTTTACCTATCTGGGCTCCGAGCTCATGCGCCGTTTGCAGATCCGCTGCTTCATCGGCAAAGGCACGATGCACACCAAAGCCATAGAGGCGATGAAGGAAGTGGGGTCCTGTTTCCTTAATACCACCGGAGGTTGTGCCGCTTTATACGGGCAGCAGATTGAAGAGGTGGTGGACGTGCCCTGGACCGATCTGGGCCTGCCGGAGGCGATCTGGGTGCTGCGCATGAAGGAATTCGGGCCTTTGATCGTCGGCATTGACAGCTATGGGCACAGCCTGTTCGAGAACATGGGCGTTACCATGCGGGAGAATCTTGCCGACGTTTACGAGCAGAACCATATCGACGCGAACTATAGTATGTCTTACTTGCCAAAGCGCGTTATAGCCAGATCTTCAACCGGGAAATGGTAGACGCAAGCTTCAACGTTGGCTATCCATGTTCGCTCAGACTTTGGATAGGGTGCTGCGGAAACGTCCGCTTTGTGTCAGGCACGACTTTTCGTCGTACCGGTGGAAGCACCGGGCTTCAGCTCGACGTTTCTGCCCCTTGTAACCTGCAAGAGCAAAAAATCCTTACCCCCAAACACCTGTCATCCTGAGCCACGCACCCGCAACAGTCTGGACAATTGCACTCTGTCCGGGCGCGTGGCGAAGGACCTATGTATTTCGGCCCTATTTGCAGTCGCCATTTCTGAGCAACCAAGAGATCAGGGCCACATCTTTCAGGTCCTGTGGGCCGAAAATCACGCCTATGCGGAACTTTTTCAGCAGCCTCTCACCTAAGCGCAACTTTTTCACCCGCCTCCCTAGAAACCAAAAAGTCGCCGGAGAACCTTCCCTCACAACCAGGTAATCTGTTCGATAACCGTCAGTGACTGGATGCGGCAGCCGCTGAGAACGGCCTCGATGGTGAAAGGGTTATAAGGCTTTCCGTTCGGGCGCATCCGATCGGGCTCCAGCATAAAGCGCACGCGGTCTCCCGAAAGGACGATGCGAGTTTCGTGGTAGATGGGGCCATCGGGCGGCGAGTCGGGAAGCTTCCTGCTCAGGCCGCGGCCCTGGGGCAGAAAGGCGCGAAGAGCTTTCTTCCCGCTTAAATGCCGTTGGACCATGATGTGCCCGTTCACGCCTGTTGCCCAGGTGTCGAAAGCAACGTCATCGGTCACATACTTCATGCTCGCTGCGAAGCGTGCGCCATCGTTGGCATCGTAGAAACTTCTGACCACTGCCATCGGGTCGGCACAAGGTGTTGTCTGGGTTCCGGAGATTTGGGCTCGTGCGCAATACGATGGCGCAGCTGCGGCGACCAGAAAAACGGCAATGAGGATTCCTTTCATATCCATGGTTTTCATCGTCCTCGTTCCTCTGTGTACCTCCGCGTCCTTTGCGTCCTCCGCGGTGAGAGGTTTTTTAGGATATCCCCTCAGGCCTTCGCTTCCGGTCTGGCTCTGACGATGAAACGGTTTCCGATTCCAGCCAAGAGCATCAGCGCGCTGGTGGCAAAGAAGACAGCGCGCATGCCGTAGTGCCCTCCAATAAATCCTCCGGCCAAAGGACCGGTTACCTGCCCCGCAAACTGGGCTGAGGTTGACAGGCCCAGAATGCTGCCGGCGATCGCATTCGGCACATTATGGCGGATCACGGTGGTAATCGAGGGCAGCAGGCCAGCCAGTGCCATCCCCATCAAAAAACGCAGCAACACCAATTGCCATCCGGCGGTGACGAAAGCTTGGGGGATCAGCAGTACCGATGCAATCAGCAGGCAGCCGATCACCACATTCCAGGCCCCGATCTGATCGGCCAGGCGTCCGGCTCTCGGCGCGGCCAGAATGCCGCCAAACGCCGTAGCGGACATGACTATTCCCGAGATTAAGGTTACGTGCGCGCTGCCATGCGTGAGCTGCGACACATAGACGGTGATAATGGGTTCGATGGACATGTTGGCGAACAGCAACAGCAAGGCCGTGACCAGCATGGCAACGACCGGCATGGGATCGGGGATCCTCGACCACGAGCTTCCGCGCCCAGCTTCTTCCGCTTTGATGTGCTTTCGTGGAGCCTCGCGGATTAAGGTGCAGGTGCAGAGAAAAGCCAGGAAAATCACTCCACCGGCCAGGAAAAATGTCCGCCGTATTCCGATGATCTCAGGCAGAACTCCCCCGATCAGCGGTCCCACCAGATTGCCGGTCAGCACTCCCGTGGAGAGCGTGCCCAGCGCCCATCCGGAATGAGATTTTGGCGTTTGCGTTGCCACCAGGATGACGGAACCCGACGAATAGCCGCCCACCAGCCCCGCCAGGAAACGCAGTAGCACCAGTTGATAGATGTTCTGCGCCAGGCCCAGGGTCGATATGACAATGGCCATTCCCAGGCTGGCGCGCATCAGGATCAGCTTGCGGCCGTAGCGGTCGGCAAACTTGCCCCAGAGCGGAGCGGCCAGCCCCGCCGCCAGAAAGGTCGCCCCGAAAGCCATGCCCGACCATTCCAGGATGGCTGTCTGCGACCGGACCCCGAGCTCCGCAACGTACAGCGGCAAAAACGGCAAAATCAGCGTCATGCTGGCCACGGTACAGAACGAGCCCAGCAAACACACATACAGATTACGCCGCCAGTACGGCGAAGCTTCTTCCTCACTTCCAGGAAAGGATGGGGAATCGACCGGTATGCCTGTGCTCATAATTGGATTCGCCCAAGAGAACCGTCAGCAGCAGCTCAACCGGGAACGTGCCGGACCGAGATGCTGGATTGCAGCACCTAAAGCCTACACACGCCATTTTCACTACTATTTCCGCTCTTCGACCCTTTGCGGATTGAGCTGCTTTCTACGAATTAGAATCACGGAAATAATGGCAACATTCCCCACAAACACCACCGCCGGGAATAGCCAGGTGGCAAGCGAATACGATTGCAGCGCCATTATGGCAATGACGAATTTCAAACCGTTTAGCGTAAAAGTAATTGCCGATTCTTCCTGGGGATATCCATAACTCTTACGCAGCGTAGGTATAGTTGCACAGACGTTGATCACGCAGAGAATGATTACCGCCCCCGTAGGTTCTTTTACTAATATCCACAATAGTAAAGCGGCGAAGGCTCCGACCAGGGATATCCAATCATAAATAGAAAAATCTCTTCTGCCGCGCGGATAAGCCAGTCCGGCGATCACAAAGCACATCAGCGCGGTAATGCCGGTATTCCACGTCCCGGCGCCACCGCCCTTCACTACCTGGGCGGCAAAAGCAATGGTGATGACTACTCCCCAGATCAACCAGGAAAAAACATGGGGTTTAATCCAATTCTTGAAAATACCCTTGAAGTAGACCGCATAAGCGATGAATCCAATCAGGACGGAAAGACCGCCGAGAGCCGATTTATATTCCGCCATTCACTTACGTTAGCAAATTTCAGACCGGCGAGTACACAGAACGAATTCGAACCACTCCCAGATCGCGCCTGAGCGGTGAGCAACCGAGGCTGCAGACTTGCGATCCTTGCGCTTTTGCCTTTGCTAGTAGACACTTATACTGCATCAGAGCCGTCTTGGTTGAGCGCTGCATAAGTAATGTCCGCTCTGGGGGGGAGGAAGCGCCGGGCTTTAAGCCCAATACCGTTCAGTTAAGGCGTGCGCACTGAGTTATGCACTACGCGCCCAATTGCAAAGTGGGTCATCCTGAGCGCAGCGAAGAGCCTGCCCTGAGCGAAGTCGAAGGGATCTGATTTCTTCCGTGCCCTCAACAACATGACCCGGAGTTTCTTTTTCGCTCGTAGCCGCCTGGCGTTCTTAACTGAACGGTATTGGGCTTTAGCCCGGCGGAACGGGCGCCAATGTCTATAGGGCTTCAGCCCCGGCCACCGCGGTTGAAGCCGTTTTTCTGGTACTCCCCAATCACCGGGCTAAAGCCCAGTGCTTCCTGAAGCCCGGTGCTTCCACCGATGTGGGGACATTATTTTTAGCCACGGCTGAGAGTTGCGAGATCGAAAACGGGCCCCCACTGCCATCGGGCACGAGGAGAAAGATGTCACCGAAAGGACCATCGATTCAGGGCGTGATCGCCATCGTCATTGGGAACATGCTCGAGTGGTTTGACTTCGGCATCTTCGCTTTCATGACGCCGATTATCAGCGGAGTATTTTTTCCCGTGGACCCGAAGATTCCGGGGAGCGAAATCAATTCGCTGCTGGCGACCACGGCGATCTTTGGCGCCGGGTTCCTCATGCGTCCCATCGGCGCCATTGTGCTGGGCCTCTACGGAGACAGAAGAGGCCGGAAGGCGGCGCTCACGCTCGTGATGACGCTCATGGGAGTATCGATCGCCCTGATGACCTTTGCGCCCACGTATCGGACGGTGGGCCTGCTGGCTCCGCTGGTCGTTCTCGCCTCGCGATTATTGCAGGGTTTTTCGGTGGGAGGTGAATTCGGCCCATCGACTGCGCTCTTAGTGGAGGTGGCGCCCGCCACCAGTAAAGGCATCTACGGCTCGTGGCAAATGACCGGCCAGGTGGGCGCGAATCTGTTGAGCGCCGCCGTGGGAGTGCTCCTGACGACGTTCTTCACGAAAGAGCAACTCCTGGCAGGGGCGTGGCGCCTGGCCTTTGGGGTGGGGCTCATCATCGCGCCCGTAGCCGTATACATCCGGAAGCGGTTGGTTGAGGCGGAAGAGTTTCAGGTCCTGCTGCGGGCCCGGGCGGCCTCGTCCACCCGGAATCTTGGTATCGCCCTTGATCTGTGGCAGAACTTCCGCCGCCTGTTGCTGGCGTGCGGGATGGTTACCGCCAGCACCGTTTCTTTCTGGGTGGCCTTCGCCTACCTGCAGACGTTTGCCTCCAAGACACTCCATCTGCCGATTCACGGGGCGTTCGTCGTACAGACCGTGAGCGCCCTTATGATGCTCGGCTTGGTCCCGCTCTCGGGACTCTTGTCGGACCGGGTCAACCGCAAGACCATCCTCGTGCTGTCGCTTCTGGGGTACGTGGTCGCAATCTACCCCCTGTACGCATGGCTCACGACCGCCCCGAGCATAGCAAGGCTCTGGGTCGTGGAGTTGACGGTGTGCTTCTTCATGGCGGTATTTATCGGAACGTACTGTACGGTCTTTGCCCTGCTGTTCCCGACGCGCAGCCGTTCCACCAGCTTATCGCTGGTGAATAATCTGACGGTCCTGGTGGTGGGCGGATTTGCCCAATTCATTGTGACGTGGCTGATCAAGATCACCGGATCCCCCATGGCGCCGGCCTACTACATGCTCGTCGGAGTGGCGCTGGGCTTCATTGCCACGCTGTTCCTGAAGAAGGAGATGATTGCCGTCCCCTCGCCGGCATCTCCCCATTGAGGTGAGAGGACGGTGCGTCGTCATTGCGCAACTCTGGAGCGCGAACTAGAATAGTCGCTTTCTGATCAGATTTTGCCATGCTCAGCCCAGCGCGGTGGTGTGCGCTCAGAGGCTCTTAGACAACTTATGGTTAATCAAGTGTTGAAGGTAGGGATTGCAGGGTTCGGCAACGTCGGCAAGGAGGTGGTCAGGCATTTGAACGCCGGGGTGTTGCCGGAAGTGGAGTTGGTCGCGGTAGCGGCACGGGACCTGGAGAAAGCGCGCGCCCAAGCTCGAGCGTTTACACCGCCACCGCGCATCGTGGCGCTTCCCGAGTTACCTGCGCTCTCCGATGTGGTCGTCGAATGTGCGACGGCGGCCGCCTTCCCCGAGATCGCCCGTGCCGTGCTCACGGCCGGCAAATTTCTGATCTGCGTCAGCGCCGGCGGGGCGCCGAACTGCCCGGAGCTGGTCGATTTGGCGCGCCAACATGGAGGCCGGGTACGCGTCGCTTCAGGAGCGTTGCCGGGTCTCGATATTATTCGCTGCGCTGCGGAAGGAACTCTTTCTTCCGTGCGTCTCAAGTCGCAAATTAAGCCTGAGTCGATGGCGCATGAACCATACGTACTCGACCGGGGATATGATTTCACCAACCATCCGCCGCGCGAGGCGATCAAGCTCTTTGAGGGGACGGCTGGAGAAGCAGCCGCGCTGTTTCCGCGCCACTTCAACGTGGCGGTTTCTTTGAGTCTGGCCGGAATCGGCTTTTCGCGAACCCGTGTCGAAATCTGGATAGATCCCGATATACCGGGCACGATTCATCAAGTCGAGGCAGAGGGCGAGGAAATTGCCCTGTCCATGACCAGCCGTAATCGGCCGTCTGCCAATCCGCGGACGTCACGTATCGTAGCGCCAAGCATCATTGCAGCCTTGCGCGCCATGGTCGCCCCGCTCACCGCGGGTTCGTGAAAAGGGCCGGGCCTTCGGCACGATCTGGCACGCTGGATGTTGCACGCTGGAGGATAAAAGGGGGGAGAACTATCGTGCATTGGATCAAAGTTGACACGGATCGATGTAAGAGTGACGGCGTCTGCGTGGCGGTTTGTCCGGCCAGAATCCTGTTTCTCAATGAGAAGGGATTTCCCGAAGATATGCCGGAAGGGCAGTGCATTCTCTGCGGTCACTGCGCTGCCGTGTGTGCCCACGATGCTTTGACTCACACCGGCTTGCCGGAAGAAACTTTCCTGCCAATTGCAAAGGAGCCGCTGCCCCCGGCCCTGATGGACGGCGTTCTGATGAGCCGGCGTTCGGTGCGGGAGTTCAAAGACCGGCCGGTTAGCAGGCAGGTCCTGGAGGCATTGCTGGAGGTGGCCCGGCGGGCGCCGACAGCTTCCAATTCCCAGAAACTGCATTGGATCGTGGTCGAGGGCGTGGGGAAGGTACGCGCATTGTCGGAAGAGGCGATGAACTGGTTCCGCACTACGGATCTTCCCAAGGCAAGATTGGAACAGTGGGAAAAGGGCCACGACTTTATCTTGCGTGGCGCTCCCGCGGTGATTGTGGCCTGCGCGCCGGCGGATTACGTGTGGGCGAAGCAGGATTGCGCCATTGCGTTGACCTTTCTGGAACTGGCGGCGGAAGCCCGCGGCTTTGGCGTATGCTGGGCTGGGTATCTGACCCGCGCTGCCGGCGCTCATCCGCCGCTTTGCAAGGCACTTTCGGTCCCTGAGGGGTACGTGATATGCGGCGGCCTTATGATCGGAGAGTGCAAGTACGCATATAAGAAGATACCCCCCCGAAAACCGCTCAGTGTGCAATGGATTTAGAGTCTCGGGCCGGCTGAGTGCTGACTGCTGCCAATGCAGCCTAGATGGAACTTTGCGATTTCGCAGGTTTGGCGCTTCCCGCAACCTTCAGGTGTTTAGCCGCTGCGTCGGGTTGCAATTCGCGGGCTGAACTTCCCTGCAAGGATCGATGTAGCTCGGTCGCCGCCTTCAGCACTTCCGGGATAAGTTGCTGAACATGATCCGGGTCGAATCGGACACTCGGCATTGACACGCTGATAGCGGCTATGACTTTTCCGCTTCCATCGAAAACCGGAGCGGCCACGGAGCCGATCGAAGGGTTTCTTTCGCCGTAACTTACGGCGTATCTTAACTTGCGAATTTTCTTCACTTCCCGGAGAAGTTTGTCCTTTTCCACGACGGTGTTCTTCGTCACGGGCGACAACATCAGGGAATCGAGCAGCGCTTCGATCTCTTCATCGCTGTCAAAGGCCCAAAGCACACGGGAAGCAGCTCCAGCGTGAATGGGAACCCGATCGCCGACTGCGCCGCCCGTACGTAATTCCTGAGAGCTCTCCACAAAATCAAAATGTTCCCGGTAGGGACCGCGGCGAACATACAAATGGCTCGTCTCGCCCGTGCGATTACGCAGTTCATACAGAATGGGCCGGGCAACATTGCGCAGGATCATAAGCTCCGAAGAACTTGTCGCCAGGCGGGTAATTGCCGGACCGAGAGTGTATTTTTTAGTGGTCGGATTCTGCACGACGAACTTCATCTTCCCCAAGGTGCTAATTATCCGCGCCATAGTTCCCAGGGGATAGCCGGTGCTCTTGCAAAGGTTGGTAATACCGCACTCCTGGCCGGCGTCTCCCAAAGCAACGAGCACTTTTAGGGCTTTTTCAAGAGATCGATTCGTGTTTTCATCCCTGGATGGCGGGCGCAAGCAAAATCCTCTCGAGTCGGACAAGCACAACCGGAAACAGCTGACGTCCTCCCCTACCTTAGCAGCCGGCGTTCACCTTTGCCACCTGAAGAGCCGGGTTGCTAGGTCGATATGTTCTTGCCGGCAATTCTGCCAAATATGAGAGCTTTGCCGAAAGCGGAGCCCGTCATATAGGCAGCTCCGTGTACGCCGCCAGTCACTTCGCCGGCCGCATAGAGTCTGGGAATGATGTCCCCAAACACATCGACCACTTGCGCTTGGTCATTAATTAATACCCCGCCATAGGTGCCCAGAATAAAGCCGGTCGAGGGGAACGCGTAGAAAGGCGGCCTCCCAATGCTGACTGGCTTCCCATAAGCCGCGGCCAGGGTTACACGTCCAAATTGCGGATCCATCCCTTTCGCGACGTTGCGGTTATATTCGCTCACGGTTTCTTCCATCGCGCCCGAAGGAATTCCGCATTTTTCCGCCAGCTCTTTCAAGGTGGGCGCACTGTAAATAGCGCCTTTTTGCCGAAGAGCGTCCAGGGAGCGAGGCCCCTTGGATGCCGCCTCGTATATGGACGAATCGAAGATCTGGATCCCCACCGCATCGGTTTGTACCAGAGCGGCATCGCCCAGAACTTTGTAGGACTTCGATTCATTTACGAAGCGGCGGCCTTCTTGGTTGACGATGATCGCCCCATAGTAAAAGACCAGCGCCAGATCACTGATGGACTCGGCATTGAGAGAGAAGCCAAAGGTAGCTTTTATATAGGGAGTATCACGGATATCGGCGCCATACGCCCACGCCATTTTCAAACCATCCCCCTGGCTCCCCAGGCCCACCATGGCCTTCGCCCTTGTCATGGTAGGCGCAAACTTCCCCAGCAATGCCTTGTTTAGCGAAAAACCTCCGCTGGTAAGGACGACTCCCCGGCGGCCACCGCAACTGAGCTTGCGAGCGCCTCTCTCGGCCAGCACGCCCCGAATTTGTCCCTGATCGTCCTGCACCAGCCGGGTGGCGGCGGTGCCCGTCAGGATCTGTACGCCTTTCGCCTTGGCCATGTCGCTCAAAGTCTTGATGACCTCTGGCGGCGATACATAATGCGCCCGGGGAACGCTCATCCCGCTCGCAATATTGACTTTCTTGAACTTGATTCCGGCCTGCTTCAGCCATTCATAGGTTGCGAGTTGGTTGTCGACGTATGTCTTCACCAGCGAAGGGGTATTCATGTTCTCCCCAACGCTCATCAAGTCCTGGTAGAGCAATTCATTCGAATCCTTGATGTTCTCCGCCGCCTGCATATCGGTGCCCGCAAAGGCCAGTGCTCCGCCACAGAGCAGGCTACTTCCCCCCATCAGCGGGGTTTTCTCCAACACCACAACGCTTCTGCCGGCCGCCGAAGCAACCACGGCCGCGGCAAGCCCGGCGCCGCCGGCGCCGACCACCACAACATCAACATCCTGGTCCCACTTGTCCGGCATTTTTGCCAAGGCCTTCGCCGGATCAAGGCCAAGCAACGCGGCGCCGCCCGCTCCCAGGGCCATTACCTTGGCAAAGCCCCGCCTGTTCAGAACCTTTTGCGCCTTCTCAGCCATTGCTGTCTCCTCTCATAGCATGACGCTTAGTTCGTAGCGCGTAGACTGCCCATGAGCTCGGAAATGCTATTCACCGACTCTAGACCGCGCAGGATATTGAGTGCGGTATTTTGTTGTATGCCGGACAGGATTCCCGTACTGCATTCGAGAAACTTTTCCGCTAACTCCCCTTCGGTCAAAGGAACATCAACCGAACCTTTTGGCCTAACCACCCGCTTCTGAAAAACCGGGCCACTCGTCATTTCGATCGTGACCTCGGTAAAACGCCGGTCCGTGCCGTCGGGATCGGTTATTGAGAGGTTCGGGTCCTCCACTTTTCTAACCTTCTCCATCAGGGAACGCACGTTCTTTCTGCCAACCATCTCATCGGTGAAGCTGCTGATATTCACCCAACCATCAATCCATGCCGCGGCTACGACATACTGCATGCTGAACTTCCCCTCCAGCCCCGTTGCTGGCGAATCGTAAATCAGCGCCGTAAACGAGCGGGCCGGAGCCATACAGGTAATACTCCCAATCTGCTTCACGTCCAACTGAGGATGCTCAGATCGTATGGAGAAAACCGCGTCCAAAGCACGGTGGGTAGCAAAGCAACACGGATAGCGCTTTACGTGAAGCCCCGGGGAGACCACTGCGAAGGGTGAGCCAAAGGATGGTATGCTCGGCGGTTCTGCGATCTGCGCCGTCACCTCCAGGTAATTATCTTTTCCGGCGAACACATCGTCGGAAGCGGTGAAACCATCCGCCGCCAACAATGCCGCCATCACTCCCGCCTGCGCCGCCAATCCGGCATGCAGCGGCTTTGTCATGGTTCCAAAGTTCTTTTGCAGCCCTCCCGCCATCGATGCCGCGATGCTCACCGCCATGCGCATCTGCGCCGGGGGCAACTTCAGGAGCTTACCCGCCCCGGCGGCCGCACCCATCCCTCCCAACGTGCTCGTCGTATGCCAGCCTTTGGCATATTGCGCAAAAGCGGCGAGCGAACCGATTTTGTCGATGAGTTCAAGCCCGGCCAAGTACGCGACCAAAACTTCCGCCGCGGAAGCGTTCCGCGTTTCTCCCACCGCCAGTACGGCCGGCACCAGCACCGCACTCGGATGGGACCGCGTGCTGGTGAGCAAATCGTCGTAGTCGAGGGCGTGAGCCATGGCACCGTTGATCAATGAGGCCGAAGCCGCGGAAAAGCGGCAATTCGACCCGGCAACCGTGGCGTTCCCGGCAGCCTTTTCCCTTGCTACATAAGCCAGGATCTTTCGGCTGACCGGCTCGTTGACGCCGGCCAGCATAGCCGCGATCGTATCGATCATCGCTTTCTTGGCATTGGAGGCCACGACAACAGGCAGGTCCTCGTAGCTCAAGTGGCATGCCCACTCGGCATAATGGCGCAACACTGTCATCCTGAATTCCTCCGTATCGGCAGCGCCGGCCTACAGCGCCTGCCAGGCACGTTCTAAGTGGCCGCCGTCGCCTTGCCCACTTCCCCTTTTCCGGTGTAAGTGCCTTCCTTAATGAAGCAGGTCACAATCGCTCCCATGGCGGAAAAGCTGGCAAACAGCAGAAAGACCCGGTCATAGGAAACCCCGGTAGCGGTGGTCCTGACCAGGTACCCGGCAATCATCGGGGAGATCAACGATCCCAACATGCCGATACATATGGTCAGGCCAACCACCTTGCCAACTACTTCCTTGGGGTACCTGATCTGCGGATAGGCGTTAACCACTCCCCAGACCAGATTCCAGAAGAAACCCGTCAACAGCAACATGATGATCAACATGCCGGTGCTGCCTTTGGGAACATGCCCGATATACATGAAGATCGGAATCGAGCTCAAGAAGGAAATCAGCGCCACCGGCCTGGTCCGATGAAATACTTTGTCCATCAACACGCCGCCGAAATTGGTGGCAATGAATGCCAGCACGTACGGCATGGCATAGAGCAGTCCCATCTTCTTCAGATCCAGCCCGTGCTGCTCATACAGGAAGGATGACAGCCAGGACAGAATTCCCCAGCTTACGGCCAGGATAAAAAACTGCTGCATGGCCCATAACCACAGGCTTGGGTCTTTCATGACCCATTTCATGGTGGCCTTGGTTCCGGTTGCCTCCTCGGAAACCAACCCGGCTTTGATATAGGCATATTCGTCCTGCGAGAGCCGGCCCCGCTTCAGCATCTCTTCCGGCTTGTTGGTGACAAAATAGAAAAGCAGGAACATTCCTATCAGGCCGGGGATGGCCAGCAGGTAAAACACCGGGCGCCAGCCGCCCAGCACAGTCGCCAAATAAGTTACCATCGGAGGAAGAACTATGGGCGCAAATTGCCAGCTCGAGGACATGAAACCCATCGCCCGGCCCTTCTCATTCTTCGGAACCCAATCGGCAATCGCCCGGCAAGCCGGGGCAAAATGATGCCCTTCGGCCAGCCCAAGGCCCAGCCGTATTATTACCAACTGCCCGAAGCTGCGCACCAGGCCCGTGGCAAAGGTGACAAACGTGAAACTGGTAATGGCGATGGCCATGATCTTGCGTGGGCCAAATCTATCAGCCAGCACGCCCGCACTGATCTGCGCCAAGGCGTAAGCCGCGAAGAAAATCGAGGCCGCAAATCCAACCTGTTGATGGGTCAAATGCAAATCTTGCCGAATAAGCGGAAGAAAGGTCAGTACACTCAGCCGGTCAAAATAGTTGAACACATAAAGGAGCCACACCATGAACACTACTACTTGCCGATAACCCCATGGTCTCTTCGGCCCCCTGTCGGCACTCTTGTCGATATACATGCGCGCGCCTCCCCAAAGCCACTTGCTGGCATTTTTGGTCGATGGTCGAAAGGTAGACACTTCCCGGCGCCGACGCCGGGGGCAGCCATAGCCACAACAGGATCTCAAGCCCGGTTACTTATTTCCCGCAAATCAATTCTTTCCCGTCGTACTGGATCAGATCGTGTGCCGGTAAATGAGCCATCGGTTTCTCCCGCAGCTTTTCCTCGAATACGTGAGCCACAATTCCGAAGATCCGGCTGGTGGCAAAAATACCTTTGCCAATTCTGGGATCGAACCCCATTTCGCTGAGAATGGCCGCCACGCCACCATCGACATTCAGCGGCAACTCGCGGCCCAGAACCAGCTTGGTCTGCTGCGCGATCGACTCCGCCAGACGGCAGCTCTTTCCGTAGATTCCGTACTCCCGCGCCAACTCGAATAAGCGGGTAGTCCGCGGATCTTGCGCGTGAGTGGGGTGGCCATAGCCCGGAAGACGCTGTTTACGCTCTTTGGACTCAGCTAGAATCTGCCTTGCGGCCTCGTCGACACCGGCGCCCGACTCCATTGCGGCCACTCCCGCCGCAAGCACGTTCATGGCATCTTCAATTGCCCCTCCATGGGAATCGCCCAGCGCTAGAATTCCTCCGGCTACGCAAGCCTGGAACTGAACGCCGCCACTGGCAATTTGCCGTGCCGCTTGAATCGAAGGAGGCCGAACCCCATGCTCGGCGCAGGCGACAAGAATGGCATCCAGCATTTTTCCTTCGCTTTCACTGGGCATTACCCCTTTCACCAGCAGGTAGCACAGGCCCGCAATCGACAGGTTGCCAATCAGGCACCGCAAAGAGTAGCCACGGATAAGTACATCTTCGGCCGACGCCTTCGCTATCGCCGTTCGATACATCACCTGCTTTTCCCTTTTTTCCATGATGCCCTTTCTTTTCGCCGCGCTTCAGGCCAATGCCTCTTGAACCAAGGGAATGATGTCGTCGTACTCTTTCGCTACGCCGACTCCGGCCTTCAGCAAACGCCGCTTAATTTCATCGGTCGAACGGCCTTTTTCCAGAATTGCTCCGGCATGCCCGAACTTGGCCTGGCTGTTGATTTGCGACAAGAATGAGCCGGCTACGTAGGCAATCACCGGTTTCCTGATCGATCCATTTTCCACCGCTTCCGCCAGCTCTTCCTCGTAGCTGGTGCCGGGTTCGCAGAAGAGCACCAGGGCTTTAGTCTCCGCATCGGCTTCGAACAGCAGCGCCAAGTCGGCGAACGAAGCGCCGATCAAGTAGTCGCCTCCGGCGCTGATCGAGGTGCTGCAACCAAAACCGGCCTTCTTAACCATCCAGGAAGTTTCCGTCGTCATGCCGCCGCTGCGGGAAATCACCCCCACGGGTCCGGCAGCATAGCAGCGACCTTCCTTGGCGCCACCGATGGTTCCGATCTTTGCCTTGCCCGGACTGATCAGGCCGAGACTGTTGGGACCGATCACCACTACCCCTGCCTCCCGGGCTATCGCCAGCGCCTCACAGGCTTCATGAATAGGAATCCGTTCCGTGATCACGATGATCAATTGAATTCCCGCCTCCACCGCTTCGACGATGGAATCGGCCGCGGCTGCTGGCGGAACATAGATAAGGGCTGCGTCTACCACCAGGTTCTTGATCGCTGCCTTCATGCTGTTGTAAACCGGCACGCCCTCTACGATTTCTCCCTCGCGCCCGGGATTGGTTCCGGCAACCACTTTCGTGCCGTAGTTCAGCATCAGACGGGCGGCAACTTGCCCCTCGCGGCCGGTTATGCCTGAAATGAGTACGCGAGTATTTTGGTCGACCAGGATACTCACTTTAGGATCACCTCTGCTTTCCCGGATTCAACCGCTTCTTCGGCGGCTTTTTGTCTCATCATTTCCAGAAGCTTCTTGCCGGCTTGGACCATGGTGTACTCATCGCTGAAGTAGGCGATTCCAGCTTCCTCCAGAATTTTGCGGCCTTCGTCTTCGTGCAGGCCGGCGGCGCGCACCACCATGGGAATCTTTTTAGGATCGATTCCCAGTTCCGCGACGGCCTTTACCAGGGCTTTGGCGACTATGTCCACCTGCGTATTGCTGGAAATATTGCCGACCCGCAAAAACCCTTTCAGCCCGGGCTGCGAAAGCACCGTCTTAGCCAGGCCAAGCATCTTTCTTTCCGTGGGATTTCCTCCCATCTCGGTATAGTTAAGCGGCCGACCATGGTATCGGGTCACTGTATCCATCATGACCAAGCTGCCTCCGCCGCCTCCGCACATAAACCCTATGTCTCCCTCGCCGAGCTCAACGAAGCGCGCCGTCCCGCGGTAGGGATCGAGCTGGTCGATCCGAATCATTTCCTGCTCGCGTTCCGTTGGTGGACGGCCGAAGTTCTCCACTCCATACTCGACTATTTCCATCAGCGCCGGCCGTTTCTTGATGCCCTCATCATCGACGATCAGGACGGCATCGGCCGCTACGAATTTGTCGTCCGCGGTGCGTAAAAGAGGGTTGATTTCGATTAACTTGCCGCTGCATTCGCAGAAGAGGCGGTAGATATTTTCCAGGAGTTCGCCGGCAGGTCTTAGCAACTTGCCGGCAAGACCGGCTTGTTCCCACATCTCCCGAGCGGCATATCCCCGTAGCCCCTGCCGGATATCAACCGGGAATTTCTTCAGGGCCGATGCGTTCTCTTCGACCCCGATTCCGCCCTGGCAGCCAAGGATAATAACGGGCCCGCGGCTGCGCGAGTCGAAGGTGATGCTCACGTAGTATTCGTCGGTTGCCGGAACAAACTCTTCTATCAGAACCTGGCGGCATGGCCATCGTTTGATATCGCGATTTAACAGTTCTTTACTGCTGGCAACGGCCTCATTGGCGTCTTCCGCAAACTTGACGGCGCCGCTCTTGCCCCTGCCACCTACAGGCACCAGAGCCTTTACCACAACCTTTTTATTAATCTTGCCCGCCGCCTCGCGCACCTCCGCTTCCGAGGCGCAGGCGTAATATTGCGGAACAGGAATGCCAAACTGTTTGAATAAGTCCTTGACGCGATGCTCTAGTATTCTTGCCATGATGCCCGCTCCCTATGATGAGATCCATATTTCCGTTACAAGAGCATAACGAAAACACAGAACCCTTTCACCGCAGAGGACGCAAAGGACGCAGAGAGAATCTATAACCGTTGTTTTCATCGTCTTCGTTCCTCTGCGTCCTCTGCGGTGAAAAGGTTTGTCGTTAGACTTCAGGCCGTCGCAAAAAGAGAGAGCGTGTAGGCTCCCAGGATTCCCAGACCTACTCCGATCACCGCCAGACAAACTGCTACCGCCTTAGGTTCAATCCATGTTGGCAACAGATCCTTTAGGACAATGAAAAGTCCATATAGCCCGTGAAATAGTCCGAGGAAGAGAAGGCTGTAATCCACCAGCATCATCGGCGATACGGCAAGCCGACTTTGTACCGCCGCAAAGTGCACCGCTTCCCCGGGGGTTGCAAAGTGCGTGAGCACGAGATGCACGGACAGTAAGACCAGTAAAAGCACTCCACTCGCTCGTTGCAGCAACCACCACCAAACCGTCAATTCCTTCCTCCCTTTTCCCGGTTGCGCTCCGGCTGAAGCATCGCCCTTTACAGGTGGCGGATAATTACCGGCACGCAAATGATGGCCGCCACCGCGAACACCGCGGCCGTTCCCCCTACCGCCCACCAAAACATCTGTTTCTGCTTACGCGGTTGGACTCCCATATCGATCAGGATCAGGCGTATTCCATTGCTGGCATGAAAAATAATGGCAAGGACGAGAAGCATCTCCAGGGTCAGCCAAAAAGGAGCATGCAACTTCTGCATGAGCCCGTCGAAACCGCTGCGGCTCCGGGCTGCGGTTCCCAGCAGCGCAATGTGGGTTATCAAGTAGACCGCCACCGCCACTCCCGCGATGCGGTTTGCCAGGAACGCGAAAGTGCCGATACTCCAAGGCAGCCGCGCCTTTGCCCGACCTTTCTGGAACACTCTGCACCTCCCCGAAACGGCCTCAGCCTCCGAATTTCTCTTTGACCAGCTCGCGGCGAAGTTGCGCAATGAATTCCACCGGCGCTACATCCCACGGACAGGCATCGATGCAGGCAAAGGCCCCATGGCATCCCCAAGCTCCATCCGCTCCACCCAGGATTCGCTTACGCTCCGCTTTCGCATCGTCGCGCGGATCTACATACATGCGAAAACCGTCCAGCAACGGCATCGGACCCAGATAACGGTGTTGCTGGGCGGCTTCCGGACAGCTCGCAAAACACGCGGCGCAGAGAATGCAGGAGTAAAACTTCTCCATGACATCACTGGTCTTTTTCGTGACCACCATCGTCTCTGCGTTGGGTTTCTCCACCAGCCAAGGCATTACCTTCCGGTAAGCGTCCCACAAGGGCTGCATATCCACGACCAGGTCCTTAATGACCGGCAGTCCCCGCAACGGCGCGATCACAACCTGGCTGCTCTTTAACTGGTTAACCTTGGTCTGGCATGCCAGCCGGGGACGCCCGTTGATCCACATCGCGCAGGAGCCGCACACGGCGCTACGGCAAGAGAACCGGTAGGCCAATGTGGGATCGTGGTCCGCCCGGATCGTATGCAGCCCATCCAGCACACTCGCCTGCTCTTTCAACTCAGGCCGGTATTCCTTCCAGGCTTCTCCCGTTGAAGGTGAATAACGAAGTACCCTGAATACGGTCATGCGTCTTCCCTCAATAGGTCCGTACTTCCGGAAGGTAGCGGGTATGAACGACTTCCTTGTGGGACAATTGCAATTCCGCCTCCCCCTTGCGCGAAACCAGCGAATGCTTCAGCCAGTCCTGATCATTTCTTTGCGGATAGTCGCGGCGAAAATGCGCTCCCCGGCTCTCCTGCCTCGCCAAGGCCGCCGCGGTGATAGTCTCGGCCAGGGTTATCATGGCCTCCAGCTCAAACTTGTCCACCAGTTCCAGGTTGAACAAGGTGTCGGATTGGGTGGAGCCAATTCTCTGCGTGCGCTCTCGCAGCTCCGGCAGAGCTTGCAGTGCTTGCTTGAGTCCGCTCTCTTCCCGGAAGATCCCCACCTTGTCGTTCATCAAACTGCCCAGGTCTTTCTTGACGTGCAGCGCGTTTTCCTTGCCTTCCTGCCGCAGCAAGGAGTTGATTCTTTCGCCCTCTTGTTTCAGGCAGTTTCCCGATGGCATTTGCGGCCAGGGCTTCTCCGCAGCTTCCCTTGCCGCCTTGGCGCCCGTGCGTTTGCCGAAGACGATGGTCTCCAGCAGGGAATTTCCGCCGAGACGGTTGGCCCCCTGTACGCTAACGCAGGCCGTCTCGCCGGCAGCGAGCAATCCGGCAACGTTGGTGTTGCCGTCCACGGTAGTCTCGATTCCGCCCATGGAATAGTGCTGGGCCGGTTGTATGGGAACGGGGGAGTCGATCATGTCGACGCCTGCAAATCGGATCGCCAGTTCCCGATTCTTCGGCAGATAGCTCAAGATTTTCTTTGCCCCCATGTGGCGGAGATCTAAATACACATAGGGTTTTCCATCTACGCCCCGCCCCTCTTCAATCTCCTGCTGAATGCCGCGGGATACGATGTCCCGGGTCGCCAGCTCGATACGCTGGGGCGCATACTTACTCATGAACCTTTCGCCGTGGCTGTTAAGAAGATAGGCTCCCGTGGTTCGGCAGGCTTCGCTCATCAGAATGTTGGTGCCGAACAATGAGGTAGGGTGGAACTGGACAAACTCCATGTCCATTAAGCGGGCGCCCGCCTTCAAGGCGAGAGCCATGCCGTCGCCGGTGGTGTTGAGAGCATTGGTGGAGCGCGGGTAGTATACCTGACCGTATCCGCCGGTGCAGAGCACGACCGACTTGGCAGTTACAAAGTAGGTGGTGCCGGTTTTTAAGTCGATCGCGGTAACACCGAGGACGGAGTTGTTCTCTACTACGATAGAGGTGACATACCACTCCTCGTAAACCGCTATACCCCGCCGGAGCACATAACCATACAGAGTGCGCACGATAGAGTGTCCGGTACGGTCGGCGGTAAAGATGCTGCGGGCAAAGCGCTGGCCGCCGCTGCCCTCCGCCTTCTTGTAATAATCGCCGTCCTCGGTGCGGCTGTAGAGAATGCCAAACCGTTCCAGTTCGATCGTATCGGCAGCCCCGTTGCGGCAGAGGATCTCGATCGCATCCTCATCGCCCAAATAATCGCTGCCCTTTACCGTGTCGAACATGTGCGCTTCCCAGGTGTCGCCGGCGCGGAAAGCGGCGTTCAAGGAAGTCGCCATCCCCGACTGGGTGCGCATGGGGTGCACTTTGCTTATGATGGCAACATCTTTCGAGGTTTGGCTGGCTTCGGCGGCTGCCCGCAACCCGGTGGCGCCCGCCCCGATGACCAGCACAGCATGGCGGATCAGTTCCATGTCATTCCCCGCCGCCCGTCTTCGCCAGACTGGCTGGAACTTCCTTGGTCCCCGCCAAGGTTGGAGGCCAGTGAATGTAGCGATACTCCGGATCCTTGATGCCTAACTGCTGGTAGCAGTCTGGCAGCCTGTTTTTGGCCTCTCTCATCACCACGTCGTACAAGGTAGTACCCGCAGCATCGATGGAAACCACCAACGCCCCCAGCTTGGCGACATTCAGTTCCCAAACTGCTTCCGGCAATCCCAGGTCTGGCCAGTAAATGTTCTTCACCCGCGTGACGCTCTGGGCATACACGCTGCCGCATCCCCCTGTGGCGGATAGAAAGACGGCGCCTTCGCGGCCGATAGCCTGCACCGCCTCGTAGCCCATGCCGCCTTTGCCAATCAGAATCTTGACCCCGAATTCTTTGAGCAGGCGCGGAGTTTCGCGCGTCAGCCGATAGCTGGTGGTAGGTCCAATGGACGTGATTTCCCACTCGCCGCTGGCGGCCTGGCGGGACACCGGCCCGCAATGCCAGACTGCGGCGCCTTGCAGGTCGAACGGGGCCTTCAGGCCGGCATCCGCCTGCGAGAACAATTGTTCGTGGGCGCGGTCGCGCATGGTAAAGACGGTGCCGTCCAGATAGACGACATCCCCGGCCCGCAGAGCGGCCGTTTGTTCTTTCTCTACCGGCGTGCTCAGGTGATAAACCTTCCCGTTCATCAGGCGCCTCCGTGACGAGTAATCCATTCCACCTTGCCGGCGGAATCGATCCGTGCCGTGGCAAACCGGTTGGCCCAGCAGCTAAAGGCAATCGCGACCGGATGGGTAGCAATATGGCTGCCGCAATACTCGATGTGTACGCCCAACGCCGTAGTGGCGCCGCCCAAACCCATGGTCCCGATGCCCGTTGTGTTAATCGCTTTTAGAATCTGGTGTTCCAACTCCGCCATATCCGGCTCGGGGTGAGGCGAGCCGACCGGCAGGCGGCGCAGAGCCCTAAACGCCAGGTTCAGCGCATTGTCGGGATTACCTCCCAACCCCACTCCTACGACTGTCGGTGGACACGGAATTCCGCCGGCCATCGTCACGTGATCGAAAACCAGCTTCTTGATCCCTTCCACCCGGGGAGCGGTGGGCGCCAACGAATAGACCGCGGAACGGAATGCGGATCCGCCACCGCGCAGCTGGGCGCAGATCTCCAGAAAATCTTTGCCGTACGCAAATTCGTAGTTGACGATTGGCAAGCCATAGCCGGTGTTAGTAGTGGTGTTTTTCTTGGTAAGCGGATGAACAATGTTCTGCCGCAAAGGTATCGACCGCGTCGCTTCCGCCGTCGCGGTACGGAGGATCTCCGCCAAATCAAAATCGAGCGGGAACCGCGAACCTACGGTGACGTCGAAAGAGATGATTCCGGGGTCCTGGCAGATGCTGCTGCCCCGGGTGCGGGATACGTCGATGTTCTTGAGGATAGTGTCCAGTTGCGCTTTCGCCGTCTCGACCGGCTCGCGCGCTTGCGCCTGCTCTAGCGCTGCCGCTACCCCTTCGGGCAAGTCGGTCGCCGCCTTCAGGAGCAACTGGTCCGTCAGTTCCCTGACTGCTAGCTGTAGGTCGGGCCGTGAGGGCTGCAAGGTTTACCTCCTTGAAGCACGGAACTCCAACCGCTTTCCGTAATGCGAAAAGTTATTTTCGTATTCTGAAATGAATCAGTATCGCAAAAACCGGGTAGCTGTCAAGAACTATTACGGAACTAGAAGTCGGAAGCCAGAAGTCAGAAGCCGGTTCCGCTGTTCCATCTTCTGACTTCTGGCTTCTGACTTCTGGTGTCCTACGGCAGCCGCGGATTTGGTCCAGCTTGGATATCCATGGCATTGAAAACGCTGAGCAGGGCGGCTTTCGAGGCATAGTTGCCCATGAGCGAAGCCAGGTCGACCAGCCCCCGGGGACCGAAAAGTTTTAACGCGCGGGCATAGGTCTCTGCGGTAACGGTTTTCTGCCCGAACATCTGGCGGCCTAACTCGATAATTACCGCGTCCTTTTCCGGCAGGCCAGCGGTGCTCTGGCGGAATTTGACCACGTCGATGATCTTCGGCGCGAGCCCTTCCTGGCGCGCCACCCGTTCATGGATCCCCCACTCAAACTGGTTATTGAACTCGCGCGCGGTGATCAGGATCGCCAGTTCCCGCACGGTTCCGCTAAAACCCGCCTGGTACCGCAGGTAGTCGTTGAGCTCGTGTTCGAGTTCGGCGACTTTCGGGCTGTACAACTGAATTCCCAAGGGTCCGCGCAATCCCGCCAAGGTACGGGTATTCGGGTTGACGATCATGT